>ENA-OZFU01000395-OZFU01000395.1-human-gut-metagenome-genome-assembly--contig:-NODE-395-length-16192-cov-5.361096_pt1 | contig 16192 bp, 15 predicted proteins | sample MGYA00244650_ERZ653646 | MGnify/ENA primary metagenome ERZ653646 (study PRJEB26926, sample SAMN06164982) | human gut metagenome | biome: ENVO:00009003; feature: ENVO:2100002; material: ENVO:00002003...
GTGCCGAAGAGCCATAAAAATCTCGGAAAAGCGGTGGAGGATGCTTCGCTGACCTTCCGCAAATTTACCGCCGGCGAGATCATTCCGGAACCGCCGTCCCCATTCCGAAAGCTCGGGCAGTCTGTAGGTGTTGTGAGAAAAACAATTTCGTAACAGAAAGGCGGATATAGTATGGAGTCTATCGTAAATATTGCATCTGGTTTTATGAATTTGTTCACCCTCGGCGGCGAACAGTTTAAAAACTGGGTTGTCGGCATCGTCCCGACCATCACAGTTTTGTTGGTATTGATGAACGCAATCATCGCGTTGGCAGGTCAGGATCGCGTAGACAAGCTGGCTCGTGTATGCACGAGCAACCCGCTTCTGCGTTATGCCGTGCTGCCGTGGGTTTCTGCGTTTATGCTGGGCAACCCGATGGCACTGTCCATGGGCAAGTTTATGCCGGAGTATTATAAACCGAGCTACTATGCATCGGCTACCTATCATTGCCACACCAACAGCGGCATTTTCCCGCACATCAATGCATCGGAGATCTTTATCTATCTCGGCATTGCGAACGGTCTGACCACACTGGGACTGGACACCACGCCGCTGGCGCTGCGTTACTTGCTGGTAGGTATCGTGTGCAACTTTATCTCCGGCTGGTCGACAGATTTTACCACAAAGATTGTAGAGAAACAGCAGGGTGTCAAGCTGAGCCGCAAATTGAAGGGCGAAGCATAACAGAGAAGGAGAAGAGAGTATGGCAGAATTTCGTTCCATCAAGGTAGAAAAAGGCAGCGGCGGCTTCGGAGGCCCGCTGATTATCACACCGACCGAGAAGAAAAACAAGGTCATGTTTATTACGGGCGGCGGCACAGAGCCGGAGTGCCTGCAAAAAATCGTCGAACTCAGCGGCTTGACACCGGTCAACGGCTTCAAGACCAACTGTCCGGAAGAGGAACTGGCACTGGTCATCATTGACTGCGGCGGTACCCTGCGCTGCGGCATCTATCCGAAAAAGCGCATTCCGACGATCAACACCAATCCGGTCGGCAAATCCGGCCCGCTGGCACAGTTCATCAAGGAAGACATTTATGTATCCGGCGTCACCTCGGCACAAATCTCTCTGGCAGACGGCAGCGCCCCTGCCGCACAGACAGAGGAACAGCCGCAGAAAAAAGAAGTCAAATTCTCCGCGGACAAGAAGGTATCCGAAACCCTCGCTGCACAGGAGAAAAAGAGCATTATCACACGCATCGGCTTGGGCGCAGGCAAGGTTGTTGCCACCTTTAATCAGGCGGCGCGTGACGCCATTCAGACGATTATCACAACGATCCTGCCGTTCATGGCATTCGTTTCCATGCTCATCGGCATTATCAACGGCTCCGGATTCGGCAATGCATTTGCATCAATCCTGACACCGCTGGCCGGCAATATCGTCGGTTTGCTCATCTTAGGAATTATCTGTTCGATTCCGGGGCTGTCCGCTTTGCTCGGCCCTGGCGCTGTTATTGCTCAGATTGTCGGCACGTTGGTCGGCGCAGAAATCGGCAAGGGAAATATCGCCCCGCAGCTGGCACTGCCGGCACTGTTTGCCATCAACACGCAGGGCGCTTGTGACTTCATTCCGGTTGGTCTGGGTCTCGCAGAGGCAGAGACGGAAACCGTAGAAGTCGGCGTTGTATCGGTCATGTATTCTCGATTCCTGACCGGTTGGCTGCGTGTACTCATCGCGTATGCAGCAAGCTTCGGCTTATATGCCGCATAAAGCCTTACCCCTTTATCCCCCTCCGGCAGCCCTGCAACGCTGCCGGAGGCCTTGTAAAAACCACTGTGCTTTCATGAGCGGAGAATATACATTCTCTATTGATGTAATCACAGTTTATGGAGGTAATTCGATATGAAAATCATTTATGAAAATCAGGTAAAGGCGCTGGGCGCTTGTGTGGACGAATTTCAGGAAGCCGGACTGTTCATTATCTTCGGCGACAATGCACCGGACGAACTGAAGGACTACTGCTATTCGGTATCCGTCAACCCGATTCAGGGTACGATCGCCGCAGGTCAAGTATTGAAGGTGGATGATGCCTTGTACCGCATCACCGCTGTCGGCTCGGAAGCGCCGCACACGCTGGAAGGCTTGGGACATTGCACCATCAATTTCAGCGGGCAGACCACGGTAGACCTGCCGGGTACGATCTACGTGGAAAACAAGCCGATGCCGAAGCTTTGCGTCGGTACCGTGCTGCAAATTATCGAAGAATAAACACCGGTAACGATTGATTTTTTTCGAAAAACAGGATAAGATTACTCTAATCAATACTTTTAGAAAAGAGGAAATCTAAATGCCTGGGACTCACACCGGAAACAAACAGACGCAAGCACGGATTTTCCATTTGCTGCTTGCGGAACAATCGCTGACACGGCAGGAAATCGCGGAAACGCTGCATTTGAGTATGCCGACCGCGCTGCAGAACATCACAGAGCTGCTGCAGCGCGGTTTGCTGGAGGAATGCGGTGTCATCCAATCGACAGGCGGACGCAAAGCCAAAAAGATCTGCGTCCGTGCGCAGGCAGGCAAAACCATTGGCATTGACATCGCCCTGCATCACATAGAGCTGGTCGTGACGAATTTGAAAGGCACCGTGCTGTGTCAAAAGCAGCTGTCGATGGTGTTTCGTGATGAGCCGAGCTGGTATCAGCAATTGCGCGAACAACTGATGCAGTTTCTTGCGGAAAATCAGCAGGATTCGGCACAAATTCTCGGCGGCGGCATCTCGTTTCCAGGCATTGTGGATGAAGCGGCAGGGCAGATTTCACGCTCCCATGTCCTTTCTCTGCAAAATGTCAGTCTGGATTGGTTTAAAAAATATATTCCGTTTCCTGTTGTCGTGGCAAATGACGCCAATTGTGCGGCATTTGCAGAACAGTCTCCGACACGCTGCGACTATGTCTATCTCTCCCTCAATGAATCGGTCGGCGGTGCCATTGTGAAAAATGGTCAGTTGTATCTCGGTGATACCTGTCAAGCGGGGGAAATCGGGCATATGCTGCTCATTCCGGGCGGAAAGCAGTGTTACTGCGGGAAATATGGCTGTGCCGATGCATATGTATCGCCCAATGCGCTGACCACATGGGGACAGACTGTCGGTGATTTCTTCGTGGAGCTGCAGAGCGGTTCCCAACGAGCGCAGACAGCTTGGAACGAATATCTCGATCATCTCGCCGTGCTCATCACCAATCTGCATATGCTGTTCAATGCACATATCATCCTTGGCGGTGCGGTGGGAGGTTATATGGAGCCGTATCTGCCGCAGCTTCTGAAGATTGCGGAAAACTATGACCATTTTGTACGGGAAATAGACTATATTGATGTGTGCCGCGTGAAAACCTGTGCTTGTGCGGCAGGCGCCGCAAAGCTCGCTTTGCAGAAATATTATATGCGATTGTTTGCATGATATTTTTGCGGCACATCATCGGATTTTGACGATATCATCTATGATCCGGACGGATTTCATGCGCGTCCGGCAGGCAGCCTCATAAAAGAAGCGCCGAAAACTTATGATAGGCTTCTCTATTTTTCTAACTTTATTTATTCCCAGCCGCTGTGGGCGGACGGCTCGCAGCGGCAACGCAGGCAACGCGGATATACAGGCAAACAAAATTAACAATATTACTGGAACACGAACAAATCAACAATTGTATATCATGCGTGAAAACACCGCCGCAGAGATTTCTCTGCGGCGGTGTTGTTGTTTCTGCATTTTATCGGCGCAGTGGAATGCCGCTTGTGCAGCAAGCAAAGACTTGCTATAATACACAGAAAGCAAGGAGGGCAGTGCCATGGCAATTTTTCGACCGCAGCCGCAATTTCATGACAACATCCTGCAGTCTGTTCCGCAGCTCATTGATGCCGAGATGCAGGACATGGAGCACACGCGGTTAACCCGTGCGCATGAAGGGCTTGAAACCCAACCATATTTTGCCGGAAGGCTTTGGCATGTACGCGAGATAACAAAACGACAAAAGGAACCATTGTCGCCAATGGTTCCTTTTGCTCGGTAAAGAATAAGAGTTAGAAAACGGATGCCTTAACCGGCAAGTCCGATTGGAGAAAACAGAGTGTACAGTGCCAGCATGAGCACAATGCAGATGATGGCTGCCTTCTTGCCGTGCTTCCACGGTGCCATGTCCACAACCTGCGCATCCTTCATGACATACGGCTGTGCCGTTGGGCGAACCTTGCCCATAATCAGCTGGAATGCGATCTGGAACACGAACAGGAAGAACAGAACATACAGGTAATGACAATGAATCGGGAACAGCGGGGTCTTGGTCAGCGAGTACAAAACGACGTGCAGAACCAGACCAGCCTTCGGTGCGATCGGCGGGGTGTACTTGGTGAACATGCCGATGATGACGGTCGCCAGAATCGGCACGTTGAAGAAGCCGAAGCAGGACTGCAGGAAGTCATACAGACCGGACGGAGCCAAGCTGACAACCGGCGCGATGCAAATGGAAATGATTGCGAGCACGATGCCGAAGCGCTTGCCGATGCGAACCAGATATGCGTCCGAAGCGTTCGGGTTGAACAGCGGGCGATGCAGATCCAGCGTGTACAGGGTGATGCAGGAGTTGAGCGCGGAGTTGAACGACGAGAGAATCGCGCCGAACAGAACGGCTGCGAAGAAGCCGAGCAGCGGCTTTGGCATCATGGTGATAATCAGTGTCGGGTACGCGAGGTCGGAGGTCTTTTCCAGAGCGGCAACCTGATCGCCGGACAGCAGACCGTTGTGCGCCATGTAAAATACCAGCAGACCGCAGATAGCGATAAACAGCGGGGTGATAATCTTGAGTGCAGCGGCGTAAATTGCGCCCTTCTGTGCCTCAGCGAGGTTCTTTGCACCCAGTGCGCGCTGAATAATTGTCTGATTGGTAGCCCAGTAGAACAGGTTGTTGACAACCATGCCTGTGAACAGCACCGGCCACGGAATCATCGGAGCCTGTGCGTTTGCGGGGTTGATTGCGTTGAACTTTTCCGCCGGAATTAAGTTGATAAAGTTGTGGATGCCGTCGACAAAGCTGCCGTGACCAAATGCACACACCGTGATGACCGGCAGCGCGATGCCGCCGATAATCAGACCGATGCCGTTGACGGTATCGGATACGGCAACCGCCTTCAGGCCGCCGAAGATGGCGTAAATCGCACCGACAATACCGATGGCAGTCGCCGTGATGGTAACGCCCTGCAATTCGGAAACCTGCAGCAGACCGCTGATGTTGAAAATCTGGTTGAACACCAGAGCGCCGGAGTACAAAACCGTCGGCAGGTAGGTGAGCAGGTAGCCGAGCAGCAGCAGCAGTGTGATGAGCTTGCGCAGACCGGAATCATAGCGCTGTTCCAAAAATTCCGGAATCGTGGTCAGACCCATCTTTAGATAGCGCGGAACGAACACAAACGCCAGAAGAATCAGCGCGATACAGGACGTGGACTCCCAAGCCATCGGACCCATGTTGGTCGCATAGGTCTGGCCTGCCTGTCCGACGAGCTGTTCGGTTGATAGGTTGGTCAGCATCAGGGAACCGGCAATGACCGGACCCGTCAGGCTTCGGCCGGCGAGAAAATATCCGTCTTGGGTGTCCAAGTTTTCTTCGCGCGTCTTAACTGCTGCGATAACAGCAACCAAAGCCGTAAAGAGTATAAACGTAATGACGATAAACATATTGGATCTCTCTCCTTATTTTGCAATATTTGTTTTTATTTGAAACAAATTTGCGAATCCTTTTTGCTTCTATCCTGCCTCCCGCACCCCCTGTTCCCATGCAGGGGGGTGCGGGAGGCTATGTTCACAGCAGCATCAGTCGTCGCTGCTGACGGACAGCATCTCTCCGGATTCAAAAGATTCCTTGCAGGCATATGCTGCGCGAGATACGGCAGTTCCGTCGTATACAGTGACCTCCGGCTTGCGGCCGTCACGGATGCAGGCGACAAATTCTGCAATTTCGTTGATGTATGCCTGATGCCAGCGGCTCAGGAAGTCTGGGTAGTATTCCGAACGTGCACCGGCGCCGTCAATGATCTGGAGCAGGTTTCTGCTGCCGACATTTGCAATGCGCAGCGTGCCCTTTGTGCCGATGATTTCGGTCTCTACGTTGCAGCCCGCGCCGTGCGTGCGGTTGGTGAACATGAAGCCCATCGCGCCGTTGTCACACTGTACGGTAGCGGCAGCGTTGTCGGCGTCGTTGAGTTCCCGATACAGGTCAAATTCAAAGACACCGCCGAGACCCCAAACCTTCTTGACCTCGGAGCCGGTGAACCAGCGAATCAGGTCGAGATCGTGGACACACATGTCGAGGAACTGGCCGCCGGAATGCGGTGCAAACTTGAGCGTACCCTCGATGGTGGTGCGCGGGTCCTGCGTGTAGGAGCGAACCAGAACAACCTTGCCGATTTCGCCCGCTGCAATGCGGCGCTTTGCCTCTGCATACGATTCATCGAAGCGGCGCATGAAGCCGAGCATGAACACGCGGTCCGGATGCGCCTCTACTGCCTTCTCCGCAACCTTGCACTTGGCAATGGTGGTGTCCAGCGGCTTGTCGCAGAATACGTGTTTGCCGGCATCCAGTGCAATCTTGATCTGGTCTGCGTGGAACATGGACGGGGAGACGATGACAATGGCATCCAGCTCCGGATTTGCGCACATTTCCTCAAAATTGGTGTAGGTGTACGCGACGTCAAATTCTGCGGCTACGTCCTTTACGCGCTGTGCGTCAATGTCGCAGATTGCGGTCAGCTGTGCGCCGGGAATGCTGGTGGCAATGTTTTTTGCGTGCTCATAGCCCAGACGGCCCAGACCGACGGAACCGATTTTAACAACCTTTTTCATGTGAATCTTCCTCCTGTTTATTGATACATCGCTGGTTTTTCCGGAAGAACAATGTCCTCCGGCTTTCCGGTTTGTCTCGAACGAATCAGTGCGTCGCCGGTCACACAGGCAACGTATCCGTCCCAAGCGGACGGACCGGTCGGTGCGCCGTTCAGCAGGCTCTTTGCCCATTCCTGGAACTCGATGTCATAGGCTTCGATGAAGCGATCCTTCCAGTCCGTCATGAGCGGCGTGTGAATGGCAGCGGCTGCCCGCTTGGTCACGCTGGTCGGGTCGGGCAGGGAGACGATGCCGTCCTCGCCGACAACATGGCACTGGATATCATAGGCATACGCGCCGTCGGTCTGTACCTCGACGTCGATGCGCTGACCCGAACGGGTGGTGAGCATCATAATCTGCGGGTTGAGCCACTCGCCGCTTGTCCGGCTGCTTTGGCGCACGCCCAGAACCTGCGCGGTCGCGTACTCGTCATCCAGAAGCCAGCGGCAAATGTCGATTTCATGGATGGCAACGCGGGTGACCGCGTAATCGGTCTCAAAGCCCGGTGCCTGCGACATGTTGCGGTGCGCGGCGTGAATCATGAGCGGCGCGCCGATTTCATTGCTGCTGATGGCGTGCTTCATCGCCATATAGCCTCTGTCGTAGCGGCGCATAAAGCCGACCTGCACCAGCTTCTTTCCGGCAGCCTGCTCGGCGGCGATGATTTGCTGGCATTCCTCTGCGGTCTGCGCCAACGGCTTTTCACAGAACACAAATTTCTTGTGGCGGATTGCCTCCAAAACGTAGGCGGCGTGAGACGGGTCTGCAGAGGTGACCACAACGGCATCGACATCCGGAGAGGCGATCAGATCTTCTCCGGTCTGAAATGCGGTGCAGTGAAACATCTCTGCGGCGCTCTGCGCTGCCGGCAGGAAATAATCCGCAACGCCTGTCACGATGGTTTCCGGAACGACATCGGTGAGCCGGCGCAAATGCTCTCTTCCAATTGCGCCGCAGCCGACGACGCCTACACGGAGCTGCTGTTTCATGAAAATCTTCCTTCCTTACTGGTTTGTTGTGGGTATATAATAACATTAAAATAATGTGAAATCAAGTCGAAAACGTAAGTGAGCAATAAAATGAAAAGAACTCGTCCAACCGGTTTTCGTTTGTGGTTTCCTGCGCAAGAACGAGGTATTTGCTCCAGACCACTGGTGAAAATAGTCAATCAAAGGCGCGCACAAGATAATTTTTTCGGTATTGTGACGGAGGCATGCCGACATTCTTGGCAAATTGGAAGTTAAAATAGCTCTGTGTGTCGAATCCGACCGACTCCGCAATCTTGGAAATGGTGGTGTCGGTGGAAATGAGCAGCGTCTGCGCCTCGCCGAGCCTGCGCCGCAGCAGATACTTCATCGGCGCATAGCCCATGAGATCCTTGAACACGTGACACAGATAATAGTGGCTGACGTGCAGATGCTGGCCGATGTCGGTGAGCGTGATCGGCTCCGTGTAGTGGGCGTCCAGATACTGCTTGACGTCCAGCGCGAGCTCCAGACGCTTGCTCTTGCCAATTGGTTTTTGCGGCGCGTCCGCGGCGAGCGTGAGCGCCTGCACGAGCAGTGCTTCCATCATATTGTGGCAAAAAACCGAGGCGTTCGGATAGTCGGAGGACAGCTGTTTGAACATCAATTCGAACAGAAAACGCACGGATTCGAAGTGTTCTCCGCAGGAAATGACACAATTCCTGTCATCTGCGAGCAGCGCGTTGGGGCGGAGACCGGGCATGTGCAGCCCGCTGAACGTGATGCAGTACATGCCGATAGGGTTGTCCGCGCTGGAAATTTCATCGTGAATGACGCCGGAATTATAGATGAGCAAATCTCCGGCGGAGACCGGAACGTATCGGTCGTGAATAAAGAATTTACCAGAGCCGCTGTACATCAGCGCCAGCTCCACGGCATCGGCATGTGCATGGAGCATGCGGGGGTACATGCTGGTCTGCGGGCGAATGTTGCTGACATAGAGCAGCCGCGGCTGGTTGGTTCCGGTGAAAACCGGCTGATACTGCTGCTTCACAGCGCACTGGACATGCAGAGGATCGAACTTGGACATACTAAACTCCTATTCCCGTGAATTTTATTATGTATACGGGTTATAATAATATTAAATTCATTTTATTTCAATTGGGAAAAGTGCCGATTTTTTCCGATGCCGTGCGCGGTCATATCGAATTTTGAGAAAAAAACGGCGAAAACTGCCCGTGAATTATCGACTTTTCCGAAAAACGCGGCTGTCAAATCGGTGCAATACGCACAAAAAAACTTGACAACAATACGGGAAATTAGTATTGTTAATGTAGGAAACAAAAAACGGAGGGTGAACACTATAAAAATAACATTAAAACAAATTGCAGCGCGCTGCGGTGTTTCTACCAATACCGTGTCGCTTGCCCTGCGCGGCATGTCCGGCATCAGTGAAAAGACCCGCAAGCGGATTGAGAGCGCTGCCTATGAGATGGGGTATTTTGAACAGAAAAACGCGGCGGCGGGGAAGCAGAATTTGGTTCTCATCGCTTCGCGCCGCCACCTGCAGGACAGCTACTTTTATATGCGGTTCTATCAAATGGTAGCGGGATGCGCATTGAAGCACGGATACAATCTGATTGTTTTGGACGAAAAGAGCATGCATCAGGACCCATATGCGTTTGCCGGTCAGATTGCGGACAATTCCGCGCGCGGCATCCTGCTGCTCGGCGATATGATGGAGGAATCCGTCAAAAAGGTGTGCATGTGCGGCCTTCCGGTCGTGTCCATCGGCACGCATTATCCGGGGCTGTCCATCGACACGGTCATGGAGGACAACGACGCGGTGAGCCGGCTTGCGATGCAGCATTTGGCTGCCGCAGGCTGCCGCAGCGTTTCCTTTGTCGGACAGCCGGATTACAGCACGGCATTTTCCCAGCGGTATTTTTCGTATCTGGCAGCAGCCAGTCAGCTGCCGGTTGAGACGCCGGATGATATGCTGATTGGCAGACCCGACCAAGAGATGAACGAGCTGATTGCCGAGCTGACACAGCGCATCGGCGCGCGGGAGACGCTGCCGGATGCTTTTTACTGCGCGAACGACTACATCGCCATCATGCTCATTCGCGCGCTGACCACACAGGGCATTTCAATTCCGGAACAGGTGTCCATCATCGGCGTGGACAACAATCCGGTCAGCGCGCTGGTCTCGCCGCAGCTGTGTTCGCTGGATATTCAGTGCGAGCAGCAGGCGCATTATGCGCTGCACCGCATGACCGAGCTGCTGCACGACAAGACGAGCGAGCCGGTTCGGCTGCTCATTCAGCCGCGCCTGATACCCGGCGCATCGGTTCAGCACGCATAACGAAAAAGCACCCGCAGGCTTGCGGGTGCTTTCTCATGGGTTTCGTTGTATGAATTATGTGCAATATCGAAAGGTCTTGTCGGTGACAATGCGGGCGAAGATGAGCCCGAGCGGCAGCGCCGCGATGATGAGCAGGGCGGAGGTCATCCAAACTGCTGCATCGCTCAGCGACATAATGCCGAGATTGTAAATGGCTTTGTACAGATACAGCCCCGGCACCATGATGACGATGGACGGCACGGTAATCGACACGCGCGGATAGCCCACATAGGCTTTGAGCAGCGAGGCGAGCAGTCCCGCGGTCAGCGCGCCGAGAAAGGCAGCGATGGCAGGCGGACACGTGCTCAAATCCACCAGCTCCAGCCGCAGGGTGTTGGAAACGGCGCCGATGGCGGCAGCTGTCGCGGCGATTTTCACCGGACTGTTGAACATGACCGAGAAGCCGAACACGCCGCAAAAGCTAAACAGCAGACGCAGCACAAGATACTGCGTGGTGTTGAGATGCAGATTCATAAAATCAACCGGCGTCAGGCGCAGCAGCAGCGCCATCATCCAAGCGGCGAGCGTTGCGACCATGACGACAAGAACCGCATAGGCGAGCCGCTCCAAGCCCGAGCGCATGTCCAGCTTGGCGAGGTCAATACCGCTCGTGATAAACGGAAAACCGGGAACGATAAACAGCATGGAACAGATATAACCGGCTTCGTGCTGAGAGGAAATGCCCAAAAACATCTCTGCCAGCCGCAGACAGCCGGCGTATATCAGGCACGCCGCCGCAACCGAGGTGACGATGCACAAAAACAGCGTGAAGTGATGCTTGGTCAGCTTGCAGCGAATCGTGTTGCCGACACCTGCGCCGAGAAAGGCAAAGCACATTTCCCACAAACCGCCGCCGAGCAAAAACGTAAATGCGCCGCACGCGAGCGCGGCGGCAAAGCCCAGCGCGAGCGGGGAGTACAGGCCGTGAATTTGTTCGATGTCATCCAGTCTGCTGTGCAGCTGTTCGCCGGTGAGCGACAGCCCTTTTTTGGGAAAATCCGCGACAAAACGTTCCAACCGGTTTAATTTCGACGTGTTGACGCCGGTGTTGGTCAGACACAGCGACTGGGAAAAGCTCTCCGTGCCGTCAAAGCAGGTGTACTCGACCGACATCAGCCCGATGTCCGCGGAGCACACCACACCCAAGCATTCGGAAATGGTATTCATAGAACTGCGCACGCGCCATGCGCCCGTGCCGCACGACAGCAGCATCAGCCCGATGCGTCCAATCACGGACGCCTTTTCGCTCAGGGACGCCTGCGTGATGGGCAGTTGTTTTTGCTGAATGTAATCATGCCACGGAATCGCCATGTGATTGCGCTTGATGGTCTGCTCCGGCATAGAAAATCCCTTCTTTCTACTATCTTATTGTAGTACCGGAGAGAAAAAAGTCAAGCAAATACCCGTGCATTGGATATAGAAAGAATCAATAAATGGCGTCTTTACATCATTCGCCAATCGGCGTATAATGGGGGCAGAAAAGAGGGATCGAATATGAGCAGTATTTTCCCGAGAGAACAGCGGGTAGAACAGTTATTTGACCGGATTTTACGCGATCCGCGCGCGTGCCGGCGGCTCAAGGAAACCTTTTATGAGAGCTGTCCGGAAACCGACTTGATGGACGCGGACAGCGTAGAGGCATCCGACAAGATTTTCGCCAACGCCTTGATTCACGCCTATCAGAACCAAGACCTTTCTGCCTTTTTGATGGCAATTTGCGGCAACAGCATGTTTGACCTGCTGCGCAATTCGTTTTTGATTCCGCTGCGTTTTAACGACAAGGACGTGGAAAATCCGGTGATTCTGACCGATGAAACCGGCGCTTTGCGCGACAATCTGCCGGTTTCCGTGCCCGACAAAAAATACAAGATTTTTTGCGATTTATATCGAGAAAAACCGGAAATTCGAGATTTTCAAATGTGTCTCGCCTACGGCTTCCGCGAGCGGCATTTTTACAGCGAGGACTTGAAGGTGCAGACCGACAAAATCGGCGAGCATCTGGGCGTGCTGCTGCTGTATCAGCTGCCAAAGGACATAGAAAACCACGCGGCAGACGCGGAAATTTATGCGACCGTCTGGAACTACATGATGCAACTGGAGGAGACGCTGCCGCGCGCCTTCATGTATTATGGAAAGATGGAAAAAGACGGAAAAGAGCTGGAGAGCGACCGCATCGGCATTTTCCTGCCGTTCCACCACTTTGAGAGCCGCATGAAAAAGTACATGGAAATGGCAAACGGCATCGGGCTTGCCTGCCGCGGAAACATCGTGGACATGCTCCGAGACTGAGCATCCATCACGCCCGCAAAAAAATGATAAATAACGGCATCTCCGCTCATTTTTCACCGGAATGTCGCGTGGTATTGCTGTGAATACCATGAGAGAAACACCGTCAATCTGTCGCTGTTTATCCAGCAGATGATTCAAAACAGCCGCCGAGATATTTCATCTCGGCGGCTGTTTGCCGTTTCTTTTACTGTCCAAACTGCTGTGCGATAACATCTCCAATCAGCTGCGCCAGCTGTGCATGCTCCGCCGCAGTCAGGTGAACAAAATCACAGCAGTGCTGCGCCGCGACCTGCGCCCCGTCCGCAAACAAACAATGGTACTGCTCCGCGAGCTGTCGGAACTGCTTGGAAACCTCCGGTATCATCTCCGCACTGTGTGCGTCAAACATGCCGTAAAATGTGCCGCGCTCGATATCTCCCATGCGCGGCGGCGCAACCAGCAGAATTTGCGGTCGAACACCGGTGTCCGACCACGCATCCGTGTTTTGTACCAACCGAATCATGCGTTCCATTGCCAGACGCATGGTCATCGGCGTATGTCCAAACATGATTTTTGTGTCATTCGTGCCCAGCATGATAACCACCAAATCCAGCGGTTCATGGGTCTGCAGCAGCATGGGCAGCGTCTCCATGCCGTTTCGGCCTCTGTCTAATGGGTCATCAATGCAGATGGTGCGTCCCGGCAAGCCTTCCTCTATGATGTGATGCTGCGGAAAGCGGTTGGCGATGATGCCGGTGAACCGTTTTTCATACGCCAATCTGACCTGCGGCTGATCTCCCTGAAATCCCCATGTGTTGGAATCTCCGTAAAATAAAATGTTCATACGCTGTCCCTCTCTTATTAAGCTCTCTTTGCATCATAGCATGGTTGGCAGCGAGATACAAGACTTGCCGTGATGCAGAACCGGCATCACATGAGGATTTTATCCTGTTCTCCCGCAGTGCACAGAAAAAATGCCTTGACCTGCTGCATTTCCGGTGCTATACTACAGGTAGGCTAACGAAGCAAGTACGCTTAGTGGAAACACAAAGCAAAACCCCTAGCAGCTGCCACTGCTAGGGGTTTCTTCTGCTTTTACGGAGCAGTCAACCGAGGCCGGTTACCGAAATTTACTTCTTTCCGTCCAACCATTTGCATATGTAATGGCTGATTACACCTGCCACAACGGAAAGAATCCACGAAGCAAGTACTTCCATAGCGGAAACACCTCCTTCCTGTCACAGATTGCGCCAGATCGGAGCGGTAACGACAATATTATATCATGTATCCCAAAAATTTCAAGGAAAAACGCTTTGACCTGCTGCATTTCCGGTGCTACACTACAGATAGGCAAGAGTAATAAGTATGCCACGTGGAAACACGAAGCAAAACCCCTAGCAGATACCACCTGCTAGGGGTTTCTTCTGTTTATTCCAGAAAGTTCAAGGAAAGACGCCTTGACACCTCCCTCTCGGCGAGGAAGGCAATCGCAAGCTGATGATTCCAAAGACCTGTGCATATGTCTGGATGATTGTCATGGGTTTGCAGCTGCTGTTCTGACAACGTATTCCTGTATGCAAAAACCCAGAGGTGTGAAGCAACACCTCTGGGTTTTTGTATCTTTGCAGGTCTTGATATCTGTGCGAAAATGCGTTTGGTTTTCCCGCGATATGTACAGTATACTGATAAAAAGGAGGAAGGGCTTATGCTGCAACATTTTGTTCAAGCTCTTTATATTTGCAATTTGCATAAGCGTATGTTACTCTAAAAAAAGAATGAGTTCGCATTCAAACAAAGATAAGGGGAAATGACATATGAATCAATGGTTGCGGCGCATCCGGTGGCGATGGCTCATTGGCATCCTCGCGGCGGCACTGGTGATTGTGCTGGGGTATATTCTGCATCTGGGACAGACGGACGGTGACGGGCATTTTCGCATTGGTGCAACGTATATGACGATGAACAATCCGTTTTACAGCGTCATTGACGAGGAACTGCGGCTGAAGATCGAGAGCCGCGGTGACATTCTGCTGACACGAGATCCGGCATTGGATCAGGAAAAGCAAAATCAGCAGGTACATGAGCTGTTACAAGAAGGAATTGATGTTTTGGTCATCAATCCGGTCGACTATCAGCAGGTACATACGGCACTGTCCGAAGCAAAAGAAGCCGGTGTGCCGGTCGTCGTTGTCGATTCGCAGGTCAATGACACGGATTTGATCGCGTGCACCATCGCCTCGGACAATTACGGTGCAGGTGTGCTGTGTGCGCAGCATCTGATGCAGACACGCGATTCGGCGCACATCGTCCTGCTGGAGCATCCCACGGCACAGTCCGCGGTGGACAGAATCCGCGGATTCTGTGACACCATTGCCCATCATCCGGCATATCAAATCGTTGACCGCGCAAACAGTGAGGGACAGTTGGAAATTGCCATGCCGGAGCTGAGTGCGCTGCTGGATGCCGGAGAACCCATTGATACGGTCATGGCACTCAACGACCCCTCGGCAATGGGCGCCATGGCGGCATTGGAGGAGCATGGACTGTTGGAGCATACCTTGGTGTACGGTGTGGACGGCGCGCCGGAGGCAAAGAGCATGATTGCCGAAGGCTCTCTGACCGGAACCGTTGCACAGTTCCCGATTAAGATTGGACAGACCACCGCACAGACCATTTATCAGATTTTGTCCGGAAAGTCGCATCCGTCAGAGATTACCATTCCGGTAGAATTTATTACATCGGAAAATCTCGACCAATTTGACATGGACGGTTGGCAGTAAGGGGGATTTATGCAAAACGATTACACATTATCTGCGATTCGGCACATGATGATTGTGCTGAATGTTGCGATTGTGGGCTTTTTGTCTGCGATCTTCTTTTTCACCCCGCAGACAGCGGTTCTCCATGCGGAGGCGATGCAGTTTTCCCAACAGCTGCGGTATGTGCCGGAACGGCCGGGAATGCAGGCATTTTCGCTGCTCGGTGTCGCCGCGCTGCTTGCGGTCAGTGCGCTGTACCATCTTCCGATGCAGAAGCAGCACCGGAAGATCTTTCGTATGTACTGGCTGGAACCGGTCATCTGTATGATCGTCATTGTCTCGCTGCATTTGGACTACAATGGACTGCTGTTTTTGGTCGTTGTCGATCTGGTGGATACCTTGCAGCATCGGAAACGTGCCATTTTTTTGAGCGTGATGGTGCTGCTGTATCTGCTGACCAGCTTAGACATCGTGCAGTCTGCACTGCGTATGCCTTCTGTCACAGATTATATGGCATATTATTCGCCGTATATCCAACAGGTCATGCAAAGTGCGCTGGGACTGTTCAATGCGTTTGTCATGATTTTGTTTATCACCTATGTGCTGCTGCTCGTCATCCGCCGCACCGATGAGAATACGAAAATTCGCCTGCTCAATCATCGGCTGGAACATGCCAACGACAAACTGTCGGTTTTGAATGAGCAGCTCAAGGCATATGCCTCGGAGAGCGAACGCATGGCGGAGACGCGAGAACGCAACCGCCTCGCGCGAGAAATTCATGACACGCTCGGTCATTCGCTGACCGGCATTATTGCAGGCACGGATGCCTGCATCACAATCTGTCTCTTATACACATCTGACGCTGCCGACGAAGCTAGAAGTGTAGAT
>ENA-OZFU01000397-OZFU01000397.1-human-gut-metagenome-genome-assembly--contig:-NODE-397-length-16177-cov-4.719824_pt1 | contig 16177 bp, 8 predicted proteins | sample MGYA00244650_ERZ653646 | MGnify/ENA primary metagenome ERZ653646 (study PRJEB26926, sample SAMN06164982) | human gut metagenome | biome: ENVO:00009003; feature: ENVO:2100002; material: ENVO:00002003...
ACAGGGCATGCAGGAAGGTGTGATCCGTCCGGTCCAGATTCCGATTTTAAAGATGATGCTGGAAGCATCGTTAGAGCAGTTTTTCCAGCGCGATATCCTGCTGCAGAATGAAATTACTTATGCGCAGGCATTGCAGGAGGTTGTCGGGATTCTGATGTATGGAATTGCTTCGGAGAGGTAAAACGAAAGGGGAGCATAAAGAAGCATGGAGAGGTTGTATTGGAACAATGACTGGAAATTTGCCGAAACATGGGAAGAAGCCATGAAAGAGGCAGTATATCCGGAAAATGAGATGGAGGATGTGCGGCTGCCGCATACCTGCAAAGAGCTTCCGTATCATTACTTTGATGAGCATGCGTATCAGATGCTGTGTGGATATCGCAGACATTTTATGGCGCCGGAAGCGTGGCAGGGGAAAAGTGTGGAACTGACCTTTGAGGGCGTGGCGCATGATGCGGTTGTTTATGTCAATGGGACAGAAGTGAAAGCGCACCATTGCGGTTATACGGCATTTTTTGTGGAAATTGCAAAATACCTGAAATATGGGGAGGACAATGTACTTGCGGTGCGTGTCGACAGCCGGGAAAATTTGAATATTCCGCCGTTCGGATATGCCATAGATTACATGACTTTTGGCGGGATGTATCGTGAGGTTTATGTGCAGGTGAGAAATAAGACACATCTCGCAGATGTATTTGTCAAGCCACAGATACATCCTCTGCAGGTGACTACAGAGATTACGGTACAGAATATTTCGGATGGGATAACGTTGCAGCAGGAAATCCGCAAAAAAGGCGAGGGTGCATATAGTCCCCTGGGAAAAAAGCCGGTAAAACAGACAAATGTGCAAACCGTTTTTCCGGTGCAGGAGATCTGTTTGTGGGAACCGGAAAATCCATATTTGTATGAAATCCGTACGAGTTTGTGGAAAAATGGGGAAATGATAGATGCGCGTGTGGATATCACAGGGTTTCGGGAGGCCGGATTCCGAAAAGATGGTTTTTATCTGAACGGAAAGAAACTGCGGCTTCGAGGGTTAAACCGTCATCAGAGTTATCCGTATGTGGGATATGCAGCGCCGGCATCCATGCAGATTTTCGATGCCGATATTCTCAAAAAAGAACTTGGCGTGAATGCTGTGCGCACTTCCCATTATCCGCAGTCGCAGGATTTTATCCGTCGTTGTGATGAAATCGGTCTGCTTGTGTTTACCGAGTTTCCGGGGTGGCAGCACATCGGGGATGAAGAATGGAAGCGGCAGGCGGTGCAGAATTTAAAGGAAATGATCGTGCAGTACCGCAATCATCCTTCCATTATTCTCTGGGGGGTGCGGATTAATGAGTCGCAGGATGACGATGTTTTTTACAGGGAAACAAACCGGGTGGCACATGAACTGGACGATACGCGGGCAACCGGCGGAGTGCGGATGCTAAAGAAAAGCCATCTTCTGGAGGATGTTTATACGTACAACGATTTTCTTCACGATGGCAGACATCCGGGGTGTAATCCGAAACGAAAAGTTACACCGGATATGAAAAAACCGTATCTGATCAGTGAGTATAACGGGCATATGTTTCCGACCAAGCCGTTTGACGATGAGGAACACCGGACGGAGCATGCAATCCGTCATGCAAATGTATTAAATGCGGTGGCACAGGAGCCGGATATTGCAGGAAGTTTTGGCTGGTGTATGTTTGACTATAATACGCACAAGGATTTTGGCAGTGGTGACCGGATCTGTTACCATGGCGTGATGGATATGTTCCGCAACCCGAAACTTGCGGCGGCGGTGTATAGCAGTCAGCAGGAAGATACACCGGTTTTAGAACTGAGTTCTTCGATGGATATCGGAGAGCATCCGGGCGGAAACCGCAGCGGAAACTGGATGATTACAAATGCGGATGCCGTGCGGATGTACAAAAACTCTAAATTAATCAAAGAGTATCATCGGGAGGACTCCCCATATCGTGCACTGGCGCATGGACCGATTCCTGTGAATGACTTTATCGGAAATGCGATTGTCGAAAATGAGCCGATGAAACCGAAACAGGCCAGACTGATAGGGCAGCTGCTTAACATGACGGCGTATTACGGGCTGAACAATCTTCCGGCAAAGTTCTACCTTCTGGCATTGCGGCTGATGGTCTGCTATCACATGAAACCAAAGGATGCGGTTGCGCTTTACACACGTTATGTCGGGGACTGGGGGACGACTTCCACGGTCTATAAGTTTGAGGCTGTCAGGGACGGAAAAGTGGTAAAGACCGTGATCAAGGAGCCGATGCAGCAGGCACATCTGGAGGTGAAGGTAAGTGCACATAACCTGACCGAAGGCAGAACCTATGATATGGCGGCGGTTCGTATCCGGGCACTGGATGAAAATGGAAATGTGCTGGGATTTTTCAATGAACCGGTGCAGTTTGAAGTGAAAGGTGTTCTGGAACTGATCGGTCCAAAGACCATATGTTTACAGGGAGGTATGGGCGGTACTTATGTAAAGACGACCGGACAGGCCGGAGAAGGAATTTTGACAATTGAAAATGCGCAGACAGGGAAAATCTGTGAACATTTTCAGGTGGCACGGGAAGAGTAAGGGGGAAATACAATGAAATTATCAGCAAAAGAAAAAACGGCATTCGGCCTGGGGGCTGTCGGAAAAGATATGGTATATATGCTTTCGGCGAGCTATATTCTGTATTATTACCAGGATGTTCTCGGAGTAAGTGCGATGGCAATGGGAATTATTCTCATGGCAGCGCGGGTGTTTGATGCATTTAACGATCCGATTATGGGAGTGATTGTTGCAAAAACCAGAACACGCTGGGGAAAATTCCGTCCATGGCTTCTGGTTGGAACCCTGTGCAATGCGATCGTGCTGTATCTGATGTTTGCCGCACCGCCGGCATGGAATGGAAGCGGGATTGTGGCATATGCAGCCATTACCTATATTGTGTGGGGAGTCACCTATACCATGATGGACATTCCTTTCTGGTCGATGATTCCGGCATTTACAGAAGGCGGAAAAGAGCGCGAAAATTTAACAACTATGGCGCGTTCCTGTTCGGGTGTCGGTTCCGCTCTCGTCACGATTATTACGATGAAATGTGTGTATATGCTGGGACAGGGAAATGAGCGCACGGGTTTCCGCTGGTTTGCACTTATTGTTGCGGTATTGTTTGTGCTGTTTATTACGATCACCTGTCTGACGATCCGGGAAAAATCCACGGTTCATATGGAAACGCCGACCGTACGGCAGATGTTTTCGGCGCTGATTCACAACGATCAGGCAATGACGGTTGTCATCACCATTGTACTGATTAACTGCTCTTTGTATATTACGTCCAATCTGCTGTTGTATTTTTTCAAGTATGATGTGAGTGGGGAGAGCTGGTATAACAGCTATACACTTTTCAGTACATTTGGCGGAGCGGTACAGATTTTGTCCATGATGGTATTGTTTCCGCTGCTGCGGAAGTTTATGAGCAGTATCCGTGTGTTCTACCTGAGCTTTGGAATGGCAATCGCAGGGTATGCGATTCTGCTTGTGCTGATGATTGGCGGTCATACTGTGCTTGGAGCCCTGGTGGTGCCGGGCTTTTTGATTTTTGCGGCATTTGGCATGCTGACCGTGCTTACCACAGTATTTCTGGCAAATACGGTAGATTATGGGGAAATGAAAAATCACCGCCGTGATGAAAGTGTGATTTTTTCCATGCAGACGTTTGTTGTGAAACTGGCTTCGGGAGTTGCCGTGCTGATCGCAGCGATCTGTCTGTCTCTCTGTAACCTCAAGCAGGATACAAGTGCGGCGGTTGTTGCGCGTGCAGCGGATTCTTCGGTGCTGGGACTGCGGCTGACGATGGCGGGAATTCCGATGATCGGTCTTTTCATCGCGGTATTGGTATTTCGGAAAAAATATATTTTGACAGAGAAAAAGCTGCAGGAGATTAATGCAGCAATTAAAAATCAGGAGAACTGCTAAAAGAAAGGATGACAGCTATGATTCGTAAAATTGGACAGGCATTCGTACTAGATACGGCACATACAACATATGCATTTTCCATTTTGCCGGGGGGACATCCGGAGCATCTGTATTACGGGAGAACTATTCATATCGAGCATCCGGATGATCTTGAAATTCTTGTGGAAAAGCATGTGTTTGCACCGGGAAATGTGAATATCTGTGAAAAAGAGCATGCCGGTTTTTCGCTGGAGGATGTGCGGCTGGAAATGTCTTCGTACGGAAAGGGCGATATCCGTGAGCCGTTTGTTGAGGCCATTCTTTATGATGGGGCAAAGACTCTGGATTTCCGCTTTGAAGATGCCGTTATTACCGGAAAAAAAGATGCGCTGGACGGACTTCCGGGTTCCTATGGAAGTGCGGGAGAAGTGCAGCAGCTGTGTGTGACAATGGTGGACCGGCAGTATGATCTGAAGCTGTTGCTCTACTACTATGTCTATGAGGCAGCAGATGTGATCGGACGGAGTGCGAAGATCGTCAATGCCAGCAGTCAGGATGTACAGCTTACCCGTCTGATGAGTCTGCAGTTGGATTTTGATGACAGTGATTATATTTTTACGACATTTCGCGGCGCATGGGCGCGGGAGATGCACCGCTGTGACCAGACGCTGACCGGTGGCAGAATTGTCAATGATTCTTTTACCGGAACCACGTCGAGCCGGGCAAATTCGTTTGTGATGCTGAGCCGTCCGAAAACGGGAGAAGATCAAGGAGACTGTTACGGATTTCATCTGATCTACAGTGGAAATCACTGTGAGACTGCGGAGGTCAGCAGTTTTGGAAAACTCCGGCTTCTTACGGGGATCAATCCACGGGAATTTTCGTGGAAACTGGAGCCGGGAGCACAGTTTCAGGCACCGGAGGCCTTTATGACCTATGCACCGGATGGATGGGGAGGCATGAGCCGGCGGATGCATGCGTTTATCCGGGAGCATATCGTGCGCGGATATTGGAAAAACAGGCCGCGCCCGGTACTTTTAAACAGCTGGGAGGCCTGCTATTTTGATATCAGTGAGAGCAGGCTCTTAAAGCTGGCAAAGGCGGGAAAAGATGCCGGAATCGAATTGTTTGTGGTGGATGACGGCTGGTTTGGCAGACGAAACGATGACACTTCTTCGTTGGGAGACTGGGTGCCGAATACAAAAAAACTGCCCGGCGGCTTATCGCGCCTAGCAAAAAAAATTACAGATCTGGGGCTTGCTTTTGGAATCTGGGTAGAGCCGGAGATGGTCAGTGTGGACAGTGACCTTTACCGGAAGCATCCGGACTGGACCATTGAAATTCCCGGAAAACCACATGCAGAAGGACGAAACCAGAGAATTCTGGATCTTGGCAGGAGAGAAGTGCAGGAGTATATCATTGCCAGTATGACAAAGGTCTTTTCTTCGGCACCGGTTTCTTATGTGAAGTGGGATATGAACCGGACGTTTTCCGATTATTATTCACAGAGCCTGCCGGCCGCACAGCAGGGAGAGGTGGCACATCGTTATGTGCTGGGACTGTACCGGTGCATGGAGGAACTGACCCGTCGTTTTCCGGAAATTTTATTTGAAGGGTGTGCAGCAGGCGGAAACCGTTTTGATCCTGGCATTTTGTGCTATTTTCCGCAGATCTGGGGAAGCGATGACACAGATGCCTGTTGCAGGGCGGACATACAGACAAATTACAGTTACGGGTATCCGCTCTCGACGGTGAGTGCACATGTATCTGCGTGTCCGAACCATCAGACACTGCGCCGGACACCGCTTACGACTCGCTTTGCAGTTGCCGCATTCGCAGTGCTGGGGTATGAATGTAATTTCTGTGACTGTACCAGAGAGGAACTTGAGGAGATCAGGGCTCAGATTGCACTGTACAGGAAGTGGCGTAGTGTATTGCAGCAGGGCATATTTTATCGTGGGTGGACATTTGCTGACGGAAATCTCACAGAATGGACCTGTGTTTCAGAAGATCAGACACAGGCAGTCGGCATGCTGATGCAGAAACTTGCGGAACCGAATACACAGTTTCACGCGTATTATCCCAAAGGACTTGCAAAAGAGAAACGGTACCATTTTACCAACCGCGCGTTAACGTACAGTATTCTGGAGTTTGGGGATCTGGTCAACACGGTTGCTCCGGTACATATCCGCCCGGATTCCGTGACACATCATCTGCTGGCAAAATTTGTAAAGATGGATGGGGAAACGGAGGATTTCTGTGCATACGGGGATGCCCTGATGTATGGAGGTGTACATTTGCACCCGGCATTCGGAGGCACCGGATATGATGAGAACGTACGGTATTTTCCGGATTTTGCGTCTCGTTTGTATCTGATGGATTGCAATTTATAGCCGAAAAGTGCTATGATACAAAAGAGCAATTCAGGCAGGACAGGAGATAAGAAAATGCAGAAACGAAAAAACAGATGGTACATAGCCGTTGCAGCAGTTGTAATTTTAGCAGTTGTTCTGGTATTGGCAGTTGTGCTGGGGAAAAAGGGAAAGAACAAAAAAGATCCAAAGATGATTGAGCCGACGCAGCAGGAGCAGGTATCGGAAATACCGACGGAAACAGAGGGAGTATTTGATTATTCCGCTACGGAGACCGCAGAGACAAAATCGCTTCCGAAGTCCGTTGTCAGCAAGCAGGGAATTCTCATTGATGTGGATGCCGGAACGATTCTGGCCGGAAAAGATGCATTGAAACGTATGGTTCCGGCATCTATGACCAAAATCTTTACCGTGCTGGTAGCAGCGGAAAATATTAAGCCGGAGCAGCTGGACGAGCTGGTTACCATCAGTATTGATGCCACAGATTTCAGTTATAGTAATGACTGCAGCAATACCGGATACGAAGTGGATGAGCAGGTAACGGTAAGGGATCTGTTTTATGGAACCATTTTGCCATCAGGGGCAGATTCTGCGGTCTCTCTGGCAACTTATGTGGCCGGTTCACAGGAAGCATTTGTGGATATGATGAATCAGGAACTGGAAAAAATGGGATTGTCGGAGACCACACATTTTACCAACTGTGTCGGCATATACAATGATGACCATTACAGTACGCCGTATGATATGGCAATGATTTTAAAAGCCGCAATGGACAATGATCTGTGCAGGGAAGTTCTTGGAACGCGAACCTACACGACATCAAAATCCAAACCACATCCGGATGGGATTACAATATCCAACTGGTTTTTGCGGAGAATTGAAGATAAGGATACACACAGTGAAATTATCGGGGCAAAGACAGGCTTTGTGAATCAGTCCGGAAGCTGTGCGGCAAGTATGGCACAGACACCGGATGGAAAAGAGTATATCTGTGTGACTGCAGGGTCCACCAGCAGCTGGCGCTGTATCTATGATCATGTGGATATTTACGATGCGTTTCTGCCGGAGACGGCACAGCCTTTTGAAGGTGAAGAGGTAACACAATAAAAAAGGAACAGCGAAAGCTGTTCCCTGTTGTTTAAAGAATGATGATATTGGCACAATTGATATCTTCTCCAAGGTTGTAAACGTTACCGCTGGTAAGCCCGACAACCACAGGACGGAGAATATAGTGCGGAATATTTTTGACCACACGCGCCTGTTCGCCGTTACTCAGTTCCACGATGCTGTCTACCGGATATAGAATCATGCTTTCAAGGAAGCTCTTCATGGCAGTTATGTCGAGTTCCATGGTCATGGACATAATCATTTCCACAGCATCTCTCTGGGAATAGGCTTTTTTATAGGGGCGTTCGGTAACCAGGGCATCATAGATATCCGCTACGGACAGAATCTTGGCATAGGGGCAGATTTTCTCCGCAGACACACCCATCGGGTATCCGCTTCCATTGATCTTTTCATGGTGTTGCAAAACACCAAGGCAGACAGCCGGAGAAAATTCCGCACGATCCTTGATCATGTTGTAACTGTATGTTGAGTGCTGCCGCATAATGGCAAATTCATCATCATCAAGTTTGCCCGGTTTGTTTAAGATAGCATTTGGAATTTTGGTTTTTCCAATGTCGTGCAGCAAACCACAGACACCGATTTCCCGTACTTCTTCGGGAGAGAGTCCCTGCTGCTTGGCAACGATCATGGAAATGGTTGCTACATCCACGCTGTGTTTGAAGGTGTATTCGTCACTGGTTTTGAGCGTGGAGATATCAATTGCGATGGCATCATTGCTTTTAATGGAACGCATCAGGTCATCGGCAATGCTCTCTGTGGTGGCAACCATTTCCTCGGAGGTTGTATTGTTGTAGATAAACTGGATACCGGTAGAGACACGTTCACGGATACTGACAGAAAGAGTAACTTTTGCGCGGTCTTCGGTACGGAGCCGTTCGATATTTTTTTCTGCTTCAGGAGAAGTAGGAACCTGTTCTGGATTTTCCTCTTCTTCCCCCTCCTGAATGTAAACAGACATAATACCCAGTTTCAACAGGGAATCAATCATATAATCATCCAGCTCGGCACCTCTGGCAACGAGATTACGTCCCAGACGGTCAACGACCGGATGATCGAGCTTCATGCCCGGTTTTAATTGTCTTGTTCTCATGTACTTTCGTTTTATCATATTTATATTTTACTATTTGTTGGATATTTTGCCAAGTTTTTTTGGAAAACTTTAGGAGAAATTTAGGAGAAATGATATGCTTCCACAACTTTTTTTAGATCGAATGAAACAAATGCTGGAGGAAGAATACCCGGCATTTCTAAACAGTTACGAAGATGCGCGTTATCAGGCACTGCGGATCAATCCGTCAAAAACTGACCGGAATCGGTTTGCTGAGGAAACTTCCTTTCACCTGCAGCCGGTGCCATGGGAAGCGAACGGGTTTTATTACGAAAAGGAAGATCAGCCGGGAAAACATCCGTATCACGAGGCGGGCGTGTACTATATTCAGGAGCCGAGTGCCATGGCACCGGCTGCATATCTGGATGCGCAGCCGGGCGAAAAAGTTCTGGATTTATGTGCGGCACCGGGGGGCAAAAGTACACAGATTGCGGCAGCGATGCAGGGAAAAGGGCTCCTTGTCAGCAATGAGATTCATCCGGCGCGGGCAAAGATTCTTTCCGAGAATATGGAACGGATGGGTGTAAAAAATGTGATGGTGACAAACGAGAGTCCGCAGACACTTGCGGGAATGTTTACGGAATATTTTGACCGGATCATGGTAGATGCTCCGTGTTCCGGGGAAGGAATGTTTCGTAAAAATGAACAGGCGTGTGAGGAGTGGAGTCCTGAAAATGTTCAGATCTGTGCGGCGCGGCAGCAGGAAATTCTTGCATGTGCGGCCTCCATGCTCCGGCCGGGAGGACGTATGGTTTACTCTACCTGTACCTTTGCACCGGAGGAAAACGAGGGAACGATCAGCCGTTTTCTGGAACAGCATCCGCAGTTTCATATTGTGCCGGTGAAAAAATATCCGGGAATGGCAGACGGTGTAGCGGCATGGACAAAACATCCGGCAGCGGAGATTGGCGATACGATCCGGTTATTTCCGCATCATCTGCACGGAGAGGGACATTTCGTTGCGGTTCTGGAAAAAGAGGGAACCGTTTCGGAAAATTACCGGGGATATTGTGCGAATGGAGAAGAAAAACCGCTAGCAAAGGGAGAAGCAAAAGCGTATCTTGCAGGATTACAGGAGTTTCTTGGAAAGATACCGGCAGATGATGCCGGGAGGTTGCTTCTTTTTGGAGAGCAGCTGTATCTGATGCCGGAACATATGCCGGCAACCAGACGGCTGCATGTGCTGCGTCCGGGCCTGCATCTTGGCACAGTTAAAAAGAACCGGCTGGAACCGGCACACGCACTGGCGCTTGCAATTTCTCCGCAGGAAGCATGCCACAGCTGGAATCTGTCTGTGGATGAAGCACGCGCGTATCTGGCCGGGCAGACGTTTCCGGCAGAAGGGGAGAAGGGCTGGTATCTGATCACGGTAGATGGATACAGTCTCGGCTGGGGCAAACTTGCGGGTTCTGTGATGAAGAATCACTACCCGAAGGGGCTGCGGAAGCTGCTCTAAAAGAAGCAAGATAGGAATAAAGAATTAACACAAGGGCAGTTTTTAAACTGCCCTTGTTTTGTCGGATTATATACTGTGACCGCCGCCACCACCGGAGTGGCCGCCACCACCGCCACCGCCGCCGGAATGTCCACCGCCGCTGCTGCCGGAAGATACCGGACTGTAAGTACGCGACTGGCGGATGAATTGTGTGCGTGGGTTATTGATCTGCATCTGTACATACAATCCGGTCATCACCTGTCTGCGGTCTGCCTTGTGGGAACGTGAACTCCACAGCGCGAAAAAGAGATTGAGAAACAGTGCAGCAACAATGGCCAGCAGCGCACTGCAGAGGTAGCGCATCGGTTCTGCAATTCGTTTGCCCTGCATCAGCGTTTCGATCTGGGTAAAGACCTTGTATGCACAGGTATAATAATTCTTATCGCGCGCGTAGGTATAAGTGTTATCGGTAATTGAACGTGCGCGGGAATTGGTGATGATTTTGTGCGCCTGTCCATCGCTGTAGAGATAAATCTCATTCAGGCAGCGGTCAATGACGAAGATCGTACCGTTGGAATGTGGACCAAAGACATCATCGAAATAATCTGCAGCAAAATCTTCGGTGGAAGATTTACTGTGTTCGGTTGTGGTTACAAAAGCCACATTACAGTATGCTGTCAGGTCATACAGCTGCTTTTGCAGACTGTTTTCCTGGGAGTCTGTCAGAAAATCCGCAGAATCATCCAGCACATAAACGTAGCCGGTTTCCTCATTGGAAGCGGAAACTGCGGATGCACAAACCGGTATGGTGCTGGCGGAGAGTATCAGACAAAATACAAATGCCGTAAGGATACGTTTTATTTTACGCACGGTCATCACCTCCCTGTTTGTCAAATTGTGGCAGCCGGCGGGTGGACAACAGATTATACGCATGGATAATACTGATGAACGACACGAGGATGGCAGCCATGGAAAGAATTGCGGCTCCGTAATAGTAGAGATCCGATACCGGATGTAGGAACCATACCCCAAACGAAAGTACCGCAGCACAAAGCGGAAGAATCCAGCCAAGCGGATTGTTTTTTGCGGCAGGCTCCGGTTGGACTTCAGGGGTTTTCGGCTTGTCTGCAGCAGAAGCTTTCTTCGATTGGATGAACATTTTGCCCCGGTCATTTGCCCCGGTATCTTTCTGGTGGATAGAAACGCATTCGTAGCAATAGACACCGATGGAAAGCAGTGATAAAAGCAGGGTGGTCATTGCCAGGGAAGAGGGCTGTAAAAATGCCGACCATGCCAAAAGAGCAAAGATCGGAATTGCCAGAAGCAGCGAACCGAGCAGATAACGTTTCGGATCAATCGGAATATCCGCAACGACCAGTCCGGTCTGTCCGTTGACCGTTGCATAAGCGACACGGTCTTTTTTGCGGTAGGATAGAAACCATACCGGAAACATGGTGCTGTCGATGGTTTCTGTTTTTGTATGGAGCTGTTCAGGACGGATGGTATCCATGGTAAAATCGGCAAATGTCCCGTCAGAAGCAATACGCTCGGTTGTTTCCGCAGATGCAGTGTATTCGGCATCTCCCTGATATACTTTTGCATCCACATCGGAAGTGTCCGCGTAAAATCCGCTTAAATAGGCGGGGGTAAAGGCTTTCATGCCTTTTAAATTATAAGGAGCCAGTTCTTCACTGATATTGTCATCAAAAGAGGATGAGGCATCATAGGAAAGACCTTTGTAGTAGGCATCCAGATCCCCGGTAAGTGCGTAGTGATCGGTAATAATATAATCACCGCGGCGGGAAGTCTTTTTCCCATTGAGCGAGAGAGAACCTTTCTGGGAGATATAAAATGCCCAGTAAGGCATGTAAATTCCGCGGAAACTATCTATATAAGAAGGATCGCGGAGTTCTTTTGGCGCAAAAATGGAATGTTTCATACGGCGTGCGTACGCTTCCTTACACTGTTCCTTTGTCTTCTGGAACGGAATAATATAATTGGGCCGTTTTTCGTGACTGATTCTGCTGTAAAGAATCGTGGAGGCTCCGCAGAAACTGCAGAAACCGGCTGCGGCATTGTCGGTGCTTAAGATTTCACCGCCACACTGCGGACAGGTAAAGATCGTGACCTCGTAATCTCCGTCGAATGTCTTTGATTCTTCGGCATCACTTGTTTTCCCGTCAAAATCATAAGGATCAAACAGCGTGTGACAATGCTCGCATGAGAGTTGCTGGGAAGGAATGTCAAATTTGAGATTTCCTCCGCAGTTTGGACATGATAGCATAGTGTTTTCCCTTTCCAAAACATTTTCCTTTGTAACTATTTTATTCTAGCATTGTGGAAATATTTTTACAATGGGTTTAAAGTCATAGAGCCTGAAAATGCTGATTTACACGGATTTTACAGACTTTACGCAAATTTACAGCAATTTTACAACATTACGGAAATTTTACACAGGGTTTACATTCTGGGATGGTTTGATTTTACACTCCGATGATAAACTTATTACAATCTCAGAAAAAAAGTATACGGAGTGTAAAGTTTATGAAAAGAAATGGGGAGGAACTATAAGTGAACGAGACAATGAAAATTATTTTCGGACTGGTCGGAGGTCTGGCAATCTTTATTTACGGCATGAATATGATGAGCGAGTGCCTGCAGAAAGCAGCAGGGGAAAAGATGAAGAAAATCCTTGCCCTGCTTACAAAAAATCCGATTCTTGGTGTGCTTGCGGGAGCTTTGACGACCGCAGTGTTACAGAGCAGCAGCGCAACAACGGTTATGACAATCGGCTTTGTCAGCGCAGGACTGATGTCGCTGCCACAGGCGATCTCCATTATTCTCGGTGCCAATATCGGTACGACCATGACGGCACAGATTATTGCATTTAAAATAACGGATTATATTTATCTGTTCATTTTTGCGGGATTTCTTATTTCTTTTATTTCAAAGAAAGAAAAGGTGAAAAATATCGGACAGACAATTTTCGCATTTGGTTTGTTATTCCTTGGAATTGAGACGATGGGCGATGTCATGAAACCATTGGCATCCAGTGCATTCTTTGTCAACATGATTGGAAAAGTATCCCATATTCCGATTCTTGGGGTATGCGTGGGTGCCGTTATGACACTTGTTGTACAGAGCAGCAGTGCAACGATTGCCGTATTACAGAATTTTGCAGCCCAGGCAGGACCGGACGGTGTGACCAGTATCATCGGACTGGCAGGTGCCATCCCGATTCTGTTGGGAGACAATATCGGTACAACGATTACCGCAGTGCTGGCATCTATCGGACAGCCAAAAGATGCCAGAAGGACGGCGTTTGCCCATTGTGTATTTAATATTTCGGGAGCAATTTTATTTCTGTTTCTTGTAAAACCGTATGCAGCCCTGATTCAGTTCATTTCGCCGAAGGGAAACGAAATTGATGTGATTTCACGGCAGATTGCAAATGCACATACCGGATTTAACCTTGTCATGACGCTGATCTGGATTCCGCTCATTCCTCTGATGGTAAAGATTGTGATGAAACTTGTACCGGATGGAAAGGGAAAGGAAACGGAAGTTGAAGTAGCTGAAAATCCGAAATATCTGGATAACAAGCTGATTGCACAGCCGGCAGCAGCATTGCAGCTGGTTGCAAAAGAAGTAATGTACTGCGCAAAACTTGTAGATGAAATGATCGGAAAACTGCAGTACAGAAACGGAAAGATTGATAAAGAAAATGCAGAACTTGTAGAAGAAAAGGCGAAAATACTGCAGAAGCTGTATGCTTCGGTCAATGATTATTTTGCATCACTGTATTCCGGAGGTGTGCTGACCGAGGAACAGGCATCACAAAGTGCCGGTATGCAGTACATTCTCTGTGATATTGACCGGATCGGGCAGCTGACGAGGGAAATCATGGAAACCGTGGCAAAACAGAATAAAGGAAAACATAAGTATTCCAAAGATGCTTTGAAAGAACTGAAAAAGGCAATGGAACAGATCCAGATGATTTTCGGAAGCTGCATTCAGGCGATTTCCGGGGATGTGAATATGGATATCAAAGAACTGATGCGGCAAAAAGAAGACATCATGCAGCTGGGTGAAAAAATGCGCAAAAACCATATTGCCAGAGTGGGAAAGGGAAAGTGCGATTCCAAACTTACCATTCCGTTTAATGATGTGCTCCATAATATTGACCGGATTGGAAACAGTTGTGTAAATCTTGTGGAGGTAGCAAAGGAAAATGTAACTATGCAGGCATTTTTTGCAGAGGATTAGGGCATGCAATAAATAAAGCTGTCAGTAATAACGGTTCGCGGAAATCTGCGAACCGTTATTTTTATACAGGTACATAACTCTGATCCACATGAATCATAAACTGGTAGTTTCCTTCGATTTCCTGAAGCTTGTTTTCAATTTTTTTCTTCAGGTCTTCCGGACGGATTCGCATACCATAGGGGATGACCGCGTCAAAGGCAATGCTGGTGTAGGTATCGCAGTTGATCAGGCGGAAATCGTGGATGGTAATACGGCGGTCAATTTCAAGAACCTTTTGTTCTACCTGCTGCTGCATCTGGGCAATTGCGGCATTATTGGTTTCAATCGGATCCATGTGGATGACGGCTTCACATCCGAGTTTCTGATCCAGCTCCCGTTCAATGTGATCGATCATGTCATGGAGCTGAAAGACATCTTCATCCCCCGGAACTTCCAGATGCAGGGTGATCATGCGGCGGCCGGGACCGTAGTCATGAACAATCAGATCATGGATACCGTGTACTTTGGGATGGGACATGACAATGGCACGGATTTCCCGGACAAATGTCTGGTCCGGAGCTTTTCCGAGAAGCGGATCCATGGTGTCTTTGACCGCTTTTATTCCGGCATAGAGGATGAAAATGGCTACCAGCAGACCGCCAAATCCATCGACATTGATGGATGTCAGGCGCATAATAATCATGGCTGCCAGAACCACAGAGGTGGCAATGGTGTCGGAAAGCGAATCCATGGCGGTCGCCTGCATGGCATCCGAATCGAGTTTTTTCCCAATATAATGGTTGTAACAGTACATGTAGATTTTTACCAGAATGGAGCATACCAGAATTCCCATGGCAAGCAGACTTGTGTCTACGGCTTCCGGATGCAGAATTTTGGAAAAGGAAGTTTTTAAAAGCTCAAATCCCATCATCAGGATAGCAATCGCTACAACAAATCCCGACACATATTCAAACCTCCCATGTCCGAATGGGTGCTCCGAATCCGGAGTTTTCCCGGCATAAAGAAATCCGGCAAGTGTAATAAAAGAGGAACCGGCATCGGACAGGTTGTTGAACGCATCCGCTGTGATGGCAACGGAACCGCTTAACATTCCGGCAAAATATTTTCCGGCAAACAGGCAGACATTTAAGCAGATTCCAACGATACTGCACAGGGTGCCATATGCCTGCCGTTGTTCTTTTGCCGGACGGTTTTTGATAAAGATTTTCGCTAACATTGTAATCATGGATATCCCCCCAAGAATCATACATGTCCATTGGTTTTTCCTATTATATGCTACGTTTGGGAAAAGGTCAAATTATATATATTTTACCTACATTTTATACATGCACCACCCACAAATGCAGGAAGCTGTATTCCTTTCATCGTAAGTCTTGTTTTTGTACTTGGGTATCAGAAAATGGGATTTTCTTTTGAAACAGGAATGATGATTGCGTTTGCCGTGGTTGCGGTGTGGTGGCTTGTGATGTCGCTTCCTTTAATGAAGCAGTATCGCCAGGTTCATTATGTAGAGCGGAAACCGCATGCCATGAGGGAAAGCGTTGGACGTATCATAGAAACGCTGCGCAGTGTACGGAAACAAAAGAAAATCTTTCTGTTTCTCATAGCATTCTTCTTTTTCATTGATGGAGTTTATACGATTATAGATATGGCAACGGCGTATGGTTCTGCCCTGGGGCTGGATTCCACAGGACTGCTTCTTGCATTGCTTGTGACACAGTTTGTTGCATTTCCGTTTTCCATTCTGTTTGGCAGGCTTGCGGAAAAATACGATACCGGAAAGCTGATTTTAACCTGTATTGCTGCGTATACGGGGATTACCGTTTTTGCCGTGTTTATGAAGGCACAGTGGCAGTTCTGGGTGCTGGCAATTTTTGTGGGAATGTTCCAGGGCTGTCTCTTATACA
>ENA-OZFU01000406-OZFU01000406.1-human-gut-metagenome-genome-assembly--contig:-NODE-406-length-16085-cov-7.115783_pt1 | contig 16085 bp, 13 predicted proteins | sample MGYA00244650_ERZ653646 | MGnify/ENA primary metagenome ERZ653646 (study PRJEB26926, sample SAMN06164982) | human gut metagenome | biome: ENVO:00009003; feature: ENVO:2100002; material: ENVO:00002003...
GCCAAGGACCAGTTGGGTCAGCCCGCCGTAGAGCTCTTCACCCGCGACGATGTCAAAATTTTCGCCAGCAAGGGCGAGATGCGCAAGCTCGTACAGGGCGGCGGCGTATCGCTCAACAAGGAGAAGCTCGCAGCCTTTGACCAGGTCATCACCGCCGACGACCTCATCGACGGCAAGTACCTCCTCGTACAGCGCGGTAAGAAAAACTACTATCTTGTCACTGTGAAGTAAGAATATAAATATAGATAGCCCAAAGCGTGGTCCGGAGTCTCCGAGCCACGCTTTTTCGTTTCGAGTAACCGCCAATACTTAATCAGCCATATTCTCCAGCCTCTCTTATGGAAGCAGAAACACGCCAGAGAAAACATTCCTTCATATAGCCTTCATCACAATTCCCATCATGACAAGCCCAATGCCGATAGGAGAAATTGCAGGGAAAATGATTATTTTCATTGCATTTCTTTTGTTTGTTTGATTTTTTTTGTAACTTTGACCGATAGTTGGCAAAGCGCATCTCTTATGTCCTAACGACCAAGAAGATGGTACTATCGCCGACGCGTTCTAAGCCTCGATTACTCACGCCGAGCCTTGTTACCAAGGAGAAGTGGGTGGGCAGAGAGGCACGACATATTACAAAGGCGTTTACTTGACGCCCTGTTCCTGACGTAACGAATCTAGCAAATTCACAATTATCAAAGTCTCGAACTTGGCCAACGGTAGATGTCCCGGGTGTGATTATATCATTCCGCGAGAACACTTGCAAGCCCTTATTGTATCCTTACGGGTAGATATAGGGCGGGTAAAGTTGTTTGTCATAGGAGTGGTTTTCATATCGGCGTGGGCTCTGACGTTGTCTGTTCAACTTTGATAGGCAATTGCTAGAGCCTCGTTACGTGGAATGGACAACAGGTAAGTTCTCCACGCTTTTTTTTATGCCTACAAAATCTATCTATCTTATTAACTTGCCGACTTAGGAGAACGGAAGGCACAAAAAACAAGAGATGATAGAACATGAAAAGACTATTATTTATGTGGCCATTAGGCAAAAGGGAACGTATGAACCAAAATAAGCTATTGCCTATTATTAATTTCTATGAAATGGACTTGATAGACGAACAGCGGGTAGCCAAGCAGAAAGCCTTAGCTGCTTTTTGGGGTTACCACCAACATAAAATCACTTTTGAAGGCTGAATAAAATGAACTAAATAAGGTATATGCAGAGTATTTAGAAACTCTTGAAGCAATCAACAAAACTATAAATTTTACCAATTATGAAACAAAGACTACTATTATTCATCACCGCCCTCATGCTGTGTATAGGGGCAAAGGCAGAGAATACAACGGAACAAGTCATCAATGGGCTAAGATATATTATCCATACAGACGAAAATTATGCCGTAGTAACCAGCAATAAATATAATCAGCCTATAATTGTTATTCCCACCAGTATTACCTGGGAGGGAAAAGAGTATCCTGTAACAGAGCTGGGGGATAAGTGTTTTGAGGGCTGCACGAATTTGAAGTCTATCACCATTCCATCATCTGTTACAAGTATAGGGAGTTACTGTTTTGCATATTGCAGTCATTTGAGTGTCATTACTATCCCCTCTTCAGTGACAAGCCTGCCGGATAATTGTTTTTTAATTTCAGGCTTAACATCGATAACCATTCCATCATCTGTTACGAGTTTAGGGGATTGGTGTTTTTCAGGGTGCTCGAGCTTGAAATCTATTGATATCCCCGAATCTGTTACGAGTTTAGGATGGGGGTGCTTTTATAACTGCACGGGGCTTACCTCTATCACTATTCCGTCATCTGTTACAAGATTAGGGGCTAGTTGTTTTTCTGATTGCTATAGCTTGTTTTCCGTTGATATCAAGTCCACATCTATAACATTTGAAGGAGATTGTTTTGCCTCAACAGCTATAGACGATTTTACCATTATGGCAACAACACCACCTGAGATTACAAGTAGTTGTTTTGATAAATGCAATATAAATTTGGCAAGACTGATGGTGCCCAAAAACTCTATTAATGATTATAGAAATTCGGGGTGGGGTGAGTTTGGTACCATTTCAACAGCCACTGATTTTAAGCTACCTACGGCATATCTACATTCTGTAGATGGGCTACTGTACATTGTCTATACGAATAGGGGATATGCTGTATTGATTGCTGATAACTATACACAGTCAGAGATAAATATCCCAGCTAGTATTCTCTTTGGAGGGACAGAGTATCCTGTAAAAGAAATCGCAGGTGGTTGCTTTGATGGCTGCTGGTTATTGACCTCCGTCACCATCCCATCATCTGTTACCAGTTTGGGAGATAGGTGTTTTTACTGCTGCACAAGATTGGTCTCGGTCAATATCCCAGAGTCTGTTACGAGTTTAGGAGATGAGTGTTTTAGTTCATGCTATGGTCTGGCTTATATTGATATCCCTTCATCCGTAAAGAGTTTAGGACAGAATTGTTTTGACAACTGCTGGAGTTTGACCTCTATCACCATTCCCTCGTCAATTACGAGTTTAGGATTTGCGTGCTTTTTTGGCTGCAAAAATCTAACTTCTGTCTCCATCCCATCATCGGTTACGAGTTTAGGGGGTAGTTGTTTTTCCAATTGCTCGAGCTTGACCTCCGTCACTATTCCCTCATCTGTTACGAATATAGAGAATAGTTGTTTTGAAGACTGCTCGGGCTTGACCTCCATTATCCTGCCTCCTTCTTTAACTAATTTGGGAAATTGGTGTTTTGACAATTGTAATAACTTGGCGACTGTGTATATCAGTCCGAAGGAAATATATGCGAGCAAATCTGATAACTGGCATTTTGCCACGTCACTTTCTGCTTATAAGGATAAGCTGAAACCATACATCCAGTTTGTTACAGCCGACGGCACGCCCTACAAATATGCCACCCTCTGCCTGAGAAATCGGGTAAATCTGAACGACGGAACGTGCGAAAACATGGGCGAGATATACACCGTGACGAGCGTAGGCAGCGGAAAGGCCATTCTGGACAGAGTAACGACTGGAGTATTGGAACCCGGTGTGGCCTATATAGTGGCGAACAATAACCAAGAGGGACTGACCATTCCTAATGGGGCCACCTTTACCCTTGATGAGACTGCGGGCCTATTGGACGAGCCCATAAAGAGCGCCTTTATGCAGGGAACGTTCGACGACACATACGCCCCCGCAGGCTCGTACGTATTGCAGCCCGATGGTAAATTCCACATAGTGGCCCAGTCCAATACTATTCTGGTGGGGGCCAACCGTGCTTATCTCAACGTACCCAGTGGTGCTGATAACGCCCCTGTCATGTCCATGCAGTTTGGTGGTGAAACGACAAGTATAGACGGAATCACCGAAACTCAGAAAGAGACCGATAACAGTCTGTACGACCTAATGGGTCGCCGCGTGACCACTCCACAAAAGGGACAAATCTATATACGTGGTGGTAAGAAAGTAATCTATTAATATCTCAGAACTATTAAACCAAAAAGCATTATGGAAAAGTATATAAAACCAGAAACAGAACTGATAAAGGTAAATACTCAGGCTAATCTCTTAATTGCAACGAGCTTAATCTCAGACCCTGCTACTCATCCAGCCTGTTCGCCCATTAATATTTCGGACGAACAAGAGGACGACGGTGCTGACTGGTAATAGACAGTAAGTAGGTTCTGGTGTTAGGGCAGTCACACTGCAACCAATAGACAATCTTGAAGCAATCAACAAAACTATAAAACTATAAATTTTTACCAATTATGAAACAAAGACTATTATTATTCATCACCGCCCTCATGCTGTGCATAGGGGCAAAGGCTACCACCATCCAGGTCATTGATGGGCTGAAGTATATTATCTATACCGACCAGAACTACGCGGTTCTGACAGGTAATAACTATACACAAGAAGAGATAGTAATTCCAGCCAGCATTACATGGGCGGGGAAGAAGTATCCTGTAACGGAACTGGGAGCTAAGAGTTTTTCCCGCTGCAGGAGCTTGACCTCTGTCACCATCCCATCATCAGTGACAAGTTTAGGGGCATCGTGTTTTGAATACTGCAGTAGCTTGACCTCTATCACCATACCATCATCGGTTACGAGTTTATGGGATGAGTGTTTTTGTTTTTGTAATAGCTTGACCTCTATCACCATACCATCATCGGTTACGAGGTTAGGATATGGGTGTTTTGATTGTTGCTCGAGCTTGACCTCTATCACCATTCCATCATCGGTTACGAGTTTAGGGGATATGTGTTTTTTCGATTGCAGTAGCTTGACCTCTGTCACCATACCATCATCGGTTACGAGTTTAGGGGAGTATTGTTTTAAAAACTGCAGTAGCTTGACCTCTATCACCATACCATCATCGGTTACGAGGTTAGGGAATAATTGTTTTTTAGATTGCACGGGCTTGACCTCTGTCACCATCCCATCATCAGTTACGAGTTTAGGGGGGTGCTGTTTTTCCGGCTGCAGTAGCTTGACCTCTATCACCATCCCATCATCGGTTACGAGTTTAGGGTGGCGTTGTTTTCAAGACTGCAATAATTTGTATTCCGTTAACATCCAGTCGCCCAAGATAAAACTTGATTCTGAATGTTTTGCCTCGACGGTAATAACAGATTTCACCATTATGGCAACGACCCCTCCAACCATTTCAGATGACTGCTTTAATGGCTGTAGCATAGACAGGGCAAAACTGAGGGTACCCAAAGCCTCGGTCAGCCGTTATAATAGCGCTGCGGTATGGAAATCCTTTGGGACTATCATGCCCGTAGACGGAGGAGAGGTAGACGGAGAGTGTGAGAAGCCAAGCATCAGCTATGTCAGCGGCAAGGTGAAGTTCGGCTGCCAGACACCAGGAGCCGAGTACCATTACACCATAAAGGCGGCGGATGAATGCACGGAAGCGCTCGCCAAGGACGAGGTGTCGCTCGCAGCCCGCTACGACATCAGTTGCTTTGCCACGGCCGATGGATATACCCGCTCCAAGACGGCTACGGCCAAGCTGTACTGGATTAGCGCCAATATAGAGACTGACGGCATTGCGCCCGCCACACAGATGCGCGGCGTAGTAGTGTCGACAGAGGGAGGAATCGTAACCCTCTCAGGCCTAAAGGAGAACGAGCGGGTAACGTTCTACAACGTCAGCGGTATAAAGCTCGGTGAGACAAGGGCCCTGAACGGCCAGGCCTCCATCTCGGCCCCCGACGACGTGATAATAGCCCGTATAGGCTCCCAGTCTATCAAAGTTAAACAATAAACCGACTCAGCTACCTTGCCCCGGTCCCACAAGAAAGGGTCATGGCGATGTAAAGATTTTCGCCAGCAAGGGCGAGATGCGCAAGCTCGTACAGGGCGACGGCGTATCGCTCAACAAGGAGAAGCTCGCAGCCTTTGACCAGGTCATCACCACCGACGACCTCATCGACGGCAAGTACCTCCTGGTACAGCGCGGCAAGAAGAACTACTATCTTGTCACTGTGAAGTAAGAACATAAATATAGATAGCCCAAAGCGTGGTCCGGAGTCTCCGAGCCACGCTTTTTTGATGAGTAAATGCCGAATCTATGAAAAGTAAAGCCTACTGACGGTGAAGACATCACAGACAGCAGGCTTTATCCTAATATTGTTATCTCCAGAGTGGCTCATTTTCCCATCCTTGAGGGAAACCAAGTGCATTCAAATCTACCTCTGGATAATCTGCAAATAACGTCTTCATCTTCTGAAGCATATCATTGTTTGGAGATATGACATCCAAGAAATACTTAATGATACATATATTATAGTAGATGCGAAGCGAATCCGTCTGAAGCGTAATCCAAGGATAGACCATCCTATTAGGTACCATTGGACGGATAGTATTGTGCTTGTTCCAAACTCTCGAGTGATGGCAACATGCATTCCTTGTCAGTGTCACAATAGTCAGCCAAGATTCAAATGGCGCTATTTGCAGCCCAAATGATTGAGAGATTCTTTTCTTTATCTTTTTATCCTTGATGTTGCTGTATATGTTTGTGATGATACCGAAAGGAAGTATTTCTGAAACAATCCATGCTGGTGGATATGGGTCAGAATATGTCTCTTTGAAATGGATAATGAATTCCTCTTTTGATTTGCGAAGCTCATGGTCTATCAAATCTATTGTCTTTTGAAACTTTGTGGAGCTGACAAAGTTAGCGGAATCTGTTATCCAGAAGGGGGCACCTGTCATTGAACTACCGATGTTGACTATCGCACTACGCACAGCAATTTCAATCTTCTCAAGCTCATTAAACAATAATAGACGCAGCTTTTTATCAAATCGGTACAACATCATTACCTTGCTGAATGTCGCATCGGGTTTATATATATGACGCTCTTTCGGCATCTTGAGCAATGGATACATATATGCAGAAAGACGGTAATAGCCGATATGCTCCAAGTAATGTTCCGCCTTCGATGTGTCGGAAATGGAAAGACCTCTTGATTGCAGCAACGAGACGAGGTCATGTGGCGATGAATAGCCCTTGGTGAACGGTATAGTATTTGACATATGGTTAATAAAAAAAACGACCCGCACATTTGAGCATCGTTGAGAGGCTTGGCGGGTTCTAGCACTGCAAATATAGAAAGATAATATGAATTGTGCAAGCATTAAGTCGAGAAAAAAACTTTTCTACAACGATTTCTTGTCTTTTAGATAGAAACATAACATTTTTGGAGGCTTTTTTAGGAGAAATATGTGGCAATTACATTAATTATCATGGTATGAGAGACAGCTATGATTTGATGCTGAATATTATTGATTTTCCCTCATTAGGTCATCAACGGCAAGTACCTCCTCGTACAGCGCGGCAAGAAAAACTACTATCTTGTCACTGTGAAGTAAGAGTCGTCTCTCATCGATATTGGAGGTGTATCTGCAACTATCAGGCAGATACACCTCTTCTCTTTTGTCACCCCCGGAGTTGATATGGTCAGCCCGAATTATCCCGACCTTTCTCTGGCGCAAGCCCTCTGCTTCCCGGCTCAACGCAAAGCTAAAGGAGGGGGGTGGGGAATATGCCCAAAATAGGATGGAAATGGCAAAAAAGTGGCGATAGTGTGCGAAAAGGCAGCTGAAAAGTACCATTTTCGCACACTATCGCCACTTTTTCCGTTTTTTTTACGTAACTTAGCACCGTCAGAAACATAGTTTTAACCTAAAACGAGCAATATGGCAACAGTCAATATCATCGGTAGAAAGAAGGAACTTGACCTGCTGGATAGATACTACCATTCGGGCAAAGCCGAGTTTGTGGCTCTCTATGGCAGAAGACGTGTGGGAAAGACTTTTCTTATCCGTCAGCGCTTCAATGGACAGTTTGACTTTGACATGACGGGCGTGCTGGAAGGCAGCAAGGCCGAACAGATGACCGCTTTTCATGCTGCAATGAAGTTGAATGGATATAAAGGAAGGAAGAACACCAACTGGATGGATGCCTTTGTGGCTCTGCGCCAGCTGCTTGCCGAGAAGATAACGCCCGGAAGGCGCTGCCTGATATTTATCGACGAACTCCCGTGTCTCGACACGCCCAAAGCCGGTTTTGTAAATGCCCTCGGGCATTTCTGGAACAGTTGGGCCAACTGGCAATCAGAGATTATGCTGATTATATGTGGCAGCGCCACGTCGTGGATGGTGCGCAATGTGATAGACAATCATGGCGGCCTGCACGACCGGATTACCCATGAGATACCCTTGCATCCCTTTACCCTCGCCGAAACCGAAGAATACTTCCATACCAATGGATTTCCATGGCAGCGACTGAGCATCATGCAGGCTTACATGGCTGTGGGCGGTGTGCCTTACTACATGAGCCTCTTTGAGAAGAACGAGAGTCCGGCAATAGGCATCGACAGACTCTTCTTCGGGGAGAATGCAGAGCTGGCCAAAGAATACAGACGCCTCTTTGCCTCGTTGTTTCGCAACAGCACACCCTATGTGGAAATCATCAATATCCTCGCCAAGCATCCGCAGGGCATGACGCGCGCTCAGATGGCCAAAGAACTGAAGCAAAGCAACAACGGAAGGTTAGGGGATATGCTCAACGACCTGGTGTACTGTGACTTCATTTCCAAAAACAATGTCAGAGAGAAGAAGATCAACACCAACTCGGCCCTCTATCAGCTCACAGACTTCTACACCATCTTCTACAATACTTTTGTGACTAAAGGCCACACCAACCAGCACTACTGGAGCCAGCATGTGGGCACGCCCGAAGTGAATACATGGTACGGGCTCGCCTATGAGCGTATATGCAAAGCCCATATACCACAGATAAAGAGGGCACTGGGCATCGCGAGCGTTGCCACCGAATACTACTCATGGCGCAGCAGAAAGAGTAAAGATGCAGCACAGATAGATATCATCATCGACAGGGCCGACAGCATGATTAATCTGTGTGAAGTCAAATACAGTGAGGCACTATACACCCTGGACAAGGACGAATATCTGCGAATCATGCACCGCCGCGACGCTTTCCGTGCAGAGACCGAAACCCACAAGTCGATTATACCCACTATGATAACCACGTTTGGCATGACGCAAGGAGCTTACAGTGATCAAATGACGGTGAAACTGGATATGAACGAGTTGTTTGACAACGACTGAAATGGTCTAAAAAGTGGCGATAGTGTGCGAAAAGGCATCAAAAAAGTACCCTTTTCGCACACTATCGCCACTTTTTTCGTTTTTTCCCTTGTTTCGGGAGAGGTGGAGAGCAGCTTGGTGGGGAAATCGGGACGCGAAATATGGATATCTGTGTTCGCTATGATGATATCATGCCCTGAATTAGTGAAAATAAAGCGCGGAAACAAGATTAAAGAGGTGCGCAGCTGGATGATTGGCACAGTAAGTTGAATGAAGAGTATGGCAAGCAGAGCGGATGGGCACGGCAGGGGGCACGATGGCGGTGCGCAGCGAGGGATATGTGGTGCGCAGCGGGAGATATGTGGTGCGCAGCGGAGTGGTGGGTACGGCAGGCGTGAGGGATGATGTGCGCAGCGGGATGGCTTTGAGGGCGGCTGTGGGGTAGGGGAATTGCGCTTATGCGGTACACCTTATTAAATTATAGGGGAGTTTATTCGTATTTATCGGCATTTATCAGTAACTTTGCAGTCAACAATATTTTAGCTAAAATGGAACAAACATTATTGATTTATAACACGCTGACGCGCAAGAAGGAGGCCTTCAAGCCTTTGCATGCCCCCAACGTGGGCATGTATGTGTGCGGCCCCACCGTATATGGCGACCCCCATCTGGGCCACGCCCGCCCCGCCATCACGTTTGATATCCTCTTCAGATACCTGAAGCATCTGGGCTACAAGGTGCGCTATGTGCGCAACATCACCGACGTGGGCCATCTGGAGCACGACGCCGATGAGGGCGACGACAAGATAGAGAAGAAGGCCCGACTGGAGCAGCTCGAGCCTATGGAGATAGCCCAGCACTATACCAACCGCTACCACCAGGCTATGGATATGCTCAACGTGCTTCCCCCCTCGATCGAGCCCCACGCCACGGGCCATATCATCGAGCAGGAGCAGCTGGTGCAGCAGATTCTTGACAACGGCTATGCCTACGTGAGCAACGGCTCTGTGTACTTCGATGTAGAGAAATACAACAAAGACCATAAATACGGCATCCTCTCGGGCCGCAATCTGGAGGATGTCATCAACCACTCGCGCGACCTCGCCGGCACCGACGAGAAGCACAACCAGGTGGACTTTGCCCTGTGGAAGAAGGCCCAGCCCGAGCACATCATGCGCTGGCCCAGTCCCTGGAGCGACGGTTTCCCCGGCTGGCACTGCGAGTGTACCGCCATGGGCCGCAAGTATCTGGGTGACCACTTCGACATCCACGGTGGCGGCATGGACCTCATCTTCCCCCACCACGAGTGTGAGATAGCCCAGGCTGTGGCCAGTCAGGGCGACCAGATGGTGCACTACTGGATGCACAACAACATGATTACCATCAATGGCCAGAAGATGGGCAAGTCGCTGGGCAACTTCATCACCCTCGAGCAGTTCTTCACCGGCGACCACGCTTCGCTCGACCAGGCCTACTCGCCGATGACCATCCGCTTCTTTATCCTCTCTGCCCACTATCGTGGCACTGTAGACTTCTCCAACGAGGCTCTGAAGGCTTCGGAGAAGGGTCTGGAGCGACTCATCAACGGCATTACCGACATGGAGCGCATCCAGGCTGGCAAGGAGAGCGACGCCGAGACCCACAAGTTTGTGGCTGCGCTGCGCCAGAAGTGCTACGACGCCATGAACGACGACTTCATGACTCCCCTCGTGATAAGCTATCTCTTCGAGGCTTGCCACGTCATCAATACCCTCATCGACCACAAGGCTGCCATCTCTGCCGACGACCTCGCCGAGCTCTCGTCTACGATGCAGCTGTTTGCCTTCGACCTGCTGGGTCTGAAGAGCGAGAAGGGCATGAACAACGATGCCCGCGAGGAAGCCTATGGCAAGGTGGTCGACATGGTGCTCGAGCTGCGCGCCAAGGCCAAGGCCGACAAGGACTGGGCCACGAGCGACAAGATACGCGACGAGCTTGCCGCCGACGGTTTTGAAATCAAAGACACCAAAGACGGTGTGACCTGGAAACTGAACAAGTAACACAAACTGGATAACGACATGGAATATAACTTCAGAGAAATAGAGCAGAAGTGGCAGAAAAACTGGGTGGAGATGAACACCTACAAGGTAACTGAGGACGAGAACCGCAAGAAGTTCTATGTACTCAACATGTTCCCCTATCCCTCGGGCGCCGGACTCCACGTGGGTCATCCCTTGGGCTATATCGCCTCCGACATCTTTGCCCGCTACAAGCGTCTGCAGGGCTTCAACGTGCTCAACCCTATGGGCTACGACGCCTACGGTCTGCCCGCCGAGCAGTATGCCATCCAGACGGGTCAGCATCCTGCCATCACAACCGTCAACAATATTGCCCGCTACCGCCAGCAGCTCGACAAGATAGGCTTCTGCTTCGACTGGGACCGCGAGGTGCGCACCTGCGACCCCGGATATTACCACTGGACCCAGTGGGCCTTTGAGAAGATGTTCAACTCTTACTACTCCAACACCCTGCAGAAGGCCCAGCCCATCAGCAAGCTCATCGAGCACTTCGAGGACAACGGCACACTGGGCATGGATGTGGCCTGCTCTGAAGAGCTTGTCTTCTCTGCCCGCGACTGGAAGAGCATGAACGAGCACGAGCAGCAGAAGACGCTCATGAACTACCGCATAGCCTACCTGGGCGAGACTATGGTCAACTGGTGTGCCGGACTGGGCACCGTGCTGGCCAACGACGAGGTGGTAGAGGGTGTGAGCGTGCGCGGCGGCTATCCCGTGGTGCAGAAGAAGATGCGCCAGTGGTGTCTGCGCGTGTCGGCCTACGCCCAGCGTCTGCTCGACGGTCTGGAGACTGTAGACTGGACCGACTCGATGAAGGAAACGCAGCGCAACTGGATAGGCCGTTCGGAAGGAACCGAAGTCCAGTTCAGCGTCAAGGACAGCAATGTACGCTTCACCATCTTCACCACCCGTGCCGACACCATGTTTGGCGTCACCTTTATGGTGCTTGCTCCCGAGAGCGAATATGTGGCCCAGGTGACCACCCCCGAGCAGCAGGCCGAGGTCGAGGAGTATCTCGCCTATGTGAAGAAGCGCACCGAACTGGAGCGTATGTCAGACCGCAAGGTCACTGGCGTGTTTACCGGTTCGTATGCCATCAACCCATTGACAGGCGACGCTCTGCCCATCTGGGTTTCTGAGTATGTGCTGGCGGGCTATGGCACCGGCGCCATCATGGCAGTTCCCGCCCACGACTCTCGCGACTACGCCTTTGCCAAGCACTTCTCGCTGCCCATCATCCCGCTGATAGAGGGTGCCGACGTGAGCGAGCAGAGCTACGACGCCAAGGAGGGCATCGTGTGCAACTCGCCCGTAGAGGGCAAGCAGACCGAGTTCTCGCTCAACGGACTCACCGTCAAGGAGGCCATCGCCGCCACCAAGCGCTATGTGACCGAAAAGGGTCTGGGCCGCGTCAAGGTCAACTACCGTCTGCGCGACGCCATCTTCTCTCGCCAGCGCTACTGGGGCGAACCCTTCCCCGTGTACTATAAGGACGACATGCCCTACATGATACCCGAGCAGTATCTGCCCATCGAGCTGCCCGAGATAGACAAGTACGAGCCCACCGAGAGCGGCGAGCCTCCATTGGGCCGCGCCAGAAAATGGGCTTGGGACACCCAGAACAACCAGGTGGTCGACAAGGAGCTCATCGACGGCAAGACCGTATTCCCCATCGAGCTCTACACCATGCCCGGATTTGCCGGTTCGAGCGCCTACTATCTGCGCTACATGGACCCCCACAACGACCACGAGCTGGTAAGCCGTGAAGCCAACGACTACTGGCAGAATGTGGACCTCTATGTGGGTGGTACCGAGCACGCCACAGGCCACCTCATCTACTCGCGCTTCTGGAACAAGTTCCTGCACGACTACAATGTGACCTGCAAGGAAGAGCCCTATCAGAAACTCATCAACCAGGGTATGATACAGGGTCGCTCCAACTTCGTATACCGCATCAACAGCGACGACCACAGTGCCGCTCCGCGCTTTGTGTCGCTCGGTCTGAAGGACCAGTATGACGTCACACCTATCCACGTCGATGTCAACATCGTGCATGGCGACGTGCTCGACACCGAAGCCTTCAAGGCATGGCGCCCCGAGTTTGCCAACGCCGAGTTTGTGCTCGAAGACGGCAAGTACGTCTGCGGATGGGCCATAGAGAAGATGTCGAAGTCCATGTTCAATGTGGTCAACCCCGACATGATCGTCGAGCAGTACGGTGCCGACACGCTGCGTCTCTACGAGATGTTCCTCGGCCCTGTAGAGCAGAGCAAGCCTTGGGATACCAATGGTATCGACGGCTGCCACCGCTTCCTCAAGAAGCTGTGGAACCTCTACTTCGACCCCCGCACCGACGAGTTCCGCGTCAACGACGACGAGCCCTCGAAAGAGAGCCTTAAAAGTGTGCACAAGCTCATCAAGAAGGTGACCGCCGACATCGAAAACTTCTCATACAACACTGCCATCTCTGCCTTTATGATTTGCGTCAACGAGCTGGGACAGCAGAAGTGCTACAACCGCGAGCTGCTCACCATCCTGACCGTGCTCATCGCTCCCTTCGCGCCCCATATCGCCGAAGAACTGTGGAGCCGGCTCAACATGAAGGGCAGCGTATGCGACGCCCAGTGGCCCGTATGCAACGAGCAATACCTGGTAGAGAGCGAGGTGCAGCTCACCATCTCCTTCAACGGCAAGGCCCGCTTCCAGAAGAAGTTTGCCGCCGATGCCACCAACGATGCCATACAGCAGGCAGTGCTCGCCGACGAGCTGAGCCAGAAGTATATCGACGGCAAGCAGGTGGTGAAGGTAATCGTAGTGCCCAAGAAGATTGTGAATGTCGTCGTGAAGTAATCGGGCGGCAACGCACACCAAGAATACTACATCAGAGGAAGTTGCCGCTTGCACACACCACAACCCGGCGTGTGCAAGACGACGACTTCTTTTGCTTAGAGACAAACAGTAAACAACAATGCAACTATAACTCCTATGACAATCGACCGTAATATGATCTGGCAGGAGACGAAGGACTACTTCAACATCACCCTCGGACTCATGCTCTACACCTTCGGTTTCACCGTATTCCTGCTTCCCTATCAAATCGTGACCGGAGGCATCGCGGGTATCGGAGCCATCATCTTCTATGCCACCAAGTTCCCTGTGCAGTGGACATTCTTCATCATCAACGCCCTGCTCATCGTGGCGGCGCTGAAGGAGCTGGGCATCAAGTTTCTCACCAAGACCATCTATGCCACGGTGGTGATAACCGTGATGCTCGACCTGGCTCAGAAGGTAGTGGAACAGCCCGACGGCACGTTCTACAAGCTCATGGGCGAAGGCAACGATTTCATGTCGCTCATCATCGGCTGTATGCTCACCGGTACGGCACTTGCCATAGTCTTCCTGAACAACGGCAGCACCGGCGGCACCGACATCATTGCCGCTGTAGTCAACAAGCACTTCAATGTCTCGCTCGGCAAGGGACTCATCATGGTCGACCTCGTCATCATCAGCAGCTGTCTTGCCATCGATACCTTTGGTGAGTTTCCACAGCGATGCCAGATGGTGGTCTTCGGTCTATGCACGATGGTCATCGAGTGTACGATGATAGACTACGTGATGAACGTACAGCGCCAGTCGGTACAGTTTATGATTTTCTCCAAGGACTACAAGAAGATAGCCGAAGCCATCACGCGCAAGACCGACCACACGCTGACCATCCTCGACGGTCACGGATGGTATACGGGCAAGGAGATGAAGGTCATCTGTCTCCTGGCCAAGAAGCGCGAGAGTGTGCTCATCTTCCGACTCATCAAGATGATAGACCCACGCGCCTTCGTCAGCCAGAGCAGCGTCATCGGTGTCTATGGCGAGGGCTTTGACCCCATCAAGGTCAAGATCAAGAAGAATAAGGAACACGAGCAAGAACTGCAACAGCAGCAACAAGAAAATGAATGATATGAACCCATCATCACACACCGCCCACAGCGCTGCCGAGGTGGAGCAGCAGGGCAGGGCGATAGTCTTTGCCACCAACAACTCACACAAGCTCGACGAGATACGTGCCATCCTCGGCGACAGGTTCAAGGTACTGTCGCTCCGGGACATCGACTGCCACGTAGACATACCCGAGACCGCCAATACCCTGGAGGGCAACGCCATCCAGAAGGCACGCTACATAGCCGAGCACTACGACTACGACTGCTTTGCCGACGATACCGGTCTGGAGGTCACTGCCCTCGGCGGCGAACCCGGCGTACACTCGGCGCGCTATGCCGACGGCACCGACCACGACTCAGAGGCCAACATGCAGAAGCTGCTCGCCCGACTCAAGGACAAAGACGACCGCAGGGCGCAGTTCCGCACCGTCATCTGTCTGGCCCGCAAGAGCGACATAGCCGACTACACCCTCTTCGAAGGCATCGTGCGCGGCACCATCGCCAAGGAGAAGCAGGGCAGCAGCGGTTTCGGCTACGACCCCATCTTCGTCCCCGAAGGCTACGACGAGAGCTTTGCCGCCCTGGGCGATGAGGTCAAGAACCGCATCTCCCACCGCGCCAGAGCCGTGGCCAAACTCGCCGATTATCTCAAACAGTAACTCACCCTCGACACTCTCGGTTATGAAACGCTATATCCTCACCATGCTCCTTGCCATCGCGGCAGTCTTCGCCCATGCCGACAACAGTCTGTGGAAGGCATATATGGCCTATCACGACATCACCCGGATAGAGCAGGGCGGCAAGAGACTCTATGTGCTTGCCTCGGGCAATCTCTTCACCTACAATACCGCCGACGGCGAGGTGCGCACCTTTGACAAGTGCAACGGACTGAGCGACTGCGCCATCAGCCATATCGCCTGGTGCCAGCAGGCAGCAAGGCTGGTCATCGTCTACAGCAACCAGAACATCGACCTGATGAGCGGGCGCAACAACGACGACATCACCAATCTGCCCGACTACTACCGCAAGGCCATGACCGAGGACAAGACCATCAACCACGTATGTATCGACGGCGTCTACGCCTATCTCTCCACCGGTTTCGGCATCGTCAAGGTCAATGTGAAGAACGCCGAGGTCAGCGAGACCTACAATCTGCATACCCCCGTGGCATACAGTTATGTAGAAGGCGGCTATCTCTATGCTGCCCAGCGCGGTAAGGGCATCTACCGCGCCGCACTCGGCACTAACATGATGGACCCAGCCAACTGGACCTACGCCCGGGCTTACAGCGACATCTGGGAGACGCCCGACAGCAAGCTGCTCGACATGGTGAAAGACCTGGACCGTGGCGGACTCAAGTACAACAACTTCGGCTGTCTGCGCTTCTATGACGGCCGTCTCTACACCGTGGGGGGAGGCTACACCGTGAGCCAGGACCTGCATCTGCCTGGTGGCATCCAGGTCTACGACG
>ENA-OZFU01000409-OZFU01000409.1-human-gut-metagenome-genome-assembly--contig:-NODE-409-length-15974-cov-5.816634_pt1 | contig 15974 bp, 15 predicted proteins | sample MGYA00244650_ERZ653646 | MGnify/ENA primary metagenome ERZ653646 (study PRJEB26926, sample SAMN06164982) | human gut metagenome | biome: ENVO:00009003; feature: ENVO:2100002; material: ENVO:00002003...
CAACGTAATAGCCCTCACCAAGGAGGTGAATGTGAAAGGGTATAACTATGCCCACCAGATATTGGAAGATACTTGTAACGGCTGCGCCTCGTGCGCCACAGTATGTCCGGACGGATGTATCTCAGTATATAAAATAAAAGTAGAATAAATCTGTAAATCAGTAGAATATGGCAGAAGAAGTTGTATTAATGAAAGGAAACGAAGCCATCGCCCACGCAGCCATCCGTTGCGGTGCAGACGGTTACTTCGGATATCCCATTACTCCGCAATCGGAGGTATTGGAAACTCTTGCCGAACTGAAACCCTGGGAGACGACCGGCATGGTGGTTCTTCAGGCAGAAAGTGAAGTGGCAGCTATCAATATGGTGTACGGCGGTGCCGGAAGTGGTAAAATGGTCATGACCTCCTCCTCCAGCCCCGGTGTCAGCCTAAAGCAGGAAGGTATCTCTTATCTGGCAGGTGCCGAGCTGCCTTGCTTGATTGTAAACGTTATGCGCGGCGGTCCCGGTCTGGGAACCATCCAACCGAGCCAGGCCGACTATTTCCAGACAGTAAAAGGAGGCGGCCACGGTGACTATCGTCTGATTGCCCTTGCTCCGGCTTCCGTACAAGAAATGGCAGATTTCGTAGGACTGGCATTCGAACTTGCCTTCAAATACCGTAATCCGGCAATCATCCTTGCCGACGGTGTCATCGGCCAGATGATGGAAAAAGTGGTGCTCCCGGTACAAAAGCCACGCCGCACCGATGCGGAAGTCATCGAACAATGCCCATGGGCCACTACCGGCAGAACCAATGGCCGCAAACCCAACGTCATCACCTCATTGGAACTGAAACCGGAAGAAATGGAAAAGAACAACATCCGTTTCCAGGCCAAATACAAGCAGATAGAAGAGAATGAGGTTCGCTTCGAGGAAATTCATTGCGATGATGCCGACTACCTGATTGTAGCCTTCGGCTCTATGGCACGCATCGGACAGAAAGCAATGGAGCTGGCACGCGAAGAAGGAATCAAGGTAGGTATGCTCCGCCCCATCACGTTGTGGCCGTTCCCGACCAAAGCCATTGCCGCGTATGCCGACAAGGTGAAAGGTATGCTCGTTACAGAATTGAATGCCGGACAGATGGTGGAAGATGTCCGCCTTGCCGTGAACGGTAAAGTGAAAGTGGAACATTTCGGACGCCTCGGCGGCATTGTTCCCGATCCGGATGAGATAGTAGATGCATTGAAAGAAAAACTGATTAAGAAATGAATCCTGATAAAATAAGAAACGTACTGAACATTCTCTTCATGGTACTTGCCTTGGCAGCTATCATTATATATTTTGCTGCAAAAGATGACTTCAAGCTGTTCATCTACGTCTGCGGCGCGGCGATATTCGTCAAGTTGATGGAGTTTTTCATACGGTTCACCAACAGATAGGAGAAGTGATTATGACAAAAGAAGATATTATAAAGCCCGAGAATCTGGTTGCCAAGAAACCGACTCTGATGAACGACAATCCCATGCACTACTGCCCGGGATGCAGTCACGGCGTAGTTCATAAACTCGTAGCCGAAGTTATCGAAGAAATGGGACTGGAAGACAAAGCAATAGGCATCTCCCCCGTGGGATGTGCCGTGTTCATCTATAATTATATAGACATCGACTGGCAGGAAGCCGCCCATGGACGTGCGCCCGCACTTGCCACTGCCATCAAGCGCCTTTGGCCAGACCGCCTGGTGTTCACTTACCAAGGAGACGGCGACCTGGCTTGTATCGGTACTGCCGAAACCATCCACGCCTTGAACCGCGGCGAAAACATCACCATCATCTTCATCAACAATGCCATCTATGGTATGACCGGGGGACAAATGGCTCCCACTACCCTTGTAGGCATGAAGACATCGACCAGCCCTTACGGACGTGACGTGCATCTGCACGGCTATCCGCTGAAGATGGCCGATATTGCTGCACAATTGGAAGGAACCGCTTACGTGACACGCCAAAGCGTACAGTCCGTTCCCGCCATCCGCAAAGCGAAAAAGGCTATCCGCAAAGCATTCGAGAACTCTATGGCAGGCAAAGGTTCCAACCTTGTGGAAATCGTTTCCACCTGTAACTCCGGCTGGAAGATGTCTCCTGCGAAATCCAATGAATGGATGGTAGAGAACATGTTCCCCTTCTATCCGCTGGGCGACCTGAAAGATAAATAATCATGCTAAAGACAGAAGAACAATGAAAGAAGAAATCATTATAGCAGGCTTCGGTGGACAAGGTGTATTGTCCATGGGAAAGATTTTGGCATATTCCGGATTGATGGAAGGCAAAGAGGTGACTTGGATGCCGGCTTACGGACCGGAACAACGTGGTGGTACAGCCAACGTAACAGTCATCGTAAGTGACGAGAAAATATCCTCACCCATCTTAAGCAAGTACGATGCCGCCATCATCCTGAACCAGCCGTCATTGGAGAAATTCGAAAGCAAGGTAAAACCCGGAGGCGTACTTATCTACGACGGTTACGGCATCATCAACCCGCCGACGCGTAAGGACATCCACGTTTACCGCATCAACGCCATGGATGCCGCCAATGAAATGAACAACGCCAAGGCATTCAACATGATTGTATTGGGTGGATTATTGAAAATCAAGCCGATGGTTACACTGGACAGTGTACTCAGAGGATTGAAGAAGACACTGCCCGAACGCCACCACCACTTGATACCGATGAACGAAGAAGCTATCAAGAAAGGAATGGAACTTATTCAGGAAATGAAATGAAAGGCTATGTAAAGCCACTCCCCATAAGAGGAGGAACTTTACGCCAGAATAAGAGATAAAGGAAAACGGATAAGCCCTTGTGATATTGATTTATTGCAAGGGCTTATTTCATTTCAAGCCGGAAAAAGTATGGATTCAAGGGCAGAGAACCGGAAGCAGTATAGAACAAAACAGAAAACAAGACAGTTTAAAAGAAGCAAAAAAGGCTGAATTCAGTAAGCAAATAATTTTTTATTGTATCTTTGCGCCTAATTATGAGACGAATTGTACTGACATATATATTTCTGTCCGTTATAGGGATATGGGGGGCTATGGCGCAAAACACCTTAAACCCGATGAACAATCGCGACCGGTTCGGTAACCAGATTGACCCGAATACCCAGCCGGACAATCTGGAAGACAGTACCAATACTGAGATTCAAAGTCTTCCACCCAAGCTTTACATGTGGAAACTAAGTGAGACACTGGGCAACCGTACCATCATACCTGCCGACACAGCCAGCCTCAACTTCCAGAGCACCAATCTGGTGGAAGGAATGTTCGGCCATTACAACTACTTGGGAAATTTAGGTTCTCCACGCCTCTCACGTCTGTTCTTCGAACGGGAGGAAAGCGAACCTACCATCTTCATGGCTCCCTTCTCCAGTTTTTTCACACGTCCCGACCAGGTGCTTTTCACCAACAGCAACGTGCCTTACACCAATCTTACCTACTACAAAGCCGGCAGCAAAGTGAACGGTGAAGAACGCTTCAAGTCCTACTTCTCCGTCAACGTCAACAAGCAGTTGGCATTTGGCTTTAACATCGACTATCTGTACGGACGCGGTTATTACCAGAACCAGTCCACCTCGCACTTCAATGCAGGTCTGTTCGGTAGCTATATCGGCGAGAAATACCAGGTACAAGCAGTCTACAACAACTTTTTCCTGAAGATGAACGAGAACGGCGGTATTGCAGACGACCAATACATCACCCGTCCCGAAAACATGTCCGGAGGAAAGAAAGAGTACGAGTCCACCACTATTCCGGTCAAATTGGAACAGAGTTCCAACCGTAACAAGGATTTTTATATCTATCTGACACAGCGCTATCGTCTTGGTTTTACGCGGAGAGTACGGAACACACAAGAAGGCAAACCGACGGTATCCGCACCCAAAGCCTCATCCTCCCCGTCCTCTGAATCCGAAATATCCGCTTCGAACAACGACATAGCATTGCCAAACGACAGCATAGCATCAAAATCGGTCAGCACACTTGCAGCTGCCAATGACAGCCTGCCGTCTGTTTCTACCGCAGACAACGACTCACTTTTCGAAGAAGAGTTCGTCCCCGTCACCAGCTTTATCCATACCTTGAAAGTAGAGCGGTCGCGGCACCAATTCCGTTCGGGAAGCGAGCCCGAAGGATTCTTCCCGGAAGACTACAAGCTTTACAAGAATTACAGCAACGACTCCACCACGGCATTCAGTGTAAAGAACGTGTTCGGAATAGCCTTGCTGGAAGGTTTCAACAAATACGCCAAAGCCGGACTTACGGCTTATATCTCCCACAAGTTCAGCCGGTACGACCTGATGAATACGGACACACTTACCGACATGCGCCGCATCCGCTACACCGAGCAGGAAATCTTCCTGGGTGGCGAACTCGCCAAGCGCGAAGGCAAACTGCTGCACTACAACGTAAACGGTGAAGTGGGGTTGGTAGACAAAGCCATCGGGCAGTTCCGCGTCAACGCCAATCTGGACCTGAACTTCCGTCTATGGAAAGATACGGTGAACTTCTACGCCCGCGGTTATGTGAGCAACACGCTTCCTTCCTTCTATATGCGTCATTATCACTCCAACCACTACAACTGGGACAATGACAACATGGACAAAGAATTCCGTACGCGTGTGGAAGGCGAGCTGAACATTTCCCATTGGGGAACCAATCTCCGTGCCGGTGTAGAGAATATAAAGAACTACACTTACTTCAACCAAAGCGCCCTGCCCGAACAGAACGGAGGCAACATACAAGTGCTGTCTGCCACGCTGAAACAAGACTTCCGCCTTGGTGTCTTCCACCTGGACAACGAGGTGACCTGGCAGAAGACGAGCAATGAAACAGTACTTCCACTGCCCCAACTCTCGCTCTACCATAACTTCTATATACTGGCTAAACTCGCCAAGAAGGTGCTGACCGTTCAGTTGGGTGCCGATGTCCGTTACTTCACCAAGTACAACGCACCTGCCTATGCACCCGGCGTCCAGCAGTTCCATCTGCAACCTACGGACGATTTGGTGGAAATAGGCGGTTACCCCATCGTAAACGTATATGCCAACCTGCACTTGAAGCGGACGCGTATCTTTGCCATGATGTATCACGTCAACGCGGGTATGGGAAGCGCCAATTCCTTCCTGGTGCCGCACTACCCCATCAATCCGCGCTTGTTCAAAATTGGCGTCTCATGGAATTTCTATGACTAACAGATGACTGTATGACGAAAAGCAGACTGTTCAAATACGCACTTCTGGGAATTGCAGCGGCTCTCATTGCCCACTATCTCATCAAGAAAGAAGAGAAACCGAAAGGTCATCCGCGCGATTATGCCGAGATAGCTGCCGAAGGCATCATACATGCTTCGACGGAATACAACTCCATCAGTTTCTATGTGGATGATGACACCTTGTCCGGTTTCCACTACGAGCTGATAGAAGCTTTTGCACGCGACCACGGGCTGCAAGCGGCCATATCACCGGAAATGAGCTTCAACAAGCGGCTGGAAGGCCTGGCCGACGGGCAATATGACGTGATTGCTTACGGCATCCTCGCCACCAGTGAGCTGAAAGACTCCTTGCTGCTTACCACCCCTATTGTGCTGAACAAGCAAGTGCTGGTGCAACGCAAGCTTGAGAATATTTCCGACTCGTCATTATTCATCAAAAGCCAACTGGACCTGGCTGGAAAGACACTGCACGTAGTGAAAGGCTCCCCTTCCATACTACGCATCCGCAACCTGGGAAATGAGATAGGCGACACCATCTACGTTGAGGAAATAGAGAAGTACGGTTCCGAACAACTGATTGCCTTGGTAGCCCATGGAGACATCGACTATGCCGTATGCGACGAAAGCATTGCCCGTACCGCAGCCGACAGCATTCCTCAAATAGACATCAATACCGCCATCAGCTTCACGCAATTCTATTCCTGGGGGGTAAGCAAACAGTCCCCTATCCTGCTGGACAGCCTCAACACATGGCTGGATAGTTTCAAAAAGGGAAAAGAATACAAGAAAATCTACAAACGATACTACGGGAAACGAAACTAAGCTGCACTTTTCCATACACGCAGCATATCCCTACTTTTACAACTAGTTATCAATCAGCAGCTTATTACTGCAAAATCCTGCATACATTTTGCAGTGCCACTGCAAAGCCGTTGCAGTGGCACTGCACACCGATATGCAGTACGACTGCAACAGTTATGCAGTGATACTGCAACACGTTTGCAGTCGCACTGCAAAATACATGCAGCAAGAATGCAAACAAGATGCAGTCATCAAATACCCATATCGATATTACGGCATACCCGAAGTAAAGAATTAGAGTCCTTCCACCTCCCTTAGCCACATCTCCGACGAAGCATCGCTCGGCATTCTCCAATCACCGCGCGGACTCAGAGAGATACTGCCCACCTTCGGACCATCCGGCAAACAGGAACGCTTGAACTGCTGGTTGAAGAAACGACGGCAGAAAGTCTGCAACCATTTTTTGATGGTTTCTTCATCATACATCCCCTTGAATGTGTGTGCTGCCAGGAAAAATATCTTGGAAGGACGGAAACCGCAGCGCAGGAAGTAATAAAGGAAGAAGTCGTGAAGCTCATACGGCCCCACCAAATCCTCGGTAATCTGCTGGATATTACCGTTCTCATCTGCCGGAATCAGTTCCGGGCTGATGGGAGTATCCACAATATCGAGCAAGGTAGCACGTGAAGCATCGTCCATATCATGCTCTGCCACCCATTTCACCAAGTGCTTCACCAGAGTCTTGGGGACGCTGGCATTCACACCGTACATCGACATGTGATCGCCGTTGTAAGTGGCCCATCCTAAAGCAAGTTCCGAAAGGTCGCCCGTACCGATAACCATTCCCCAGGTCTGGTTGGCAATATCCATCAAGATTTGGGTACGCTCCCGTGCCTGCGCATTCTCGTAAACCACGTCGTGCACATGGACATCATGGTCTATGTCTTTGAAATGCTGTATGCAGGCCTCCTTGATACTGACTTCGCGGACAGTCACACCGAGGGAGTTCATCAGGTCGATGGCATTCGTGTAAGTACGGTCGGTCGTTCCGAATCCCGGCATGGTGACACCGACAATACCCTGGCGGGACCATCCCAACTTATCGAAAGTCTTTACGCAAACCAGCAGCGCCAGCGTAGAATCCAGTCCACCCGAAATGCCGATAACGGCACTCTTCGCTTTAGTATGCACCAGACGTTGCGCCAGTCCGGACACCTGGATGGAGAATACCTCCTCACAGCGTTCGTCCAACGCTATCCCCTGCGGAACAAATGGATGCGGTTCAAAAGTACGTGTTAGGTTCAAATCCCTGCTGTTGACATACTCCGTAGAGATTCGTACCGGAAGGGCCGAAACACAATTTGCATGGCAAGCCGCGAAGGTCGTATTCACCCGGCGCTCCGTACGCAAGTGTTCCACATCAATTTCACTGATGACCACCTGCCCTTCGAAAGAGAAGCGTTCGTTTGCCGCCAGCAGAGTCCCGTTCTCATAAATCAGTCCGTTGCCGGCAAACACCACATCCGTAGTGGATTCTCCGAAACCGCATGAGCTGAATACATAACCGGCAATGCACCGTGCCGACTGCTGGCTGATAAGCGAGCGCAGATAATTGTGCTTGCCGATACCTTCATTGTCGGCCGAAAGATTGAACAAGATTTCCGCACCTTGCAGTGCCAGCGTGGAACTGGGCGGTATGGGTGCCCACAAATCTTCGCATATCTCCACTCCGAAAGTGGTATCTGCCGTTTCGAACAGCAGGTCTCTCCCCATCGGAATAATCTGCCCGCAAAGGCGCACACTGTTTTCTGCCACATCACATGCGGAAGTAAACCAGCGCTTCTCATAAAACTCCTTATAATTGGGAAGATAAGTCTTCGGGACAACGCCCAGCACTCTCCCCTTCTGAATGACAACCGCCGCATTCAGCAACACACCGTTCAGTGCAACGGGCATGCCCAATATCGAAATGATATCCATCTGGCGCGTATTGTTCAGAATCTGTATCAGCCCCATTTCCGCCTCTTCGAGCAGAAGTTGCTGGGCAAAGAGGTCGCCACAAGTATATCCGGTAATGCACAACTCCGGAAAAGCAATGATTTGCACACCTTTCCCATCGGCTATAATAATCTCTTTTTCAATCTCTGAGGCATTGAACTTACAGTCAGCCACCTTGACACGGGGCACAGCCGCCGCTACTTTTACATATCCGTAATTCATAAGGATGCTATATTATTTATTCAGTGCAAAGATACGGCAAAATTCTGATTAAGAGAGATAAGGGAAAAACGTTTTATCTATATCGGCACGAGAAACTGACTAAAACCGGGTGCATCCTGCCTTCGCTTTTATGACAAAAATACGGCAACCTACCTACAAGAAGAGGAACATATATAAACAATTTTAATGACCGCAACTAAAAATTTTCCAAAAATCTTTTGGAGAATTATAGGAACTTCCTATCTTTGCAAGTGAATTAAAAATGTAATAATTACAAGTTTGAAACTTTAGATTATATGGATGTAGTAAAACGATTGCAGAATCATAATATCAAGCCTTCAGTACAGCGCATAGCCATCATGAATTACTTGATAGAGCATCGTACGCATCCCACGGTGGATGAAATCTATACGGCACTGTCTCCCTCCATACCGACACTGTCTAAAACAACGGTATACAATACCTTGAAACTACTGAGCGAGCAAGGTGCCGCACAAACCCTGACTATCGACGAGCGTAACACATGTTATGATGCCGATACCAGCCCGCACGGTCATTTCTTGTGCAAGCGTTGCGGAAAGATTTATGACTTGATGTGCAATAACAACATCAAGAAAGTGGTCGACATGGATATGGACGGGCACGATGTGCAGGAAATCCACTACTATTATAAAGGAATCTGTAAACATTGCATAGAAGAAGAACGTTTAAGAACAACAAAGAATAACTAATTCAACTAATTAAAATCTGAGAGAAAATGAAAAAATTTAGATGTACTGTATGCGGTTACGTATACGAAGGAGATGCAGCTCCCGAAAAGTGCCCATTGTGTAAAGCTCCCGCAAGCAAGTTCGTAGAAGTTGAAGAAGCAACAGCTGACGGCCCGCTGGTATTTGCCGACGAACACGTAATCGGCGTAGCCAAAGGTTGCGACGACGAAATGATTAAGGACCTAAACAACCACTTCATGGGCGAATGTACAGAAGTTGGTATGTACTTGGCAATGAGCCGCCAGGCAGACCGTGAAGGCTATCCTGAAGTTGCAGAAGCTTTCAAGCGTTACGCTTGGGAAGAAGCAGAACACGCTGCTAAATTCGCTGAACTGCTGGGTGACTGCGTATGGGACACCAAGACAAACCTCGAAAAGAGAATGAACGCAGAATCAGGTGCATGCGAAGACAAGAAGCGTATCGCTACCCGTGCCAAAGCATTGAACCTCGACGCTATCCATGACACCGTTCACGAAATGGCTAAGGACGAAGCCCGTCACGGTAAAGGTTTCGAAGGTCTGTACAACCGCTATTTCAAGAAATAATCCTATACTTTTATAGTAATGTGAAGAAAAGGGACTGCTAATGTTAGTAAGTCCCTTTTTTTATTCCAACTTTTTTCACTTTACAATGTCACGTTTGTATTTCCCATTCGTCTTATCTGTGTAAATGGAACTCAAAGAATTCAAAATAACCGTTCTTCCACTCCGTGCCAAGCTGTTGAACTATGCACGGAAGTTGACCGACGAACCGGAGGATGCAGAAGATGCCGTCCAGGAGGTACTGCTCAAGCTATGGAACAAAAGGCTTGAACTGGAGCAATACCGGAGCATCGAAGCATTTGCCATGACGTTGACGCACAACATCTGTATAGATATGTGGCGCTGCAAACGCAACGACACCCTATCTCTCGACATAGTGCAGGCGGCATCCCCCACCGGAACACCGGAACGGCTGTTGGAAATCAAAGATGAAATCCGTCTGATGCACGAAATCATCGACTCGCTGCCCAATCTTCAACGCACCATCATGCGGATGAAGGACATCGAAGGATACGAAACGGACGAAATCGCCGAAATCACGGGATGCGGACCGGAAGCCATCCGCAGCAATCTGTCAAGAGCCCGGAAGAAAGTGAGAGACGTTTACCTGCGAACCATACAAGAAAGAAAAGAAAGGAGAAATGAGCCATGAAGATAGATGAACTGCTGGATAAATATTTCGAAGGGGAAACTTCCTGCGAAGAAGAGCGTGAACTGCGCCGTTTCTTTACCGAAGAGGAAGTGCCGGAGCACCTGCAAACGTACCGCCCCCTATTCGCTTATCTGAACCGGGAAGCAACTTCAATGGCAGAACCGACAGAGGAAAAATCCGTAACAACAGAATCGGCAAAGGAAGTACCCGCACAGCGGAAGCCTTTCCGTCTCTATCGCACATTCTATGCTGTCAGCGGCATTGCCGCCGGATTGCTCCTGCTTCTCGGGGTAGCTAAGATTATATTTCCGCTTTCCGGTGTTCCCGAAAATTATGTCGTCATCGACGGCCAGCGGTATACAGACGAGAAACTGGTGGAAGCCAAAGCACTAGAAGCCCTGCAGAACGCCAGCTTCACGGATGAAGATTTAAGCAACTTACTGTTTCAACACTAATATAACAAGGTTATGAAAACATCTATACTGATTTGCATACGTAGTCTGTGCCTCTTTTCCCTGCTGATTTGCCTGCCAGCCTTTGTACATGCACAAGAGAGACTGCAAATAGCCGACCTATTCAGCAAGTATGGCGAGCAAAAGGACGTGACCAGGGTAGAACTGAACGGCAGTATCCTGAAATCTTACCGCATGACTACCTACAAGAGCCTTGTGTTCAAGAATGTATCCCCCTATCGCCGGGAAATTCAGCAGGCCATTGTACACGACAAGCAAGATAACGCAAAGAAGGCGCAGGAGGTAATGGAAAGCGGTGTGCTGCGCAGCGCTTATTACCAACTGAAAGAGGTGGAACGCAATGGAAAGAAGCTGAACCGCTACATCATTTTCAAGATAGGAAAAGACTCCATGGGCACTTTGATTTACATAGAGGGTCTGCTCAGTGAAAAGGAAATGATGGATATGCTTTACAAATCGGAATAACACTAAAAACAATATACGATATGAAAACCAGAATTATGATTTTGGCCTGCCTGCTTGCTGTGCCGGCCGGCCGCATGGCAGCACAACAACAGACTGACCCTGAACAGAAAGCTACAGTACAGACACAAGGCGACTCCATCATCATCCGGAAAGGAAAAGGAGACATGCGCATCAAGGTGTACGAAGAGCAGTTGGAAGACGGAGAAAAGAAAGAAGTACAAATTTATGAAGGAGTCTATCTCGAGAAAGTGGATGCAGACAAGCGCACTTTCCTCGACGCACTGCCATTCATCCCCAAAAAGAGAAGATACAATGCTTACGAACCGCACTGTTCCGGTCTGTATATTGGCTACAGCCGGCTGGCTAACGACTTCCTTTCCTTCGGAGCAAGCGACAAGATGGGACTCGACTTATCCAAGTCATGGGAATTCGGCTTCAACATCCTCTCCGTATATCACAACTTCAAGAAGAACCCGCATTGGGGAATCAACCTGGGAGTCAGCTGGGGATATCGTTCTTTCAATATCGACGGTAACTATGCCTTGCTGAAGGAAAACGGAACCAGCATCTTCACCGCAGGCAACGAAGACACCAGTTACAATAAAAGCCGTCTGCGCCATTTCTTCTTCCGTGTACCCGTATTGATGGAATGGCAGCAAAGAGTGGGAAGAAACAAAGTGTTCTTCAATGCCGGTCCCGAATTTGAGATACGTCACAGCGTGAAGTCATTCTCACACATCAACGGAGGCAAGAAGAAAACCGTAGGCAAAGGTATGTATGTGCAGCCCGTCGGCATAAACCTGCTGGCACAAGCCGGTTATGGTAATATCGGCATTTACCTGCGCTACTCCACATACGGATTATTCCAGAAAGACAAGGGACCGGAAGTATCTCCCTATTCATTTGGCGTGGCATGGTATCTGTAATCCCTCCCCTATAACACAAGACTCCCCGAAATGTATTTGTACATTCCGGGGAGTTCTTTTATACCCTAAGGTATTGACAATGAAAGGTTATCTGCAATGAAAATTGTTCTTCTAAAAACGCATGCCCAATGTAAATAGCACTTTACTGCGAGTGTTGGTAACTTCCGTTGTTGGCGGTGTTACCAAGCCATTTATATCATTATAAAACGGATAGAAATCAGATTTATAAGTATCGAATTTATAAGCCAAATCCGCATAAAACGAAGAAAAGCGATAACCGATACCTAAAGTGAAAGTATTCATCGATTTGCTATTGGCAAAATCCGTATCTGTATTTATAGAATTGGAAGGCAATGCCTTAATAGCATCCTTTTTATAGGCTGCAGTACTGTAATTGTAACCGGCACGCAGAGAGAAAGCAGGTATCGGCTTGTATTCTGCTCCTAAACGAAGCGTACTTACCCCCTTCATACAGAGGTCAGCCTCACCCGTTTCCCATGCCATCTCATCACCTTCAGGATATTTGAACTTCATGCTTGAGTAATCCTCATATTCATATTCAGCTCCCAAAGCCAGATTATTACCTACCGTATAGCCTAAACTGGCGTTAAACACCCACGGGGTTTGCAGTTTAAAGTCACGGTCCATGTCTCTACCGCCCAATGCAGAATAAGTATCTACAGTTGTACGAGTAAGACGTTCATTCCCCGCATCATCAGGCAAATACAAATCCGAAGTCAGTAATGCCCCCGTAGTATAAGTCAGTTTGTAATAGATAGGAGTATGCACAGCTAAACCTATACGAAGCGGAGAATCTTCAATCGGCCGGAAAATGGCGCCGAATTTAAAGTCGAAACCCGAACCATGTATACGATTAAAGCTCTCCAAGGAATAACCTTCGTCATCATAAACATGTGTATCTCCTTCCAATGTATAGGCATACTTTTCATCATAAAGGGAATACTTGTTGTAATCCACATCATAAGCACCCAGAGTAACACCAAAGTAAAAACGGTCATTTATATTGAAGGAGATATTGAAATCATATTGGTCAACACCGCCACGCTCACGCGACAAGAAATAAGCATCCGCTTCGGAAGGAATATAAGGAGGATAAGTATTATAGTCCTCACTTTCTATATCCTCAAGAACAAGTGCACCTTGATACCCCATAGCCCCCAGCCATCCAGCATAATTATGTTGATAAATATCCTTGCGCCCATAGTCCAAATAAGCTCCTTGATCCGGGTAATCATATTGAGGACGATGATAGAACGCATAAGCTGCATCCGTAGCCTGCTGCGCCATACTCCGCACTTGAGATACATATTGATTATCTATGCTTCCCATCAACCCCTGCATCGTCATATTCTTATAGAATGACTTTGATTTGTGGTAATTAAAACCAAAATTCACATACCGCAAAGGAGTATGATTGCCTATCTTCGAAGCTATCACAAAACCGGCATTATCAAAACTCCAGCGGTTCTTGTTCGTTTCAAATTTATTACCTACATAATTGCTTTCTGTACCCGTCATTGAATAGCCAAAGGTAAGCATAGCATCATTGCTACGATAAATACCGATACCGGCAGGATTGGTTCCTATGGTAGAAATATCACCACCCAATGCTCCCATAGCTCCGCCCATTCCGACAAAACGGGCGGTTCCATTCAATTCCTTCTGTGCAATATTCGTTGCATCATATATTGTCTGTGCCCCTGCGCCTACAGCTGTAAACATAGCAAGGGCTATCATGGTTATCTTCTTCATAATTCTTAGTCTTGTTAGATTAAAACATACTTATACTTACCGTCTTCTGGAACCACCGCCGCCACTGGAACGACTGGCACCACCGCCACCACCACTGGAGTAACTGGAACGTGAGCTACTGCCTGAAGAGAAGCTGGAAGAAGAACGGGTGCTACCGGATGAACGTACAGGAGCAGAATATGAACGACTGCTGCTACGATTGTTATCATTAGAATAGCTGCGTGTCGGCGCAGTGCTTGAACCTCTGTTATAAGTCGATGAAGTTCTGCTGCGTGTTGAAGTTCCAACAGAAGAACGTACACCGGAAGAACGACTGCTGCGAACTCCTTCTACACTGCTATTATATGAACTACTACGCGTACTGCTTGGACGGGTGTAAGTGGAACGGCGGGTAGAAGCTGCACTCGAACGATTTACACTTGAGCGAGTTGCAGAAGAACCCGAACGAACTGTAGACGAACTTCTTGTACCCACCACCCGACGGGCTGACGTACCGGTACTGCTACGACGTACAGTCTGCCCTCCATTTACAACAGAAGAACGGCGGGAAGTGGAAGACGATACTCTGTTTCCGGCATATGAAGAACGGCTCGAACCATAAGAACGTCTATTGGTATATGCATTTCCCCAATGGCCGCCTCCCCAATGACCACCGCCACCGGGATAATATCCGGGATGATAGTGATGGTGATGATGATGTCCCCACCAGCCACCGCCGTACCAGCCGCCCCAGCCAAAGCTCCAGCTCGGACCGTACCAGCTGTTCCATCCCCAGCCATAGTAAGGATAACCGCCCCAACCATAAGAGTTATAGCGCCAATCCCACCACAAGCGGTTGGTGAATGTAGGGAAAGCATATGCATATAATCCGTCGGTATACACGTTCCAATCCCAGGAATTCAAGCCATAGACCACATCCCAATATAGCGGGCTGCTGATGCTGATGGCATAACGGGGATTACGGAAACGGATGATACGGGTAGCATACTCGTAATCATCCTGCGAACCTTCAAATTCACCGTTCACCCATTCGCCGTCCAGGCCGTCATCTTCTTTTTCATTGATGTAAAGGGTATCGTTCTCCATCACGAAATCATTGTCGCGGGAGTCATAACGGCGGTTATATTCGTCCACATCGCGGGTGTTTCCCTTACGGTCTTTTACTACAACAGTAGTGCTTCCCGGCGATGAATAGACAGTGGTCGGTACATTCGACTTTACTACAATCTCTTCTACGGGAGCAGCGACTTTCTTCTCCTGCTTCACCTCTTCTTTTTTCTCTTCCTTATTCTTGGAAGGAGTGTAGTAAAGGTCGTCATCTATACTTTGTGCCACCAGTGTCCATGGGAGGCACAAGGCAAAAAGCGATAAAAAAACAATCTTTTTCATATTAGTTTGGTCTATGGATTTTACGTTTATCTATTTCTTCACGTCACAAAGATAACGCCGGATTTTATCCCATGCAGCAGATTTTCCCCAAAGATTTATAGGGAATTCCCTAAATACCCTATCATTCAATAAATCAAAGTCCCTGCCGGATAAAAAAGAGCACGTTCGTTTTATTCTACCCTCGGTTTGCATTACCTTTGCAGAAAGATAAACAAATATACGCAGAAACTGGTTTGCTTCTAAAAATCATGTTCTGTATTTAACAAACAATCATATTCCGATGAAATATTTAGAATTTACATTCCGCACCGTTCCGTGCACAGAAATAGTCAACGATGTACTTTCCGGCGTCTTGGGCGAAGCCGGCTTTGAAAGTTTTGTCGAGCAGACCGACGGCATCACCGCTTACATACAGAAAGACCTTTATAGCGAAACCGTCCTCAAAGAGGCACTTGCCGACTTCCCCCTGCCCGACACGCAAATAGCATACAGCTATGTGGAAGCCGAAGATAAAGACTGGAACGAAGAATGGGAAAAGAACTTCTTCCAGCCCATCGTCATCGGAGACCGCTGTGTCATCCACAGCACTTTCCACAATGATGTTCCCCAGGCTGAATATGACATCGTCATCAATCCGCAGATGGCATTCGGCACGGGGCACCACGAGACCACCCTGTCTCTTATACACATCTGACGCTGCCGACGAAGCTAGAA
>ENA-OZFU01000424-OZFU01000424.1-human-gut-metagenome-genome-assembly--contig:-NODE-424-length-15731-cov-5.718295_pt1 | contig 15731 bp, 10 predicted proteins | sample MGYA00244650_ERZ653646 | MGnify/ENA primary metagenome ERZ653646 (study PRJEB26926, sample SAMN06164982) | human gut metagenome | biome: ENVO:00009003; feature: ENVO:2100002; material: ENVO:00002003...
CGCCTTGCATTATCTTTAGATAAGATAAGCTGCGGCTCGGCATAAGAAATAAATATATTTATTTCGTTCTGCTCTCGCCTTGCATTATCTTTGCACCAGATTATTAACCGTTGCTGAGCGGTGACGCTGGCGACACATTATTATATATGATATTATGTTTGGAGAAGAAAGAAAGAACCCGCTGAAGAAATATCTTCTGTTTGTATGTCTTGGCAATATCTGCCGGTCGCCGGCTGCCGAGGGAGTGATGAAGAGTATTGTGGCTGACGACCCCAGACTCGACGGTTTCGTGGAAATAGACTCCGCCGGCATAGGAGCCTGGCATACGGGACAGTTGCCCGACAGCAGGATGAGGAAATGTGGCGCCAGCCGGGGATATGACTTCAGCAGCAGGGCACGACAGGTGAAGCCTCAGGATTTCGACCGCTTCGATTATGTCTTCGCTATGGATCATGAGAATGTTGCCGACCTCAATGGTGTGGCGCGCAATGCTGCCGACAGGAAGAAAATCCTTTGTCTTGCAGATTATCTCACCGACCACAGGGATTACCACACCGTGCCAGACCCATATTATGGGACGCAAAAGGATTTTGAAATTGCTCTCGACCTTATAGAGGATGCTTGTAAGGAGGTGGCGCGCCTTTTGGCAGAGGAGAAACTTTAGCAAAAAACGGTCATCAGGCTGTTTTTATGTAATACCGAGTATTCAATGCTTCACTCTTTTCTTTATCTTTGTCGTTTTGTCTCGCATATCGAAACAAATGTTACAAAATGTAAGGATAAAGTAAAAAGTGAAGCTTTTTATGTTACATTCCTTGATGTATGTCAAAGAAATCAATAAGTACATTAAAAAACTTGCCCAAACTATTGTGTGCGGACACAAAAGGTTGTATCTTTGCAACGTGTTCGGGAGAATACATTTTTCATAGGTTAGTAGTTTGATAGATTTAAGGTAAAGATTATGTTATTAGATTTTAAGACGACTATGATGTTATGGCAGTAGTCTTAGTAACACTGATTAGTTTTACTGGTTACAACCACAACTGATATCGTTAAAAAGAATTGTTTTCAGGAGGCCGGTTTGAGTGATCAAGTCGTCCTCTATTTTTTTTATATATACCCCTGAACCAGAGTTCGGGAATTCCATACGACCGGTTTGGGATTACCTCCCCAAATCTTATCCACACAAATTTATTTCTGTGTATCTGATTAATTCCGTGTACCCACATCATTTGTGTGTGCCCGCATTCATTTGGGTGCCCACATTATCTGTGTACCCGCATCATTTGTCATCCGCAATGCGAGCCTTTCCCTCGTAAGTGGTGAGGTCGTCGCGAGTATATCTGTATGTTTTGCTTGCCAATGACGAGGACTCGTCGAAATGGTTGGATTCCACATCGAAGATGCCGCACATCAGTTCGTATGCAAGGTCGTTGGTGAAGAATGCGTCCTTGTTAGCCTTCAGAGCCTCTATGCGGTCGGGATGACACGCCATATATTCATCGGTGAAGCATACGAAAAGCGGTATGCGCACATCGCCGAAGCCGGCGAAGTTTGGCGAACGGTGTCTGTCGGGAATCGTGGCGTGGTCGCTGAAATATACCATCGCCTGCAGGTTCAGGCGCTTGCTGGCATATTCATAAAACTGCCGGAGCACGTCGTCGGTATATCTCAGAGAATTCTCGAAGTTCAATACATTGTCCTGCACCCCCTGTTCTCCCCATACCGTGCGGTCGGCAGGGTAGCGGTTGAGGAAGTTGAAGTGGCTTCCCTTGAGATGCAGCACGAGGAAGTTGTTCTCCTCCGGGTCCAGCTCGTCGAGGAAATCCACCAGCGACTCATCGTATTGCACCTTTCCCAAGTCCTGTTTCGTCCATTTCGCCACCTCCGCCGTGTTTGCCACCAGCGTTATCGGTGTGTCGTTAGCTCCGAGATGTCCCTGGTTGCTATACCAGTGAACGCGGTATCCCAGTTTGTGTGCGATGTCGATAACGGAGCAGGAGTCATAAAACTGTCTGCCGTTGTATTGGTTGTATTCCGTCAGTGCCTTTTCGAGCGACTGCACGGTGTGCATGGCACAGCTGTAAGAGTTGGGAAACAGCACACAATGCTCCTTGTCTTCCGCCATGCCGCGCATCCAAGGCGTGGTGTCGTGGTCCATCTTCGTGAACGCACTCATATAGTCGCGCGATGCCGACTCTCCAATCACCATCATTATAGTGGAAGGCTTGCCGAAGGGCTTTCCCAGTGGTCTCACGTTGAGGTCTTTCAATCGGCGTTCCATCTCGGTGACGTAGCGCTTGTCGTTGGCGGAATACTCCTTTATGTCCAGCCATAGCCTTACAATCCCCGACCTCTGGAACATTCCGCGCCGCGGTTTGAACATATACCATGCGAACACCAGAGCCGCCAGGGCAGCCACAGCGATGCGCCATGGTTCCAGAGCCACGCCAGACCGAATGTTCATCATCACCACACCAGCCAGCAGCGCCACTATAGCCACCAGCAGCAGCGCCACTTTCCACCAGGAGTACGACCGTGCGAATTCTATTATCTCGTTGGGGTGGGAGTCTTGCAGTATTTTCATGCCGTTGGCGTCGATACAGGTGCCATAGAGCCTGTAGTATACTGCCAGCGACAGACTCACCATCAGCAGTGCCCATTCAGCTACAGCCACAATCATTCCTCCGCCAATCATGCCCACTACGGCAGCCAGTCCGAAGATATAAATACCGCAAGCTATCTCACCGTAGTTCTCGTAGTCAGGTGATTTCCTGCGGTTTGTCAGATGATAGAGCAGAGGGTATGTTGCAGCCCATGCCACGCCAGTGGCAGCCGCCATGGCGACGGGCAGATTCGGTCTGATGCCTATTATGGCGAGCGGAATCCATACCATCAGCGACGACAGGGCGAAACGCCTTGTCTGCTGTCCGCGTGCGCTGTGGCTCATTCCGGCGTTGCATCCGTAGTATATGCCGCAGCAGATGGCGAAGGTGATGATCATTCCGATGAATGCCATAAATATTTTCAGATATGTAGGGTCGTTAAGCATAAGAATGGTAGAATTTTGTTTATTGTTTGTTTCGCATGTCTCCGATATGCCGCTCGTCAACTCGTCTAACTAATCTCCTCGTCTCCTCGTCTCCTCGTCAACTTGTCAACTCGTAATACTTCATTTCCCTCTCAGCCTGCACATCAGATAGGGCACTCCGAGGCGCATGATGAATTTCAGTCGCTGCGGCATGGGAATCGTCTCCCACACCACGCTGATGTTGTCGCGCAGTCCCTTCGACCGGTGGCTGTTCGACACACCTCCCGTGTCGAATATCGCTATCGGCAGGTTCACGTATCTGAAGCGCGCCCCCTTCTGATAGAGTTCTATGAAGGATTTGAAGTCGGCAGACAACCTGTGCTTGATGTCGAAAGGAGTACTGATGAGACTGTCGCGGCGTGTGAACACGCACTGGTGGCAGAATATCATGCGGTGGTATAGATAGTAGCTCTCGGGAGCCTTCTTTACGTTGCCGTCTTTCACCACGTCGCCATACACCACGTCGGCGTCGGCAAGAGGCTGGCAGAATACGCGTCGCAACACATCATCGGCGGCGAACACGTCGCCGGCGTTCATGAATATCACCCATTCTCCCGTTGCCATCCCCACGCCCTTGTTCATGGCATCGTAGATGCCGCGGTCAGGTTCGCTCACCCATGTCGTTATCGTTCCCGAATGGGCGTATCGCTTTATCGTGATGGTGGTGTCGTCGGTAGACTTTCCGTCCACCACCACAATCTCCTTGTTGGGATAGTCCTGCATCTGCAGGTTGCCGAGAGTCTTCTCCAGCAGTGGTCCGGCGTTGAATGTAACGGTCACTATCGACACCTTCGGCAAGTTGTTTTCTGTCTTTGATGCTTGCTGCATTTTGCGTTTTTGTCTTTTGCGTGTTATATTGTAGGTGGGGGCTCCTTCCCAGTAGTCTCTCTGTCTCAGCGTTACAGCTGTCCGCTCTCCACGAGTCTCGCCACCCGTTCCGTCTCCTTGTCGTCGCCCTCAGGGTCATATTTCTTCGTGAGGCTCGCACCGAATGTCCATGCGAAAGCCTGATAGAATCCTGCCCTTATCGGACCGAGGAATGCCTTTACCAGCTGGTACGACGACGAGTTGCACTCTCTGTATACCAGTTTTATGAGCAGCTTTCCCTGCGTCAGCGTCAGCTTCTTCATCCTCGGCGTGTATTCCTTCTTGATACATGCCTCCACGAGCTTCATGTGCTGGTCCTTCGCCTTCTTGTTGGGCAGCGTCTGCAGATATTCGTATGTCTCTATGATGATATGGTTCACCTCCTTGGCTATCGGCAGCACCTTCTTCACGTTGTAAACCAGGCGGTTGTATCTCTGCCGTTGCTTTGGAGTCTTGAACACCTGTGGCGGATACACGTACACGTTGTTCAGTTCCACATATTGTATGCTGTCCTTTCCGTGTAGCACCTTTCCCACCTTCACCATCGGCACGAAGGTAGGGTTGTCCATATCCACCTCGCGGTCCTCCGGTTTCGTGTCGTTGCCGAACACGGGGTTCTGCGCCCTCGCCGTTGTCAGCGTGAGCATCATGACCATTATAGCCAAAAATATGAAGTATGGTCTGTTCCTCATCATTGCGCAAAAGATATTATGTTCTTTCAGAGGCGCAGCTTCTTTCTGTTCTCAAACTTGTCGAGCAGTGCCACAGCCTTTCTTACAGTCTCTTCTTCGTCCCATCCCCTGCGCCTGGCATATCCGCGCACCACATATTCGTAGAGGTCGCGCCGGTGAGTGAAGCGCTTCAGGTTTTCAAGACATTGCTTGTCGCTGGGCCATCCGTCGCAGAAATGCGACCGGTTGGTGTCTATCATGTCGAAGTGGTAATTGCCGTCGGCATCGGTAGTATAGAGGAAGTTTGCCGAGTTCAGGTCGCCGTGCAACACTCCGTGACTGTGCATCAGCACGATATAGTCAATCACGGCATCGGTGAGCTTGCGGTCGAAGTCCTCCTTGTTCACCAGTTCCTGGAACACCTCCTTGCCCTTGCTCTCCTCGTATACGAAATATCCCACGGTGAATCTGCCGTGCTCATATTCCTCCATGTAAGCCACGGCGCGTGGCGAACTGACTCCACGCTTTCTGAACTCGTCGGCAAACAGGAATGCCCTCTTCGCCTTTGTCCTGCGGAAGTGTGTGTATATGATGCTCTGGATCCAATTCACCCGTTTGTATCGCTTGGCAATGAATGTCAGACCGTCGTGTTCGAGACGTCTCACACTGTTTCGCTTGTCTTTCAGCACCTCTCCCGTGTTTGTGCTGAACAGCGACGGTATGCTGTTGATGTAATCAGAATATTTCTTGTATCGTTCGGCTATTACTGTCTTCATGCTATCTTTTAGTGGTGGAACGTCTGCTGCCTTTTCCGGGCTTGCAGATGGGTACATACGCTGCAAAGGTACATATTTTTATACTTATGCCGCTTAAATTGTTCTGAAATAACTAATTTTGCAGCGTAATTGACGATATTGGGGCTGTCTGCCGCGGGCTACAGGCATAAATACCTGAGTATCATGGTGTCAACAGATACAAATGCGCCCCAAGAAGAAGGGGGATAATCATAAGAATGAAAATGAATAGAAGCAAGCAGTTTTTCTTGTCGTTGGCATGGCTGGTCAGTGTCCATGCCTTGATGTTGGTAGTTCTCACAGTATTCAGATTAGTGGAGCTGACGTGTCTCCATGGGATGATAACCGACCATGGGGCGAGTGTCGTCACGGCATTCGTCAAGGGTGTGTGGTTTGACAATGTGGTGGCATGCTACATTTCGGTGCTTCCTCTCGCCGTGACCCTCCTTGCCGCCGCCTTCGGATATGCCGGAAAGAAGCTGCGCAAGGGAGTGTGCTATTGGTATTTCGTGTTCTCAGCAATCGTGTTCATGGCATCGGCGGCAAACACACCCTATTTCGAGTATTTCTTCAAGAACATCAACTCCTCCATCTTTGAATGGTTCGGCTATGCCGCCACCACAGCAGGCATGGTGTTTCAGGAGAAATCGTATATCCTCCACATCTTCCTCTATTTCGTCTTCCTCGCCGCATATATCGTGGCGATGATATATATGCGCCGCTATTTCGACAGACGGATAGACCGCTGCCGCAGGGACGACCGCTTCGTGTTGCCGGTGGCGCTGCGCTTCATCGTCTCAGTATGTGTGGTGCTCCTCTGCCTCTTCGGCATCAGGGGCCGTATGGGCTACAACCCCATTAAAATCAGCCAGGCATACTATTGCGACGACCCGTTTCTCAACCAGCTCGGCATCAACCCCGCCTTCAACCTCCTTACCAGTGCTCTCGACGACATGCGCAAGGAGAACCGCGACCTGCATCTAATGCCCTATGCCGAGGCAGTGGGTCTTGCCCGCCAGTCGCTGGGCATAACGGGAGCGGTGGACAGCAGTTGCGTGATGCGCCGTGAGGTGGCTGCCGTGGGCGAACCGCGCCGCTGCAACGTGGTGGTGATACTCATGGAGTCGATGTCGGCGAGTCTGATGCAGACCTTCGGACAGCAGCAGCGCCTCACGCCGAATCTCGATTCGCTCTACAACCATTCCCTCGCTTTCACCCGTTGCTATAGTGCCGGAATACATACCAACCACGGTATGACAGCATCCTTATACTCTTTTCCGGCGCTCATGTTCCGCAATCTGATGAAGGGCACGGTGACGCCACACCGCAAGGGAGTGCCAACAGTGCTCAAGAAGTATGGCTACCACAATATGTTCTTCATGACCCACGAGGCACAGTATGACAACATGAAGGCGTTTTTCACCACCAACGGCTACGATGAGATTTACTCGCAGGAGAATTATCCTAAGAAGGAAATTGTGAACAGCTTCGGAGTGTCAGACCATTTCCTCTTCGACTATGCCCTGGGCACCATCAACAGCCGTGCCAAGAGTGGCAAACCGTTTCTTGCCACTCTCCTCACCATCAGCAACCATCCGCCATACGTGATACCTTCGTTCTTCAAACCCAAGACGCATGACCCGGAGACGCAGATTGTGGAATATGCCGACTGGGCGGTGGGCGACTTCCTGCGCAAGGCGTCGCACGAACCATGGTATAAGAACACTATCTTCGTGATAATGGCAGACCACGGCAAACTCGTGGGCAAGGCTACCACCGAGGCTCCGGAATCCTACAACCACATACCGCTCATCATGTTCGGTCCCGGTGTGCCCACGATGCGCTACGACGGACTTGCCCAGCAGGTGGATGTGATGCCTACGCTGCTCTCTCTGCTCAATATGGGGTATGAGTATGACGGTTTCGGACAGGACCTCCTGCATACGTCCCGTCCTATGGTGTTCTATTCTGCCGACAATCAGATTATCGCCCGCGACGGCAAGCGTGTCTATGTGTACAATCCTAAGATGCAGAAGAACTTCTGCTATGTGGAGGATGCCCGTGGCACCCTGCATGAGACTCCTATGACCTCTGCCTTCAAGCCACTCCAGCGCTATGTCTTCTCGATGATACAGACGGCACAGTTCGTGTTGAAACGGCAGCAGTAGGTAATTACTCACCTGGATAAACCCATTCTGACCTCAGACCCATCCTGACCTTTTCCAAAGGGATAACCCATCCTAACCTTCCCAAAGGGAAGGAACAAGTTACTCAGAATACTGTCATCAGCCCCCACCTAGCCTCCCCCGAAGGGGAGGGACAGTAACTATTGCTATTGATAATCTATTGATAATCTATTGATAATCAGATGACTGCAAACGACTATCATGCAGTCAAAGGTATCTGTCCCTCCCCTTCGGGGGAGGTTAGGTGGGGGCTGAAGTTCATTAGACGGAGTAATCTGTTCCTTCCCTTTGGGAAGGCTAGGATGGGTTATCCCTTTGGTAAGGTTAGGATGGGTTGTTCTTTGGGTTTAGGTTAGGATGGGTTTATGTCATTATGGGCTTTAGCCCGAGAGGGGGCTGAAGTCAGCAGGAAAGCCTTTGTCTTGTCCTCTATTTTCAGACAAAACGGGATAAACCTGTATTCAGAAAAACCCACAAAAAAATCCCAGCCGCTATCTTGCGACTGGGATTTTTTAGATATTTCTGTCAGCGTGAAATCATTATTCCTGTGGGAGCATGATAACGCTCACGCTGTTCTTGCCGATGAAGTTGTCCTTCACATACTTAGCAACAGATGCTGGAGTGAGGGCGTTGACGAGCTTCTCGTAGTCAGTGTTGATGTCAACACCTTCCTCGTCCCATGTCTGGATAACGTTCATCCAGTAGCCGTTGGTCTTCAGACCATCCTCATAGCGCTTTACCATCAGGTCCTTGGTCTTGTTCAGCATGTCAGCGTCGATTGTAGAACCGAGTTTCTGCAGCTCCTCGCGCATGATCTGGATAGCGATGTCCTTCTTCTCAGGCTTAACAGGGCAGTAGCCGTAGATAGCGTTGAATGGAACGTCGCTGCCGAGGTTGGCGAAACCGCCGGCGTTAGCTGAGTATGCAGCGCTCTGCTCCTCGCGGATAGTCTTCAGATATACCATGTCGAGCACCTGTCCGGCTGCGTCGGCCTTGATAGAGTTGTCGAGAGTGAATGGCACGGTGTTGTTATACCAGAACATGTAGATGTTAGACTTAGGAGTCTCCATCTTGCGGTGGAATGTGTTGTCCACGGTGCCTGTAGCATACTTGGAGATCTTGTTGAAGTTCTCGTGAACGAACTTCTTGCCCTTCTTCACTGAAGGCAGAGAAGCGATGTAAGTCTCGATGTACTGACGGACGAGAGTCTCGTCGAAGTTACCTACGATGGTGAATGTGAAGTCAGCAGCGTTGGCAGTGCGCTCCTTGGCGATCTGCAGGATGCGGTCGTAGTTGGCGTTGTCGAGGTCTTTCTCTTCGAGAGAGATCTGACGGGCGTCGTGAGCGTGGAGAGTGTATGTTACAGAGTCCTGGAGAGCGCTCTCAGCAGAGAGAGACTTGTTCTTCAGGGCAGCGCGATACTGGTTGATGAGTGAGTTGAAAGCCTGCTCGTCCTTCTTGATGTTAGTGAAGTAGAGATAGTTCATCTGGAACATTGTCTCCATATCCTTCGGTGTGCAGCTTCCGCTGACATACTCGTGGAGGTTAGATAAAGACAGGTTCACGTTGGCGTTCTTGCCGGCGAGTACCTTCTGCAGCTCTGTGCTGCTGAAGTTTCCGAGTCCGCTGTAGCTTATCACGGCGTTGAACAGGTCGAGGTTAACTCTCTCCTTTGCATCGTAGAGAGACTTACCACCCTTTGAAGAACCGTTGAACAATACCTCACCCTCTTTCAGGTTAGTCTTCTTCAGCAATACACGTGCACCGTTGCTCAGTGTCAGCTCCTTGTATCCGAACTTGGCGTTCTCCTTCTCAGAAACGATCTTGCCAGCCTTTGGCTGCTCTGCGATGAGAGGCTCCTGCTTAACGTTGTCTACGTAAGCCTCGATCTTCTCTGCGCGGGCATCGTCATAAGCCTTCTTCAAGCTTGCCTCTGTAGAGTATACCATGCCTTCCTTTTCAGTTGTAGTATTGTAGATCACAACGTTAGAGTCGCTGAGGCTGATGAGCTGCTTCATAGCCTCGTTTACCACGTCTACAGGCAGCATCGGAGTGAGCTGCTGCATGATCTGGTAAGTCTGCTCGATAGAGAGCAGAGGCTCCTTCTCAAGATAGTTGCTTGCGCAAGCGCGGCCGAACACGTCGTTGTTGATCTTGTCGCGGTTGGTATACTTCTTCTCAAGGGCGCTCATGTAGTTTGCCTTGGCACGCTCATACTCAGTAGCGGTGAAGCCGAACTTGGCGGCACGCATAGCCTCGCGGGTCAGGGCAGCGAGAGCAGCCTCTGTCTTTCCGTCCTTTGGAGTGGCGTTGAATGTGAACGCATCCTTTGTCTTGGCGAAGATATAGTTGCCGGCATATCCGTAAGCGCTTACGAATGGGGCGTCAGCCTTCTGTGCTTCCTCCTGCAGACGTGCGTTCAGCATGGCAGAAGCCATGTCGGTAACGAAGTCCTCGATGAGGTATGGCAGATAGCCCTTCTGGTCTTCCGGAGTTGAGTCATACTTGAACATCAGCTCCACTGAGTTCATCTGCTCCTCCTTGTCCTTGTCGACGATGATGATTGGCTCAGCATTGTCTGGAACCTGCTCGTCAACGATAGGTGCCGGGTTTTCCGGGTTCTTGATGTCAGAGAACATCTCCTTGATCTTAGCCTCGGTGCGGTCTACGTCGATGTCACCAACCACGATGATAGCCTGGTTTGTTGGGTGATACCACTTCTCGTAGTAGTCGCGCAGAGCCTTAGGCTTGAAGTTGTCGATTACCGACATCAGACCGATAGGGTAGCGCTTGCCGTACTTGCTGCCAGGGTAGAGCTTCTCGAGGTTGCGCTCGAACATACGGCTGCTTGCCGATGTGCGCATACGCCACTCCTCGTGGATAACGCCGCGCTCCTGGTCGATTTCTTTAGGATCGAGAGTCAGGTTGTTGCTCCAGTCCTTTAGGATGAGCAGACAAGAGTCGAGGGCTGCGATGCCACGGTCTGTAGGAACATTGTTGATGTTGTATACAGTCTGGTCGATGGATGTGTAGGCATTCAGGTCGCCGCCGAACTGCACGCCGAGTGAACGAGTGTAGTCGATAACACCGTTGCCTGGGAAATTCTTTGTTCCGTTGAAGCACATGTGCTCAAGGAAGTGTGCCAGACCGCGCTGGTTCTCTTCCTCCTGGATAGAACCCACACGCTGGGCGATGTAGAAGTTCACACGCTTCTCTGGATAACCGTTGTGGCGCACGTAGTAAGTCAGTCCGTTTGCCAGTTTGCCTGTCCTTATTGCTGGATCGATAGGCAGGGGCTGCATCATTGGGTTGGCCTCCTGTGCGTTGATGCCCAGTGCGCCTGTGACAACCAATGCCGCAAACACTAAGATTTTTCTGATTTTCATGTTTATTATTGTTTAAAATTATTGTATGTCTTTCTTCGTAAAATATCCGGTAATGGTGGAAATAACTCCACAAAATTAGGAAATTTACAATTACCATACGATTTAAACCCTGATTTAACTACAGAAAAGCCTTGATATATAACCTATTTTAACATATTTGGCTGGCATTTAGGGGAATAGACCATCCGGTTTTGCCTGGATTCTGATCCAAATCGGTCATCATGCCGATTGGTGTTAAACCCAAAACGGTCATCAGACTGTTTGGCTTTAAGAAAAATCCAAGCAATGCCTAATGACCGATTGGGGTTAAATCAAAATCCGGAAAAGTCCTGATGGCCGGTTTGAGTTTCCTGTCAAACCACACCCTTCCCTCTTCGGAGGTCAGGATGGATTGCCCCTCATCAATATTTGAAAGAGCTTCCGCCGAGGAACTCCCTGAGCAGCGAAGTGGGCGGTACCTGGCGGTTTGTGATAGGCTTGATGTATTTCAGGAACTTCAGCAGCCTGTATGCCTCACTGTATTCGTCACAGTTCTCTGGCACCTGCTCAAGCAGCGGCACCGCCTGCTGCTTTATCACTGCCAGCTCAAAGATCATCGCCGTGTTGAACATGGCGTCGGCATTCTCCTGGAACGGGAATATCCATTTGTTCTCGCCAGCCCTCACCGAAGGCCAGCGGTGTATTGTCTCCATGGCGTTCACGCCGCGGTATTTGTAGTCGCGGATGATGCGTCGGAGCAGACGGTTGTCGGTGGTAGGTACATAGTTGTGGCTGTCGAGCAATATGGTGGTGAATGCTGAGGCATAGACACGGAATATCTGTTCGTCGGGAATCTGTGCCGTCAGTTCCGGGTTCAGTGCATGGATGCCTTCCACCACGAGCACGTCGTTCTCGTGCATCTTCAGTTTCTTGCCGCTCTTCTCGCTGCGTCCCGTCTGGAAGTTGTATTTCGGCAGCTCTATCTCCTTGCCGTTGAATAGGTCGTTCATCTGCTGGTTGAGCAGCGGGATGTTGAGGGCGTAGAGACTCTCGTAGTCGTATTCGCCATTCTCGTCCTTCGGTGTGTGCTCACGGTCAACGAAATAGTCGTCGAGTGATATGGCGATAGGTTTTATGCCGTTGGTGAGGAGCTGTATTGAGAGTCTTTTGCACGACGTTGTCTTTCCGCTCGACGACGGTCCGGCGATGAGCACCATCTTCACCTTCTTCCTTGCGGCTATCTCGTCGGCGATATGCGCTATCTTCTTCTCCTGCAGAGCCTCAGAGAGGTTTATGAGGTCGGTGGTCATACCCTTGTCCACAGCCTCGTTCAGGTCGCCGATGGTGCGCAGACCGAGTATGTCCTGCCAGTGGTGGTGCTCCTTGAAGATATCGAACATCTTGTCCTGGTGTATCAGTTCGCCGAGCTGTCCCGGGTCTTTGAGCGACGGTATGCGCAGCAGCAGTCCGTCGAAATATTTCTCCAGTCCGAAGAGTTTCAGCTGCGACGTGTTGGTGAGCAGCGACCCATAGTAGTAGTCCTTGTATCCGTCTATATCATAATAGGTGGTGTATAGCGAACCGGTGCTTCTGAGCAGTTTCACCTTCGACTCCCTGCCCTCGAATACCTTTATCGCCTCCTCCGTGGTGCATTCGTGGCGGCGCAGCGGCAGTTTGGCGTCGATAATCTCCTGCATGCGCTGTCTGATTCTTGCTGCCACCTGTTCCGTCACTTCCTCGCCGATGATGAGGTCGCAGTAGTAACCGTTAGACACCGGAATGTCTATCCATACGTTGCCTTCGGGATAGAGGTCGTGCACCGCCTTGCAGAGCACCATGAAGAGGGTTCGGGTATATGTCCGCTGTCCGGAAGGCGAGGTGAGGTCGAGGTATTCCACGTCCTTGTTGTGGTACACCCTGAAGTTGAGTCCTTCAACCTTGTTGTTGACCTTTGCACTCACCGGACCGTATTTCATATCGAGGCCAGAAGCGTCATAAATTTCAGAAAGTGTGCTTCCGATTGCAGAGTTTATAACTTTTTTATTATTTTTGCAACGGATTTGTATTACTTGTTTCATAAGTGTTACATTTTTAGGGATTCACGTTTGTAAAGTTACTCCCTTTCTGCGACATTAATGCGCATCAGCATCATAAATAAATTTAAAATATGTCGATTTGGATTATTTTTAAGATCATTGGATCATTGGCTCTGCTCATCTATGGCATGAAGGTCATGAGCGAAGCCTTGCAGAAGATGGCCGGTTCGCAGTTGCGCCACATCCTCGGCACCATGACCAAAAACCGTTTTACCGGACTGATAACCGGTATGTTCGTAACAGCGTCTGTGCAGTCGTCCACTGCCACCACCGTGATGACAGTATCCTTTGTCAACGCCGGTCTCCTCACACTCGCCCAAGCCATATCGGTGATTATGGGAGCCAATATCGGTACCACGTTCACGGCATGGATCATGACACTGGGATTCTCGTTCAATATGGCGAACGTGGTGTTCCCCGTGTTCTTCATAGCACTCCTGTTGATATACAGGAAGAAGCACCGTTATGTAGGTGACTTCCTGTTCGGCGTCGCTTTTATGTTTTTCGCCATTTCCACCCTCGGCGCCACTGGCAAGGAAATGGACCTCAGTCACAACCAGTCGGTAATAGAATTCTTCTCGTCGTTCGACAAAGACAGCTACCTCACCATATTCGCGTTCCTCGGATTGGGAACGATACTCACATTCTGCATGCAGTCATCGGCAGCCCTCATGGCCATCACCATGGTGCTCTGCTCCAGCGGTGTGCTGCCGATATATATGGGTATAGCCCTCGTGCTCGGTGAGAACATCGGTACCACCATCACCTCAAACATCGCGGCGATGGGAGCCAACACCCAGGCAAGGCGTGCCGCCATGGCACACCTCTCGTTCAACGTGTTTGGAGTGTTGTGGGTGCTCTGCATATTCTATCCCTTCATAGATATGGTATGCGGATTCGTGGGCGTTGACCCGCATTCAGGCCACATCGACGCCTCACGCCTCTCTGTGGTGCTCGCCGCCTTCCACACCACCTTCAACGTGTGCAACACGGCAGTGCTGATATGGTTCATACCACAGATGGAAAAACTCGTATGCACCATCATCAAGCCAAACGCCATGAAGGACGAAGACGACTTCCGCCTGCGCTACATCGGCGACAACACCCTCATGGCCACTCCGGAGCTTTCGGTGCTCGAGGCACGCAAGGAGATACAGTCGTTTGCAGAGCGCATACAGCGTATGTTCTCTATGGTGAGAGAACTGCTCGGAGTGAAAAACGAGAACGACTTTGTGAAGCTCTTCACACGCATCGAGAAATATGAAGGCATCTCCGACAATATGGAGATAGAGATTGCCAACTATCTCGACAAGGTGAGCGACTCACACCTCAGCGACGAGACGAAGGCGAAAATACGCGCCATGCTACGTGAGATATCAGAGATAGAGAGTATCGGCGACAGCTGCTACAACATAGCACGCACGCTGAACCGCAAACTGCGTGGCAAGGAGGACTTCACCGAGCAGCAGTATGACCATCTTCACCAGATGTTTGAGCTCACCGACGACAGTCTCACACAGATGAACGTGATGCTCTCCAGCAGACGCTACGACCTCGACGTGAACCGTTCGTTCAACATAGAGAACGAGATAAACAACTACCGTACGCAGCTCAAGAGCCAGAACATCAACGACGTGAACAACCATCTCTACACCTACGCCATCGGTACGATGTATATGGATATCGTGAGCGAGTGTGAGAAACTTGCCGACTACGTCATCAACGTGGTGGAGGCACGTATGGGAACAAAGCAGCGCGAGGCATAACCACGCCTGACCGCAGTCACGCCAGACTACAATCACGCCAGACAACAGCCACATCTGGCTGACAGAATAATCCACAGTGGGAGACAAGGGCAGAAAACGACAAGTCATCGTCGCATCGCCCTTGTCTCCCATTGTCGTTTTCTGCCTCTTCCTAAACCATGAACTTTGGGGCATCCGTCTGGCATCAATTCTGCCCAAGTGGGGCAAGCTGCTTGCCCCACATGTGAAAGCACCTTGCCCCACTTGGGCAAGCACCTTGCCCATTTTTAACCCCAATCGGTCATTAGGGCTTGCCTGGATTTTGCTTTTTAGAAGAGTGGATTTTGTTTGGCTTTTAACCCAAATCATTAGGGCTTGCCTGGATTTTGTTCTTTTAGAAGAGTGGATTTTGTTTGGCTTTTAATGAGTAATAGCGAGCTATTACGAATTAAAAACAAGCAAAAGACGCCTTATAAAAAACAAAAGACTGCAAGCAGTAAATATAAAATACAATAAACGGCCTAATGACCGTTTTGGGTTTAATGAGTAATAGCGAGCCAGACAGTTTTCAAACCATCCAGACAATTCAGAACAACTGTCAGGTCGCTAACTGTCTGTATGTCAAACCGATATAAAGAAAACCAGATGGTCTGACAGTTTCGGAGGAAATTTTATAGTATTGAATATAATTTTACAAATCATCAGCAATCACTGGATATACCATCGAGAATACGAATGGATATGCCATTGAGAATACGAAGCAGTCAAGTCTGTAATGATCAGTCCGTCTTGATTTATTGTAGTGTTTATATCCCCCACACAATATATATCCTCCTCACATTAATTATATACCCCACCTCTACATTATATCTGTCTCTTATACACATCTGACGCTGCCGACGAAGCTAGAAGTGTA
>ENA-OZFU01000425-OZFU01000425.1-human-gut-metagenome-genome-assembly--contig:-NODE-425-length-15724-cov-7.314953_pt1 | contig 15724 bp, 15 predicted proteins | sample MGYA00244650_ERZ653646 | MGnify/ENA primary metagenome ERZ653646 (study PRJEB26926, sample SAMN06164982) | human gut metagenome | biome: ENVO:00009003; feature: ENVO:2100002; material: ENVO:00002003...
CTTGTTTTCTTTTTGCAACACTAAGATAAGTGAAAATTCTGACATGGCAAAATCCTGGGCAACTTTTTGTTGCTCAGGAACTTATAAATAAAGTTAAATTATAGTGTTGCGGAATTAAGGTAACATTGAAAACAGGAAAATATGACTCGGATTTTCTACTTTGAACTTCCAATACAGCATATTTTACCCGGTAAAGCCACCAATAAGCTTTCAAAGAAAGAACTCTTATAGACTGATAGATATGATTCATTGATTATTGATTATCGATTCTCCATTTTGCTTTAATCTTACGATTTATCTCATAACATAAGAGCGAACGGATTGTTGCGTCTTTTGCGGAACAGAGGAAGTTCTGAAGAATAGCTTCACAGAGATCCCTTTCATTGTCCTATCTTCGTTTCTTTCCATAAGTTGTTTTTATATTATTGTTCTTATCATTATCTTTATCCCTCCACGGCAATTCAGACGTTGAACCTCCACCACCAGTGCCTACGTACGGTTGAGCAGAACCTCCTGCTGCCAATTCAATGGCAGCACCAAGTAAATTTGCTTGTATCTCGCTGACTTGCTCGGCAGCACTGAAACAGGCATTTATGAACTCATGTTCTGTCAGTTCCCCATTGCTGAAGGCGTGCAATCGCTTGTCGCTGCCGCTGAGGTAGGTGACAGCGGTGTGCTCAATATCCTTAATCTTTGTCCAGATTTTCAGGGTGACGGTATAAGGGTTGTTGCCAAGGAAGCGATGACCGATGAGTTCCGCCCCTGATGAAAGTCGGTATCGTTGTGGATTGACCTTGCGGTCAAGTTCGTCAATTCTGCTCTTCTGTCGTTCAATGACAGCCTCCTTCTCAGCAACTTTCCGCTCTGCGATTTCCGCACGTCTGATGGCAGCATCGATTTCCTTCTGATAGCCATTTCGCATTTTGGCCATGTCAGATTCATGCTTCTGTTTTAGAGAGGCTTTCTCCGCCTCCAATTTCGCAATCTTAGCTTGGAGTTTTGCCAGTTCTTCATCTTTTGATGCCAGTTCTTTCCTTGCTTTGGCAAGGTCTCCTTTGCCAAATATGGCGAGTAATGTACTCTTGCCCTCCTTGGTTTTCTCCACCTCCTTCTGTAAGTTGGCGATGTTCTCCTCAAGCAGTTGCATCTGCTGCTTGTAGTGGGTGGATGTGGCAATATGTCTGGCTGTGGAACCAACAATGCCACGCTTCAAGCCGAACTCACTCATGGCAGCGGCATAGGTGTTCTGATACTCACGAAGTTTGGCACGTTTTAGCACGTCATCTGCTGACAGTCGTGGACCTGACTTAGTATTGTACTTCCTCTCTCCCTCTCGTTCACGGCGTTGCCTTTCGGCAGTGACGATGGGCACGATGGTGGCATGCAGGTGGGGAGTCTTCTCGTCTGTGTGCAGAACACACGATACAACATTTTCCTTGCCGAAGGTCTCGTGCAGCCATCTCATGTTGGCTCCTATCCACCTCTCTAGTCTGTCTTCCTCCTGTATCTTCATCATCTGCTCGTGTGTACCTGTCAGAATGATGCGAATAGCCTTGCACTGGTTGCCAGCGACCTTGCGTGTCAGTCCGGCATGGTCTATTCGGTACTGTATGGCTTCAGTCCTGTTCCTTACTCCATCAGAGAATGATACCAGTTCCCTGTTCAGATGCGTGCGGCTACTGTCGGCATTGTCGGGCACATAAGTCTTGCCCCGGGCATCCTTCCTTTCGATGTGGCACGACATTCCACTGTCGTTGCCACTGCCACGCTGGAGGTGGCATACTGCATATTGTTCTTTCATCTTTTGTAAATGTCTTGCTTATGATAAATTGAATACCTTAATTGTTAATAAAATGCCGTCCCTTCATCTATGGATGCCATAGGCTGTCCGCTTATGGGGCTTTTTTGCGCTGCCACTCGCAGAGGGGAAGAGGCGAAAATGCCCTAATAAGCTACGGCATTTTATAAATACCTTTTCTCATGACAGCAAGCTGTCCGCATTACGGTTCTTCAATGATCTCAAGACCAAGTTCGTCAATGAGCGTCTGCAAAGCAGGATTGCGGTTTATCATCTTTTGGAGAATCATCTGCGGCGTGTCTTCCATCAAGAGGAAGTCGGCTATATCCAGGCCTTGGCTTCGCTGCTTTTCCGTTGCCATCGTCTCCAATATGTCATTGACTGATACGGAACGGCAGACTTTGTCGAGCATGGGAATCCGAGTCTGCCACTCTTGTGTAGCACCGAGGTCAGGCATCAACACCACATCCCTGCCAGCCAAGGCAGTGGCGGCACGCTCATTGAAGCAACCGTTCTTTCCGCCTGTGGCTATCCACAGCACATCGGGCATGAAATGCGAGGCAATGACAGCCGTCTTCTCACTCTCCACCAAAAAGACCTTCCTGTCGGGATATAAGGGAAGAAGATGCTCGCCGAAGAAGCACTGGCTGAGATAATAGTCCTTGAGCCTCATTTCTGTATGCACCCAACATATGTGCGGCTGGGGATGCTTTACCCTTTTGCCCGTCATGGCATCATAAAGCATAATCTTTCCTGTGCGAACACGACCACAGTAATCCACCTGCCAGAATACGGCAGCACCTCCCCATTTCTTTGACGTGCCTATTCGGTAAAAGCGGCATAGTCTGTCTGCTTCTTCCTTTCCTATACATCTGGCAAGGAATGTGTACAAAGGATTGATGGCATAGTGTGAGAGTGTCTGCTCCATGATGCTTCTTTCTATGAATGATGGAGGTTGCTCCTGTATAGGGACAAATGAGTTCTTTGGCGTAATCACATGCTTCCTTGACTGAGATATAGACTCTCCGGGATTCTCACGAAAGTAGTCACTTGGCGAGAAATGGTAGCCACAACTGTGCTCGTGGTCACAACGTCCTACATGCTCCGGGAAAACATACTCCCCACTGGCATCGACATAGCGTGTGAAACAGAATTTCCTGCCACATTGCGGGCAAGGCTTCTTGCTGCCCGGATGGTACTTTTCAAGACGATACTTATACTTCTCCATATTGGTTTCTGAAAAGAAATTGCTCTGATTTCAGTTTTCAGTTCTTTCAGTTTTGCAGAAACCTGATGTCTGTAGATTCACTCCTATGACCGCTGCAAACTGAAAAACTGAAGAAACTGAAATGTGAAACGGGGTCTTATTCGTTGCAGTTTACACTTTGGGATTCCTCAGAAGGAGTCATTTGTTGTGTCTCAAAGACCGTCTTCTGGTATTCCCCTTGCCGAATCTTCTTTATAAGTCTGTTCTTGGCAAGCTCTTTCAGGTAGTTCATCACCGTGCGGTCGGTCACCCTTAGCTGCTTCCCTGCTGCAAGCGCCTCCGCGGTGGTGAACGAATCGTTCAGCGTCGAGAGCAGTTCCCTTGAAGGCTCGTCACAGGCATCGTTGGCGACATACTCCCTTATCCTGCAATAGGAATCCTCGAAATATTCCATCAATCTTATAGCCCCATGCATAGCTTGTTTAGTCACGAACTGGAGGTGGCTCTCGCCACAGGCATAGCGCAACACTTGTAGGTTAAGTGCGATACGTGCCATATGGACAGGGGCTTTCATCGGACGGGACTCTATCATATTGTCATCCTCAATGGCATTTGTAAGCTGTATGGTGGCATTGTGACTTGCAATGAACTCATCCCTCGCTTCTTTCTCCATGTCTATAATATGGAAGTTAGGCTCTTTTCCGTCCTCACCTGTCTCATAGTCAAGGGCGAGAACCTTGCTGATGATGTTCTGCCATGCCTCCATGGCTGAAGCGGAACGATGGCGCGTAGAGTTGTCCTCTTCCTTCGTCCAAAATGTCAGCTGCTGCACCTTGGGAAGCGTGAACAGAATACGGTCAAGCAGTCCGTTCTCCTCATATCCCTTCTTCATCAGCTCTCCCATACGCTTCGTCTGTGTGGTTCCTATCATATTGATGCAGGGATGCTCGATATGGATTGGTATTGGGTTGTTGACACGTACCACATCCAGTGCGCCTCCGCTCCACGCCGTCAGCAACTGCTCAATCAGCTGCCCGTTGTTGTAGCGGTTGGCTGAATTGAACATGCCCATGATTTCATCCACCAGGATTGTGATACCGCGAGGGGAGTTGTGATGGGAAAGGAGCAATGCCTCAGGCGTGAAGTCTGAAACAAGAGTGCGTGACAGTACCGGCTTCTCCATGCAGCTGTCACCCTTACTCTCCTTCGCAGCATTCTGATAGGCAGCCATGTCGGCTTTGAACTTCTCCATCTTCGCATTGTCGTTCCTTCGTATGGGACGGAATGCCGCTTCAAGAGGCGGTGTCTTGCCCAGTCCCGGTCTTCCTACCATGATGATGTAGAGTGCAGCATTGGTTATCCATTGACCTTTCACCCTTACATAGTAGGTTCCTCCCAAAGCGGAGGAGACAGCCGTGAGCATGGCAGGTGCGAGATACTCCACCTTGAAGTTCTCGTACCTCACCATATCGAGGATGATGGTCTGCACTTTCTCAGGGAAAGCATCTAAAGGAAAGCCTGTGTCCTTGATGCCCTGTATCTCGGACATGACCTTGTTGCATATTTCCTGTGCGATACCCATGCTCATGCCTCCTTTCTCTTGCAGTAGTTGGTTACACTGTCGTTCCTGCCGCCAGTCTGGATGCGGCGGACATCACTCATGGCATACATGTTTTTGTTCCCGACCTTGACGGGAACGAGATAGCCGCGCTTTGCCCACAGGTTGAGCGTGCCGTCACATACATTCAGGAGTTCTCTCACCTCACGTGTATTGCAGTAGGTTTCCTCCTGGGGTTTCTTGCTCTCTATCTCTTGCCTATATGCCATGATTGCCCGTTCGGCGATTCCCTCACCGAACATCTTGAGGTCTGCAGCAGTGACTTCGATTTTGAGGTTCACGCCCTGCTCGACCAAGGATTCTATATTTATAGCCATATCATAATAATTTATGGGTTGTACAATGGCCATCATCTGAAATCCCTGACACCTCCTTTTCGATGGCACATAAAAAAGAGGCACCGCCAAACCTCGGGTAAGATTTGACGGTGCAAAATTACGCTGATTCTGTAAGTGATTGAAAGAAAGTGTTTTGTCTTATTTGTCACGACAAAAATGACAATTTATGACAATGCAAAATGTTCAAAATCCACCTGTTTCGCGGATGAACACATCGAAAGAAGTTCATTTATTCATCGCTTCTTTCTGTATCTTTGGTTGCTTGCTGTGGGATTCTCAGGGTGTCCACTTATTTATTAGTGAGCCGGAGATGATAGTCGGTAACTAAGTCGGCTTGGACTTGGTTACTTTTCCATGCGACTTGGTTACTTCGCTCACCGACTTGGTTACTTTGAATTGATAAAAAGTAACCAAGTCTGTATCGAAAAAGTATCTAAGTAATCAGGTTCGGTTAGTGCAGCATACGACCGTATGCTGTCCAATATGGTCTTAGTGTGTCTTGAAGACAGCGAACCACCTCAGGAAATGACAGGGCACTATTGATAGCAGCTTTTCTTAGAAATGCTGTCCATCTAACCTGCATCTGAGGATGGTTTGGGAATTCTTCTCTGAAAAACATTGTGTCAGCATTATAGGGTGTGTGACGATTCTCAAAGGTGCGGTTGATGGCATCGTGTAAAATGGCTGAGTCGTATTGGAATGATGTAAGCAGGTGGTAGATGTCGTAATAGTCTTTCATACGGCTGCTTTGGTCGGCCAAATCTATGATGGCGTGCATCTTCTCTGCAATTACGGTTTCTGTGGAGTAGGCAAGGATGCTTGCTTCGGGCAAACCCTCCAACAACAGAGGATAGTCCAATGCAACAGGATATGGTGTAACCACATCGCCAAAACCAACATCCATCGTGAGCACTTGCGCAATGGTATCCATTGCCACAGGAATACTCAGACGGACACCATGATAATCCTTGAACTCGGTGATGTTTTGGGTGGCAATCTTGTCGCAATCATACTGTACACCATCCTCCTTGTAATTAACCGAACATATCTCGCGGAACGCCTCGGCTATGCGAGTGCCATCATTGCTGATGCGAGTGCCAAGAAAGTCTATGTCCAAAGTGGGACGGGCGGCAAACCTCTCATAGGCATACATCAGCGCACCGCCTTTCAAGTAGAAGTTCTCACGATAACGGGTTTGGGAAATACGGTACAGCAGACGCTCCTGAAAGTATCTGGTCAGGATGGTCTGATAGAACACTTTCTCCTGCTTGGCCACGTTAAGCAGCCTTGCCCTGATGGATTTTCCATAGTTCTTTATCTCACTCATAGCTTTAGTGCAATATACTGTTCAAGGATTCTTCTTACTCTCAGTTTGTCGGCATAGTCAAATAGCAGGGAAATGTTTCTGTCGGGTAGTTCCAGATAGCTGTTTACCACTTCAGCGCAAACGTCCATGCCAACCTTGTTGCGGTATTTTATGGCATCACATACGCACCGCTCCTTATTATATATCTGTATGCGATAGCCGCTGACTATCTGTTCTTCGACACCTATGTCAAACATCGTGTCAGTGATATGATGCAGTTCTACTTTGGGGAAGACTGGGAGCGTGACTTTCCTGCCTCTCTTCACGGCAATGTGGTATGCCTGTGGCAGCGAGGTGGTAAGCCCATGCACGTTCCAAGCAGAGAAAAGGCAAAGCACCCCACCCGGAACAATGGCCTGCACATCTATCATCGTGTCAGCCAACTGTTCGGCTGTGGCATACACCCCGCGCTTGATGCGTACAGTATCACCATCACGCACGCTGTCCAGCAGTTTGTAGTATGCTGCCCGTCCTTCTTCCTTTACCATTCCCGAGGAGGTAAAACTGTTGCTGTATCTCTTGCCTTCCATGCCTTTATACTTTATTTTTTGTGTACAAAGTTACTACATTTATTTCTAATTGTAGTCTGATTGTTCAGAAAAGTACTCATTAACCATGAGAAATTAACATATATTCGACAGTTTGGCACCTCCAAATGGCTTTGTATCAGATAATCTTACCTATGTCGTTCCGAAGTTGTTCGAGTATTCTTTGGTTAGCATCGCTTTCGATGTACCTACACATTTGCTTCTTGCCGTCCTTCTCCAACAGCTGTGTTTCTGTTCCAGCAAGTTTCCCTACAGCCTGTCTGAGGGAATGTTCGCTAAGGAGTTCACTGACATCGGGGAACTGTCTTGCCATGGCTGTGGCATATTCCACTCCATTGAGAAGAGGAAGTCTGAGTGGCATTTCCTTCAGTACAAAATATAGCAGAGCCTGCTGTATGCCAGATGGATGGGTCGTAATGTATTTACGGATGTAGGAAATGATAGCCTCACCGCTGTCTGCTGGTAGATAGTCTACAAGAGGACATGCCTTGGACTTCTTCCGTCCTGGAGTCAGATGCTGTACGTTCTCTTTTACTGCTTCCGGCAGTGGAGCTGTTTCCGTTACAGAATCAATTTCTTGCATCACGTCCTGTAAAGCCCATTCTCCTGTATAACCGCCTTTTTTGGCTTTCTCCATAGCGAAATAGCGTTCCCAGTCTTCCTTTGTCCGATAACCGCCCTTTATGCTGACGGCAATGATGCTTTTGGATGCAAGCGAGCATTTCATCCTGTCGATACGCTCTATATGTGGATTTGACATCTGTTTATCCAACATCGCCACCATGCTTTCGAAACTCTTTCCGTAAAACAACCAGCTCAGCAAAAGAGGAGCGGACAGCCGGACCTTCATCTTCGGCTTCATGCCAATGATGCGTCTGGCTATGTTCATCCATCTGTGTTTTCTCTCTGTGTCATGAACAGGCACGGAAAACATTTCTTCAATCTTCTGCGGAAGGTTCTCTTTGGAGACCAGTATGAAAATGGAGTCAAATGTTTCATCCCCATCATCGCCCCACGTCAGTTCCCATTCCCGTGCGACATGCCGCATCTGACCGCTGACAGCCTTGAATATCTGATAATAGAAGGTCTCGTCACAGTTTGTCATGATGCGGGCAAACTCGTTATACTCTTCCCTGTGTTCGTTCTTCCATTTGAGGATTCCGGCTTTGAACGCCTCAAACTTTTCCTTGTTTTCTTTGTCCTTCGTCATGTTTCAGTCGAGCAGGTTTACAAGTTCTTTCTTCATTTCATCGTCTATCTTGCGGTAGCGGGCAAAGGCACGGCTTCCCTCAGAATGACCCGACATCGATGCTATCAGGTTGGGGTCTTTCACTTGCTTGTAGAGGTTTCCGATGAAAGTCTTGCGTGCGGTATGGCTTGTGGCGACCTCCCAAAGCGGACGTGCCTCGTCCTGCCTGGTCTTGGGATTCAGAGTCCGAACCATGCGGTCTATGCCAACATGTTTGAGGATGCGCTTGATCATCTTGTTGTACATGGTCTGCGTGAAGCGTGGCAGCAGTGCTTCATCGAGGTCGGTGTAACGTGCAAGTATGTCCTTGGCCTTTTGGTTGAGAGGTACACGCACCGTGTTGGCGTGCTCATGTTTGGTCTTCTGGGGGATATACTCTATACACCCATCGACGAGGTTTGCCTTGGTCAATGAGTTCAGGTCACTTACACGACATCCTATCAGACACTGGAACATGAACACGTCACGATATACGGCATAGCATGGGTCAAGATCACTCAAATCTGCATAATACACCTTGTCACGTTCCTCTAAGTTCAGAAAGAACGGGTCACCGTACATGGGCTGTGCTATCTGATACTGGTCAAAGGGGTTGTTCTTGGTCATTCCCTTCTTGATGCACCATTTGATGACGGTGCGGATTCTGTAGAAGCAGCCTGTGATGCTGTTCTCGGAACGCTCCCACCTAAACTTGCTTTCAGGAATGTCCTTGTAGAAAAGAGGGAACTGCTCGCCATAGGTGTGCTCCTCCTGCATCCATCGCTTTAGGTCGCGCAGGTCATCTGCTGTTATCGTGTCAACGTTGAGCTGGAATCCGCGGCGGTGCATCACTTCCCTTTGGAATCGCTCGTACCTGCCAATCTTGTCTATATTGGCAAGGTGGTGCTTGCGGCTGTCCGATGCCAGTATGGTCTCGTCAACATAGTGCTGTATCTGTGTCACCAAGCGGTACTCGTCACTCTTGCTCCCTGCATGGGAGTTGATGCCGGGGTGGTGGTATTCCTCAATCAAGGCTTGCAGCCACTTGCCATCTACGCCACGATGGTATTCCTTGGCAATGAGGCGTGTGATGTTCTGTATCTCCTCGTCAAACTTCATGCGCTTCTCGTCCGAGACGAGTGCCACACGGGATTTATAGCCCTGCTTCTCCGTACTCCAATGGTTGGGGCTTATGGAAAGCTCGCTTGCAGCCTTGATATCAACGCCTCCCTTGTCGCGCAGGCGGAAATACACCCGTGCGAGGTCTGTGACATTGTTCTTCGATGCGGTCTTCCTTATAAATGCGGTCACTTTCATAGTCTGTATGCTTCTTAGTTAATCATTTCAACGAGTTTGCGTTTCATGTCATCGTCAATGTTGCGGTAACGGGCAAAGGCACGGCTCCCCTCCACATGCCCGGACATGGATGCAATAAGATTGGGGTCGGGAACCTGCTTGTAGAGGTTGCCGACAAAGGTCTTTCGTGCAGTATGACTGGATGCCACCTCATACAAGGGCTTTTGAACGGTCTTGTAGCCGTGGGTGTCAAGCATCGTCACCATCCTGTCAATCCCACAATGCCTCAGCAGTTCCCTTATACCATTATTATATATAGAGATAGGTTTGAATGGCAGCAGCCTGTCTGAATCGGAACCTTCGTATTTGGAGAGTATTCGGAGGGCTTTCTCGTGCAACGGTACCCTGACCGTCTTTGCCTCGCATTTCTTTGTCTTCTGTGGCATGTACTCCACGAAGCCGTCCTTCACGTTCTCCCTTGTCAGGCGGTACAGGTCGCCCACCCGGCAACCGATATAGCAGTGGAAGACAAAGATGTCACGGATGACCTCCAGCTGTGGGGCAGAAGAGAGGTCTGCCTCATAGAGGATATTGCGTTCCTCAATGGAGAGGTAGAAGGGATCTCCATACACGGGGACTTTGCACCCATACTGCAGGAATGCCTCATTGCTTGTATATCCCATCTTCTTGCACCAATGCAGAAAAACGCAGAAAAGATTCATCGTGTTGATGATGGTAGTGTTTGACTTCTCCTTCGGTTTGTATTGGGCAGGGATATAATCCTTGTAGAAGTCCGGATGTTCAATATACATCAGGTGCTCATTGGCTACATAGTCACGGAAGTCATTCATGTCTTCCAACGAGATAGTCTCGACAAAAAGATTAAACTCCTTGTCTCCCATAATCTCACGGTTGTAGGCCACATACCTTGTCAGCTTACGGTACAGGTTCTCTATCTGCCCCTTGGTCTGTTTTGTCCCCTCATGCCGACTGATATACTCTGAAAGTCTTGTCAGCAGATTGGGATGCTTGCGCTCATACGCAAGATTTGGATGGAGCACATCCTCAATGACCTGTCTCAGCCAGTCTCCGTCAGCCTTGTTTCGGTCAAAGGATGTTTCTATCTGTTCAATGATGGCGGCAATCTGTTCGGGAATGCACTTCTGCTCTTTCTTGTCCACAATGCTGTTCCTGCGATACCTGAGCGCATCGCCGTCCCAATACTTATCGACCACCTGTAACCCGGAAACGACCTTGATGTCGATTTCCTTGTCGCGCACTCGGAAACAGATGCAGGACATGCCTGCCTTTCCGCTCTCTTTTACTTCTTTGAGATATACGCTTGCTTTCATGTTCTTGCCGGTTTTATGTTTTCTAGGTGCAAATATAATATATTTCCCGTGAATGTTCCCAATAATCCCGAAGAAACTTGCAAGCGATTAAAATGATTTAAGATATTGTTCCCAACGAATATACTCCGAAAAGTGCTGTATTACAGCGGTTTTATTTTCTCTTGTTATGCTTTTGTTTTCATTTCGTGGTAAAATTGCGCTTATATATTTCAGCGGCTTAGGTTCCACGCTTTTTTTATGCTCGCTTTCCATCTCTATCTTAACAACCTGACCGGCCCAGGGGACCTCCGGCGTAAATGTAGATATACTAACTATCAAAAATAATTGTAGTATGAGAAACGTTTACAACTTAAGCATTAGGGCCTGGCTTTTGTCCTTGCTCTGCCTGTTGGTAGGAGGCAGGGCGGTGGCCAATGAGCCACAGCACCCTAAACCTACCAATGACCACATCACTGTCAATGAAGTCACGTTGGTGCCAGGCAGCACCGACACCTATCAGGTGGAGATAAGCCTGGTGGGTTCACAGATTTACACTGCCTTCCAGATGGATATCGTCTTTCCACCTGGAGTGGAACCTGTATTGATGCGCGATGTCTATGTAAAACTGTTCAATACTGATGATAATGACTTGTGCAGCAGTAGTCATACAATTGGGGTCTCTTATGGTGCTGTTAAGGAAAGGACTTTGCGAATGTCTTGTTTTTCTGCCCAAAATGCTCCTTTTTATGGTAAAAGTGGCAAGCTGCTCTACTTCAAGGTAAAGGCATCTCCCTATCTCAAGCCGGGTGATGTCGTCCTTAAGGTTACTAATTTTGATTTAATTACCAACGAGAATGCAATTACCAATGAGAATGCGCAGAAGTATCACTGCAAGGACCAGACGCTTACGCTCCATGCCAAGGCGGAGAGCACGGTGAATCTGTCGGTGAGTGGCTCCAGTCATTATGGCACATGCGTGTTGCCCTTCGCTGTGTCCCCATTGCCCGACGGCGTCAAGGCCTATTCTGCCAAGGGGCTCGACGACACGGGTCAGCTGGTGGTGCTCAGCGAGGTGACGCAGCTGGCTGCCTATACACCTTATATATTATATAGCGCCACTGGCTATACCGGCTCGTTGAAGGGCACGGTCGATGCTGACAAGTATGGCGAGGTGGTCAGCGACGGGTTGCTCCGAGGCGCCATCGCTCCGCAGAAGAAGAGTGCGGGCTATGTGCTGCGAGACCTCGGCGAAGGTGCCAAGTTCTATGCCATGGATGGCGTGGAGTTTCTCATCCCCGAGGGCAAGTGCTGGCTCGAGATGCCCTCCGCGCAAGCCTCTGCCCCGCAGTATGGCATACAGATAGGCGCCACCACGGCCATCACCGCCCCCACCACGTCTGCCTCCGCCCACGGCAGGATTTACACCCTCGACGGCAAGCAGATGAAGACCATGCAGCCCGGCGGCATCTATGTGGTGAATGGAAAGAAAGTATTGATAATAAACTAACTAACTAAAATCAAACAAAACATGACACACAAAACTATTATCAACATCTGCCTATCGCTCATCGCCCTATGCTGGACGGTGGCTATACAGGCGCAAGATGCTACTGTAGATGGTATCAAATATAGTCTTAGCAAAAGTTTAAAAACAGCAGAAGGAAAGGATAATATCAGTAGTAGCCACTTCGTCCAATATGACGTCACTGTAACTGCACAGGAGAAGGGGGCGGGGTTGCTGAAAGCATTGCCGCCAGACAGTCTGGGCCTTGTGTCGTCGTTGAAAGTAACGGGTACCATAAACGGCTATGACATCATGTTGATACGTAATAAAATGACAGTGCTTTTTCTCGACTTGACAGATGCAGACATTGTGGCCAATGATTATGAATACTATACAGGTTGTCATACTGAGGACAATGTCATTGGAGATTACATGTTTGCCGGTTTAGAATGGCTTCATTCCGTAAAGTTGCCTAAAAATGCTACCAGCATAAGAAGCTATGCTGTTTATAATTGTGTTAGACTTAAGGATATAGTTCTGCCTGCCAAGTTAGAATCAATCGGTTCGTCTGCATTCAGCCAATGTTATCAACTTGAGCATATAAAACTACCTCCAATGCTTAAATCTCTTGGTGATTCTGCTTTCAAAAAATGTATCGAATTGGAGAATATAGAGTTTCCCTCTACGCTAAAATCAATTGGTTCTTCTGCCTTTGAAGGGTGTTCTAAGCTTAAAACGATATCACTATCTGAAGTAGAAACTATCGGACGTTCTGCTTTCTCTGGATGCGATAAACTTAATGAACTAAGAATTCCCAGCACGCTAAAGTCGATAGACGATAGAGCTTTTAACTGCAAAAATCTGCAAAAGGTATATACCTATACAGTGGAGCCAGTAAATATTGGGCAAACTACATTCTCCAACTACGCTACCGCAACGCTCTATGTCCCCAGGCAGGCATACAACAATTACTATTATAATACCCAGTGGAGCCAATTCCCCACTCCGGTGGAGTTCGATGAACCCTACAAATATTTCTACCTGAACAAGGAGTTCACCCTGGACGACCGATTTACAGGCGAGCCCGATATCGATATCAACCCTGGTGGTGGCATCATCGTGCCCGACAAGCCCGAGCTGCCTGACCAGGATGCCGACACCATCCACATCAAGGGCGACGGCAAAAACTGGGCATCCATCATCGCCAATGCCAACCTCAATGCCAAGGGACTCTATATAGACATTACCATCAAGGCCAACCGCTGGTATTTCTTCAGCTTCCCCTTCAAGGTGAGAAAAGCCGACATCTCGTGTGGCAAGAATGTGAAGTTCGTGTTCCGTACCTACAATGGCGCCATCCGTGCCGAGTATGGCAAGGGTGGATGGATAGACCTCAAAGAGTCTGAGGAATATCTCTACCCCGGCAAGGGCTACATCTTCCAGGCGTCGCTCGACTGCACGCTGTCTATCAAGATAGAGAAGAACGAGTTCGGCAAGCTGCCTAAGGTCGATGTAGACACCAATCTCGATATTCACACTTCGACCAACGAGCAAAACGCCAGCTGGAACTTCGTGGGCAACCCCTTCACCGCGTTCTACGACATCAACGATATGGACTACACCAGTCCTATCACCCGCTGGAACAGCGACAGCAAGAGCTACGAGGCTGTGCGCCCCGGCGACGACAATGCCTTCCTCAATCCCTTTGAGGCTTTCTTCGTGCAGTGTCCCAAGGACAATGGCATCATCAACTTTGGTGGCGACAACCGTCTTACCCAGACCGGTAGAGACAAGAAGATGAACAGCCAGATGCAGAAGGCACGCATGGAAGGACAGTTTGACGTGCAGCGCCAGATAGTAAACCTCACCCTCTGCGACGGCACCACCACCGACAAGACCCGCGTGGTATTCAATCCCGACAAGAAGGCTGGCTATGAGCGCGACTGCGATGCCGCCAAGTTTGAGAGCAACGGCGCCTCTGAGCTTTATAGCGTTGAGGCACTGGCAGGTAGACTGGCTATCAACGAGCGCCCCGAGGGTAGCGTGAAGATAGGTTACCGTGCTGCCAAGGCTGGCGAATACACCATCGCCGCCCAGCGTATGGACCGCCAGGTACTCCTGCGCGACAACGATCTGCAGATAACCTTCGACCTCACCCAGGGCGACTATCACTTCACCTCTGATGCCGGCGAATTCGACAACCGCTTCATGCTGCTCATCGACAACAGCACCACCGGTATCGGCGACATCGTGACCACCACTGGCGTCAACGTGAAGCCCACCGACTGCGGCCTCAATATCAGCAACCTGCAGGGCAAGACTCTCCATGTCTATGCTCTCAACGGTGCCCTCTATGCCACACGCACCCAGGATGGATTCCTCGGCCTCACCAAGGGTGTCTATCTGGTAGAAGTAGAAGGACTGAAGGCCAAGTTTATGGTAAGATAAAAGGCATAGGACTATGACCAAGTTACAACGAATACTGATGACATGGCTGCTGCTCATTGTGGGCAGCGCCATGCTCACGGTGTCGGCGCAAGACGATTTCAACCCTGGTAATCCGCCCGAGCCCGATCTGCGCCTTAGGGTCAGCGTGAGCTCCGAGCGCGGATATACCTCGGGCAGTGGCACCTATCTCAGTGGCACTAAGGTGACGATAAGCACCTCGTCGCAGAGCCCGGACTTCACCTTCGACTACTGGACGCTCAATGGCGAGAAGTATAGCGAGCAGAAGCAGTTCGAGTATGTCGTGGCCGACCGCAACGTAAACTTTGTAGCCATCTACGACTTTACGCCCGTCAACCCCTCTGAGCCACAGATGCCCGACACCTACCGTGTGTATCTCTCTACCAATGAGCCGGGCAGCTGTTCGTTCAACCGCGACAACGGAGCCAAAGCCAAGGCTGGTACAAGGGTGGAACTTAGGGCTACCCCCAGTCAGGGATATAAGTTCAAGGGTTGGTTCCTCGACGGCGTGAAGCAGAGTGACCAGCTTGCTTTCAACTTCGAGATGCCTGCCAGCAACGTGAACTACGAAGCCCGGTTTGTCTATAACCCCGACAGCCCCGACGAGCCCCAGGGCGACGGCAGCCAGACAGGTAATATCACCAATAGTCAGGTGGGTGACGTCGATGGTGATGGCACGATAGATACTGCCGATGCCGTGATGATTATCGAACATTATATCAAGGGTACCACCGACAAGCTCAACAAGGCGACAGCCGACGTCGATGGTGACGGAAAGATAGATACGGCCGATGCGGTCAAAGTGATTAACAAATATGTAAACAAAGAATAAGACAATGAGACATAATTATGTAAGACCCCAGTCAGAGTGCATACGTGTGGATGCCATGCACACCCTGCTCGCAGGTAGTGGTGAAAGCAGGGTAGAGGTTGGCGGCAAAGCCGACAACTCCAAGCCCATCCTCGCCCCGCGCAACGACTGGTATGACGAAGATGAATGACGATAGCCTGTCTCTTATACACA
>ENA-OZFU01000426-OZFU01000426.1-human-gut-metagenome-genome-assembly--contig:-NODE-426-length-15711-cov-4.817642_pt1 | contig 15711 bp, 12 predicted proteins | sample MGYA00244650_ERZ653646 | MGnify/ENA primary metagenome ERZ653646 (study PRJEB26926, sample SAMN06164982) | human gut metagenome | biome: ENVO:00009003; feature: ENVO:2100002; material: ENVO:00002003...
TGTATAAGAGACAGGTTGTATAGCTCTCCTTCATATTCATATCCAGCGATTGCCACTGTGGCATCCTCATATTCATAGAATTTGTATCTGCCTGCCTTGTCGTCATAGTCGAATGCATCGCTGTCGATTTCCTTCACCCATACCTTCACTGTACGAGGACAAGCGTCGTAAGCACTTTCGTTGTGGAAGACGAAGTTTACCTTCGTGATAGCCTTGCCAGCCATCTTTGCGAGCTGCTCCTTGGTGTAGATGATTTCAGATCCGGTATACTGGTGAGTGAAGTTCGTTGGAGCTGCCGCCCATGAGAATCCGTGTCCCTCATATACATCCTCCTCCGTTCCGTCTTTGAGCATCTTGTTGTATTTGCCGAGAGTCACGCTGTTTTCCGGCTCTGGAGTCTTCGTCAGCGAGATGTTCTTGGTAGTAGTCTCACCTGGAGTGAAGGTGATATTGTCTTCTGTATAATCCTCACATTCTCCGTCGGTCACCGTGAGTGTGTATGTCTTCTCGCTCTTCACCACGCTTATGTTATAAGAACCGTCGGCGGTTGTCGTGGCGCTGTAGGTAACATACTTGTTGTCCTTTGCCGCAATTCTCACCACAGCTCCCTCCACAGGTTCGTCGTTGCATGTCACCTTGCCCTGCATAGTAGCCGGATTGTCTATCTTTATCATCGTGATGTCCTGCGTCTTCGGTTCGCCCGGTGTGAACGTCACGTCTGCGATGGTCTTGTCTTCGTAGCCTTCAGCCTTGGCGGTGAGGGTGTAGGTTTCCTCGCTCTTCACCACTGTCATGGTGTAGTTGCCGCTCTCGTCAGAGGTAGTAGAGTATTTGTTGTCGCCGCTTGTCAACGTGATGACAGCACCGGCAACAGGAGCGTTGTCGTCGTTAGACTTCACCTTGCCCGAGAGTTCTGAAGGCACGTCTTTCTTCGTCATCTCGATATTGAGAGATTTCTTCTCGTCTGAAGTGAATTTCACCGGTTCTGCTGCCGAATAGTCGTCGTAGCCTTCTGCTGTTGCCGTGAGGGTATATTCCTTGTCGATGTCCTCAGCCGGGATGTTTATGGTGTAAGCGCCCTCAGCGTCTGATGTAGCCTCAAGAGAGGTCTCGCCGCTGGTCAGAACCACCTTGGCACCGGCAATTGCACTCTCGTCACACTTCACGCTGCCGCTCAGCTCGGCAGGTTTCACCACCGGCTTGCTTGCCTCCTGATATGTGAAACGGGTGAGAGGCTGGCTCAGCTTCGGGGCATGAGAGATTGTGGAACCTCCGCCGTTAGCATAAGGCCAGTCTTCCGATTCGTTGAAATCAGCAAAGGTCGTATTGTCGCTGCATGTCGACATCGCCAGATTCGGAGCATCGGTATTGAAATAGAACTCGATGTCGGTAGAGCTATCCGTCACGTCTTCGCCATCAAAGGTTATGGTCACGAGCAAGTTCTTCTCACCGCTGTAGGCAAACGGTGTGTTGAAGTTGATGGCAAGATCACCGTTCTCATTGTAGGCGTCAAGGAAATCCGTGTCGAAAGTGAAGTCCGTAGCCGCCTTGGTGGCATCAGAATATTCAAAGTAGCAATAGCTCTTCTTCGCCTCGTTATATACGAAGGCATTGTCGTCGATTTCCTTCACCCATACGTTGATTGTCCTTGGGTATGCCTGGAAAGCGGCAAGGTTGTAATACTTGAAGCTGATGCCCTTGATTTCCTTTCCCTTCATGCTTGCGAGCTGCTCTTTGGTATATATGATCTGCGCACCGGTGTGTTTCACCTGAAGCTGTGTCGGTGCAACCATCCACCAGCTGCCCTGGTATGTCTGGTTCTCATCCCAGTCGTATGCCGTAAGGTCGTCATAATTTCCCAGCGCCAACGTCTGGTCGTCAGCCTTTGCCCAGTTCACTCCCACTGCGAGGAGCAAGAGCGTGAGTATATAATTTATCTTTTTCATGTCATCGCCTTTTTAAAAATTGTCATGAGTGTTGTTTATCGAATCAGAAACGTAGTTCGCTATTGAGTAGGGAATCCTGTCTCTGACAATAAGAGAGGAGAACAGACGTCTTATCTGACTACCACTTTTCTGCCGTTGCAGATATACAGTCCGTTAGTAGGTCTGCTCACGCGCTGTCCGGCGAGGTTATACCACACGTCGTCCTTCACCTTTTCTGCAGCATCTGTCTTTACCTTGTCAATGCCGTCGGTCTCCGGATTGTAGATTTCAGATGTCCTTGCCGTGAGATCCACCTTCACGAGGTCTGTGAACGGACTTACGACAAAGGTGTAAGGCATTGATCCGTTTGGTGTGGAGAAATCGTCTGCCGAAGCATACAGGTCGTAGTATACCACCTTTGAGCTCGTGTATTTTGCCAATGATGTGATGCGGCAAGATGTCACGGAGTCGTTGGTAACTTCGTTTACAGAGCCTACTGCCTCGTTACCGCCAACCATTACATTCACCACGTCGCCGGCCTTCAAGTTCTGCTTCACCTGAATGCGGTCGAAATAGTCAGGTTTGCCATCCATCGCGGTGTTGTTTATCACGGTAAAGAAGAGGTCCTTTATACCGTTGTCGAACTCGAATGTCACTTCGGCTATTCCTGTTGCTCCGCCTTCCACTACGGCCTTCTGTGTCTTTATCTCCCTGCCGTTCTTGCCGTGGCTCTCCACACGGATTTCATCGCCGTCGGAGCAGTATGCGTCAATGACGACTTTGTATTTACCGTCGTCAGCGCGCAGGTCGAGATAAGGTGAGTAAATCAGTCCTGCCACCATGCTCGGAATGAAGTTAGGGAATGCGTAGGCTCCCCATCCATACGAGAGTGCATATCCGTATGCCGAGAGGTCTACGAATTCCTCCTCGCCTCCCAATGGGTCATTGAGGCTTCCGCGTGTTATGCCGGAGAAATCTTCGTCGGCAATTGTCACCTCGCCATCGGCAGTCACCGGCTTACGGTCGTATACGAACACCGCATATCCGTCAGCATCCTTCACGGCGCCCCAGTTGGCAGTGAAAGCAGTAGATGTGATATCTGTCGCCAACTTGGTTTCCGGCTTCTGTAGCGTAATCTGGGCAGAAGCGGCGATTGCCGCCGCCGCCATGAATAATGTTGTGTAAAGTTTCTTCATAATCATTCCTTTCCTTTATTTAGTGATTTATGTTTGTATGCGTTTTACTTCAGCAGTACCTTCTTCTGGAGCCGCTTTCCTCCTATTATATATATGCCTGCTTTCAGGCTGCCGTTCTTGATGTCGCCAATGCGTCCTGCCTTCTTTCCCGTGATGTCGTATACGGTATCGTCGCCGGTAGTATCTTCTGCCATGGCTATATCCTGTATAGCATCCGTTTCCTTTTCCTTTGTCATGAAGGTGAACGAGATATTACCGTCGTCGTCTTTCTCAATATTGTATACCGGTTTGCCCATCAGCTTCGAACCGTCGGCAAGTGCATTATACAGTTCCGCCGCCGGCTTGCTGGTGTCTGTCAGACTGTCCACCACCCCTCTTGGAGCATCCATCGGATAGGTATAGAAATAGGTGTCGTTCTGTATGCTTCTCACCCTGCTGAAGGGTGCCATGCGCGGGTGGTCGTTGGTGAAATATCTGTCGTAGCCCTCGGCTGGGGTGAATTCTCCTTTTGAGTTTACGATATTGTTGTCGAAGAGATCCTTGTCGTAGTCCACATGGATGATGAGGAGTCCGTTCTCCGGTGTATACTTGTCCCATCCCATGCCCTTGTGGTTCTCCAGGAGATAATATTCGTCTTTGTGGTTGTCGTTGTAGATTACGTATGCCTTGCCGTCGGCCTCCTCCAGACTCGTCATGCCTTTTATAATGTCGCCGGCTTTGAGTTCTGTCAGTTCGAGCCAACCGGCATAGGCGCGCTCATAACTGGTCCATCCTGCCGGACACCATCCGATGCCATGCGGTCCGTTATAGCTTCCGCCAGCCAGCAGATCCCAATCGCCCATGGTCGGTGTTGACCCATAGTTGGTGTCATACATGTCGGGCAGTCCCATGCAGTGTGAGAACTCATGGCAGAACACTCCGAGTCCCATCGGCACTGTGCCCGAATCGAGGTATAGCTCATTGCTGCATGCATACTGGTTGATAAACACTCCGTCGATGGAGAATCCGCCGTTGCCGTCGCTGTTCTGCAGAGCCTCATCCAGAGTCCAGGCGTTGGGCCATATCGTTCCCGTAGGTCCTCCCGTTGCCTGTCCGTATCCGGCATAGAGCACGAACACCTGTTCCACCTCGCCATCGTCGTCCCAGTCGTATTTCTTCCAGTCGATGTCGCATTTCTCGTCGGCTTTCTTAATCGCCTCGGTGATGAACTCGCCGATGTGGTCGGTGCCTCCCATGATGGGCGACGGACCACCATAATATGTAGCCGACTTGCTGACTTTCACCGGACCTACGATGTCGAACGTCAAATCAAACTCTCCGCGGCTCATGTCCTTGAAATAATCATGCACGCTGCCTGCCGCTCCATTCTGCGAATAGCCTTCCTGATTGAGCACTTCGTCATAGAATTTCACTATGGCATCGTCGTCTTTCGAAAAAGACTTGTCTGAAAATGCCGCAAGGATAACGAGTGCCTTCTTGCTGCCTTTGAACACACTTATGTCGTCTTTGCTCGGCAAGCGGTCCGGTCTGACACACCGCTTGGCGGCGCTTCTCTTTTTGCCGCCATCTGGCGGGCTATGGGAGCAAGGTCGTGGATGGTATTCATCACCTGAAGCTCCTTTGCCGACCGTGCCGCTGACTCATGTGCGAGCACACCAGAGTTATGGAGCTTGCCGTTTTCTATGGTCAGATAGCAGTATCTGTTGTCGGCGGCTTCATAGAGGGGCACGTTGTCTTCGGTGATATAGTAGTGCAGGTGTTCATCGCCAGCCTGGCTCACCTTGATTGTGGTGCCGTCGCTCTGCGAAACTACCTTCCAGCTTTTCTTTGCAGGAATAGCGAATGTCATTGCCGCACATAAGGATAGTACGGCTGAAATAAGGATTCTTTTCATATAGATATATGTTGTTTTCTTGTATATATATTGTAAGTCGAAGGTTCGCCAATAGACTGTTATTGGCATTGCGGAAATAACCTTTTAACGATTACATGCATAACAATTTTTCTGCATATTCAACATGCAGACTATCATTACGTCTGCATATCCCAACTTTTAATGCACATTTATCACTAATTAACTGCAAATTTATAACGTTTTATAATACATACAAAATCTATTGGCAGTTTTTTTTCATTCAAAGACAAAAATACCGAAAAATAGGGATAGAAGTTCCAAAAGTATTGCCTTTCTACCCCATTTGTTTCAGATTCTTGAATTTGGAATGCAACGGCAGACAACGGCAATGTTGTCTCTACTAAGGTTGCGATGTAGGGATTGGAAAGATAAGAAGACAAGCAGAGGAGTAAAAAATAGACAATGCCCGTTGGCAGAATTAATTTAAGTTGGTCGACATAAGTAAAAGTTGCCCATATCGCTGATTCTTACCTCAAATCCGCAACTACGCGCCTAATATGATACAGAAGCGAAAATAATCTGCATCGTTAGTAAAAAGGGGGCACAGTGCATCGAATGTCACCATAAAGACATATAAATGCCCCTTACCCCACCATGCGACTTGAGGCAATACGCAAAATCACGACCATAAGTTGCCGGTGTTATCCAAAGTCATTCTGGAACACATCAGCATAAGCGTTGTTGCATGAATAGATATTCAGCACATACTGCCTTGATGTCCTGACCCATTTTGCTGGCACAGAGATGAACTTGAAGACAAACGCCTTGATGCGGCTTGTTGCTTTGAGTCCGAACCTCTTCACGTCAAGCCTCGCCATGATGAATTTATAGAAGTTGCGTATGAGTGCCGTAAGCAGAAGAAACACCGTGTTTTCTCCCATGAAGGATTTTGGAAGCCTGTTCCAGCCGAATCCGTTATTCATTTCATCGAAGATGCGTTCCTTCCCTCCACGGAGGTTATAGAATTTGACAATCTCTTTCTCGGAAGACTCGTAGTCATTTGTAAGGATGCAGCGGTAGGTGTATTCGCCTTCCCACAGGTCAAGCTCACCGTCAATTCGCTTCTGCCTTTGGATTACAAGACGGTATGCCCTCCCTTTCCATTTCTCAACAAGAATGGAGTTCAGTTCAAACTCACTGCCGCCCAGTTCCTCTCTCTTCCACCCTCTGAGCGCAAAGATGTCATCGTAAAGCGAACCGCAGCGGCTGGCGCGGATATAGAAAGTCATGCAATGCTTTCCGACCTCTTCCACAATTTCCTCTGAGCAGGATCCGCAATCTGCCCTGAAACGATTGACTGTCAATCCTTTCTGTTCAATCCTCTCAAAGAATCTCCTCAACGTGTCCTTCTGGTGGAAACGAACGTTAGTGTTGCCGTCGCTGTTCTCTATGCCGACAATCATATCGCCAATGACTGCCACACCAGGACGGTATCCGAGAAACTTCTTGTATGTGGGCTTCGCGTCATACTTTTCAGTCTCTATGAACTGGTGGTCGAAGTCAATGTCATACCCCTCGCCCTCTTTCAGCTGCCCTGTGGACAACAGGCAATTGAGGAGCAGTGTATTCAGCTTGTCTGCCGTGTTGAAGTCATAGGTCTTGCCCGTGTCTGATGTGTAGGAAATGTTATCCTGGGTCAGTTCCTTTATGGCTCTGAGAATCGTGTCGGCACTGCATGTGCGAAGTGTCGGATGAAGCGAGAGGTGATACATCAGATGAGTGGTGACATCCTCGATGCATGAGCCGCCTCAGAAATAAACGCTCATAAGCGAACGGATGATTTCGCTGTATTGATAACCATACAGCCTGCATCTCATACCGAGGGTTGAGTCGATTACAGATGAGAGCTTGGAATCAAATTGCTCCATTATTGGAAAAATACCTCCAAAAGGAGAGAGTTTCTCAGATTTTATTGCTACCTTTGCCATGTCTGTCGGGTTTGATACATATTTTGATTTGCAACACTAAGATAGGTGAAAAATCTGACATGGCAAAATCCTGAGCAACTTTTTGTTGCTCAGGTACTTATAAATAAAGTTAAATCAAAGTGTTGCGGAATTAAGGGATATGAGTATCAATACATTCATTCAGCGTCCTTTGTTGTCGGCAGTCATCTCTGTGTTGATTGTCATTGCCGGCATCGTGGGTCTTGAGAGCCTGCCCGTGGAGCAGTACCCGGATATTGCTCCGCCGACAGTTTTCGTCTCTGCCAACTATCCTGGTGCGAGTGCAGAGACAGTCATCAAGAGTGTCATCACGCCCTTGGAGGAGAGTATCAACGGTGTGGAAGGCATGACCTATATGACCTCGTCAGCCAGCAACAGTGGTGAGGCAGATATCACGGTCTATTTCAAGAAAGGCGTTGACCCCGATATGGCAGCTGTCAATGTCCAGAACCGGGTGCAGTCGGCCCTTGCCAACCTCCCCGCAGAGGTGACGAAAGAAGGTGTGCAGACGGAGAAACAGCAGAATGCCGAGCTCATGACGTTGGCTCTTTGTTCTACCGACGGGAGATTCGACGAGAATTTCCTCAACAACTACATGAACATCAATGTCATCCCGCGGTTGAAACGTATCCAGGGTATTGGCCGTGTTGAGCTCTTTGGCTCAAGCTATAACATGCGACTGTGGCTCGATCCCAACAAGATGAAAGCCTACAGTCTGGTGCCCGCAGATATCACTGCTGCCTTGGAAGCCCAGAATATCGAAGCAGCTACAGGCTCTTTCGGTCAGAACCATGCCAATGCCTTTGAGTATACAATGAAATACCGTGGCCGCTTCTCTACGCCCGAACAGTTTGGCAATATCGTTATCCGCAGTACGCAGAATGGTCAGATTCTGCGCCTGCGCGATGTGGCGCGCGTGGAATTAGGTGCTGACGCTTACAACTTCACGACACAGCTCGACGGTAAGCCCGCAGCCACCGCTATGTTGCAGCAGACAGCCGGCAGCAACGCCTCTGAGATCATCAATACCATTGATAAGGAGTTGGAAGATCTTTCGACTCAGTTGCCTCCGGGGATGAAGTTTCAGAAGATCAACGACACGAACCACTTCCTCAATGCCTCGATCAATGTCGTGGTCCACACGCTCTTTGAGGCATTGTTACTTGTCATCCTCGTGGTCTATGTTTTCCTTCAGGACATCCGCTCCACGATCATCCCTTCTATCTCCATTGTCGTCTCTATCATTGGAACATTCGGTGTCTTACAGTTGATGGGCTTCAGTATCAACCTGTTGACGCTCTTCGCCCTCGTGCTCGCCATTGGTACGGTTGTCGACGACGCCATCATCGTTGTGGAGGCTGTGCAGGCCAACTTTGACAAAGGCTACCGCTCGCCTTATCTTGCCTCGCGCGATGCCATGGGGTCGGTGACCTCAGCCTTGGTTACCTCTACACTGATCTTTATGGCAGTGTTCATCCCCGTGAGTATGATGGGAGGAACCTCCGGCGCCTTTTACCGGCAGTTTGGCTTGACGATGGCTGTTGCCGTAGGCATCTCGTTCATCAATGCCATGACGCTCTCTCCGGCTTTATGTGCATTGCTGTTGAAGCCCTATAAAGATGAGAATGGAAACGAAAAGAATAACTTCGCAGCGCGCTTCCGCCGTGCTTTCAATGCAGTGTTCAGTGTCCTTGAGGATAAATATACACGCGCCGTGTCTGCGTTCATCCGACATAAATACGTGTCTTACGGCATCGTGGCCGCTGCTGTGGCGCTCCTTGTCTTCCTCGTCAAGATAACGCCGACGGGGCTGCTGCCTCAGGAGGACACGGGTATGGTCTACGTCAGTATGAACACCCGTCCGGGTACCTCCATGCATGACAATGCCAAGACCTTGAATACGGTGAAAAATTTGGTGGCGAGCGTGCCCGGCGTAGCTCATGTGGCGGCTGTCAACGGCTATTCGTTCACCTCCTCCGGTTCCAACTCCGCCATGATCTTCGCTCCCTTGAAAGAGTGGAAAGACCGTAAGGATCCGTCGGAGTCGGTCGACAGCATCGTGGAGCGTATCATGGCCGTCACCTCACTGGTGAAAGATGCCGACGTGCTTGTGATGACTCCGCCGATGGTGCCGGGATTCGGTATGAGCAGTGGACTGGAGTTCAACTTGCAGGACCACACGGGTAGCTCTATCGCACAGTTTCAGCGTGTGAAAGATGCGTTTGTCGATGAGCTCTCCCGTCAGCCGGAGATCGGCCAGGCCTTCTCCGACTTCTCCGCCAACTATCCTCAGTTCTGGCTCGACGTCGATGCCGCTAAATGTCAGCGGGCAGGAGTATCGCCAAGTGATGTCCTCTCGACGATAGCCGGTTACTATGGCGGTTCCTATATCTCCAATTTCAACCGCTTCTCCCGCCTTTATCACGTCACGATGCAGGCTGAGGCCGCCGACCGTGTCACACGGCAGTCGCTCAACAACATCTATGTGCGGCTGAGCGATGGTCAGATGGCGCCGGTCAACAATTTCGTCACACTGACTCCGACGATGGGTCCGCAAGGTCTCTCGCGATTCAATATGTTCAATTCTATCAGTGTCAATGCCGATCCCGCTCCTGGTTACAGCTCGGGTCAGGCGATGGAAGCCGTGGCACGCGTGGCTAAGCAGACGCTCCCCTCCGGCTATGGGTATGAGTATAGTGGACTGAGCCGCGAGGAAGGCAATACTAGCAACAACTTCGTCATTGTTGCAGCACTGAGTCTGTTGATCATCTATCTCGTGCTTGTGGCTCTCTACGAGAGTCTTATCCTTCCGTTTGCAATCCTGCTCGCAGTGCCTGTCGGTATTATGGGCAGTTTCCTCTTCGCGCAACTCTTTGGCTTGCAGAACAATATCTATCTTCAGACGGGTGTCGTCTTGCTCATCGGTCTGTTGTCGAAGACTGCCATCTTGCTGACGGAGTATGCCGTGAAACGGCGTGAGGCAGGCATGCGCATCACCCAGGCAGCTTTCTCTGCTGCCAAGGCCCGTCTGCGCCCGATCCTCATGACTGTCCTCGCCATGATCTTAGGTCTGTTGCCGTTGATGGCTGCTTCGGGAGTTGGAGCCAACGGAAGCCGATCTTTGGCATCGGGTGTCGTGGGTGGCATGCTGATAGGCAGTGTGGCGCTGCTCTTCCTTGTCCCCGCTTTCTTCGTCATCTTCCAATGGATGCAGGAGCACTGGATGCCCCGACGGCTCATTGATGTGCTGAGAACGCAGAAGATCACACCTTGATATCAAGGGTCGTACCCTCACCCTCTATAGAATGGACGGAAACTTTTCCGCCCATTTTTTCTATGATGGCTTTGGAGAGTGCCAGACCTACACCGTGACCTTTGATGCTGCGCGTGTTCTTGGCACGGAAGAAAGGTCTTAGTAAAAACGAGAATTTCCAAAAAACTGTCAGACTGTCTGGTTTTTCTACATAACACTCTGACAAACAGACAGTTGACTACCTGGCAACTATCTGTTTATCAGAATATTACCACGAAAAACCAGATGGTCTGACAGTTTTTTTGAAAATTCGTGATTTTACTAAAAATCAGCGTTATGGGCAAGGTTTTGCCCCATTTGTTTCAGAATATAGAATTTGGAATTATGTCACTGTCAAAGTCAGGATGAGGCAAATGTCTTGGCACATCGCCTTAAGACGGGGTTCATTTACCCATGTCATAAGTCACCTTACTCTCGTCCCACTTGTCTTTCGGCTGCTGGTCGCCCTTGGGATAACCTATAACGATGGTGCAGAAAGGAACGAGATTGGAAGGAAGACGGAGGAGCTGGCTCATCGCCTTGCAGCGCTCTTCCGACGGATAGGTGCCGGTCCAGACAGCACCCAGTCCCATGGCATGTGCCTGCAGCAGGATATTCTCTGTCACGGCAGAGAGGTCTTGTGGCCAGAAGCCGCGGAGCCCGTCTTCGTCTTCTTCATATTTACTCATGTCGCCGCACGGCACGATGGCGAGCGGTGCGTCTTTCGCCATAGAGGCATTGGGACACAGCCCGGCAATCTGCTGCAGCAAACTGCGGTCTCTCACCACCACAAGATGCCACGGCTGACGGTTCATTGCCGTTGGGGCAGCCATCCCGGCATGGAGCAGCGTGTCTATCTGTGAGTCGGAGATGCTGGTGTCGAGATATTCCCTCACCGACGACCGCGTCATGATGTTCTGATATACTTCGGCGGAGATGCCGCCGGTCTTCTCTACTGATTTCTCTTCCGACACCGTGGCAAGACGCACACTGACACAAAGGAGAGCGGCGGCAAGCACTACGTTGAGGAAGAATGATGATTTCATTTTCATATCTGTTTTTGTTGACAAGTGGATTATTCTCCTTTCTGCGCCAATTTCAGCAATGTACCCATCGGACACACGAAACGACAATACGGACGCTGCACGAACAGCGACAGCACTACAAAGACACCGGCAATGATGATTACCGGCAGGGAAGCCTGATCCATGATGAAGGCAGAGAAGGGTTCGTAGTCGGTCCAGCCTGCCCATGCGCCACTCCACAAGAGCAACATGAGTACTGCCCACAGCAGTTGTCTGAACGTGTCGAGGAAGCGCAACGTGGCAGCGCCAATCTTCAATTTATGAGGGATTAGCTGACCGGCAACCTGTTGCAGCGAACCGAACGGACAGACATGGGCGCAATAGTAGCTCTTCTTGCCGAAAAGAGGATATACGAACGCCGTGACGATCATCACCGCCGGAACGAGAGTCAGCCATAGGTTCATGCCATTGGCAAGGAATCCCATCAGCGAGGTGTACGAAAGGAAACTGCCACACCAGAAACCGAGGACCACAACATTGAGCACCATCTGAACAAGCTGGTAACGGCGGTTCTTGACAAAGAGCGGCAGGATAGCGGCGAGGAGCACCACGATGAGAGCTACCACATTCTTCAGCGACAACACATCAGCAAGGGCTGGACCACGGTCTGCCTCCTGCTTCTTAGCCACAAGCTGCAGTCCGCGCTGCATATTCGCTATTATGGCATGCGACGAATAAGTGGCTCCCGAAACGGCATCTACCTTCATCGCCAGGGCTTCACCTATGGTCTTACCCTTCCACTTATCAAATAATGTGGCGGCATTGGCAAAGAAAGAGGGTGTCTCCTGATTGTCGAGAGCCCTGACGCTCTCCACCACACCGTTGCGGACGGTAAATTCAAGGGGCACGGTGCCGGCAAAGCCCTGGATGTCTTTGCCAAGGGATGTGGTGTTTACCACCATACTGCCGTCGTCAGCAGTGACGATCGGGCCTGCCGACAGACTGTCGGCAACTTCTGTCTTTTCACCGCCAAGCTGATTGCCCCAAATCTTGTTGCTGCGCAACACAGCTACCGAAAGGAGAATCATCAGACAAGTGACAAGACTCATAATCTGTTTTATCTTATTCATATTTTATTAAGTTGACGAGTTGATGAGTTGACGAGAAATCGAGTTGACAAAGGAAGTTGTCTTACAAGAAAGTCTGGACGAGACCCATCTATCCACATTGGTCTGTCTATGACAGTAAACGTTCGCCATCTTATTATATTGTGACACGAGACATAAAAAAACGACGAAGAATCGGATTTTATATACCTTAAAAACCATAATTCGCAATAGCCGCTATTGCTCTTTAAAAAGACAAACAAAATCCACTCTTCTACAAAACAAAATACAGGCAAGTTCTAATGACCATAGTGGGGTAAATCACAATCAGCGATTTGGGTCAAAGAATTTTTTTTCATAATTTTGCAACTATTCCCCACCCCACTCCGTCTAACTACTGAAACAAGACAAAACATCAACGAAACAAAAAACATAACGGATATGAAAAGAATTATAGCAACACTGATTATCGGCATGACATTGTCGGCTGCCCTCCCTACGATGGCAAGACACGGCAACAGGACAACGGCAACGAACTCCGTAGTAAGACACAAGAATGCTGACGCCGGCGCAAAGAAAGATTCCGCTACAGCAATCGTGGCATTCAGCGACACTACCGACACGGACGACCAGGATGCTGCTCCTGATTCCGTGATGAACTACACACAGATACACTCGAACATGTCGGATGTGGCGAAACAGATGTTCAAAGATGCGATTATACCTATAACGATAGTGTTCATCATCTGCTTCCTCGCTCCGGTGGCAATAATAGGCCTCGTCATCTATCTCATAGTGAAATCGCGCAACCAGAAACTGAAACTCGCGGAGATGGCGATAAAAAGCGGACAGCCGATACCCGACTTCGCGGCAAAGAACCAAGTTTCACGCAACGACTACCTGTGGTCGAAGGGCATAAAGAACATCTTCCTTGGCATCGGACTCACCGTGATGTTCTTCATCCTCGGCATCAATGCGCTGTGTAGCATCGGATTGCTCATCGCCATATATGGAGTGGGACAGGCGATAATAGCCAAGACAACCGGCGGAGGAAACATCAATGGAAACTTCTCCCAGCAAAACTTCAACGACCAGAGACAGAACGCTCCTTATGCCGACAATGGCTATAACAATCCACAAAACGGATACAACCGGCAGAACAACGACAACCGGCAAGGATATGACAACGGCACTACTCAGAATGCCAACGACGAGAACATAGGATAAAGATACAACAACCCAAAGGAAAGGACTCTGACATCATGTCTGAATTGATGAATGACATAAAGCTCGTCACCCAGGTGGCGGTATTTGGCAACAAGCGGGCTTTCGACTCGCTGTTGCGCAAATACCAGTCGCAAGTGCGCCGCTTCCTGCTCAGCCTTACGCTGGGCGACCGGCAGCTCGCCGACGACCTGGCACAGGAGACGTTCATCAAGGCGTATGCCAACATAGGGAAGTTCAGAGGTCTGTCATCATTCTCCACATGGCTGATGAGAATAGCCTACAACACCCATTACGACTATCGCCGCAGCCACCACCAGACGGAGGACATGGACACACCCTCTGTTGCGGCTCGCCATGCCGGCAATGACGACTGCACTTTGGGAATGGACATACTGAAGGCTCTCGCAACACTGAAACCTGACGAACGCACATGCATAACGCTACAGCTCATCGACGGACAGCCGATTGACAAGATTGCCGCCATAACCGGCATACCGCAGGGCACAGTGAAATCCCACCTGCACAGAGGCAAGGAGAAACTCACCACATACTTAAAAGACAATGGATATGAAAGAAGATAAAGACGAATTGCTGAAACGCTTTTTCTCAACGGCAAACCAGACGGTGATTGCCGACGAGGGATTCTCTGACAGGGTGATGGAAGCCATCGAACCTGCGGCTGACAAGAGGCTGAGGAGAATCTCCAGGATATGGACGGCGGTATGCTGGACAGTGGGCATCGTCATCCTGATATACATCGACCTGATATCAAGCATCCACGAGTCTGCCACACACGTCTTTTGGAACGGCATAAGATGGATGACAGACATCATGCAGCAGTTTGATCCTGAACATATCAACCCATTGGTTTTCACACTGCCACTTGTTGCCACAATGGTCGTAGCAATATGGTGTCTGGCAGAGAACAAGAAACTGTCTGAGATTTAAGGTCTAATCGGTCATTAGGCAGTTTTATGTGTTTTTATGACTGCCTGGGGTTAACCCAGATCTTTAATTTCAACATTAGCAGATATCAAAAAAACAACTGATATAAAAGGATTCATATCCTGAAATAAAAATAACATTCAAGACGATGAAGAAGATAATTATCACCGCAACGGTCATGTGTCTTTCTATATGTCTGTGGGCACAGGGAAACAAGGGAATAACCGCAAGCAGACTTGCCGAGGGCGACCTGCTCTTCTGTGTGGCTGAAAGCGGCAACAACATAACTGACGTGACTACGGGACTTGACGGCAGACAGATCGACCATGTGGCGATTTATCATAATGCCGGAGGAAAGGGATTTGCCCTTGAAGCCATACACAAGGGAGTGTGTCTCACTCCTATCGACAGCTTCATGGCGAGACGCCATGTGGTGGTGGTGGGACAACTGAAAGACACAGTCGGCGTGGCTCGCTCGGTGGAGAGGGCAATACAGTTTATCGGTACGCCATACGACTTCAATTTCATGCCGTCGGACAGTGCGATGTATTGCAGCGAACTGGTGCAGAAATGCTACAGGAGCAGGGATGGCGAACTGGTGTTCAAACCGATTCCGATGTCGTTTCATGACAAGACGGGCACAATAACCGCCTATTGGAGGGATTATTATGCCCGTCAGGGATTGAAGGTGCCAGAAGGCGAACCGGGAAGCAATCCCGGCGACTTGTCGAGAAGCGACAAGATCGTCATTCTGGGCGAACTTCGGAAATAGGGTCGTTATACTACAGATTGACGTTAACCGCTACGCCGGCCATCACCCATGCACCTGGCTGGGGAATAGATCCGAAGTCATAGTATTTCTTGGCAAACACGTTGTTTGCCTCTACATAAGCCTTATACCATTTGTCATTCCATGCCAGACGCACGTCGGTGACGGCATACGGCTGGTAGTGCTTCACTACGGCATTGCCTGAAGCATCGGTGGCGGTGAACTTGCCGTCGCGCTTCTGGAAACGGTATTTCACAGTCAGGTCGAGGTTGCGCCAAAGGTTGAGGTCGAGGTTTGCGATGAACTTATGGCGCAGATACTCCAGTGTGGAACGGCTCTGGATATTGGCAGGCTCGTCCTTGTCT
>ENA-OZFU01000437-OZFU01000437.1-human-gut-metagenome-genome-assembly--contig:-NODE-437-length-15299-cov-4.832655_pt1 | contig 15299 bp, 12 predicted proteins | sample MGYA00244650_ERZ653646 | MGnify/ENA primary metagenome ERZ653646 (study PRJEB26926, sample SAMN06164982) | human gut metagenome | biome: ENVO:00009003; feature: ENVO:2100002; material: ENVO:00002003...
CCTTAATATTTCTATATGTTAAAATGTTTTTATATTTTTTTGTTTATGATTTATACCTATAATTTTATCACAATTCACTAAATATAGCAAGCAAAATTATAAAGAAAATCTAAATTTTTCAGTTTTCTTCAAAAAGTATTTGCAATTAATAAAAACTGTGGTATAATTATAGTAAATAAATGTGCAATTCTACTTGGGGAAGGAGTGGCAGAGTTGGCTTCAATTTTAGTTACAGGAGCAAGCGGAATGATAGGCTTGTACCTTACATCCAGCTTACTGCACAAAAAGCATCGTGTATTCGGTATAGATACACGCAAAAATGAGTTTATTGGAACTGATCCAAACTATACTTTTATCCAGTGTGATATTACAGATAAGGACGCTATTACAAATGTAATCGATAGCAACAAGATTGACGTTGTCGTGCATCTGGCAAATTCTGTAGATAACGATATAGATCCATATGTAACAGACGCTGAGATGAAAAAGAGCAAGATATGTGATAAGTTCATATATGCGGCTGCAAACAAGGCTGAGGTAAGGAGCTTTATCCTGCTCAGCACAACAGCAATATATGGTGTACAGAAAGGCAGAGAACCAATAAGGGAAACTGCTCCTGAAAAGGGAAATTCAAACTATGCAGATCTTAAGATGACATCTGAGAAGATAATGCAGAAGGAATTTAAAAAGTCTGAAACTATACCTGTTATTGCCAGAGTAGCTCCTATTTATGACGCTGAGTATACACAAAATCTGAGAGACAGAGTATTTGATGCAAAGGAAAATGTTGCATACATATTCAATGATGGAGAATACGGTTTTTCATTCTGCTGTGTATTCAATCTTATCGACTTTATAAATGGTATCATCAATGTGCCGACAGGAAGATATGAGGGAATCTACAATCTTGCTGATTCAAGACTGATAACGGCAAAAGAGATAATTGATTATGAAAAGGAACATCACCGCATAGGTGCAGTTATCCAGAAATCACCTGGAATGGGACTAAGCATCAACAAAGGTAAGATGAAAACTGATTATCGCTATTTTGACCCATCTATCACATTCAACAACTGGAACATAGACAACACAAGGGCAAAGAGAATAGCACCTTTCAGATGGACACTTTCAAACACAAAATAAACTCACAAAGGCAGTCCCAGGGCTGCCTTTTTTTGTATTGTTCCATGTGGAACATTTGATAAAACAGGAGAGCTAAGATATCATGGAAAGCAATAGGTTAGTTAAAATATTATGTGTTGTCTGTGCGGCAGGCTGTTGTCTTTCCTCTTGCGGAAACACAGGGGAAGAAAAGCCCAAAAAGCTTTCAAGCGTCAGCACAGGAGTCACCACAACTGTGACCACAAATAAAAAGTCTGCCGAAACTATCACAGGTTCAGTGACTACTATACAAACAGCAGCGACTTGTACAAAGATAGTTTTTGATGGCGGCTATACCCTTTTTGCAAATGTGCAGGGGGGATATACTCTTATAAACAGTTCAAATGAGATAGTGAACTCTTTTGAGATAACCGATGATAACGGTGATAAGCTTGTACTGACTTGTGACGAAAATACTGTCACTGTCACTAAGAACGGAAAAAAGGTCAACTCGTTCAGTTATAAAGGCACAAGGATAATAATATCAGCCAACGAGGTCTACTATGCAAACACAAAGGTGACATATGTTGATGAAAGCTTCAGCAGCTTTAACGTAACTGACAAGGTGACTATAAGGTGTATCGCAGAGAATAAGTTTGAGATTGTAAAAGACGGCAAGACAGTAAAGAAAGCTACTGTAAAAGATGTGAACGGCTCAAAATATGTGCTTGAAGCCATGGATAAGGGCATGGAGATAACAAACACTGATAATGAGCTTATGGAATCCATAGTGGTAGGCAATAACTACATAAGCGTGTCAGGGGATAAGGTTATCATAAACGGAAAGACCATGCGGCCACCTCACAGTGCAGATATAAAAGCTGTGACTACAACTGTTACAACAACAACGAAAACGGCTGCTACTACCACAACGACTTCAAAGAAAACTGAAAAGAAAACAGAAACGCAAACTGAAACTGTTACCGAGCCTGTACAGGAAGAACAGCCCTCTGCCCCTCAGCCTGCCGAACCTGCTGAACCTGATTCAAGTACCAATATGTCAAACAGAAATCTTTCTGCTGAAACATCTGAAATGCTTGGATATGTGAACGAAGTCAGACGTCAGTATGGTTTAAGAGAGCTTGAGGGACTTGAGCTTCTCGACTCTGCGGCAGATGTGCGAGCGAACGAGCTTCTGGAAAGTTATTCTCATGACAGACCTGATGGCAATTCATACATCACAGCTATAGAAGAAACTGATCTTCCTGAATGGCGTGCGGCGGCTGAAAATATCGCATATGGCATGAACAGCATGACCACTGTGAAAGAAGCCTTTGACGCATGGATGAATTCACCGCCTCATAGAGAAAATATCCTCAACCCTGATGTGTGTTACATGGCATGTGCAAAAGCCACAAAGTCAGAAAACGGGGAATACACCTATTGGGAACAGCTTTTTTACAGCGATATATAAAAAAAATTTGGACAGACTTTTGAGCCTGTCCAATTTTTTTTGTTCCATGTGGAACATTTTATTCTGCCTGCTTTTCCGATGGTATCTTTATAATATATTCGATATAATCCTCATGGTCGATACGTTTTGCGTCAGCGTTCACTCCCGCCAGTCTCATAACGTCTATCGCCTTATTGACACTGTTGAAAAATAATCTAACATCTTTTAACATAGCCGCTCTTTTGTGATAGCTTGCACGCTTCTCATCATCTTTCAAAAGCTTGGCAATATATTTTTCCAATGCATCAACTGTCCAACCATTTTCAGCCGCTTTGTTCAACACAGCAAGCCTGCGGTCACTATCTGTGATCTTTAGCAAAGCCCTTGCGTGACGTTCTGACATATTGTTGTCGAGAATTATTTTGCGTTCCTCGACGTTAAGTTTCAGAATACGAAGCTTGTTTGCAACTGTGGATTGAGCAAGTCCCAGACGGATAGCCGCAGATTCCTGTGTCATGCCATACTTTGTGATAAGCTGAGAGATCGCTTCGGCTTCTTCAAAAAAGTTCAGGTCACAACGTTGGATATTCTCTATAAGTGCAATGACCTGCGAACGTTCCTCTGTAGCACTGATAAGTATGCATGGCACTGACCTTAGTCCTGCAAGCTTTGCCGCACGCAGACGCCGTTCGCCTGACACAAGCTCAAAAGTACCGTTTACTCTCCGTACCGTGAGAGGCTGAATGATACCGTCCTGAGAAATGCTTTTCGCAAGGCTTGTCAGCTCGGCAGGAGAGAAATATCTCCTCGGCTGAACAGGGTTCGGCTTTATCTCTCCTATGGAAATGTCGATTATTTTGCCTAACGTCTGATAGGGTGAAGCCCTTTGTGATTCGTCAGTTTCTTCGCTGAAAGCTTTTGTTAATGTTTTTGGAAAAATGCTCATTTTTTATACCTCCGTTTCGTTTTAAAATAATCATAACACTTCACGATCCTCAATTCTATATTTTATTCAGAAAACTTTTCTGCTCTTTATGACCTTGTTTTTGATATTGGTACTTTATTCTTTGTATTATTTTCTAAATTGTCATGTGCTTTGTCGGATAAAGTAAAAATCTGATTTGTTCTATGTGGAACATTTTCAAGAAAATTTGTAAAAGGGTCTTTTCAAAAGTGAAAAATTGTAGTATAATAAATATGATATAATTCTACTAAGAAAAGAGGTCAAGAATATGGGGAAAATAATTGCCGTTTCAAATCAGAAAGGCGGCGTTGGAAAATCTACTACTGTTGTAAATCTTGCAGCGGTTTTTGGACTAAAGGGCAAAAAAGTCCTGATCGTTGACTTTGACCCACAGGGCAATACTACCACAAGCTTTGGTATAAAGAAAAAAAGTATCAGAAATACAGTGTTTGATGTAATATTTGAAGAATGTTCGATATTTGAAGCTGTCGTGCCAACTTCCTGCCGTGGAGTTTCAGTTGTGCCGACAACTCAGGATCTTTCAGGTGCATCTGTTTCACTTGTGAATGAAAAGGACAGAGCAATGAAGCTTCGCAACGCTCTCATACCTGCAAAAGAATTTTATGACTACATATTTATAGATTGTCCCCCAACTCTCGATATGCTCACAATAAATGCACTTGCGGCGGCTGATTCTGTACTTATCCCTCTCCAATGCGAGTTTCTTTCTTTGGAGGGTCTTGTTGAGCTTCACAATACTATCAACAGAGTAAAAGTTTCTTTCAATCCTGACCTTGATATTGAGGGCATTTTGTTTACAATGTGCGTTGAAAGATACAAGATAACAGGTCAGATAATAAGCGAGGTCAAAAAGCATTTTGCAAAGGAAGTCTTTGAAACTACCATACCGAGAAACGTTGCCTTGTCGGAAGCCCCAAGCTTTGGTGAGCCGGCTATTTATTATGATAAGAAGGCAAAAGGCTCAAAGGCATATGAAAATCTTGCAAAAGAAATAGCTAAAAGAGAAAAGAAAAAAGCGGCAAAGAATAAAGAAAAATAATGTTCCACATGGAACATTGTATCTTATAATGTGAAAGGAAAATACAATGGCTAAAAAAAGCAAAATGGACAGAGGCTTGGATAGCCTGTTCTTTGATAATTCTATAGATGAGATCGCACGATCTGATAGTGAATCGGTAAAAAATGATGATGGCGAAAATGGCATTTCCACAGTAAGGATATCTCTTATTGAGCCTGACAAAAATCAGCCGCGTTCTGAGTTCGACGAGGACGCTCTTAATGAGCTTGCGGAAAATATCAGACAGCATGGTGTTTTGCAGCCTATACTTGTAAGACCTCTTGACAATGGTGGATATAAGATAGTTGCAGGCGAGCGCAGGTGGCGTGCTGCACGTCTGGCTGGACTTGATGAGATACCTGTTTATATAAAAGATCTTACAGATTTTGAAGCCGCTGAGATATCCCTTATTGAAAATATCCAGCGTAAAGACCTTACACCTCTTGAGGAGGCTGCCGCTTATCAGACTCTTATGGAAACCTATGGTCTTACTCAGCAGCAGGTGGCAGAAGCTGTTGGACGTTCACGTTCCGCTGTGGCAAACTCTATCAGACTTCTTTCCCTTAGTGAAAATGTGCAGGAAATGCTCCGTGACAAAAAGCTCACCGAGGGTCACGCAAAGGTGCTTGCAGGCGTTGCGGATAAGGATACTCAGGAGAAACTTGCCACAAAGTGTATAGAAAATGGCTGGACGGTAAGAGAGCTTGAAAAAGCTATCGCCACTTTGGAAACAAATAAAAAAGCTGAGAAGAAAATAAAGCGTACTATCACAAATCCTATGTATACTGAGTTTGAGATAAGAGTAAATCAGGCTACCGATAAGCTTCGTGTAAGTTTAAGCCAGGATAAAAAAGGCGGCTCAAAGCTTGATGTAAAATTCAGCTCTGATGTTGATGTGGATAAGATACTCAATACCCTCGCCGAACTTCTTATGAACTGCTAGTTTTATAATTTAAATATATGAAAAATGTCTGTTTCGGCAGGCATTTTTTTATCTCCGTAATACAGCACGCCTGAAATATGAGGAAGTCATAACTAACCGAAAATAGGGGGTTTACAGCGTATAAATCAAGAAAAAATGTGGTAAAAGGTCTTTACAAATTGAAAAATAAGTGGTATACTATAAGAGTTAAAACAGATGTATCCTGAGAAAGTTTGTTACAGCTTACTTTTGAAGAAAATATCTGCTGTCCTTAAACAGACGTGCTTGAAAAAGTACGCTAAAAAGGAAATTTGAGTTTTGAGCTTTTGCTTGAAATATCGAGAAAGGAATGATTCTAAAATGGCAAGAAAAATGAAAACCATGGACGGAAACAACGCTGCTGCTTGGGCGTCATACCCATTTACAGAAGTTGCTGCTATCTATCCAATCACACCATCATCTGTTATGGCAGAAGTAACAGACCAGTGGGCTGCCAAGGGTAAGGTAAACCTGTTTGGCACTCCTGTAAAGCTTGCAGAAATGCAGTCTGAGGCAGGTGCTTCAGGTACAGTACACGGCTCACTTGCAGCCGGTGCGCTCACAACAACATATACAGCATCACAGGGACTTCTTCTTATGATCCCTAACCTGTATAAGATCGCAGGTGAGCTTCTCCCTTGCGTTATCCATGTATCTGCAAGATGTGTAGCTTCACACGCACTTAATATTTTCGGCGACCATTCTGACATCTATGCTTGCCGTCAGACAGGTTTTGCTATGCTTTGTTCTTCAAATGTACAGGAGGTAATGGACCTGGGTACAGTTGCTCACCTCTCAACTATCGAGGGCAGAGTACCATTCATCCACTTCTTTGACGGATTCAGAACATCTCACGAAATTCAGAAGATCGAGACATGGGATATGGAAGACGTAAGAGATATGGTTGACTTCGAGAAGGTGGAGGAGTTTAGAAAGAGAGCTCTTAACCCTGAGCATCCTGTACTTAGAGGTACAGCTCAAAACCCTGATATCTTCTTCCAGGCAAGAGAAGCTTGTAACCCATACTATGACGCTATCCCTGGCATCGTAGAGGATTACATGAATAAGGTAAACGAAAAGATCGGCACAAACTACAAGCTGTTCAACTACTACGGCGCACCAGACGCTACACACGTTATCGTAGCTATGGGTTCTGTTTGTGACACTATCGAAGAAACAATTGATTACCTCAACGAGAAGGAAGGCACAAAGCTCGGTCTTGTTAAGGTTAGACTTTACAGACCTTTCCGTGCTGACAAGCTCGTTGAAGCTATCCCTTCAACTTGTGAGCAGATCTCAGTTCTTGACAGAACTAAGGAGCCAGGTTCTGAGGGCGAGCCTCTTTATCTTGACGTTGTTGCTGCTCTTAAGGGTACACAGTTCCACGATGTAGCTATCGCTTCAGGCAGATATGGTCTTGGTTCTAAGGATACAACTCCTGCACAGATCAAGGCTGTTTACTGGAATGCAAGCTGGAAGGATACATATAAGCCAAGATTTACTATCGGTATCGAAGACGATGTTACAAACCTCTCTCTCGAAACTGAGGGCAAGCTTGACTCTGCTCCAGCAGGCACAACAGCTTGTAAGTTCTGGGGTCTTGGTGCTGACGGTACTGTTGGTGCAAACAAGAACTCTATCAAGATCATTGGTGACCATACAGATCTGTATGCTCAGGCATACTTTGCATATGACTCTAAGAAGTCAGGCGGTGTAACAGTTTCTCACCTGAGATTCGGTAAGACACCTATCAAGTCAACATACCTTATCAATCAGGCTGACTTTGTTGCTTGCCATAACGAGTCTTATATCACTAAGTACAACATGGTACAGGATATCAAGCCAGGCGGAACATTCCTTCTGAACTGCCAGTGGGAGCATGAAGAGCTGGATAAGCACCTCCCAGGTCAGGTAAAGAGATATATCGCTGAGAACAACATCAAGTTCTATACTATCAACGGCGTTAAGATCGGTAAGGAGATCGGTCTGGGCAACAGAATAAACACTGTTCTTCAGTCTGCATTCTTCAAGCTTGCTAACATCATTCCTATCGACGACGCTATCAAGTACATGAAGGACGCTGCTACAGCTTCTTATTCTAAGAAGGGCGACGCTATCGTTAAGATGAACCATGACGCTATCGACGCTGGATGTCAGCAGGTTCACGAAGTTAAGGTTCCTGCATCTTGGAAGAAGTGCAAGGATACTCCAATGGGTATGCCTGCCGCTAAGTGTGCAGATAAGACTCTTCAGGACTTCGTAAACAACATTCAGATCCCTTGCAACGCTCAGGAAGGCGACAAGCTCCCTGTTTCAACATTCACAGGTATGGCAGACGGCACATTCCCACAGGGTTCTGCTGCATTTGAGAAGAGAGGTATCGCTGTTGACGTTCCTGCATGGAATGGTGACAACTGTATCCAGTGTAACTTCTGTTCATATGTATGTCCACACGCAGTTATCAGACCTGTTGTAATGACAGACGCTGAGCTGAAGAAGGCTCCTAAGCTTGCTCAGGAGAAGGCAGTAGCTATGACAGGTATGCCTGGTTACAACTTCGTAATGACAATGTCTGCTCTGGACTGCACAGGCTGCGGTTCTTGCGTAAATGTTTGTCCTGGTAAGAAGGGCAACAAGGCTCTCAGCATGATGCCACTTGAAACTCAGCTCGCTGAGCAGGAAGTATTCAACTATGGTCTTACACTTGCTGAAAAGCCAGAAGTATTCGAGAAGTTCAAGGCAACAACAGTTAAGGGCTCACAGTTCAAGCAGCCACTGCTTGAATTCTCAGGCGCTTGCGCAGGCTGCGGTGAAACACCTTATGCTAAGCTCATCACACAGCTCTTTGGTGACAGAATGTACATTGCTAACGCAACAGGCTGTTCATCAATCTGGGGTGGTTCAGCTCCTTCAACTCCATACACAGTAAACAAGGACGGCAAGGGTCCAGCTTGGGCTAACTCACTGTTCGAGGATAACGCTGAGTATGGTTACGGTATGTTCCTTGCACAGTCAACTATCAGAAACAGAACTATCGCTAAGGTTCTTGAGCTGTCTAAGACAACTAAGGCTGCAGCTCTCAAGAAGGCTTGCGAAGAGTATCTTGAAACAGTAGATGACGGCGAGAAGAACTCAGCAGCTACAGATAACCTTATCGCTGCTCTTAAGAAGACAAAGAATAAGGCTACTGAGGAGATCCTCAAGGACGCTGACTATCTGAGAAAGAAGTCAATGTGGATCTTCGGCGGTGACGGCTGGGCTTACGATATCGGATTCTCAGGCGTTGACCACGTTATCGCTCAGGGCGAGGACGTAAACATCTTCGTATTCGATACTGAGGTTTACTCAAATACAGGCGGACAGTCCTCTAAGTCAACTCCAACAGGTGCTATCGCTCAGTTCGCAGCAGCTGGTAAGGAAGTTAAGAAGAAGGACCTCGCAGGTATCGCAATGTCTTACGGCTATGTATATGTAGCTCACGTTGCAATGGGTGCTGACTACAATCAGTGCATCAAGGCTATCCACGAGGCTGAGTCTTATCACGGTCCTTCAATCATCATCGGTTATGCTCCATGTATCAACCATGGTATCAAGGGTGGTATGTCAATTGCTCAGACAGAGGAGAAGAAGGCTGTTCAGGCTGGTTACTGGCATCTGTACAGATTCGACCCACGTCTTAAGGCAGAGGGCAAGAATCCATTTATCCTTGATTCTAAGGCTCCAACAGCTGACTATAAGGACTTCATCATGGGCGAGGTACGTTACAACGCACTTGCTAGACAGAATCCTGAGAGAGCTGAGAAGCTCTTTGGTAAGGCTGTTCAGAACGCTAAGGACAGATATGATTATCTGCTCAGATACGCTAAGCTTTACAATACTGAGGAAAAGTAATCTAAGTTACTATAAAAAAGACGCTCATGCACTTCGGTGCGTGGGCGCTCTTTTTTTTGGCTATTTTCATACAAAAAAAGGTACTGCCGATTTGACAGTACCTTTTTATATGTAGGGGCGAACAGCGTTCGCCTGTTTAATGTAGCATTTTCTATGACTACATACCCTTTTTGATAAGATAAGTTTTCAGTATAGCCGCTGTTGTCTTTGCGTCAGGGAGCTTGTTTTCCATGACCATTTTGTAGGCTTCTTCAAGAGGCATTTTTGTTACGTCAAGGAACTCGCCCTCGTCAAGGTGCTGTTCACCGAAATCAAGTCCCTCCGCCATGTACATATGGATTATTTCAGTATCATAAGCCACTGTAGGATAAATACAGCCAAGATAAGTCATTTTTTCTGCCGTTGCACCTATCTCCTCTTTAAGCTCACGCTTTCCGCACTCTAAATGATCTTCACCGTATTCAAGCTTTCCTGCAGGTATCTCCATAAGTGCGGTCTTGAAAGGATAGCGGAACTGCTTCACAAAATAAACATTCTCGTCCTCGTCAAGAGCAACGATGCAAACTCCGCCCGGGTGATGAATGACCTCTCTAAGCGTTTTGTAGCCGTTTTCAAGCTCCACTTCATCACAAGTCAGGTGAACGACCCTGCCCTTGTATATCTCTTTTTCACTGATAGTTTTTTCGTTCTGATACATTTTATATCCTCCCTTTCAGGTTTATGCGTTCTTTTCAACAGGCTGAGCTTCTTCTTTTTTCTTTCTGCCTGTAAATCTCACTGCGCCAAGGTAAACGATAAGCGAGCCGAAGCCAACGGCTGTTATTACCTTGCCCCAGAAAAGTCCCTTTGTTTCATATGTGAACTGGATGTCGTTTGATCCGGCAGGGCAAAGAACAGCCATAAAGCCGTAATCCACCTTTTCTATCTCCACGTCCTGACCATTCACCTTTGCGCTCCAGCCGTCATCATATGGAACTGAGAAGAACACAAGGTTATCTTTGTCAAGGTCGATCTTGGCGTTGAATCCGTAAGAGTCATAACTGAATGATGAACAGCTATTTGCACGTCTGTCAAGGCAGTTCTGATAATACTGATCTGTTGAGTAGTCAGTACCCTTAAAGCTGTAGTAGCTGAGGATATTATTGTATTTTGCAGCCTGCTCAGGGGTAAGCACAAGGGCTTTCATGAGCATTGATGTCTTGTCTACCTCTGAAGCCTTCTGAATGTCGCTGTCAAGGCAGTAGTAATCATATGTGAAGCCCATTGGTACATAATATTTGTTTTCGTAAATGTTGAAGCCGTTCTGAGTATCAACATATTCAAAGCCGTAGAGATTTGCAAGAGTTTCAGGCTTTGATACCTCTGTGATACCCTTTCTCTCGCTTTCAGTAAGTTCATTGAAATAGTATTTTACAGAGAACAAGCTTCTAAGCGGATACACTTTAGTCTCCATTCTTGAAGCAACATCTCTTGTTTGTCCGATAGAGCCGTAGAAATCCATGATAGATGTTGAAACAACGCTGTGGAAACATCTCATTGATGAAAGCTTCCAGAACATACACCAGTTGTCAACATTTTCTGAGGTATCTATTCTGTAGAAATTGTTGTCAGCATTGTAGTTCTCTGATCCAGACTCCAGCTTATCCATGTTGATGTTGTCGCCGCCGTTTATTGCTCTGTTGATGTAGTCGGTGTTGTCTGTACCCTGTGTTACGCCGTATACGATAGAAGAAGTCATGCAGATGACAACAGCCACCGCCGTCATTGCAGAAGCGATCTTCATGTAGTCGAGCTTTTTCTCTGCGACCACATATATAAGCGTGCCAAGCATTATTATCATTACTATGGTAACGATAGCCTGAATGTAGTAAAGCTCAATATATTCAGGAACTTTGCCATAGGATACAACGCCGTTCTCGTTTGTCGGAAGCAGACCGATGCCAATAAATATCGCACATACTACACAAACAGGCACAAATCCCTTTTTCAGATCGTCCTTGTTTTCTGCGATGACCTTTGCTGTCATAAGGCACATAAGCAGTATAGGCATATAATACCATCTTGCATAATATGACGCATTGAAAAGGACGAAAGAGGAGTTCAATATAGGCACGCAAGCCATTATGCCGAACACGATAATAGCTTTTGTAAGCCAACTGTCTTTGCCTTTCTTTCTTGTTCTCATAAACGCTATAACGCCTGCCATTGAGAACATAGGCAGATAGCCTGCCATTGAAGCCCATCTTGCCTTGTCTGAGTTAAGGATATTTATTCTTGCAGGCATATCGGAAAGCATAAAGAACGACTGGATAATTCTCGGTATTCTTACATTTTCACTGTATATAACAAGGTCAAGTCCATAAAGTCTTTCGTTTACACGGTAGTTGCCCATAACGCTCAGCGCTGACGGCAGGAAGATAACAGCGGATATCATCACACCGATAACAGCCTCAAGGATAAGCAGACCGAACTTCTTCATGTCAATTTCAAAGTCCTTGTCAAGGCATCTCAGGAAGAAGTAGATAACAATGAATACGACCTCGCAGGCAAAGAAGAAATAGCTTATTGTGGCGCATATTGCAACTGCCACCGCAAAAGGTCCTTTTTTGTTTTTTTGCACCAACAGCTCAAATCCCAAAAGCATGAGAGGGAAGAACGCAGTTGCATCGTGGAAGTGGTTGAAGAACACATTGTAGGTCTGGAAGCCTGAGAAAGCGTAAAGCAGACCGCCTATAAAGCAGGCGCTTGTGTTGTCAACAAAAAATCTGATGTAAGCGTAGGCTGTTATTGCGGCGATAGCCGTTTTCAGCGCAAGGAGCCATGGTATCAGATAAGGCACTGCACTTGACGGGAAAAGTGTAGTGAGCCAGAAAAATGGCGAGCCAAGGAGATAGAAAGCATATGAGCCAACAAAGCTCGAGCCTAAGTCCGTTCCCCAATCCCAGCCCATGTTTCCGCTGCGAACAGCGTCATGACAGTGCTGATAGAACATCATCTGCTGTGAGTTGAAGTCGCCATAGTAGAGAAAGATGCCCTTGTTCACTATCATAGACGGAATGAACGAGATCATCATGCCGATAAAAGCCACCGCAAACAGCAGCAGATACTTTTCTTTTGGCTTGCTGTCAGGGCTTTTTAGAAGTCCGTTTTTCTTAAACATTGTCTTGTCCTCTTTTTCTTTACTGATAATATATTGGTAAAAAACCATACACAATTCATTATAACACAGCTACATATAAAAATCAACATTTTAAACAGTCTTTAGAACGATTTTGAATAAAAAAAGCTCATACGCAAAAAGCATATGAGCCTGATATTATTTATTCCCTTTTCTCTGAACAATAAAGATACCCGAGCATACAAGGATAAGTGCGGCTATCCCCTGAACGCCAAAAATGCCTTTTTCATCAAGCAGGATAGTTGAAAGCAGCACTCCGCATACAGGGTTCATAAAGCCGAAAATCGCCACCTTTGAAACAGGGTTGTGCTTTAAAAGCACTGCCCACAGAGAATATGCCGCCGCTGATACAAAGGCAAGATACAAAAGCATCAAAAAAGCCTTTGCGCTCATGTGACCAAGCCTGCCGCCCATTAAAAAGCCTATGACAGTGAGAACTGCTCCGCCGAAAACGAACTGCCAGCCGCTAAGCATAACAGGGTCTTCTGTTTCGGAATAGCGCTTCATATACACCGATGAAAAAGCATATGCACAGGTGCAAAGAAAAATAAATCCGTCCCCGAGAAAATTGAAGCTTACCCCCGAAAGTCCCCCGAGATTTATAACAATGATACCCGAAAAACCAAGTATACAGCCTGCTATTTTCACGGCGGTGAGCTTTTCAAGCTTGTATAAAAGCGATGACACAAGTATCGCAATAAAAACGTTCGCCCCAACTATTATCGCCGCCTTTACCCCCGTTGTGTGGGCAAGACCTATGTAGTAGAAAAAATACTGCAAAATGGTCTGAAAAAGACTTATTATCATGATCTTTGGTATGGAAGTCTTTGTTGGCAGGAGAATTTTTCTCTCCGCTCCGCTTCCCATGGCAAGAGCCATTAGCCCTGCCACAAAAAATCTTATGCCCCCAAACACAAGCTGCGAGCCGCTGTCATTGGTGGTTATGTTCATAAGGCTGTAGCCTATTTTCACGCAGGAAAATGCACTTCCCCACAGCATACAGCATATGGACGCAAGGACAGCCACTACCCATGTTTTTGTCAGAATATCTTTTTTCTCGTTCATACATTATCCTATCTATAGCAAATCGTGGATCTTCACAGAAAGACCGCAGCGGCGTAAAATGCTGCTGCGGTCGAAAGTTACTTCTTGTCTTTTTTTGCTTTCTTTTCCTTTTTGCGTTTTTTCTTGTTTTCCTTTATTATCTTCAAAGGGTCGCCAAAACGCTCCTTATCGTCCTTGACAGGCTCGATAGTTTCGCTCTTTGTCATGATATCCGTCATTTGCTGTAAAAGCATCGACTCCTCGAACATATCCACAGCTTCCTCACAGGTGTCAGCCTTGCCGTCCACAAGAAACTGTTTTATCTGCTGAACATTCTTCATATAGTCAAGTGACATGAAAGGCACTCTCTTTTCAAGAGCCTTGTAGTAATCATCTCTCTGACGTTCTACCTGCTTTATTCTGTCATCAAGCATTATTATCTGTTCGTTTATGCCCTCGTTCACTTCAACCTGCTTCTGTTCAGCAGCCGTAAGTCTATATTTGTTGAGAGCGATACCGAAAACGCCTGCACCGATAAAAATAAGTGCACCTGCAATAATGCCCACTATAATAAGCTTTGTGCCAAGGAGCAGCCACAGCAGCAGGAAAGCTGCCAATCCAATGCCGATGCTTATGCCTAAAGACTTGATTATTTTATTTTTTAGATTGAAGTTTTTTACAACATAGTCGTTGTCATGAATATAGGTTTTGAGGTATTCCTTGTTTTCCTTGCTGACCGTTACAGCGTCCTCAAACTCAAAATATCTTTCAAAGTATTCGGCAGCACGGTCAATTTTTTCAAGTTCGGTTTCGTTAGCCATATATACTCCCTCAGATCACGAAAATTTTATTGGTGCGTGATAGTAACACTGCACAAATTATGATGATTATTTCCCACCATATTACTACAATTATAACACACAGCACGATTCTTGTCAACTATATTAAGCATAGTTTTCGTAAAAATAAGACACGGACTTCTATGATTAGATTTTTACAGACCGGTAAAAAAGAGGACGAACACAGTCCGTCCTCCAGATATGCTTAAGTATCTTACTCTGCTGTTTCGTTGTTTGTAACAGCAATGTCAGGAGCTTCGCCATTTTCAGCAGCTTCTCTAGCCGCCTTGCGCTCCTTTGCTACCCTTATGAGAGTCTGCTTGATAGACTCCAGCATTTCCTGAGTGAAAGGAAGGTTCTCGCCAAATGGGTTTACAACAAAGCCCTGTACCTTTGGCGTCTGTTCAGTGAGAGCAGCTATATCCTGAAATCTCATTGCAAAGCTCTGGAATGGCTTGTCATACTGGAGCTTCTGAGCTTCCTCAGGGGAGGTAAAAACAGGGAAAAATGTGCCGTTTGTTTTGTTGTTGTTGAGAAGAATGAACTTAGCCTTGTTCTTGTCCTCAAAATTAACATGGTTTTCAGCGTCGGCAACAAGCTCTGTAGTCTTTTCTACCATTGCAGGCACGAGGAATGTGCAGGCAAGCGCTGTGTTTATTACCTTGTTCTGAGTATCGGCACAGAAATTCTTTCTCATTTCTGCGATAGCTTCTATAAGCATAGGGTTGTTGTCGAAATTTGGTTTCTGATTGTTAGCCTTGAGTTCTGCCATTTTTAATTACTCCTTGTC
>ENA-OZFU01000444-OZFU01000444.1-human-gut-metagenome-genome-assembly--contig:-NODE-444-length-15067-cov-8.436917_pt1 | contig 15067 bp, 21 predicted proteins | sample MGYA00244650_ERZ653646 | MGnify/ENA primary metagenome ERZ653646 (study PRJEB26926, sample SAMN06164982) | human gut metagenome | biome: ENVO:00009003; feature: ENVO:2100002; material: ENVO:00002003...
CTACACTTCTAGCTTCGTCGGCAGCGTCAGATGTGTATAAGAGACAGCTTCAAGAGAGGCGGCATACCTTTGTCAAAGTAAAATTATAGACATTAGGCAATATGATAAACGTAAAAAGATTGACACTGATATCGCTCTGCATGGCAAGCCCCTGCATCGGCAGCATGACGTTGCAGGCTCAGGAAACAGCCGCCAGCACACAGCAGCAGAACAGTGCACAGCCCCTTCCGGCACAATGGGATTTGCAGACATGCATCGACTACGCCCTGCAACAAAACATTACCATTCGCAAAAACCGCCTCAACGCCGAAAGTGCTGAAGTGGACGTCAAGACCGCCAAAGCAGCCCTCTTCCCCAGCCTTACGGCATCCGTCAGCCAGCGCATCGTGAACCGCCCCAACAGCGAAACCAACACCATCATCAACGGCGACAACATCACCAGCAGCCAAAGCAAAACCAGCTATAACGGCAGCTACGGCATTGATGCCAACTGGACACTCTACAACGGCAGCAAACGACTGAACACCCTAAAGCAGCAGCGAATGAACAACCGCATCGCCGAACTGAACGTAGCGGAAAGTGAAAACAGCATTGAGGAAAGCATCACGCAGATTTACGTGCAGATACTCTATGCCGCCGAAGCCGTCAAAGTAAACGAGACCACCCTCGACGTGAGCCAAGCGGAATGTGAACGGGCGCGCGCCCTGCTCGCAGCGGGAAGCATCGCCAAAAGCGACCTTGCCCAACTGGAAGCGCAAGTCAGTACCGACAAATATCAGCTGGTAACCGCACAAGCCACCCTGCAAGATTACAAACTGCAACTGAAACAGCTCCTCGAACTGAGCGGCGAAGAGGAAATGGACCTCTACATCCCCGCGCTCGGCGATGAAAACGTGCTGTCTCCGCTGCCTTCCAAGAGCGATGTGTACCGTTCCGCCCTCACCCTGCGCCCTGAAATAGAGGCCGGCAGGCTGAACGTCAAAGCCTCGGAGCTCGACATCAACATAGCCCGTTCCGGCTACATCCCCACCGTCAGCCTCAGCGCCGGTATAGGAAGTACAAACACCAACGGCAACGACTTCACCTTCGGAGAGCAAATCAAGCAGAACTGGAACAACTCACTGGGAGTGACCGTAAGTGTGCCCATCTTCAACAACCGCCAAACCAAGAGTGCCGTACAGAAAGCCAAAATCCAAAAACAGTCCAGCGAACTGGATCTGCTGGACAACCAGAAAGCCCTGTATAAAACTATCGAAGGATTGTGGCTGGATGCCAGCAGCGCACAGCAGCGTTACGTTGCCGCCATAGAGAAGCTGCGCAGCACGCAAACCAGCTACGACCTCATCCAAGAGCAATTCAACCTCGGCATGAAGAACACCGTAGAACTGCTGACAGAGAAAAGCAACCTGCTCAACGCACAGCAGGAAACCTTGCAGGCCAAGTACATGGCGATACTGAATACCCAATTGCTGAAATTCTATCAGGGAGAAAAGATTACGCTTTAATCCGTCTCCCCCCCCGAATTCTCAATCACCAAGTTAAGATAAAACAAATCAATAAAGAAGATATAGCACTATGAACAAGAAGAAAATCATTCTTATCGCCGTAAGCATTGCAGTTGTGGCCGGCGCAGGCTTCTGGCTCTTTGGCAGCTCTAAGGCCCAGCATAAAGTGACCTACGAAACGGCTGTCGTAACCAGAGGCGAAATATCGGAATCTATCACCGCCACCGGAACAATCGAACCGGTGACGGAAGTGGAAGTCGGCACGCAGGTCAGCGGCATCATCGACAAGATATATGCCGACTATAACTCCGTAGTCACCAAAGGCCAGCTCATAGCCGAAATGGACCGCGTGACACTGCAAAGCGAAGTAGCCTCGCAACGCGCCGCCTACAACGGGGCAAAAGCCGAGTACGAGTATCAGCAGAAGAACTACGAGCGCAACCGGGGACTGCACGAGAAACAACTCATCAGCGACACCGACTACGAACAGTCCGTCTATAATTATGAGAAAGCAAAAAGCAACTACGAAAGCAGTCAGGCATCACTTGCCAAGGCAGAACGCAACCTTTCGTACGCCACCATCACCTCTCCCATCGACGGCGTCGTCATCAATCGTGCGGTGGAGGAAGGACAGACGGTAGCATCCGGTTTCGAGACTCCTACGCTGTTCACCATTGCCGCCGACCTGACGCAAATGCAGGTAGTGGCCGACGTGGATGAAGCCGACATAGGCGGTGTGGAAGAGGGACAGCGCGTTTCGTTCACCGTAGACGCTTATCCCAATGACACGTTTGAAGGCACAGTGACACAAATCCGTTTGGGAGAGGACAGCTCCACAAGTTCCGGCAGCAGCACTTCCAGCACAGTTGTCACTTATGAAGTCGTAATCTCCGCCCCCAATCCCGACTTAAAACTGAAGCCGCGCCTGACGGCCAATGTCACAATCTACACGCTCGACCGCAAAGACGTACTTTCCGTTCCGGCACGCGCCCTCCGCTTCACCCCCGAAAGACCGCTTATCGGCGAAAACGACATCGTGAAAGACTGCGAAAGCCCCCACAAACTCTGGACGCGTGAAGGAAACACATTCACCGCGCATCCGGTGACAGTGGGCATCTCCAACGGCATCAATACGGAGATTATAAGTGGCATCAGCGAAGGTGCAACAATAGTGACCGAAGCCACCATAGGAAAGATGCCGGGAGGAGGAGCACCGGCAGACATGCAACAGGCTGCCGGCGGAGAGAGAAGCCCTTTCATGCCCGGCCCTCCGGGAAGCAACAAGAAGAAGAGCAAATGATAACCCATATCCCCATAAATATACATCATCAGCCATGAGCAAGACCGTAATTGAACTTCAAAACATAAAACGCAACTTCCAGGTGGGAGATGAAACGGTGCATGCACTACGTGGCGTGTCGTTCTCTATCAACGAAGGAGAGTTCGTCACGATTATGGGTACATCCGGTTCGGGAAAATCGACCCTGCTGAACATACTCGGCTGTCTGGACACACCCACAACAGGCGAGTATCTGTTGGACGGGATTTCCGTACGCACCATGAGCAAGTCCCAACGCGCCGTACTCCGCAACCGCAAAATAGGTTTCGTTTTCCAGAACTACAACCTGCTGCCCAAGACCACCGCCATAGAAAATGTGGAGCTTCCGCTAATGTACAACTCGTCCGTATCGGCCTCCGAACGCCGCAGCCGGGCCATCGAAGCGCTCAAAGCCGTAAGCCTGGGTGACCGTCTGGAGCATAAGTCCAATCAGATGTCCGGCGGACAGATGCAACGCGTGGCCATTGCCCGCGCATTGGTGAACGACCCTGCCGTAATACTGGCAGACGAAGCCACCGGCAATCTGGACACGCGCACCTCGTTCGAGATTTTGGTGCTCTTCCAAAAGCTGCATGCAGAAGGGCGTACCATCATCTTCGTAACGCACAACCCGGAAATAGCCCAATACAGCAGCCGCAATATCGTATTACGTGACGGACAGGTGAAGGACGACAAAGTGAATCCCGACATTCTGAACGCCGCCGAAACTCTGGCAGCATTGCCCAAACAGGAGGACGACTGATGCGGCAGTCTCAGGCAGTCTCAAAAACATTTTTCATAAAACATCAAACTAATGAACGGAACAAACCTCTTCAAAATAGCTCTCCGGGCACTTGCCAACAACAAGCTGCGCGCCTTCCTCACCATGCTGGGCATTATCATCGGCGTGGCATCCGTCATCACGATGCTTGCTATCGGACAAGGCTCAAAGAAAAGTATCCAGGCGCAAATCTCCGAAATGGGCTCCAACATGATAATGATCCATCCGGGAGCGGATATGCGCGGCGGCGTCCGTCAAGACCCCAGCGCCATGCAGACCCTGAAACTTGCCGACTACGAGGCGCTGCGCAACGAGACGAACTTCCTGTCCGCCGTCAGCCCCAACGTCTCCTCCTCCGGACAGCTCATTGCAGGCAATAACAACTATCCTTCTTCCGTAAGCGGTGTAGGTACGGAATACCTTGAAATACGCCAGCTTACGGTGGACAACGGAGCAATGTTTACCGAAGCCGATATACAGACTTCAGCCAAAGTATGCGTCATAGGAAAGACGATACAAGAGAATCTTTTTCCAACGGGAGAAGACCCCGTAGGACGCATTATCCGGTTCAACCAAGTGCCCTTCCGCGTGGTGGGTGTACTAAAGGCCAAAGGATATAACAGCATGGGAATGGACCAGGACGACGTCGTGCTGGCCCCCTACACCACCGTAATGAAGCGTCTGCTTGCCCAAACCTACCTGCAAGGCATCTTTGCCTCCGCACTCACCGAGGACATGACGGACAATGCCACCGAAGAAATCACCGAAATCCTGCGACGGAACCACAAACTGAAAAGCAGCGATGACGATGACTTCACCATACGCAGCCAACAGGAACTCAGCTCGATGATGAATACCACCACCGACCTGATGACGACACTGCTTGCCTGCATCGCAAGCATATCACTGATAGTAGGCGGCATAGGAATCATGAACATCATGTATGTGTCTGTAACGGAACGCACCCGCGAAATCGGCCTACGCATGAGTGTGGGCGCCAGAGGAGTAGACATCCTGTCGCAATTCCTCATCGAGGCCATCCTCATCAGTATCACCGGCGGACTGATTGGCGTAATCATAGGCTGCGGCGCAAGCTGGATAGTGAAAAGCGTGGCCCACTGGCCCATCTACATACAGGCTTGGAGCGTATTCCTCAGCTTTGCCGTCTGCACAGTGACGGGAGTGTTCTTCGGCTGGTATCCCGCCAAGAAAGCGGCAGACCTGGATCCGATAGAAGCAATACGGTATGAGTGAGCAAATGATTGGTGATTAATGATTAATCGCCAGTCATTAATCCTAAAAAAATCCTATCTTTGCATTTGTATGAAACAGTTTCTTTATTCACGATCACGCATCATCGAATCTCTGATTCACATCATCGGCTGGGGAATTGTATTTGCATTTCCTTTCGTGATGATGACACGTGGAGGATTCGATATAACATTGGTGGAATACCTGCGCCATGGCAGCATTGTTCCACTTTCGTTTCTCATCGTCTTCTACACCAACTACTGTTTCCTCATCCCCCGGTATCTGTTCGAAGGACGCATCAAGCAATATCTCCTGCTGAACATAGTGCTGATAGTCTGCATCACCGCCGGAGTGCACTTCTGGCAGGAATATGCTTTCCACACCTACACCAAAGGAGGAAATGAAGGAAGAAGCCACATGGGACCTCCGAAATGGATATTCATCATGCGCGACTTATTCTCCATGATACTCACCGTCGGACTAAGCGCAGCCATCCGCCTTAGCGGACGTTGGGTACAAGTGGAAGCTGCCCGCCGCGAAGCCGAGAAAAGCCGTACGGAAGCGGAATTGAAGAATCTCCGCAACCAGCTCAACCCCCACTTCCTGCTCAATACGCTGAATAACATCTACGCTCTCATCGCCTTCGACACCGACAAGGCGCAAATGGCAGTACAGGAACTGAGCCGCCTGCTGCGCCATGTTCTCTACGACAACCAGCAAAATTTCGTGCCTCTGGCCAAAGAGATAGATTTCATCCGAAACTACATTGCACTGATGCGCATACGACTCTCGTCCAATGTGACCGTTGAAACACGTTTCGACATTCGCCCCGACACTCCAACGGAGATCGCCCCGATGATATTCATCTCTCTCATAGAGAATGCCTTCAAGCATGGAATCTCTCCTACCGAACCCAGCTATATCCGTATCTATTTTAGCGAAAGCGCCGATAGCGTGTGTTGCGAAATAGCCAACAGTTATCACCCCAAGAACGAAGCCGACAAGAGTGGAAGCGGTATCGGTCTGGAACAAGTGCGCAAGCGTCTGGAACTCACCTATCCCGGTCGGTACGAATGGCAGCATAGCGTAAGTGAGGATGAGAAAGAATATAAATCGATTTTAGTAATCAACCATTGACAACATGAATCTGAAATGTGCAATCGTAGATGATGAGCCATTGGCCTTGGACCTTTTGGAAAGCTACGTCAACAAGACCCCGTTCCTTGAACTTGCCGGCAAATACTCCAGTGCCGTACAGGCAATGAACAACCTGTCCGGCAAGGACATCGATCTCCTGTTTCTCGACATCCAAATGCCCGAACTCAACGGGCTGGAGTTTTCTAAAATGGTAGATATGCATACACGAATTGTTTTCACTACCGCCTTTGACCGGTATGCCATAGACGGCTACAAAGTCAATGCTCTCGATTATCTGCTGAAGCCTATCTCGTATGTGGATTTTCTGCAAGCCGCCAACAAAGCCTTGCAATGGTTTGAATTGTTGCAGCAACCCAAAGAGGAAGTGGAAAGTATCTTCGTGAAAAGCGATTATAAACTGATACAAGTGGAGCTCAAAAACATTCTCTACATTGAAGGTCTGAAGGACTATATCAAAATCTACGAAGAGAACTCCCCCAAACCCATTCTCTCACTGATGAGCATGAAGTCTATGGAGGAACTGCTGCCTGCTTCCCGCTTTATACGTGTGCACCGTTCCTACATCGTTCAAAAGGATAAGATACGTATCATCGACCGAGGGCGTATCGTTTTTGGCAAGAATTATATTCCTGTCAGTGACAGTTACAAACAAATATTTCAGGACTTTCTTAATAAAAGGAGTTAAAAAAGTTATCAATCCGTATATATTTTATTGATTCCGGCTGATTTCTAATAATATCCTATTGCATATTAAAAGATGTTTCCTTATCTTTGCAGCGAACAGATAGGAGTTGTGAAACTCCCCAATAGAATAGTTTAGTTAAGTCTAGTTTAGTTTTTGTGTAAAGCACTTCCTCCGTAAGCGAACGTTGGAAGTGCTTTTACATTATGGTATATCAAGTACTTACGAAAAAGCGTATCTCCAATATTTCGCAGCAGTTTGCAAAATTTGATTGTCGGACGATTGTCGGACACCGATTTTATTACTAACAAATTGTCGCAACTTTATTAAACAAAAATATGGCAACGCTTAAACTTTGTATCGTACCTGCAAAAGTGCTTATCAACGGAAAGCACAAAGTAAGAATATCACTGGCCCATAATTCCAATACCAGGTATATTCCAACAAACTGCATTATTGACACCCTATCACAATTCAAAGAGGGGCAAGTTATCAATCATCCAGAAGCCGCTTCAATGAACATGAAACTTCGGAATCTACTTAACCATTATCAGAATGTTATCGACAACATATATGATGTGGACGTATATTCATGTTCCGAGCTCCGGGAAATAATCATTAAAAAGAAAGACTATACCAATGCCAAGTTTTCCTCTGCAATGGCATCTTATCTATCAGAACTTGCAGAGGAGAAACGAAACAAATCTGAAAAGTTGTATCGCTTGGCATGCCAATCATTCATCAAGTCACAAGGTGATTTGCTACTTTCAATGATTACCCCTCGAAACATCAAGCATTTTGAAATGGACCTTGAAGACAAGCGGCTCTCTCCTACCACTATAAAAATCTACCTTACATTGCTCAAAGTAATCATCAACTATGCCAAGAAGCATAATATGGTCAGATACGAAGTAGAGCCGTTTGAGTTCTGTAGAATGCCATCAGCCAATATCCGCGAATTAGACCTTAGCATTGATGAAATAAAGGCGATCCGAGATATGGAAATCCCTAAATACAATATCGGAGTAGTACGTGATATTTTCATGCTAAGTTATTATCTGGGTGGTATCAATCTTGTAGATATGCTTGATATTGATTTCCGAAAAGAATGGATAGAATATTACCGGCGAAAAACAAAGAACAAAAAAAGTGGTGAAAGCAAAACGGCATTCTCCGTCCAGCCGGAAGCAAGGGAAATCATAAACAAATATATGCAGAAGAATGGTAAACTTGTTTTTGGTAAGTACAAAACATTCGGGCAATGTTATTCTGTTGTATCCCGCAAAATGGAAGAACTCGCCCAAATAGCAGGGATAAGAAAGCATGTGGTTTATTATTCTGCACGTAAATCATTCGTTCAGCATGGATTCGAATTAGGTATATCCTTAGAAATTCTTGAATATTGTATCGGCCAATCAATGAAAACGAACCGCCCTATATTCAACTATTTTCGAGTGATGCGAAAACACGCTGATGATGCAATGAGGAAAATCTTCGACAGCTTAAAGTGATTGTTCCTGAACGAAAGCTATTGCTTCGGCAGTAGCTTCTTCCCTCTCCTTTTCTATATCAGAGTTTAAACGGTCTATTAACTCCATATTTCCCGTTATGGTGGTTTTCACACAATCGGGATATGTGACTGTTAGCTGATAATGACCGTAACCAATGAAAGCTTTTGTGAGCTTTGGAGAGGATAATTGAGATTTACCCATAATGCAACGGATTAAGGAGCGGAAAAAAGAACGGTTCCGCTTTCCCGTTGCGTTACATATCCATTTACATCGGACACAGGATGCCATTAAGCTATCTCACGGGGGTCGGAACCGTATATGAATAAGCTACTGGCAAAATCAATCACCAGTAGCTCAACGGTCGGACTATTGCCCGATGTAAATCAAAACATGTAACGCACTGCAAATATGGAAAAAATATACGAGATAGCGAAAATAATTCATGCAATAGTTGTACATAACAAATGTATTATGTATTTTTGTAGTGTCATAAGAAAACAGAGTATTAACCTTTAATAAACAAGTAATGACAGATGAAGAACTAAAACAAGAAATTGAGAAAGTCAAACAAAAGATTGCTGATTACACAAGAATCGCCCCACTACTGGGAATTACACCAGAAGAAAAGGAAAGGCAAATAAATCTAATGTTAGACGACCTTAGCAAATTGCTAAAGGAAAAGAAGTAAAACAACCGGATGCCCCTCAGCGGGCATCCTAAAAACATTACCCTATGAGAAGTGTACAAGATATTTTAGCAGAAATGAAACCGCTAATGGGTTCTTTAGATGCAGAAGAACGGAAAAAGTTAAATGCTTTAGAAGAGGAATTAAAAAAACTTCAAATGACTACTGAAGATAAAGCCGCAGCTAAAGTATGGTATGAAGAGGGATTAGGGGAGATTGAAAAAAGTATTACCCATATAGAACATGAATTAAAAATTAGAGACCAGTTGAAAGAAGTGGCCGATATCCTACCCCTCTCCTACATTGCTAAAAACTATTTCGGTAAAAGTGCAGCATGGTTATACCAGCGTATCAATGGTAATAAAGTACGTGGCAAGGTCTACACCTTGAACCGTGAAGAAGTAGACACATTCAACCGCGCACTGAAAGAAATTGGAAACAAAATCAGCTCGCTGTCTATTACTAGTTAATAGCTGTTTCTTATGACAACTAATCCCCGGTATTCGAGCATATCGGGGATTTTTTCATAGAAATGGTATTGCAATTTATTTTTCATTTCCTATCTTTGAGAAATCAATAAAGAAATATAACTATGAAGTATTTTACAATGTCAGAGTGTACACGCTCTGGAACTGCCCATAGCAAAGGAATAGACAATACCCCGAATGCAGAACATATGGCCCATATCACGGAAGCGATAGAGACATTGATAGACCCGCTGTGTGAAGCGTGGGAAAGGCATTGCCTTGAATCGAAACTCGGAAAGCCCGGCATCTGCATCTCTTCCGGCTACCGTGGCCCGGAACTGAATAAAGCGGTGGGCGGCTCTCCCACTTCGGCACACTGCCACGGCTATGCCTTCGACCTCGTGCCGACAAATGGCAAGATGATGGAGTTCAAACGCTTCTGCCATGATTTCCTTGCAGACAAAGCCTTCGACCAGCTGATTTCCAAAGGTGAGGACAGCAAAGGCATGCCCTTGTGGATGCACGTGGGCTATAAGCATCCAAGCGGAGAACAACGTCATCAATGTATATCCATGATAGGTGGGAAGCACTTTCCATTTAGAGATATAAATTCAGATAGATAGTCAAATTCTTTCCAATATGCAAAAAATAGAAGGGGCAGCTATTCAGCCACCCCTTCTACAAAGTTGTTTTTTACCTTTGAAAAACGGAATTATCAGTCGTTCGTACGTTGGCTAATAAGAATTCTTCTAAAGCGGTACATTTAAAAGCCGAATCAAATAGAACCGCAATAGATACAATATATTTAGGTGACGTGCTCCAATAAGGACTTCTAACCTGGCATTTTCTTTCACCATCATAACAAAAATAACTTCCAAGCCTTCCGCCAATGGCAACGGATGATTTACCTATATATAGCCACATTCTCATTACCGTCCATTATCAAATAGACTCCAGGTCTATCGGCATATGGGTAGCATTGGGGCCAGCAGTTTTCCATATTCTCTTTTTCAGGAAACAAATCATACTTGTTACTAACTAAAAAACGTGTAAGATTTGGGTGACGATACTTTTCTTCGTATAATCTCACTAATTTTAAAACCTCATCTAATTTTGCCATTCTTGATTACTTCGTTTTGTAAATCATCGAATCCCTTTTGCCAAAAATACATATCTACAACCTTCATTGATGGGTAGAAGCAGTGAAGTTTTTCAGAAATATATCTTTGGCATTGTTGTATTGTATCTTTATTGCTCTGAGAACAGTCAATTATCCGCTTTAGTAATTCCTCGTCAAACTGTTTGCCTTGGCAATGAAATGCCTGCTTAAACAAGCTATCCAACGCAGGGACGCAACCAATGGTTCCCAACATTATTTTAGTAATCAATGTATCTGTCACAGCAAGGTTTAAGGGTGAAGTACTGTTTTCCGGTTTATAATATTTGATTTCACCGTAGTACTTTTTAAGTTTACCGTACAAGTCTATTATTTGAGAAATATCATCCATTGTAAGCCATTCTTTTCGTAGGGAATGAAATTTCCTTATTATGTTTACGGCATCCATATGAATCGTATAATCTTTCCAAAGTATTCCGCAACTACCTCTATACATCCCCCAACTCGCCAAATAAAAAGCAAGGTGAAGAGCTAAATGGTCTGTTGGATTATCTAAATTGTTGAATGCCCCATAGCAATACTCCCACGATTTAAAACGATGATTTGAGTCTTGAACCATATTACTCAAATATTTGTCAACGCTACTTTTGTCTATGGTTAAAACTGGATATGTCATTTTTATATACTGTGCTAATTGTTTGACTCAATAAATTCCTTCAATCGGTAAAGCCGAATAATAGCTGGGTTATAAAATTCATCAGGATAGTGCTGCTTAATATCACTGATATTTACATTAACATACAGAGAGGTGTCAAAAATATGTTCAGCCTCACTCAATATCACCTCTTTGGGCAACTGGACTGTCTACGCCCACTAAATGATTGCTTTGACGGCTTCCTAGTCATATGCGTATTTACTTTCTTCTGCCATCGTTATATTCTTCTCATGATTATTTTATGATCCGATTCTATTTTTACAAATTATCATTTACTCCAAGATGAAATAAAAATACTATCGCCTTTGACTCTTACCGAATAATTGCATTTATATTTTTGTTTTAAATGGCGAATTACAGCATCTTGAGTCCAAATAATTCTTTCATTCATATACCTAATACTATCTAAGTCAGCAAAATTTAATGCATTTCCATATTGGTCAACAGGGAGTTTAAACACCATAGAGCTGTCAGTAAATTCTATATTCTTATTGTAATATATACCAACAATAGAGTCTATATGTTCTATATAAATATCCCGTTCATGTAACTGTCTGCGCATTTCATTGTTACTATATTCTGAAAACCCAAGCATTACAACAGACACAATAGCTATGAATATAGAGAATATGGTTATATATTTACTTTTCATCTTTATTTGATTTTAAATTCTCCAATTTTATCTGATAAATTTCCTCTCTCAATCTATGAACTCTGCCATCGCATTCTCTTTTTACATCGAGTAATTCAATACGTATTTTCATAACTTCATCATTATCTTTTAATTCCCTTATCAAATTTCCACAATAGAAACCTGCACCAAATACACTACACAATATGGTAAATATAAAAGATATACTTTTAGCATTAATAGGTACAGTATTTGAATTAGTTTTATTAGCCATTGATTACATTTTTCTACAAATATATATAGATGTCACCACATAAACAAATTATAACTCACCCCAGCTCCAACATAAAAACCGCCCGGATACCCATACCCAGCCTGCAAGCCAACCCCCCAACGCTTCTTCTTTGGCTTGGCAATCACCGGATGATAGACGTCATTCGTTTCCACTTGGTAAACAGTCTTGGGGAATACCTTTATACTATCCAGACGTGGGTCTACATATCCGCTCACCTCTGCACGATACAGACTATCTTCATACACAACCCGTTTGCGATGAAGCAAGGTATCACCGATACGCACTGTATCATTCGGCAATATCTGCCAAAACACTGCCATCGGTGCAGAGATAAAAACCGTATCAGTCTTGACAACCGTCTGTATCTTCGTCTCGGTGCGTATTTCTGCCGGCAAAGGCTCATTCGGACGGAACCAAACCGTCACACAAGCGATTGCTAATAATACAACTAATATCCAAAGCAACTTTTTCATAAGCCCAAATATTTCATAATACCCCACACATGAAGCGAGACAATAGCCCTTTTACCTTCCTCGGACAACAAGAACTCCACATCCTCTCTATTATCCTGGAACAAATTCTCAGTAAGAACAGCCGGACAATTCGTATGCCTCAGTATGTAAAACTGTGATTCTTTGTCTAGATCACCATCTGCTATATCCTTGCGCATTTTCATTCCCGGCAAACAGTGTTCAGCATCCTCGTACAGACAAGTAGCCAGTTTATCAGCCTTTGTTTTGCCAACACTGGTCCATGCTTCCCAACCGCGGGCAGACATCCAATCACTTCCATTACCGGCAGCATTGCAGTGAATGGAAACAAGGATAGCTTGTTTGCCATTGTCATGGTAGATTTCATTCACCCGTCGGCAGCGTTCGGACAATGGAACGTCTGTGTTCTCTTTTACGATGCGTTCAGCATCAATACCCTGTCTACGCAAGCCATTTACTACCATGTCTGCAATCTCTCTTGTGTATGCCCATTCCATTAAACGTTTATCTGGCGAGCATTTGCCCGGAGTGTTCTCCCCGTGACCGTTGTCAATCAATACTTTCATTTCATTTTCCTCCTTATTTATCATTAAAATATTAACTTTGTCACAAATTCAATATCACCATGGATTTATCAGAATTAATAAAGTCCTACAATCTAGAGCAAAAGAATGTTTTTACTGGTTTTTGCATACAGTTACCTTTAGTGTTTACTATACTATACTTGTATATACCACAATTCTCTTCTATAGATATATACTTGCAGTTTATCTTTTCTGCCGCCGCATCCATATTGTCTATATACTATTCATTTTCTCTATTATGCTTATGTTCTGCTTTGTCCAGATACAGATATAAATTAGAAATCTTAATACTAATTATCCCCATGTTAACAGCTTCCTTTTATCTAATACGTTCAACAGACAATTACTCCCTTGGACACCAATATGTCTTATCTATCTTTTTTAAATGTTCTGCGTTTACTTTTTGTCCAATTGGGATCATTGGATTTATTCTGCGTAAATGCAAAGAGTATGACATAAAGCACAAAGGGAATTAGGTATAGTGTATTTAGGCTCATTTCTTATCCTCCTTACCATTATTCATATACTCCACTACAGCCTTAGCAATCTCAGTAGGATCAGCCTTATGTTTTGCAATCTCTGCAGCCAATGTTGCCACCTGCTTCATCTCCCTGCGTTCCTTTTCTTCAGCTTTCTCATAGATGGACTTCACCTCAATGGCGGCTACACCAAAAGCCCCTAACAAGGTTATAAACGGGAAAACCGGTATATGGTACTCGTAGTAGTTATCCAGATACCAAACACCTGCTATTTGCATACCATCAACTACCACAAGCGCCAACAACGCATTGTAATACCTTGCCACTTTGTTGACAGTACGTTTCCAGCCATCACTGGAAATCTTTTCATTCCTCTGTTTGGCCTTTCGTATTCCGGCCCATAAGTCAAATGCGATAAAAAACAGCGGAGTCATCAAAATACCGAATAACATCCACGCCACAACGAATAACTCATCTAATCCTTTCATCTTTCCTTTTATTTAATTAATTATCAGGTATCACAAAAATAAGTAAGCCTTTAGCAAACATATCACTAATTAAGGATATTCCACTGACATGGAATGTCAATGCAAAGTTACCAAGCTACGCTTCCACGAAAAAGGACATAAAAAGAACCTGGAAACAGCCTTAATTACCACCAAGTTCATAGTTATAAATAAAGATATTTTAATCTGGATTACCCATCCTTAGTAAATGATCATCAAGCGTTTTAGGATTGCATTTCAATTTTCGGCAAATAGCAGCTTTAGAATATCCATATTCAAGCATTGTTTTTATAAGAGATTCTTTTCCTGTGAGTTTATAATGTGAATTACGACCGCCTTTGCATCGTCCTAATTTTTGCCCCTCAGCTACACGTCGGGCAAGACCTTCTTTCGTCCTCTGTGAAATCAGATCACGTTCAATTTGTGCGGACAATCCGAAAGCAAATGCAAGAATTTGAGACTGTATATTGTTACCTAATTCATACTTTTCCTTTACGGTAAGAACAGTGATATTTTTTTGCATAAGTGTGTTTAGAATAGACATGACTTCCATTAATCGACGCCCCAAACGGCTGATTTCCGAAGCTATTAATGTATCCCCCTTCTTTAACTTTTTAATAAGGGAACCGAGTTTTCGTTTTTTTGCAGACTTTGTTCCTGATACCGTTTCGGATATCCACTTATCAATATTTAACTCTCTGATACGAGCAAATTTTTCAATCTCGAATCGTTGGTTTTCGACAGTTTGTTTGTCCGTACTAACACGAATGTAAGCGTAAATCATTTTTGTCGTAAAAGTAAGGATAGTATCTGTGTAGACAAAACTTATATCAGACGCCCCTAAAAAGTAAGATTATGGCAGACAGACCCATTACAGATGAAGGCGTAATA
>ENA-OZFU01000452-OZFU01000452.1-human-gut-metagenome-genome-assembly--contig:-NODE-452-length-14806-cov-4.786862_pt1 | contig 14806 bp, 10 predicted proteins | sample MGYA00244650_ERZ653646 | MGnify/ENA primary metagenome ERZ653646 (study PRJEB26926, sample SAMN06164982) | human gut metagenome | biome: ENVO:00009003; feature: ENVO:2100002; material: ENVO:00002003...
CTGTACGGCTCCGATTTTGAAGTGAAGCTTCGCAACAAGCTCGAACAAAAAGCTATTGCCAAAGAATGTGCCGACTGGATTCGTCGAAAGGTTAAGTTTAAGTCCAATGCTTCGCAAGAAGAAATGGGAGGATTCCTGCATGTCCAAAGTCAGAAGCCAAGCGCATACGTACCCTTCAATGAGTTCACAACAACAGAATTGGGCTGTGAACGAGGCAATGCGATTTATTCGATGGTTAATGTCATGCCATCGCCTTTCGCAGAGGAATACCTGAAGATTTTCAACGAACAATGGCAAAACTCCGATAAGTTCAAGGATGTAACGGCACAGGTGCTGGAGTATATCGAAACGGTCTATAACGAGAATGCCCCAGAGTTTATCTACTTCATCACGCTCTACAACATCTTCAACGAGTTTCTTGAAGATATCAGCGAGGATGTTTTGCCCAATGAGGCTACAGGATTCAAGAACAGTGTAATATGGAATAAGCTATATAACTTCCAGCGCGATGCTGCTCTTGCCATCATCAACAAACTCGAAAAGTATAACGGCTGCATACTTGCCGACTCCGTTGGTCTCGGCAAAACCTTCACCGCACTTTCGGTCATCAAGTATTACGAGAATCGCAACAAATCCGTGCTTGTGCTTTGTCCAAAGAAGCTCTATGACAACTGGAACACCTTCAAGACCAACTACAAGAACAATCCGTTGGTGGCAGACCGCTTGCGTTATGACATTCTTTTCCATAGCGACCTAAGTCGTGAGCGTGGTATGTCGGCAGGTATCGACCTCGAACGCATCAACTGGGGCAACTACGATCTGATTGTCATCGACGAGAGCCACAATTTCCGTAATGGCGGCAACGTGGATGACGAGGATTTAGATGACGAGATGGAGCAGGATGAGCCACGTAAGGAAAATCGTTATCAGAAATTGATGAAGAAGGTTATCCGTGCAGGTGTCAAGACCAAGGTACTGATGCTGTCGGCTACTCCTGTTAACAACCGCTTCAACGACTTGAAGAACCAGTTGCAACTGGCCTACGAAGGTTATGCGGAACAGATTGACGATGCCCTGAATATTGGGCGAAGCATAGACGACATATTCCGCAATGCACAGTCGGCTTACAACAAATGGGCAAGACTACAGCCGGAGCATCGTACTACGGAGCGACTGCTTGAAGAACTCAGTTTCGACTTCTTCGAACTGCTCGATGCCGTGACTATAGCCCGTAGCCGCAGCCATATCGTCAAGTATTATGATACCAAGGATATTGGCAAGTTCCCAACTCGCCTTGCTCCAATATCACGCCGCCCAAAGCTCACAGACCTCAATGAGAGTATCACATTCAGCGATATTGCCGAGCAACTCAACAAACTGAACCTCAGCATCTACACACCATCGCTGTATATCTTCGACAGCGTGAAGGACGACTACGATATTAACATGGAGGGTTCTGGTATCTCTATTGACGGACGTGAGAAGGGTTTGCGAAAATTGATGGCTACCAACCTCTTGAAACGTCTGGAGAGCAGCGTCAATTCTTTCCGCCTGACATTGGGACGAATCACTGACTACATTGAGCAGACTCTTTCTGTCATTGGCGGTAACAGCGACGGAGCAATTGACGTGACTACCTTTACCGATGTCCTTGACAGTACCGACAGTGAGAATGATCCGTTTGTGGGCAAGAAGTCAAAGATAAACCTTCGGGATATTGATGTGGTCCGTTGGTCGAATGACTTGCGCCACGACCTTGAGATTCTGAAACTGCTTCTCCTGATGCTGAAGGACATCACCCCTGCCCACGACTGCAAGTTGCAGATGCTTGTCTCGGACTTGAAGCAGAAGTTCCAAAGTCCCATTAATGAGGGCAACAAGAAGGTGCTTATCTTCACAGCCTTTGCCGATACTGCCGACTATCTTTACGAACAGTTGGCTGACCGCATCAAGACCGAATGTGGCTTGAATGTGGGGCTGATAACCGGCAACACCGATGGTCGATGCACCATTCCGAAGTTCCCGATGTCGTTCAATAACGTGCTGACCTTCTTCTCGCCAGTATCAAAAGACCGCGATGTCCTGTTCCCCAACGCAACCGAGGAAATTGACGTGCTCATAGCCACCGACTGTATCTCCGAGGGTCAGAACCTCCAGGATTGCGACTACCTGATCAACTACGACATCCACTGGAATCCCGTGCGTATCATCCAGCGCTTCGGACGTATCGACCGTATAGGCAGCCGGAACGAGGTCATACAGCTTGTGAACTACTGGCCAGACATCGAGCTGGATAAATATATCGAGCTGAAAGGACGTGTCGAGAGCCGAATGAAGGCAACGGTCCTGACGAGTACGGGCGATGACAACCTGCTTTCTGTCAACGAGAAGGGGGACCTTGAATATCGCAAGAACCAGTTGAAGAAACTTCAGGAGGAGGTGGTCGATATTGAGGATATGGACACAGGCATCAACATCATGGACTTGGGACTCAATGAGTTCCGTCTCGACCTGCTGACATACATAAAGCAGCATCCCGATGTTGAGCACGCTCCGTTCGGCATGAATGCTGTAGTCGGGGCTACCGACTTGGCAAAGCCTGGTGTGATATACATCCTGAAGAACAGGAACGCAGGTGTCAATATCGACAAGATGAACCTGCTGCACCCCTTCTATATGGTTTATATCACTGATGATGGAACGGTCATCTGCGACCATCTGCAACCCAAGAAACTGCTCGATGTGATGCGCCATGTATGCAAAGGGCAGGATAAGCCTGACAAAGCCCGCTGCGCCATCATCAACAAGGAAACTTGCGACGGCCGTAAGATGCAGCATTACAGCGACCTTCTTGCCAAGGCCATCGACAGCATCATCACCGTCAAGGAGGAATCGGACATCGACAGCCTTTTCTCTGTGGGCGAATCTACCGCTCTGTTGGGCGAGGTGAAGGGGCTGGACGATTTTGAGTTAATCACCTTCCTGATTATTAGATAGCCTATGATTGACCTGAAGTTTCCACCGACAACCATTGTTGGCAAGCCTGTGCCCAAGAATGCCTTTTACAAACATCTGGAAGTGAACGCCAAGATGAAGCAGCACTTTGTAGATGATGTGGCAAGCATTAATTGGCTCTACAAACTGGCTCCATCCACTATCAATGTAGAGGATGGCAAGCTGGTGCATGAGATAGTGGTTTTCTCCGCCGTGCTGAAAGACAAGGACTGCCCCAACGATGTCTTTCTTTTCATCGACCGGAATATGCCGCGTCATGTGGTGTTCATCCTGGAATATGATAACCGATACAAGGTGCTGCTCAACTATAAAGCGTGGAAAGACGGGCAGAACAGTCAGTTCGATATTATCAAGACCTTTGCAACGGACTGGCTGACAGCCGAACGGCTGTTGCTGACACTCGAAGGTCAGACGATGGATGCCCTCTATGAGGCAATGGCCGGTCAGGTGTCTGGCTTCGGCACAAGGAAGGCTGAAGATACCAAACGTATAGTGGAGCTGGAAGGGCTGATCGACAAAGCAAAACGTGAAGTGGAAAGCCTCCAGAAACGCATACGTAACGAACGCCAGCTGAACCGTCAGATGGAGCTGAACGGAGCGGCACGAGGCATAAAGAAAAAGATTGCCCAATGGCAAAGTGAATTACAGGAAACGAAGTTCGTGAACTCCGATAAAAAATATACAACACAGTGAACAATTGAAACAATAAAAAGATATATTACTATGAATAGTCCCGAAAGATTAGAAATGCAGTCTGCAGATGGAGTACAGCTCAACCTTGATGCGCTCTATCAGATTGCTCCTTCGTGCTTCACGGAGGCAGCTGACCCCAAGACAGGTAAAATCAAGCGTATGGTGAATTTCGACACCTTGCGCCAGTTGCTAGGCGATGATGCCGTAGAAGATGCTTCGGAAGCCTACGAGTTCAACTGGGTGGGCAAGCAGGCGGCTCGTGCCGAAGTGTTGCGCCCTATCAACAAGACGCTCCGTCCTGTCAAGGAGGATAGCGTGGATTGGGACACTACGCAGAACCTCTATATCGAGGGTGACAACCTCGAAGTGCTGAAACTGCTGCAAAAGTCTTATCTCGGTAAGGTGAAGATGATTTATATTGATCCGCCTTATAATACGGGGAATGACTTCGTGTATCACGATGACTTTGCCCGTTCGCAGGCGGAGGAAGACTTGTTTGCTGGAAATGTGGATGAACTGGGTAATCGCTTTATCAAGAATACGGATTCTAATGGTAGATACCATTCGGATTGGTGTTCGATGATTTATTCGAGATTGATGGTGGCTCGTTCTTTGTTGTCGGAGGATGGGGTGATATTTATTTCGATTGATGATAATGAGGTGGAGAATCTCAGGAAGATTTGTGATGAGGTATTTGGTGAATCGAATTTTGTTTCTCAGTTAGGATGGCAAAAAGTATATTCACCAAAAAATCAAGCAAGATATTTTTCAAATGATTATGAATTTATACTGTGCTATTCAAAAAATATAGAATATTTTCATGTTAATTTGTTACCAAGGACGGAACAAATGAATGCAAGATACAAGAATCCAGATAACGATCCACGTGGTCCGTGGAAACCTGGAGATTGTGTAGGTAATGGTGTTCGTTCGAGGGGATACTATAATGTTACAAGTCCTAAAACTGGCAAAATATTTAATGTTCCAGAAGGAAAACATTGGGTTTATGCTCCTGAGAATATGAAAAAGATGATTGAAGAGAATAAAATTTGGTTTGGACGTGATGGGAATTCGTTTCCGGCTGTTAAACAATACTTATCTGAAGTTTCAGGAAGACGTCCATCCAGCCTGTTATTATATGAGGATTATGGTCATACCGATATGGCAAAAAAGGATGTAATTAAACTATTTCCAGATTTCGAAAAAGTTCCATTTGACACCCCTAAACCTGTTAAATTGATAAAAATGCTTTCAATGATTGGCTCGAATGAAGATGACATTATTGTAGATTTCTTTTCAGGCTCTTCTACTACTGCACAATCAATAATGGAATTAAATGCAGAATCTGGAAGTAATAGGAAATTTATTTTAGTTCAAATACAAGAATTAATAGAAGATAATAAAGATGCAACTAAAAAGGGACTTTCTACAATTGCAGAAATCGGCAAAGAGCGCATCCGCCGTGCCGGAAAGAAAATCAAGGAGGAGTCCCCTCTGACCACCCAAGACCTCGATACAGGCTTCCGCGTCTTCCGTGTGGATAGCAGCAACTATGAAGAAGTTGAGCATACTCCAAAAGAGTGGAATCAGGACCAGCTTGACCTCTTTCTGAATAACATCAAGAGCGACCGCACAGACCTTGACCTGCTGTTCGGCTGCATGTTGGACTGGGGCGTACAGCTATCATTGCCAATGACTACGGAGGAAGTGGATGGCAAGATGATCTACACCGTCAACGAGGGTGACCTTGTGGCTTGCTTTGCCGATAAGGTGACGGACAATGTGGTGAGAGCAATGGCTGAGAAGCAACCTCTGCGCGTCATCTTCCGCGACAGCTGCTTTGACCGCGATGCCGACAAAATCAATATCTACGAGACCTTCAAGCAGTTGCTGGACTGGAGCGACCAGGAGGTGGTCAAAAACATCAGAGTGATTTAAGCCATGCAGATAAGATATAAACATCAGCGATTCCAAGCCGAAGCCGCACGCGCTATAGCCAACGCTTTCACGGGGCAGCCTAAGAGTGACGGGCTGAGTGACCATACCGTTGACCAAGGCAAGAATAAGGGATTCATTGCTCTCGCTGGTTTCGGCAACAAGAATGTCGTTCTCGCACGTGAAGCCGTCTGTGAGAATGTGCGTGCCGTGCAGACTGAACAAGGCTTGAAGCCTGTCGATTACCTGCAAGACTTGCAGGGTGTCGGCATGGCATTCACCATCGAGATGGAAACGGGTACGGGCAAGACCTATACCTATATCAAGACCATGTATGAGCTGAACGAGCGTTATGGTTGGACAAAGTTCGTGGTGGTTGTCCCCAGCATCGCCATACGCGAAGGTGTGCTGAAGAGTTTTGAGAGTATGCAGGAGCATTTCGCCCAGGAATATAACGGCAAGCGAATGCAGTATTTCATCTATAATTCCAAACAGCTCTCGAAGATTGATGCCTTTGCCAGCGATGCCGGTATGCACGTGATGATTATCAACACGCAAGCTTTCAACACGTCGATGAACGAGGAAAAGAGCAAGGGCGCAAGGGCTGACAAGGCAGCACGCATCATCTTCGACAGGCGTGATGAGTTTGGCAGCCGCCGTCCTATCGACGTGCTCAGCCAGTGTCACCCTATCATGATTATCGATGAGCCTCAGAGTGTGCTGGGCGTGGATAAGGGCAACAAGACGCGCAAGGGTTTAGCACAGTTCAAGCCCCTGTTCACCCTGCTCTATAGTGCTACGCACAGGAAGGATGACATCTATAACATGATGTTCCGGCTGGATGCCATTGACGCCTACAACCAGAAACTGGTGAAGAAGATTGAGGTGAAGGGTATCAAGCAGATAGGCTCTACTGCCACCAACGGCTACGTCTATCTGGAGGAAATCATCATCAGCAAGGGCAACCCACAGGCGCGTATCAGCTTCGACGTGAAGACTGCCACGGGCACCAAGCAGACAAGCAGAGTGGTGGGCGAAGGCTTCAATCTCTACGACCATAGCGGAGAGCTGAACGAGTACCGGAACAACTTCATCGTGGAGCGCATCGATGGTCTTGAAGGCACTGTCCGCTTTGTCAATGGAACGGTGCTGCATGAGGGTGATGCCGTGGGTGCTGTCAACGAAGACTACTTGCGCCGTATTCAGATTCGCGAGACTATCCGCACCCACTTGGAGCGTGAGCGTCAGCTGTTTGGGCAGAATATCAAGGTGCTCAGCCTCTTCTTCATCGACCATGTGGACAGCTACCGCCTGTATGACGGTCCGGAGACCAAAGGCAAGTTTGCCAAGATGTTTGAGGAGGAATACAGGAATGTACTCTCTGAACTCATGCCAACCTTTGCCGATGAGGCTTATCTGCGCTATCTCTCTGACCCGCGCAATGCAGCGGAGAAAGTCCATCAGGGATATTTCTCGATGGACAAGAAGGGCAAGGTGGTTGAATCAAAGGGGAAAGAGGGCGAGAACGAGGAGCGTGCCTTTGACCTCATCATGAAGGACAAGGAACGCTTGTTGTCGCTGAAAGAACCAGTGCGCTTCATCTTCTCGCACTCTGCCTTGAAAGAGGGCTGGGACAATCCAAATGTGTTCCAGATATGCACGTTGAAGAACTCGGACAACGAGACAAAGAAGCGTCAGGAGGTGGGACGTGGCATGCGCCTGTGTGTGAACCAGAACGGAGAGCGGCAGGATGCCGATGTGCTGGGTGACCACGTCTTTGACACCAATATCCTCACCGTCATAGCCAGTGAGAGTTATGATGACTTTGCCAAGAAGCTACAGACGGAAATGGCTGAAGCGTGTGCAGACAGACCTGTCATCATCAGTCCAAACCTGTTTGAGGGTAAGCCGTATACTAAGGCCGACGGCACCAACGGGCGCTTTGACCTTGCACAAGCACGTGCTATCTACAATGCCCTTATACGTCAAGACTATGTTGATGACGAAGGAGCATTGACAGCTGAATATCATGATGCTAAGCGGAATGGAACTCTTGACTTTGATAGGATGAACGATATGAAGGATGGCATCATTGCTGCCCTCGACACAGTGTTCAATCCGTCATCTGTCAAGCCGGAAGACGCCCGCAAGCCAAAGGCTGCGCACTTCCAGAAGGAGAACTTTGACAAGAAGGAGTTCCAGAATCTTTGGAAACGCATCAACCAGCGCACCTACTATCAGGTGAACTTCGACACGACTGACCTTGTTAAGAAGGCTGTCAAGGCACTGGATGATAACCTGAAGGTGACGGAGATACGTATTGTGGTAGAAGGTGGTTCGCTTGACAGCATTCATGATAAAGAATCATTGGAGGCAGGCGTAGCCATGACCCAGGGAAACACTCGCACTATTCATGTGACGGAAGCTGTTGGCAAGGGAGTGACATACGACCTTATCGGCAAACTGGTTACGGCTACAGGCTTGACTCGTAAAACGATAGTAGAGATTCTGAAAGGCATTAAGCCTGCAACCTTCCATCTGTTCAAGCTGAATCCAGAGGAGTTTATTATCAAAGCAGGATTGATTATCAATGACTGCAAGGCTCTTGCCGTTATCCAATGCATCAAGTACGAGAAGTTGAACGACAAGTTCTCAACGGACATCTTCACAGAAAACATGCTGCGCGGCAAGTTGGGCATCAACGCCATCGAGTCCACCAAGTCGCTCTATGACCTCGTGGTGCTCGACAGCATGGGAACAGAAAAGAACTTTGCAGAATCGCTGGAGCATGAAGATGACGTGGTGGTCTATACCAAGCTGCCCAACGGCTTCTACATCAATACGCCAATGGGCAAGTACAATCCCGACTGGGCAGTAGCCTTCAAGGAAGGAAGTGTCAAGCACGTCTATTTCGTGGCTGAGTCTAAAGGAAATGATCTTCAGGGTTCTCAACTCCGGGGTTCAGAGGAAAGCAAGATAGAATGTGCCCGTCGCCACTTCAAGGCCATCAGCGACAACGGCTACATCTACGACGTTGCCAAGGACTATAGGTCGCTATATGATATTGTGACGAAGTAGTTTGCTAAACTTCGTACTAATAGTTTCGGGCGGAAACCGACAAAATAACGCAGTTTCCGCCCGAATTGATGAAATTACTTCTATCTGTGGTAAATGAAGCCTTGATCAATCAATTCTCTAAGTAGTGAGTGAATCTTTACATGAACAACACCAAATAGATTTCTATCATAGTTGCATGCGATTTCACGAATTTGAAATTCATATCGTTTACTCTCTATAGCCCATGTTATCCAATCCCTTGATAGAAATATTTGATAATATATTTGTCAAAGGCATCCAACCCTTTTACAGATACTAAAAGATTGTCTAATCCAATTTCTTTGAACTTATCTATTATGGTTGATATTTCTATACTGTCATCTTCCAGATTAATCATCTTTGAGGAATGTATCTTTTTACTTATCATTCTAGGCAAACCATACTCTTCTAACTGGAATACCAATTTCGGAAGGAATGCATTCGATGCACGATGAACAAAATCTGATACGTCAGGAGTATTAGGATATATAGCTTGCTTTATTATATTAATAATGGAAAGGACAGATGCAAGGTTAAAGGAGATTTTCCGTTCAAAATCAAACATGTCTTCCATAGTAATGCCATATTTACTAACCTGTTCGTAAATATATGGAATAGTCATAGACCATCCGTTGCTTGCAAGACAGGTATAGGTTTTTACTTGTCCTTTACGTCTAATGTTGGCAATATCTATCACATCCTCTATGGCTGTTCTCCAATCCCAAGGCTTCCTACGTGTCAAAGCATCATAATTGCGTGGCCAGTTGGAATCCTGTTTTATTTTCAATACAATAGCCTTTAGTAATGTTGGATTGCAAGATTTTATCTGGGGATTATTATACAGTACACTCCAAATACCAGGACTAAGTAATGCAGCCATTTCATCTTGAAACGACTTGATCAATTGAAATTGCAAGTTATTCAATCTTATTCCAGGATTATTCCCATCTAGACTGCGAGCCACATCGTCAGGAAACTCTAATTCTAATGTTGTGTTTTCGGTTTCAGGCGGCATTTCCAATAGATATACTTTTCCAACAAAATACCGAAACATACGTCCAGCTCTTCCTATAATGTTTCGGTAAGTAAAATAGTCAATACTTGAAACGCCATTTTTTACTGACCAAAGAATTACGTTTTCTGCTTGAGTGTTTACACCTTCAATTATTGAGGATGTTGAAACCATATTAGTCAAACCATCTGCTCGCTCGAAAAGTTTTACCTGTAATTGGCTCAACGAGCGATGCATCTGACCATTATGTATTCCAATTCCCTTTTTTACCAAAGAATGTAATCTGTAGTGGCTACCATAATTTTTGGCAATCCATTCAGAGAATGCATTCAAGATTTTCGAATTTCTTTCTGGTAGGCTATCTTTGAGAATATCACATACAGTAGATATGTTGGAATAAGTACCTGCATAAATAAGCGTCTTGCCTATATCCTGACGTGCTAATTGCCTTAAAGTCTCACGCTTAAATGTATCCATATCCACATCTTGTGGTTTTTTGCGATACATTTTGCAAGCTTGGGTCACAACTGTTTTGAAATCTAGTTTCAGAAATTCCATCCCTTCTGTGAACACGTTGTCTGGAAGTTCACTAATATTGGGAGCTAAGTAATAACGTTGTTTTGCTTTCTTACCTAACTCAATCATAGTATTCAAAAGTGTTGAACTTCTAGAGTCATCGTATTTTGCACTCGCTTTATAGAACTCATCAACAATCAAAATGTCGATTACTTCTAAAATCTGTATATACGCAAATGCTCGCTCCTGGGGAAATACAAAAATCGATTTTTCTGCAACAGTAGCATCGGTCGTTGTTATGATTTTATATTCATCTCCAAACTTGTGAGTCAGCCTTCTACGTGTTTCATCAGCAAGCGCAACAGTTGGCACGATATCTACCACAATATTTGGTCTCTTAATTGCAATATATGCGTCGATAATAAAGCTCTTGCCAAAACTTGTAGGAGCACTTACCGCAATACTATCCCCCAACAATAGTCGCTTCAATACTAGCGATTGATCTAAGTGCAAGGCATATTTCTTATCCTCGCCAATATCGGTCTTGAAGGCCTCGTATGCAAAACGATCTTCCCAATTGGACGTTTCTGGATTCATGTATGGATAGAGACCGACCTCTCTAACCAAATGATTGATGAGTGGCATATAAGAATCATTATCCTTCTCCAAACAGTCCAACAACTTGATGACCATCGCACGAGCTTCACTCACGCAACCTTCATTCAGTTTGTCATTAATCTCTGAACATCTTGTAAAAATATCGTTATTGAGCATCTTCTCGTAATGTTTTAGCACGTGATATGAACCATTCGACTATCTCACTTTTATTCGGCACTGGAAACAAAATTAAGTGAAAATGTATTTTATCATAATCTGGATAGTCATTGAACTTGACTATTTGTTTCTTGAAAAAGTTCGTTGCTCTTTCATAGTGATATGTTATGATTCGATTCTTGTATTCTTCACTTAAAGTTGTTGCGCCATTAGTAATTTCACACTCGTGCAAAAGCAGAATAGGGACATGCAACCTTTTCTTTATTTCATCAACAGAAGTAAAATTCTTTAGTGTGCTTTTTACCTTCTCAAGTATTTCTGGAGTATTGCTTAACACGATATCCAGTTCGTTCAATCCAGTGAGTATCCCTAATTCTTTTCGGATGATAGCAGAATTTAGCATTTGAGCAATAGAGTTGAGAGGCTCATTAAACCTTTTGTCATCTAAGTCATTATAGAATTTAGCCTCTCCTAGCCATATCTGAAAATCATTCTCTTTAGTGAGAACAATATGCACAGAATCATCCCCAAAAGCATTCATGTTGTCATTTTGCTTATAATAAATTTTGGGTATGGCTGGAATTGCATTAAAATGATGTTTCATTATTCCATACAACACAATTTCTGCAATTTCGCTGCCTCTTCCCTTGTCTTTTTTCTTAGCGTCTTCATCAGCGCCATCCTTGTCTATAAGCCTAAGATGCTTTGCTGATTCTACTAGACATGAATAGCTATCATTTACGATCTTTATTCTTTCTTCTGCTTTGAGGGCTGTCTCGGCTATATTATTATAGATGAAATTCTGAAAATTCTTTTTCATCCAATGTCCTTCCTCAAAACCATTTACCAGAGAAATAAGGAAGTCATTAGTGTCTGGCGTAATCTCAACACTATTGGGATTGAAATTGACAAAACTGTCATCAATCAGTATATCAAATTTCCAAATTTTATCATTCATAAATGTACAAAGACTGTAACAATTAACTACTTCTCTAACGCCTTCAGTTCTTCCATTAACCTCCCTATCTCCGAGTAAGTATAATCTCTACCATCCTTCAGCTTCTCATCCATTGAGCGATTGGCATTGGCGATAGCTTTTTCAAGACTGCCACCATTGCGCTCAAAATAACCATGAAGTCCTTTGGTCTTGATGAAGAACTCTATCGTCTTTCGATACTCGACACATTGGTTGAGGTCTTTAAGCAATGGCTCTTGTGTCTCGTATGGACGTGAGGTGTAACGGAAATAGTAAAGGAAGAACAGTTCTGTGCAGCGGTGAGTTTCGAAGAACTCCACCTCGCAGTAGATGCCTTTCTTGGGTTTATTGATAGGCTTGGCATACTTTGCTTTGAGTTTCTGGTATTGTGAACGCTCAGGTTCTTTGTCCTTCGTATCCATGTCGATGATACAGAAGATATGGCTGTAACCCATTGCCACACCCTCTGCTATCTTGGCATCCAGTTCCTTGATGTTGGTATGCTTCGGATAGTCTGGCTTGATGGTCAGACGCTTGAACACATCGCATAGTGACTTGAAGTAGAAGAACTCCGTTGGCCCCTCACCCAGGATGAGTGCTGTTTGTCGTAGCTTTCCCATATCAGTCCTCCAAATTTATAAAGATACTACCTAGTTCTGGTTTGGCACCCAATCGGCCTATGCGGTATGAATTGTAAAGCGAGAGGTTCTTGTGCAAGCCAAAGGAGTCGCCACGAGCATATTCGGACGAAGCTGTCTCCTTGTTCTTCTCAACGAACCAAACCACACCTCTGTTCTCGTTAATCATATCCTGCGACAGGAGGGTAGTCTCCTGACTCGTGATAACCAATTGCGACTTGTCAGAGTTAAAGATGAAGACATTGAGATAGTAGTACAACAAGTCGTTGTGCAGATCCTCGCCCAGTTCATCAAGATAATACACGTGAGAACTTGTTATCAAGTCGTATAATGCATCGAGAATGCGGATGTACTTCTGAGTACCTTTTGACTGCCATCTGAGGGGAATATCAAAATCGCCATTGTCGGAATGGTTCAAGAAGGTAATGGAATCTGTAGTAGGCTTCAACAGGACATCTTTCATCTCCTCGGGGATATTCTCCTTCTGGATACGCTCGCGGAAATCATTGGGCACAATGCGGTCTTCAACGACAGGGCGATATTCCAGAATGTTCAAGTCGGCCTTCTGGAGCATTGTGTTATAGAACTTACGCTTCTTGGGATTGCTGTAAGCATCCTTCAAAATCTCGACAATACCTTTGTCTCCATCACCATCTATCTCATGATAGTTGTCCATAATCCAAGCATGAAGCGTGTTGAATGGAGCTATGTCTTCTTTCAAGGCAGCCTTTCGGCATACGGACAATACGCTGTGATTGTTCAGCGTGTTTTCACGGATGCTCTCTTGCGTCTTGACTTGCAGTTTGAGGCTCGCGCCAAATTTGATGTCTGCCTGCACATTCTCGCCCACAAAACTACGCTCATAGAACAGAGACTTAGATTTGTTTGGGTAATAGTACAAGGCTTCACTTAAAATGTGCTTGCCGTTGAATTTGACATCGTAGTCATATCGGGTACCATCGGCATAGAATGACACGTGCATTTCCGTTGGCTCATCTTTGGTAAGCACAAAGGGAATGCAACCGCCAATTTCGACTGTCGCATCAGACTTTGGCATGACCAACAGGCGGAATACCTCGTTCATGGCAATCAGCATGTTTGATTTACCAGAAGCGTTTGAACCATATAGAATGCCTAACTTGTACAAGAACACGCTATCAGCAACTTCGGTGACAAGTTCCGAAGATGGTCCTTTGGCCACGAAGCTTAATTCCTGCTTGTCGCGAATGGAAAGATAGTTCTTTACCCAAAAATCTCGTATCATATCGCAATATTTTATCTATTATCGTAATTTTGCTACAAAAATACAAATAATTTTGAAATGAATACCACATTTATCATTCATTTCCGTAATTACGATACGTTTTTATGTATATTTAACTATAAAATAGATGTTGAGATAGCAAATTGACACCAGTTTGTGCTTCGTAGTTGTTATCCGATAGCTCATTTTCCCTCTTGCACATCAGCAACACGACAGAATTGGTAGAAGTTCGCGATTTCCCTCTTGACGTATTCACACGCGCGTAATATAAATTATGGTATTATCATCGTCCTCAAACTTATACCCCAAAGCCAGTTAGGTTGTTCAAAGTAAAACTGCGACAGACCGTCGCAGTTTATAATCTCCATCGAAGAAAACATCCACTTTCAGTCATAATAACAACTCAAATTCTGCATATTTTTATGCTTTTTGTGGTTTCGCAAAGTTAAAAGTGTTAAATCTTCGACATTTTTATCGCTCACAGAATCTACGTCTTCACTTTTCTACCGTTTAACACGTAATTAATTGATATAAAATGATATACAAATACTATTTTTTGTAATAATTGTATTGCTTTTAAATAGTATTCCTGGGCTTGCAATGGGAAAGTACTATTAAACAACAATGTGGTTGTTTCACCAGTCGAGTGCTGTAATTTTATCTCACACTGATTACTACCTTTCGTTTCAAAAATAATATCTTCAATCATATTTTTGCCATAAAAATTTATGTTTTTTGCAAAGGTACAACAATTTTCTGAATTGGCATATATAACAATTATACAATTGGCATATATAACAATTATTATATTTTTAACAGTAACGCTATTTGTTTCTCCCCTGTCTCTTATACACATCTGACGCTGCCGACGAAGCTAGAAGTGTAGA
>ENA-OZFU01000454-OZFU01000454.1-human-gut-metagenome-genome-assembly--contig:-NODE-454-length-14727-cov-6.653626_pt1 | contig 14727 bp, 10 predicted proteins | sample MGYA00244650_ERZ653646 | MGnify/ENA primary metagenome ERZ653646 (study PRJEB26926, sample SAMN06164982) | human gut metagenome | biome: ENVO:00009003; feature: ENVO:2100002; material: ENVO:00002003...
GCCCAAGGCGCTGGTCGAGGTGGGAGGCGAGCCGCTCATCAAGCGTGTCATCCTGAGGCTCAAGGAGGCCGGGTTCACCCGCGTGGTCGTCAATGTGCACCATTTCGCCGACCAGATTGTAGACTATCTCGCCGCCCAGCAGGGCTTCGGTATCGACGTGCGCATCAGCGACGAGCGTAGCCAGCTGCTCGAAACCGGCGGTGGCATCAAGCATGCCGCATCTCTCTTCGACACCACTTCCCCCATTCTTATTCACAACGTAGACATACTGAGCAATGTCGACTTGCGCCGTTTCTACGACAGCGCCCAGGGCGATGCCACGCTGCTGGTAAGCCCCCGGCAGACCAAGCGCTATCTGCTCTTCGACGCTGCCCGCGATTGCCGGCTCATGGGGTGGACCAATATAGACACCCACGAGGTGCGCTCGCCCTATGCCCACCTGCAGGTCGATGCTTGCGAGCCCTACGCTTTCTCGGGCATCCATGTCTTCAGTCCGCACCTCTTCCCCCATTTCGACGAGATGCCCGACAGGTTTGGCATCATCGATTTCTATCTGCGCTATTGTGAGCGTTGCTCCATACACGGATACGTGAAGCGCGACCTCAGGCTGATGGATGTGGGCAAGATGGAAACCATAGCCCAGGCCGAAGAGTTTCTTAAGACACTATAAACCACAATAATATTCAGTACAATGCAACAGAAGATAGTTATTCTCGATTTCGGTTCACAGACCACGCAGCTTATCGGCCGCCGTGTGCGTGAGCTCGACACCTTCTGCGAGATACTGCCTTACAACAAGTTCCCTAAGGACGACCCCTCTGTCATCGGTGTCATCCTGAGCGGTTCGCCCTATTCGGTGCACGACCCCGAGGCTTTCCAGGTTGACCTGAGCCAGTTCATAGGTCGTCTGCCCGTGCTTGGCATCTGCTACGGAGCCCAGTTCATCTCCCATACTCTGGGTGGTAAGGTAGAGAAGGCCGACTCTCGTGAGTATGGCCGCGCCCATCTGCAGACAGTAGATACCCACAATGCCCTCTTCAAGGGCTTTGAGCAGAACTCACAGGTATGGATGAGCCATGGCGACACCATCACTGCCATCCCCGAAGGCTTCGAGGTGATAGCCTCGACCGCCGATGTGAAGTATGCTGCCTATGCCAGCACCAAGCAGCCTGTCTGGGCTGTGCAGTTCCATCCCGAAGTGTTCCACTCGGTACAGGGAACGCAGTTGCTGCGCAACTTCGTGGTAGACATCTGCGGCTCATGTCAGGACTGGAGCGCCGCCTCGTTTGTAGATACCACCGTGGCTGAGCTCAAGCGCCAGCTGGGCGAAGACCGCGTCATCCTGGGTCTCTCCGGCGGTGTCGACTCGTCGGTGGCAGCCATGCTGTTGCACCGCGCCATCGGTCACAACCTCACCTGTATCTTCGTAGACCACGGCATGCTGCGCAAGAACGAGTTCACCGATGTGATGAACGACTACAAGTGTCTCGGTCTCAACGTGGTGGGCGTCGACGCCAGTGACAAGTTCTTTGCCGACCTTGCCGGCGTGACCGACCCCGAGCAGAAGCGCAAGATTATAGGCCGTGATTTCGTCGAGGTCTTCAATGCCGAGGCCAAGAAGATAGAAGGCGCCAAGTGGCTGGCTCAGGGAACCATCTATCCCGACCGTATCGAGAGTCTCAATATTACCGGCAAGGTCATCAAGAGCCACCACAATGTGGGTGGACTGCCCAAGGAGATGCATCTGCAGCTCTGCGAGCCTCTGCAGTGGCTCTTCAAGGACGAGGTGCGCCGTGTGGGCCGCCAGTTGGGTATGCCCGAGCATCTCATCACCCGTCATCCCTTCCCTGGACCGGGTCTGGCTGTGCGCATCCTTGGTGATATCACCCGCGAGAAGGTGCGCATCCTGCAGGACGCCGATGACATCTACATCCGCGGTCTGCGCGAGTACAAGGTTCGTCTCTCCGGCGAGGAGGCACGCAAGGTGCTGGCTGCCGGAGTGCCCGCCCAGATGACCGACGGTGAAATCGAGGTGTCGCTCTACGACCAGATTTGGCAGGCAGGCACCGTGCTGCTCTCTACCGTGCGCAGCGTGGGCGTGATGGGCGACGAGCGCACCTATGAGCACCCTGTGGCTCTGCGCGCTGTGACCTCTACCGACGCCATGACTGCCGACTGGGCTCATCTGCCTTACGACTTCATGGCTCGTGTGAGCAACGAGATTATCAACAAGGTGAGAGGTGTCAACCGCGTCTGCTATGACATCTCGTCCAAACCACCTTCGACCATCGAGTGGGAGTAAGCTCACCACTCACGTGTCGCTATAGGGAAGCCCTGCTGCTTATGGGCAGGGCTTCCTTTATCTCCAAACCTTCAAAGACCTGTTGACAGACAAATGCAAAAGACCTTTATCCTTACAGTGATACTGCTCCTGATGCCCCTGATGGCGATGCGGGCGCAGAACCGTACGTTTATGCTCATGGAGCAGAACCCCGAGTATGGCCAGCAGTACTGGTTCTCCAGTGGTGTGGGCAATGAGTTGGACTGTGACAAGATTAAGCAGCACTGGAACAATGACCGCTATATCACCGCAGTGGCCTATACCGAGAACGGGTGGTCGGTGGCTATGAGCAAGGACTCCAAATTCAGCAATTAGTCTTACAAGTATTCGGGTGATTTCCCCCGTGACTGGATCAAGGAAAAGTGGGACGCTGGCTACTACATTACTGCCATCACTTGTAATCAGAGTAAGTGGTTTGTGGTAATGTCTAAGTACCAGGGTTACACCGATCAGAGCTATAAGCATGCCACGCTGAGCGAACTCAAGACCTGGTATGACCAGAAGCGTAGCGCGGGCTACTTTCTTACCCAGGCCACTTACAGCTCGGGCAAATGGTGGTGGGTAGTAACCCGTGGCACCAATATAGAGACTCAGGGCTATACTTGGGCTACCGACGGCGATGTGGGCAGCGAGGTGAAAAAGATTTGGAACCAGGGTTACCGTCTGCATTTGGTCGAATATGGCGGTGGACAGTATCTCCTGGCTTATGGCAAACTGAAAGGGCGTACTCCGCAGCAGTCATATAACATAGATTGTAACGGCGTGACGGCTTGGCTTAGCAAGAACTGGGATAATGGCATGAAGCTACACTATATAGGTGGTGGCAACCCGGAGAGCCAGGCTAACAATGTCGCTTCTAACCAGAGTAACAATGGCTACTCTACCACCTATCAGCCTGGTAACAACAGCTGGCGCGAGGAACTGCCTGGCGGTGGCTTTAGGCAGAACACCCGTCAGGCCGATGGCTCTATTATCTCTATTACATCTACTCCCTGTTTGTGGTGTCATGGCACCAAGGTATGTGGTATCTGTCATGGGCTCGGTGGAACTTACGGCCGTGCCTATGGTGGCATGTGGTATCCCTGTAAGAGTTGTGCCGGAAGCAAGGTGTGTCAGAATTGTCATGGTCAGGGGTATAGTACCTTTACCAGTACGGTCTATCCAGATGGCAGTGGGGTAGGGTACGACCAGAACGGACGTGTCACCGTGACCGACGGTCGTGGCGGGGGCAGCGGAGGCAGTCGTTCGTCATCGCGCGACAATGGGCGCAGCAGCAACCGCCGTGGTACCTGTCCCAAGTGTGGCGGCACGGGCTACGACCCTGTTGCCCATCAGTACGCAGCTGGTTCGAGTATGGCCCCTTATCACAATTCGGGCGGCACTACCTGCTATATCTGCAGCCGAGCTACCGACCATTACCATTATCGCTGCCTGGAGTGTAAGCGACATTAAGGCGCCCTGCGATATTATAAGCGACAAGTGGATGGCGAACAGTCAGTGTCAATAGGCTGACTGTTCGCCATTTGTTTTTTGTGGATAGCTTCAACTGGATGGCGCGAGGGAGTGGGCTGCCCCATCATTTGAGGCGCGTGGTTATCTTTGTAGCGACAGGGGTTGTATCTCCAGATGCTTGTCAGGGCGTATGTAGATGTTGCGCACCAGCCATGTATGCTTCATCTCGGCGTCGTCCATCCATACGTAGGTGGTGGTGAGCGGGGCGGCTACCATCAGCCGGTTGGTGGCGGGGTCGGCAAAGGAGTAGGGGATATCGCTTACGTTCTTCAGCGCCACCTCTATCTTGCCCTTGCGCGTGCGTCCGGTCTTCTCGGCGGTCACCGATGCGCGCAGCAGCGGCTCGACATACTCCTTGCGGCCGGCGAGCGTATTGTCGGAGTAGGCCACCGAGCGGCGGGCGAAGAGTGCTTCGCGGATGGCAGCCACGCTGTTGTCGCGGGCAAAAATGAGCGTCATGGGGCGATGGGCGCGCTTCAGGTCGAAACGCCAGGCGATGGGCCAGTGGCAGTCGGTGGCGCCGATGGGCGTCAGGTTGTAGTCGTAGACATAATCGATGGCGCGCGGGTAGAACTCGAAGTCGTTGAAGATTTCTACGCCATGTACGCGTCCTTTCTTGATTTGTCCGATGAGCCACTGCGAGAACTCGCTGTCCTTGTCGGGCCATCCCGGATGGTTGGCGGTCACCCACACGCTGTCGGCCTGAGCCACTGCCAGCACACTGTCGGCCTGGTGTGCGGTCACGTCGTCGGTGCGGGGGAAGTAGCGGTTGTTGTCGGTGGTAAACAGGAGGTTGATGTGGCCCACGTCCTTGAAGTTGGCCCTCCACGCCATGCTCGTGAGCTCGGCGCCGCGTATCAGCGTGATGCCTCTGTCCTCGGCGTCCTTCACCGCCTGCAGATGGGAAATGTTGCCGTCTGGGTTCTTATTGTATCGCGGCGTGGGCTGATGGTCTGTGAGTGCTATAGCGTCCAATCCCTCCTGATAGGCTTCCCAAACTCGGAAGTAGGGAGCCACTCCACCGTCGCTCTGATGCGTGTGCAGGTGCAGGTCGGCCTTGATGGTACGGTAACCGAGTATGTCGGGAATGTGGATGGTACCTCGCTCGTGCGGATTGAGGTATCCCTGGAACGTGCGGTACTGGATAGTGTCTGTCTGGGCTATGCCCGGCAGTGTGGCAGCCATCGCGGCAGCCAGCAAAATCATTTTTTTCATGACATGTAAAAGTTTAAATGAATTATAGGTAAATGGCGGCTCCATCAGTGCGTGAGCTGCCTATGCCTGTTGGTGGATTAGTGTCTATTTTTTATCCTTGAGCAAGTCGCGGATTTCGGTAAGCAGTTTCTCTTCGGCAGAGGGTGCTGGCGGAGTGGCTGGCTTTGCCGGCTCTTCGGCCTTTTTGCGTGCCAGGTGGTTGATGCCCTTGACTATCATGAATATACACAGTGCGATGATGACAAAGTCGAAGGTGGTTTGGATGAAGTTGCCATAGTTGATGGTGGCTGGCTCGAGCTGCTCTATACCCAAGTCCATGGTGGGCAGCGTCACCTTGAGGTCGGAGAAGTTTACGCCGCCTATAAGCCAACCTATTGGAGGCATAATGATATCATCGACGAGCGAAGATACGATTTTGCCGAATGCGCCGCCGATGATAACACCGACAGCCATATCTACGGCATTTCCCTTGACGGCAAACTCCTTGAATTCGTTGATAAATTTACTCATAATGTTGCTCTTATTATTAATAATGTGTATGATAACACTTGAATTTTGCAAAGTCGAGTTGTCAGTATTGCCCTCCACGGTTCCCAGCCTTATGAAAATCTCGGGCAAGATGCTTTTTTTAATTTATTTAATACTCGTTTCGACTGCAAATATAGGAAATAATTTGTACCTTTGCGCCTGTAATAAAGAAAATTTGCATCAGAGCAATAAAATATTTACATAACCCTTTTAATTAAGTAAAAGTAAAATGACTAAAATTGGTATTAACGGATTTGGCCGTATCGGTCGTTTCGTATTCCGCGCAGCTCAGACTCGCGATGACATCCAGGTTGTAGGTATCAATGACCTCTGCCCCGTAGACTACTTGGCTTACATGCTCAAGTATGACACTATGCACGGTGCGTTCAAGGGCACAATCGAGGCTGATGTTGAGAACAGCCTTCTGATCGTAAACGGTCAGAAGATTCGTGTTACCGCTGAGCGCAACCCCGCTGACCTGAAGTGGAACGAGGTTGAGGCTGAGTACGTAGTTGAGTCAACTGGTCTCTTCCTGACTCAGGAGAAGGCTCAGGCTCACATCCAGGCTGGTGCTAAGTACGTTGTTATGTCAGCTCCTTCAAAGGACGCTACTCCAATGTTCGTATGCGGTGTAAACTTCGACAAGTACGTTAAGGGTACTCAGTTCGTATCTAACGCTTCTTGTACAACTAACTGTCTCGCTCCTATCGCTAAGGTTCTGAACGACAAGTTCGGCATCACCGATGGTCTGATGACAACTGTACACTCTACAACTGCTACACAGAAGACTGTTGACGGTCCTTCTATGAAGGATTGGCGCGGTGGTCGTGCTGCTTCTGGCAACATCATCCCCTCTTCTACAGGTGCTGCTAAGGCTGTAGGTAAGGTTATTCCTGAGCTCAACGGCAAGCTGACCGGTATGTCTATGCGTGTTCCTACTCTCGACGTATCAGTAGTTGACCTGACTGTAAACCTCGCTAAGCCCGCTACATACGCAGAGATTTGCGCTGCAATGAAGGAGGCTTCTGAGGGTGAACTGAAGGGTGTTCTGGGTTACACTGAGGACTCTGTAGTATCTTCTGACTTCCTCGGTGATACTCGTACTTCTATCTTCGACGCCAAGGCTGGTATCGCTCTTACCGATACATTCGTAAAGGTTGTATCTTGGTATGACAACGAGATCGGTTACTCTAACAAGGTGCTCGAGCTCATCGCTCACATGAAGAAGGTTAACGGTTAATTGATAATCGTAGACATAAGTACAGGCCGTCCAGCATTGCTGGACGGCTTTTTTTATACCCTTGTGTGAGCCCAGGGGCATCTCGGTGGTAAAAATCAGGGCGATTTATTTTGTATTTTTATTGGTTTGCATTACCTTTGTAGCAGATAGACAGCCCTTTGGCCTTGATGAGAGGTGTAGTGTAAGCAGGGCGAAGCTGTCGCAGAAAGAAGCAAATGCAGAAGATGATTACCATATTGGGTCCTACGGCGTCGGGCAAAACCAGTCTGGCTGCCGCCCTTGCCGCGCGTATCGATGCCGAGATTATCAGTGCCGACTCGCGTCAGGTGTATCGTGGCATGACCATCGGCACGGGCAAAGACCTCGACGACTACCGTCAGGGCGACCGCGTGATACCTTACCACCTGATAGATATTTGTGAACCCGGTACCAAGTATAACCTCTTCCAGTATCAGCAGGACTTCCACCTTATTTATAATAATATAGTGGCGCGCGGGGTGCGTCCTATTCTCTGCGGAGGTACGGGTCTCTATATTGAGAGTGTGCTCAAGGGTTACGCCCTGTCGCCCGTGCCACAAAACCAGGCATTGCGTGATGAGCTGGCAGACAAGTCGCTCGCCGAACTCACCGAAATGCTTGAAGACCTGAAGCATCGCAACCATTCGGTGATGCACAACCGGACTGATGTGGACACCGCGCAGCGCGCCATACGCGCCATAGAGATAGAGACCTATAATCTCGAGCACCCCACAGACAACCGCACGCTGCCACCCATAGACTCGGTCATCATCGGAGTGGACATCAATCGCGAGGAGCGTCGCCGCAAGATAACGCAGCGTCTCAAGCAGCGCCTCGAAGAGGGTATGGTCGACGAGATACGCCAGTTGCTCGACCGTGGAATCGCCCCCGAGAATCTTATCTACTATGGTCTGGAATACAAGTTCGTCACCGAGTATGTCATCGGCAAAACCAGTTACGAGGAGATGTTCCGCCAGCTGGAGATAGCCATCCACCAGTTTGCCAAGCGGCAGATGACATGGTTCAGAGGTATGGAGCGCCGCGGCTTTACCATCCACTGGATAGATGCCCTTGACCCCATGGACAGCAAGGTGGCACAGATTATGGACATAGCACATATACAGCCCTAATATAAATAATGTAGAGAAATGGCAGTCAACGAAAACAAATGGGGAGTCATCTATTGCCCCAAACACACTTTCCGCAACAAGTCGCGATGGGATGTCATCGAGCGAGTGTTGCGTGCCCATCGCATAGACTATGACTATGTGCACAGCGAGAGTGCAGGTAGCGTGGACAGATTGGTCAAGATGATGGTCAACAACGGTTACCGCACTATCATCATCGCCGGTGGCGACTCTGCCCTCAACGATGCCGTCAACAGCCTGATGCAGTTTGACGCCGAGGTGCGCCAGCGCGTCTCTCTCGGTGTTATCCCCAATGGTACGATGAATGACTTTGCCCATTACTGGGGTTTCCGTGAGGGCGAGGTTGAGCAGACTGTCGACTGGCTCTGTCAGCGCCGCGTGCGCCGGATTGACGTTGGCCGCATCAACTATCGCAACCGGCATGGCGAGGCTTGTCACCGCTACTTCCTCAACTGCGTCAACGTGGGACTTATTGCCGCCATCATGAATATGCGCAGTCAGACGCGCCAACTCTTGGGTTCGCGCACCCTGTCATTCATCTTCTCCTTTATCCTCATGATATTCCAGCGTCTGGAGTACAAGATGCGTCTGCGTATCAATGATGACAAGATAGAACGCAAGGTGATGACGGTGTGTGTGGGCAATGCCCTTGGCTACGGACAGACTCCCAACGCCGTGCCCTACAATGGCCTGCTCGATGTGTCGGTGGTCTATCATCCCGAGATTACCCAACTCTTTGAGGGATGGTATCTCTTCCTGCGCGGCAAGTTCCTCAACTCGCGCAGCGTTCATCCCTACCGCACGCGCGAGGTAACTTTCGACGAGATATCCCAGTCGCTGGTTAGCGTCGATGGCCGTCTGATGAGCAGTCCCATGGCTCCCCTCAAGGTGAGGGTAGAGCAGGAGGTCATCAACTTTCTCATCCCCGAGTAGGCGATAACTCCCACACTCAGAATAACGCAAAGGCATGCCCTATATATAATAGGTGGCATGCCTTTGTTGGTATATTTCATCGGCGGAAATGACATCAACTCTCGGGCGGTTATCTATAATACTGCCGAATTTATTGTTTTTTTGCAAATAGTTTATGAAAAATTTGCTTATCTGCATGGAATGTAGTATTTTTGAATGAGCATAAGCGAGCGCTCGTCGCTTGCTTCTAAAAACGAACAACTATTAATTAAATCTTGACATAAGTTTATGAGTTATCTTAAGTTTGAGAAAACTCTTATGACTAACCTCGAAGAGTCGTTGCCAAAGGAGTTGCTACGCACCAACCGCTCGGGAGCCTACTCGTGTTCCACCGTGGTAGAGTGTAACACTCGCAAGTATCATGGACTGCTTGTCGTGCCCGTTCCCGAGCTCGACGACGAGAACCATGTACTGCTTTCGTCGCTCGACGTGACAGTGATACAGCATGGAGCCGAGTTCAACCTGGGCCTCCATAAGTATCAGGGCAACAACTTCAGTCCCAAGGGTCATAAGTATATTCGTGAGTTTGATTGTAACAAAGTACCCACCACGCTGTATCGCGTCGGTGGCGTAATCCTTAAGCGCGAAGTGGTGTTCCAGCATTATGAGGACCGCATCCTTATCCGCTACACGCTGGTAGATGCCCACTCTGCCACCACGCTGCGTTTCCGTCCGTTCCTGGCTTTCCGCAGTGTGCGCCAGTTTACCCATGAGAATTCGGTGGCTTCGCGCGAGTATTTTCAGGTAGACAATGGCATCAAGACCTGTATGTATGCCGGCTACCCCGACCTCTATATGCAGTTCTCCAAGAAGAACGAGTTTCACTTCGTTCCCGACTGGTACCGCGGAGTCGAATATCCCAAGGAGCAGGAGCGTGGCTACGCTTCCAATGAGGACCTCTACGTGCCCGGATATTTCGAGATGAACATCAAGAAGGGCGAGAGCATCGTCTTTGCCGCTTCCACATCGCAGAGCAAGACCTCCGGTCTGAAGCGGTTGTTCGATGCCGAAGTCGAAGAGCGCACCCCACGCGACAACTTCTTCCACTGTCTCGTCAATGCCGCCCACCAGTTCCATATCCATGAGAAGAACGACGACCGATATATCCTTGCCGGTTATCCTTGGTTCAAGAGCCGCGCCCGCGATACGTTCATCGCACTGCCTGGTCTCACTCTCTCCATCGAGGAAGACGAGTACTTCGACCTGGTGATGAAGACTGCCGAGGTGGCGCTGCGCGAGTTTATGGAAGGCAAGCCCATCACCAAGCATATCTATGAGATAGAGCAACCCGATGTGCCCCTCTGGGCTATCTGGGCCATCCAGCAGTACGCCAAGGAGTGTGGCCGCGAGAAGTGTGCCAAGAAGTATGGCGCCCTTGTCATCGATATTCTCAAGTATATCGAGAGCGACGGCCATCCTAACCTCAAGCTCCACGACAACGGCTTGCTCTATGCGCAGAGTTCGCATGGCGAGGCCATCACCTGGATGAACTCCGTGGCCAACGGTCGTCTCGTTGTTCCCCGTACAGGCTACATTGTCGAGTTCAACGCCCTGTGGTACAATGCGCTGCTCTTCGGAGCCTCTCTTCTTGATGAGGGCAATGCCGTGCGCGAACACCTCCAGGCTGTTGCCGCCAATGCCAAGCAGTCATTCCTCGATACATTCCTCAATGAGTATGGCTATCTCTACGACTATGTCGATGGCTATATGGTCGATTGGAGTGTGCGTCCTAACATGATTTTCCCCGTAGCTTTTGACTATTCGCCCCTCAATCAGGAGCAGAAGAAGAGCGTACTTGATATCTGTACCCGTGAACTGCTCACGCCCAAGGGTCTGCGTACGCTTTCGCCCAAGAGTGGTGGCTACAACCCCATGTATGTAGGTCCTCAGTCACAGCGCGACTATGCTTATCACCAGGGTACGGCATGGCCTTGGCTCGGCGGCTTCTATATGGAGGCTTGTCTGCGCCTCTACAGGCGCACCCGTCTGAGCTTCATCGAGCGCCAGATGGTGGGCTACGAAGACGAAATGTCCAACCATTGCATCGGAACTATCCCCGAGCTCTTCGATGGCAACCCGCCATTCCAGGGCAGAGGCGCTATCTCGTTTGCCATGAACGTGGCAGAGATTCTCAGGGCAATGGAGTTGCTGGAAAAGTATTCATATAAATAATAGGAGGACCGCAAATGAAAGTTTTAATGTTTGGTTGGGAGTATCCTCCTCATGTATATGGTGGACTGGCTACCGCCAACTATGGTATATCTCAAGGTCTGCACGCCCAGGGTGATATAGAGACGATACTCTGTCTGCCCAAACCATGGGGCGATGAAGACCGCAGCGCTGCCAATATCGTGGCGATGAACTGTGTGCCTATCGCCTGGCGCGATGTCGATTACGACTATGTGAAGAACAAGGTGGGTAACATTATGGACCCCGACCTCTACTTCCGCCTGCGCGACCACATCTATTCTGATTTCAATTATATGCACGTCAATGACCTCGGTGCGATGGAGTTTGCCGGTGGATACCCCTCCAATCTCCATCAGGAAATCAATAACTATTCGATTATCGCTGGAGTCGTTGCCCGCACGTTCGATTACGACATCATCCATGCCCACGACTGGCTTACCTATCCCGCCGGCATCCATGCCAAGAAGGTTTCGGGCAAGCCCCTGTGCATCCATGTCCATGCCACCGACTTCGACCGTAGCCGTGGCAAGGTCAACCCTACAGTCTTCTCGATAGAGAAAGACGGTATGGACAACGCCGACTGCATCATGTGCGTATCTGAGCTTACCCGCCAGACCGTCATCAACCAGTATCATCAGGACCCCCGCAAGTGCTTCACCGTGCACAACGCTGTGTATCCCCTGCGTCAGGAGCTGGCCGATATTCCTCGTCCCGACCACACCGGAAAGGAGAAGGTAGTGACATTCCTTGGCCGCATCACCATGCAGAAGGGACCTGAGTATTTTGTTGAAGCCGCCAACCTCGTGCTCCACCGCACCCGCAACGTGCGTTTCTGCATGGCCGGTTCGGGCGATATGATGGACCAGATGATTTACCTCGCCGCCGAGCGCGGCATCGCCGACCGTTTCCACTTCCCTGGCTTCATGCGCGGCAAGCAGGTCTATGAGTGTCTCAAGGACTCTGATGTCTACGTGATGCCTTCAGTGAGCGAGCCTTTCGGTATCTCTCCGCTCGAGGCGATGCAGTGTGGCACTCCTTCTATCATCAGTAAGCAGAGCGGTTGTGCCGAGATACTCAACAACTGTATCAAGGTAGACTACTGGGACATCCACGCCATGGCCGACGCCATCTACTCCATCTGCCACAACGAGAGCCTCTTCCATTATCTGCAGACCGAAGGCAAGAACGAGGTCGACCAGATTACTTGGGAGAAGGTAGGCGCATGGATACGAGAACTATATGAGCGCACGCTCAATGGCAATAACTAACAACTAACAAACAACGATTATGAAGACAATTTGTTTATATTTCGAAATACATCAGATTACGCATCTTAAGAGATACCGCTTCTTTGATATCGGTACCGACCATTATTACTATGATGACTACGAGAACGAGCGCGATATCACCGATATCGCCGAGCGTAGCTACATGCCCGCCCTCAATGCCCTTGGCGAAATGATTAAGGAGCATGGCAAGGCCTTCAAGGTAGCCTTCTCGCTCTCGGGCGTAGGTATCGAGCAGCTGGAGATGCACGCGCCCCAGGTGCTTGCCAAGCTGCAGGAGCTCAATGACACCGGCTGCGTGGAGTTCCTCGCCGAGCCTTATTCTCATGGCCTCTCATCACTGGCCAATGAGGAGAGCTTCATCACCGATGTCAAGAAGCAGGTGGAGAAAATCAAGGAGTACTTCAACCAGTCTCCCAAGGTGCTGCGCAATTCCGGCCTCATCTATAGCGATGACATCGGTATGCAGGCAGCCAACATGGGCTTCAAGGGCATGCTCACCGAGGGTGCCAAGCATGTGTTGGGATGGAAATCTCCCCACTACATCTACCACTGTGCCCTCAACCCCAAGCTCAAGTTGCTCTTGCGCGACGTCAACCTTAGCGACGACATCTCTCTGCGTTTCAACAACAGCGACTGGGAGGGCTACCCACTCTTCGCCGACAACTATATCCGCAAGATAGCCGAGTGTCCCGAGGAAGAGCAGTTCTATGGCATCTTCATGAACCTCTCTGCCATCGGCGTGGCCCAGCCTCTGTCGAGCAACATCCTCGAGTTCTTCAAGGCATTGCCCGCCTGCGCCAAGGCACAGGGCATCACCTTCTCCACTCCTTCAGAGGTGTGCGCCAAGATGAAGTCTGTGGGTCAGCTCGATGTTCCCGATACTCTCTCATGGATGGACGAGGAGCGCGATGTGTCTTGCTGGCTGGGTAACCCCATGCAGCGCGAGGCTTTCAACAAGCTCTACAGCGTAGCCGACCGCGTGCGCATCGCCAACGACCCACGTATCAACCAGGACTGGGACTATCTGCAGGCTACCAATAACTTCTACTTCATCTCCACCAAACCTTCGGGAGTGGCAGTGGATAGAGGTATCTATGCCAGCGCCTTCGATGCGTTCACCAACTATATGAACATCCTCGGCGACTTCATCAACCGTGTCAACAACCTTTATCCTGAGGACATCGACAATGAGGAACTCGAGTCGCTGCTTACCACTATCCGCAACCAGGGCGACGAGATAGAGCTCAAGGATAAAGAGATAGTACGTCTGCAGGCAAAGATTGAAAAGATTGAGGCAGCCAGCGAGAAGCTGCGTGAGCAGATTGAGGCCAATACCGCCAAGAAGGCTGCTCCCAAGGCCAAAGCTGCTGCCAAACCTAAGGCTGCCGCCAAGCCCAAGGCTGTGAAGGCCAAGGAAGAGAAGCCTAAGGCAGAAAAGTAAACCAAGCCCAGACCCTCGACCGCAGATAGCGGCAATCGAGGGCCAGCGGGTACCCTCATAAGTTAAGTGTGACGCACCTTGTGCGTCTGCCACAGAGCGCGAACCATTGTTCCCTCTATGCCAGACACATCAGGGTGCGTTTTTTTGTATGCCCCTGGCCACGCCCTATTTCTTTGCTGATGCCGCGGGGGACTTGGTGGTGAAACTTGCCAGTAAAAAGGCAGGAACAGTCATCAATAGGGTAGAGGCTGTGTAAAGCAGAATGGTAAAGGGTTGGAGTACTGTGCAGCCAACCAGTAAGCGGACGATATTGATGTAAAACAAACCCGTAAAAGCCAAGTCTTGCCATTTTCATGTTATCGGCAGAGATTGTGATAACTGCGTTTGTCCTTGATTTATACCATCTTTAGCCATGTCCTGATGCACTCTGCTGGTTCGTATCGTATGTTACGAGCGTACGTACCTTATGTTACGAGCGCTCGTAACAATAGATACGAGTGTTCGTGCCTTTTGATACGTGCCGGCAGAGTTGCTGGCGGGTGTACTACAGATAGTCGCGCAAGTCGTATAGATGGTTTGCGACTAAATAACAAATAATTTGAAAGATTTCTGTTAAAACATTTGGGGAAGTCAAATATATATCCTATTTTTGCCATTATTATTTTGATTTCAACCATTTATTTTGAAATCACCCTGAGGTTGGTCGCATCCTGCACCAACCTCTTTTGCAATTTCTGGGAAGCAAATCAGCACTTTTCTTACTTAAAATTTGTCATTTACCTAAAATCCGCAACTATCATCCAATACACGATTAAGGGTAGATTTATGAGTCG
>ENA-OZFU01000465-OZFU01000465.1-human-gut-metagenome-genome-assembly--contig:-NODE-465-length-14439-cov-4.887236_pt1 | contig 14439 bp, 7 predicted proteins | sample MGYA00244650_ERZ653646 | MGnify/ENA primary metagenome ERZ653646 (study PRJEB26926, sample SAMN06164982) | human gut metagenome | biome: ENVO:00009003; feature: ENVO:2100002; material: ENVO:00002003...
TCTACACTTCTAGCTTCGTCGGCAGCGTCAGATGTGTATAAGAGACAGGTACTCAGCAAATTGGGAAAAGTGGAAATAGATAACGAGAAACATGTATTAAAGATTACTACACGTATTCCGAAGAAAGTAAAGTGATTTTAGTTTATTTCATCTCTTAGGATTATGTGAGATGCTATTTTCGGAGAATGTTGCTCCGATGGTATTGGCACCAAACGTCCGCTATACACGTTGTCATAGGGTGTCAAGTGGAAGATCATGGCCTTACGGCTCGTCGTGTGCTTGGTGGCATTGATGCAATGAAAGTGAAATCATGTCTGACTCTTTTTGATGCAGTATCACCTAATGATATATTTGGCAAGTGTTTGGATGCTTGCTATAGCGGTGAGAGAGATTTTAGAACACTAGACTTGTTAAGATCTTATTAGTATTGTCCTAATCCTAATGTATAATATATCTATCTCCATTGCGATTTCTGCTGATGCTTCTTCCGGACACAGGACAGTTGAATATGAGATTCCACTCGATTAGTGTTGGTATAGCAATCCTTAATTCTTCCCGTTTGCAGAATAAGCCTGTTTAAGCAGGCTTATTCTGCAAACTGGTGTTTAGGTGTTGATAATCAGGTAGTTGGAGGTGTAATTTAATTCTGGGAGGCACGGATTTGGGGTTCTTTGCTTCTTATTATGCATTGAAAAAGGGCTGAAAAGGGCTGATTTTGCAAAATAAGCTTGTTTTTATGAGCTTATTTCTACAAAATTTGCAGATTAGGAGAAAATAGGCTATATTTGTAGCCTAAAATGCGATTGTTATGGAGTATACGGCAATTTTGGAGAAGCAGATATTGGGGAGATTGAAAGTTGACAATCCCTGGTGGACAGAAGGAAAGGTTCCATCTTTTTATGGAAAGATGAGTCCCAGACTATATCTTGATATCTTTTATCCCTTGGTGAAGGATGTCGACATTCAACGTGCTATTATATTGATGGGACCTCGGCGAGTAGGCAAGACCGTGATGATCTATCATTCGATAAAAAAGCTGATAGACGAAGGGGTCTCACCGCAGAATATCATTTATGTGTCGGTGGAGACTCCGATATATAACAATATTCTTTTGGAGCAATTGTTTAATCTGGCATGTCAGATTCTTGGCAAGGAGAAGGGCAAGGAGCAGTTTTTTGTCTTTTTTGACGAGATACAATATTTGAAAGACTGGGAGATAAATCTTAAGTCTTTGGTGGATACATACCACAATGTGAAATTTGTGGCATCTGGTTCTGCAGCTGCAGCACTCAAGAAGAGCAGCAATGAGAGCGGAGCCGGGAGGTTTACTGATTTCAATCTGCCGCCATTGCTTTTCTTTGAGTATATCCATCTGCGCGGCTATGATATTATCATGCGTGAATCCAAAGTGGAGTGGGGCGGCATAGAGAGTTCTGTATATGATTCCATTGACATGGGCCAATTGAATGAACTTTTTCTAGATTATATCAATTTCGGAGGTTATCCAGAGGTGGCTTTCTCAGCTCGTATTCAGAAAGATCCCAGCCAGTTTGTGCGTCATGACATTGTTGACAAGGTCTTGTTGTGCGATTTGCCGAGTCTTTACGGTATTTCCGATGTGCAGGAACTTAATTCCTTGTTTACTATGATAGCTTATCATAGTGGGATGGAGTTCTCGTATGATGGAATGTCGAAAGAATCAGGGGTTAAGAAGGAAACCATTCGTAGGTATATACAATATCTGGAGGCTGCTTTCTTGATAAAAGTGGTGAATAAGACCGATGATACGGCAAGGAGGTTTCAGCGCCAGACCACGTTCAAGATTTATCTGACGAACCCCTCTTTGAGGTGTGCTTTATTTGAGCCGGTGAAGATGACAGATGGAAATATCGGTGACATGATAGAGACGGCTGTTTATTCACAGTGGATACCGCGCGATGAGCGTATCGCATATGCAAACTGGAAAATAGGCCGCACTCAGGGAGAGGTGGATCTGGTAGGTATTAATGATGCCTTGCAGAAGCCAAGTTGGGCGGTGGAAGTAAAATGGACTGACCGTTTCTTCGACAGGCCCTCAGAATTGTCTTCGTTGAAGTATTTCATGGAAAAGAATCATTTGTCTCAGGCCTTGGTCACAACTATAGGGCAGAGAGGCAGGAAGGATATGGATTTCGGCACACTGCATTTTATTCCGTCGGCCTGCTATGCCTATACTGTTGGCGAAAACACTTTGCGACAGGCGAAGAGAAGCTTTGGCTTGTGATATCCGTTAATAAGATTGACGTGCTGCTAATCTGAAAATCCCCCAAAATCCAGTCAAGCTCTGATGAACGATTCTGGGGCGAACGGGAGGAATAAGGATTATATTCTAAAGAGTTAAAATCCGAGCAGGCTCTGATGGCAGATTTTGGGTAAAACAGGACAAACAGAGATAAAAACAATAATAACAAGATAGAAATATGACAAAGAAAAGCCTTCTTATCAAAGACACTACGGTGGATGAACGAATGGCAATCGTGAAGGAGTCGCTTAACTTCTGCGACGGTGATTGCGATGGAGTGGATATGGATGACATGTATGACGACTATATCTTCGGTCGTCGTGAACTTGCCGATATCAATCTGGAATTCAGTCGGAAACATGCCGGTGAGGTGGTGCCAAACCGTCCTTCGGCACCTCGCGGCTGCATGGGACGGTAACCATTTGAATTGGCATGAAAAAACGGATTGTCTGGAGCGTTGTTGGCTTCGGACAATCCGTTTTTTTGTTTCAATTAAGGCTTTGGGGCTGAACTTCAAATGGTCATCAAGATTTGTTTTGCTAAACTCCACCTCGCCCATCAACCCGATTCTGACTGAATCACTTTATAGTCGTTTCATACACCGTTTCGGGGTCAGCCTTGCCGAAGTCCATGTCACGGTAGGCTTTGGGGAGGTCGGACATGTCGAGGGTTATCTCCTTGTTTACGGGGCGGTCGGGGTCGAGCAGGGAGTGGGAGAAGAGCCAGTCGTAGGTCTTGCGCATATAGAAGAAGCGTGCCGGAGCACCGTGGTTGGCGCCCTGCAGCCAGGTGTAGCGCAGACGGGAGTCGTTGCCGGACTTCTCGAGGTCGTTGACCACCGATTTAGACTGGCTTATGGATACAGCCCTGTCGGCAGTGCCGTGGATTATCCAGAGGGGCAGCCTGCCGAGCGGCGTGCGGTCTTTCTTCGAACAGCCGCCACACATGGCGAGAGCCGCCGCCACTTTGTCGGGATATGTGCAGGCGAAGTCGAGGGTGCCATATCCGCCGAGACTCATTCCGATGACATACACACGGGTGGAGTCGCAGGCATAGTTCTGTTTCGTCCATTCCAGCACGTCGTTTATCTTCTTCGGATTCCATGCTCCGCCAGGGTTTTGCGGCACCACCACCAAAGCGTCTACCTGCCTGCCCTTCACTATGGCGTCGAGCGGTCCGTAGCGTCTTACCCTGTTCAGGTCTCTTCCGCAGAGGCTCTGTCCGTGCAGGAATATTATCACCGGAGTCTCGTTGAGAGTGTAGTAATATTCCGTTGGGGTGTAAACCCAGAAGTTGTAGCCACCGGGTATGGCGTCTTTCACGGGGCGTATGAAGTCGTATTGGGCTTTAGTCTGTAATGATGCCGACAGGATGAGCGTCAGCATGAAAATGATTCTCCTTATTATATTTGGCATGTCTTTATGTTTTGTTCTAAGAGAAAACGCAGATGAGTAGTGGTTTATTGTGTAGGGAGGGGTGTAATGTGGTGTCGTTATTGGAATTTTGGGTAGGAAACGCAAGATGCAAGTAGAAAATAACGGTCGGTTTATGTTAAAAACAAAAGAATTTTTATTAATAATGGTTACAAACACCTTGTCTGTCCGTTTCTCAACTATAAGGAAGAATACAATTATTTTAAAATCTATTTTTATGAAGACAAGAAAGATGTATAATTCAAGTGCCAACTTGAAAAAGATGTCCATCACGCTTGCTCTGTCCTCTGCAATGCTTTGTCCTGTGGCAGCCAATGCCGCAGGCAACGGAAACGTTGCCCCTTCTCCACAAGCTGTTCAGCAAAGTGGGGTAGTGAAAGGTAATATTGTTGACGAGACAGGACTGCCAATGATTGGTGTTACCGTTATCCCTATGGGACAGACAAAGAACGGTACTGTTACAGACCTCGACGGTAATTTCACCTTGAACAACGTTTCGGGAAAGGTGACTCTTGAAATTTCATACGTTGGATACAAGACCCAGAAGGTGCAGGCTACCGTCGGCACCCCATTGTCGCTCAAGATGGTTCCCGAGTCAAACCAGCTCGACGACGTTGTCGTTATCGGTTTCGGTACCGTGAAGAAGCGCGACCTCACCGGTTCGGTAGCCTCAGTGAAGTCAGACGTCATCCTTCAGACCCCTACCACCAGTGTTGCTTCAGCCATGCAGGGCCGTATCTCAGGTCTCGACATCAACGGCAGCGAACTCCGCATCCGTGGTAACCGTTCAATCAGCGGCGGCAACTCTCCGCTTGTGATCATCGACGGTGTGCAGGGCGGCAGCATGAGCGACCTCAACCCTAACGACATCGAGTCTATCGACGTGTTGAAAGACGCCTCCTCAACAGCCATCTACGGTTCGCAGGGAGCCAACGGTGTAATCATCATCACCACCAAGAAGCCGGAAGCCGGCAAGATGTCAGTGTCTTACGACGGTTACGTCACGGCAGCCTTCCGTCCCGACCGCGCCGACTACCGTTCGCCAAGCGACTACTACAACACCCGTCGTCTGGCAGCGCAGAACGCCGGACTCTGGAGCAGCGAGGCCGACGACCAGTCGCTCTTCTCAAGCAACGAGGCATACGCAGCCTATAAGGCAGGCGCATGGACAAACTATGAAGACCTCATGCAGAAGAAGACCACATGGAGCACCAAGCACACCGTGACCCTCTCTGGAGGAACAGAGAAGACGGCAGCCCGTTTCTCTGTGGGCTATGCCAACGACGGCGACAAGTGGAAGAAGAGCGGCGGTACCGACCGTTACACCCTGCGTGCCAACATCGACCACAATTTCCACAAGTGGATCAGTGCAGGAGTGACATTCCAGCTTGCCCATACCCGTTCAGAGTATTCACCATACATGAAGGCAAAGAACACCGGTCTTGAGCTGGGTTCACCTTATGGCGTATACAACAATGAAACAGGCGAGTACAGCATCGGCAACGATCTCGTGACATATCCGCTGGCAGCCGACGACTATGTTAACCCGCTGATCGACCGCATTGACGGCGACAGATACAAGAAAGAGACCTACGCTACAAACGTAGTGGCAAACGGATACTTGGATATCCACCCGATTGAGGGTCTCTCATTGCGCTCGACACTCAACACCCACATCACCAACTCCTCTTCAGGCGACTTCATTGCCGAGAACCACTCTACGCTTATCGAGAGCGGCAAGACAAGAAGCCAGTCTAACATGTCGAAGGGTTCTTCTACATACGTGGAGTGGAACAACGTGTTGACATACAACTTCAAGAAGCTCCTTCCGGAAGACCATCACCTCTCACTGACATTCCTCACCACATGGGGAAAGAAGGTAGCCGACAATCTGAGCGCTACATCCAATGGCCAGACACTGGCAAGCAACCTGTGGTGGAACATGGGCAGCAACGACGGCGGTGAGGGCGCACTCTCACACTCAAGCTATTATCAGCAGGCACAGAACTTCTCTTATGCCGGCCGTGTGATGTACGACTGGAAAGGCCGTTACCTCTTCCAGGCATCCCTCCGTCGTGACGGTTCTTCAAAACTCGCTCCGGGTCATCAGTGGGAGTGGTTCCCATCAGCAGCCTTTGCATGGCGTATCTCCGACGAGCCTTGGATGAAGCAGACCAAGTCATGGCTCGACGACCTGAAGCTCCGTGCCACATACGGTGTGTCAGGTAGCCAGAGTGTAAACGCATACGCTACATGGAGCGGTGTTACCTTCGCCGACTGGAGCTTCGGATTCCAGGACACACAGGCAAACCGCTACTTGCTCGGTGTGGTTGACAACGGTTACTACAAGATTGCCAACAAGACCACGAAGTGGGAGCGTTCAGCATCCTTCGACCTCGGTTTCGACGCAGTGCTCCTCAACAGCCGCTTGAACATCACCTTCGACTGGTATTCACAGAAGACCACCGACCTCCTTCTGCAGCGCTCACTGCCTACATCAGCAGGACAGGACGGTAAGTATGCCACTATGGTGAACATCGGTTCAGTGAAGAACCACGGTGTGGAATTCTCTATCAACAGCCGCAACATCGTGACAAAGGACTTCACATGGGGTTCTACACTCACATTCTCAGCCAACCGCGAGAAGATCGACGAGCTCTACGACAATCTGAAGGAACTGCAGACAGGTACAGAGAAGGAGACACAGACCTATATGGTAGGTCATCCTATCCACTCATACAAGACATTCAAGTATCTCGGCATCTGGACCACCGACGAGGTGAACGCCTGGACCGACGAGACAGCATACTACAAAGACGCAGCCAAGACACAGCGCTTCCAGGCTGGTGACATCAAGGTGGCCGACCTCGACGGCGACCACGTGATCGACCAGAACAAGGATATCGCTTATGTAGGTTCCACATCACCAGACTGGTTTGCTGGATTCAACAACGACTTCCGCTACAAGAACTGGGACCTCTCAATCTATTTCTATGCTCGCTGGGGACAGTGGGGCGAGAGCAAGGTGGCAAACTACGACCCTTCTACCGGTGGCATCTACTCTAACTTCGACTACTGGGTGGCAGGCACAAACGAGGGCGGCTCTCTGCCGGCACTCTACAAGGGCCGCAAGCTCTTCGACTACGTTGGCTACCAGAGCCTCTCTTACTGCGACAACTCATTCATCAAGCTGAAGAGAATCTCGCTCGGCTACACATTGCCACGCACAGCATTGAAGGCAATGGGCGTAAACAACGTGCGCATCTATGCCACAATCAACGATCCTCTCTACTTCGTGAAGAATGACTGGCAGAAGCACTTCGATCCAGAGGGCAACCAGCGCAGCGTAACCGTTGGTCTTAACGTAAACTTCTAATCACCGTCAATAAAGGAAACAAAATGAAGAATTTCAATAAATATATTATCGCGGCACTGCTCGGTGGAACGACGATGGGATTCACCTCATGCTCGCTCGACGAATATAATCCAAGCAATGAGGGTGCCAACGCGGTCTTCGTTACCGAGAAAGGTATGGAGAACCTCGTGAACCAGATGTATTACAACTTCCGTTGGAAATTCTACGGACGTGAGGACCCTTGCCTCTATATGGAGGGATCGGCCGACATCTGGCAGAACATCGGATCAAACTACGACTACGGTAAGCAGCTCACACGCTGCGTAGACCTGCAGGGCGACCGCGGACAGTTTGCCAACGTGTGGAACCGTGTCTACGACAACATCAACGTCTGCAACACCATCATCGGCAGGCTCGACGACTGCAAGGAACTGTCGGCAGACAAGAGAAGCGACTTCGAGGGCGAGGCAAAGTTCATGCGCTCCTACTGCTACTGGTGGCTCACTGAGTTCTTCGGCGACATAGAGCTCAAGACCAAGGAAACCAAGGACCCGGAGTTCACAGCCAAGCGCACCGACCGCAAGACAATCTACGACGAAGTGATCATCCCCGATGCCAAGTTCGCTGCAGAGAACCTGCCTGTCACTCCTTATGAGGGCAACGTAGGCCGTTCTACCAAGAAGGCAGCCAAGGCACTCCTCGCACGTGTTCTTCTGACCCGTGCACAGTATGAGGAGGCAGGAAGCGACGCTCAGAAGGCTTTCTATCAGCAGGCCCTCGATGCAGCCCTCGATGTGATAAACAACAAGGCAGCTCTCGGAATCAGAATCTATGACACTTACGACGAGATATGGCAGGCAAAGAACAACAAGACGAACACCGAGTATCTGTGGGTGGCTACGTTCTCATCAGTATCTTCACTGAATGCCGACTCCAAGCCAAACCGTCTGCACTCATACTTCTCTCCGAAGCTCGTGGGCAACGCCGGTATCCAGAACACACAGACATCGTTCGACTATCCGGCAGAGTCAACACTCCTCATGCCTACATATTATTTCATGAACCTCTGGGAGGATTGGGACGCTCGCTACGATGCCGACTTCCAGGAAGCCTTCATGAACCCGTCGAAGTATCCTTACAAGTGGAAAGAGGCTGAGGCCAACAAGTATAACCAGCCAGAGCTCAAGGACAAGAAATCAGCAGTGAACGACACTCTGCTCTATTTCACCCGCAAGCACATCAGCGACGAGACAAGCCGCAACTATGCCACTGTAGACATCGACGAGCTGTACGACACAGGCAACGTGAACGCTTATGGCGGCGCTCCTCTGCGCAACTACAAGACCGATGCTGCCAACTACGACTCCAAGACTTCGCAGTATATCGCCGCTTCATTCCCACGCTTCAGAAAATACCGTATCTGGGATGGTGATGAGAACGGAACTATTCTCCTTATGGACCAGAAGGCAAACCAGAAGGCAAGCCATGCCGACGTGCCGATAATGCGCTATGCCGAGATGCCTCTCATCGCTGCCGAGTGCTATATCGCCCTTGGCAATCCGGGTGCCGCTGCCGACATGATCAACAACGAGATCCGTACGGCACGTGTAGTGAAGGCTGGCCACAGCCTGAGCGAGGCACAGGTGAATGCGTCACAGATGACCATCGACTGGATTATGGATGAGCGTGCCCGTGAGCTTTGCGGCGAGTGGCTGCGCTGGTTCGACATCAAGCGTGTTTACTCTCCACAGGGCAAGTTCGCTTCCACCATCATCGGCCGCAACCCGAGTATGACAAAAGACGACTGCATGCAGGAGTATCATGCCCTACGCCCGATTCCAAACACATTCCTCGACAAGCTCGAGAATGCGTCAGAGTTCGGTCAGAACCCTGGATACAATCCATATACGAAATAATGGCTGACGAGGAATTCCTCGTTGAATAGTAAAAAAAAGCGGAGTGTCATGGTTACAATACCATTGGCACTACGTCTTTTATTTAAATATAAACAAAGGACTATTTAAAAATTAAAGATTATGAAGAAAATTCTACTTTCAGCAATCGCCCTTATGGGTATGGTTTCAGCCAGCGCACAGGAGGCTACAACTCCTTACATCCTTTCTCAGGTTGAGGCAAACACTTATGCCGTTACGATGACAAACGATGAGATCACTGCCGCTTTCGATGCACAGTGGGTTGCAGACGCTTGGAATATCGGTGCCGCTCTTCCGGCAGGAACAGTGATGTTTGAGAACGACGACCTCGTCATCACAGCTGCCGTTGACAAGACTCCAGTATATACCGCAAACGGAAAGCTCTCTCAGATCAAGAAGGAGAATCCTGGTTATACTGGTTATGTTAATGCCGGTTCTACATTGGCTCAGAACAACTGGGAAGAAGGCATTACCATCCAGGACATTGCAGAGGTTAAGGCAAGCAACCATGGTATCGTTGCCGTTACACCTAAGAAGGCAGGTGTGTTGAGCTTCGGTGTTTATGCCGGAAACAACAGCCGTGCGATCGGTATCTACAAGCTCGCTACCGATGACGAGAAGGCAGAAGGCGAGTTCGGAGCAATGATCGCAACGAACAACTTCCGCAACGATGGTGAGAACGGAACCGTTGAGAACGCTCCTGCTTTCGTTGAGGCTCAGGTAGAGGCTGGCCGTCAGTATGCTTTGATGGCCGGTGGCAACAAGAACCTCTGCTTGCACCAGATCAAGTTCGTTGCCCAGGGTGGTAGCGTAGACGGCATCAGCTCGGCAGAGACTACAACAGTAAAGAACATCACTGCCATCTACACACTGGCTGGCGCACAGGTGAGCAGCTTGCAGGACGGAGTGAACATCGTGAAGTATAGCGACGGCACATCAGCAAAGATCGTTAAGTAACAATCTCTCAATATGGACAACGTCCACACCGATTAGCGTATCGATGAAAAAACAACTCCCGTCAGGCATTTCGTCAGGCGGGAGTTTTTTTCGTCCTTCCTTTGAACTTGTCAGGGAAAATGCTATATTTGCAAAATTGATTACCTCTCCCCCTCCGGAGACCCGAATCTCAACAAAACTACTATAAACAAAACTACTATAAACAAAACGATATGCTAAAGAAAATCAGAAATGCCGGTATCACCGCTTTGGCGCTATTGGCGTTGCAGCCAGCCTATGCTACCATCGAGGGCAGTCTCGACCCCACGTCGGTAGTGGCGCAATGGAGCAACTCATCAACCTATCCGAAAGTCATCGACATTAATTTCAGCGACGCTACATGGCCCGACACCTGGAAGGGAGAGACAGGAGTAGACTGTCCCGACTTTGCCAAGGGCGGTTATGTCAATGCCGTGCTGAAAGTGGGAGCCAACGGCGGCACAGCCGTGCAGTATCCTGTGCTCTTCCACAACTGCACTTTCGCCACAAAGAAGTCATACAACGGTTTCGCCGGTGCCACGGCAGCCTTCTGCCGACAGTATTACCTCGGTCAGAACAAGACCGGCAACAGCACCGCCACATTCAACGACTGGACCGTTGCCGGTCACACGCTCCATCTCGAAGACAACATCACATACGACGCCTCCGGCAACCCCAACTATGGCGAGGCAGGCTTCGTCCAGATGTGTCGCGACGCAGCTATCACAGATGCCGCCGGCAACAAGGTGTCGCAGCACGGATGGATAGAGATAGACCATATACCATACGTAGACCGTGTGCAGTGGTCGTGGTCGTCAACCTCCTGGGGCCGTGGCATAAAATGCGACTATAAGATTGGCGACGGCGAATGGAAACCGCTCGTATGGATGGGGTCAGAGAAACACAAGATGGGATGGACCGTCTTCTCCGACCAGGGCTATTTCATGGAGAACGTCATCAACGCCTCCGACGTGTCGCTCCGCTGGAGAGTGTGGGACGGCGAAGACCTCAAGAATCCCGTGCAGGTGGATGCCGACGGCAAATGTCCTTTCACCACCTCGCTCAACCCCTACGCCCAGATGCAGGCACCACGCGTACACAAGATACAGATTTTCGGCAGCGAGATAACCGCCGAACAGGCACAGTATGCCACAGACCATCCCGTATCTGACGTAGGCACCCTCTCCGACCTCGGCGGAGGCAGCGGTGAAGACGGTGAGACCGTCGCTCCCGACGACAATGCCGCCGTGGTGATATCCACCGTGGCACAAGACGGCACCGGCGACTACACCAAGATACAGGATGCCATCAATGCCATTCCCGAAGGTTCGCGTGGCATCATATACATCCGTCCTGGAGTGTATGAGGAGAACGTCTATGTCGGAAGGAAGAGCACGAAGAACAAATACTTCTCTCTCATCGGCGAAGACAAGCAGACCACCATCCTCACCTCTGGCGTAAGCCGCGGAAAAGGCAATGAGGACAATACCTACAACGACTGCGCCGCCCTCAACGTCTATGCCAGCCGCTTCTATGCCGAAAACCTCACCATCCGCAACACCAGCGGCAATGTGGGACAGGCAGAGGCACTCTTCACCAACGGCGACGCCCATATCTTCAACAACTGCATCCTCAGCGGCTATCAGGACACCTATAAGGCAAATGTGGGAGCACGCGGCTATTTCACCAACTGCACCATAGAAGGCGCCACCGACTTCGTCTACGACGGAGGAATGGAATGGTTTGACAGTTGCCGTATCCACCTCCTCAAGGGAGGCGGCTATATCACGGCACCTGCCGAGAGCGGCATGCCGATGACCAAGGTGATGTATCCCGAGCTCAGTGCCGACAAGTTCTATCCCGGTCTCTTCTTCCGCAACTGCACGGTGACGGCAGCCGATGGCGTTGCCGACGGCGCATACTATCTCGGCAGACCATGGAAGGAAACCTGCGGAGCGATGTTCATCGGCTGCAAGCTCCCCAAGGCTATCAACGCCAAGGGATGGAAAGACTGGAGCGGCTCTGAAAACAAGGCATCGCTATACGAATACAAGAGCATCGATGCCGCTACGGGCAGTCTTGCCGACGTGTCGTCGCGTGCCAGCTTCTCACATCAGGCAACGGATGCCGAGGTGGAGGCATATATGAACCCTAAGTTCCTCTTTGCGAAATACAAGGATGAACCGTTCGACTACGAGAAGATTCTCCGTGGTGCGGCAGCGCCGATGAACTTTGTCGTGACCCCTAACGAGATCTCATGGGAGAGCGACGACAACGCTGCCGGATATATTATATATAAGGATGGCGCCTTCCTTCGTTTCACCACCGACCGCTCCCTCACCAAGGATGCTGCCGATGATGCCAGATACAGTGTGGCGTCGGTATCCAGGAAGGGAGTCGTGTCAAAGGCGGTCCTCGCTTCCGATGCTCTCCGCGTTGCGGCATTCCCTACGGCAGAAGGATTCGGGAAATATGCCACAGGAGGCCGTGGCGGTAGGGTGGTGAAGGTCACTTCGCTTGCCGACGACGGTTCGGAGGGCACCCTGCGCTGGGCGTTCCAGCAGTATCCCGGCGAACCTCTCACCATCGTGTTCGCCGTGAGCGGCGACATCCGTCTTGCCGACCAGCTCCGCATAAACCGTGCCGACTGGACACTCGCCGGACAGACAGCACCGGGCGACGGCATCGTCATCACCCACAACAAGATAAACTTGGGCGGATCGCAGAACTTCATCATCCGCAACGTGCGTTTCCGCTGCGGACAGAAGGATGTGAACGGACAGATTCTGCAGGACCAGGCACTCGGCGTGGAAAACTGCAACAACTACATCTTTGACCACTGCGTGGTGGGATGGTCGATGGAAGAGAACATGAACACCCAGGACTGCCACTTCCTCACCGTGCAGAACACCATCGTTCATGAAGGCCTCTACAATGCCGGCCACAAGAAGGGCAAACGAGGCTACGGCACCCAGTGGGGCGGTTCGCCGGCGTCTTATTATCGCAACCTGCTTGCCGACAACAAGTCGCGCTCGCCGCGTATCAATGGTGCCAGAGGCGAGGATTATGTTGTCTTCCTTGAGTATATAAACAATGTGAACTACAACTTCGGCGGCAACGGCGGATGCTACGGCGGCGAGAACACCGCCGACATAACATCATACAACGGTATGAACTCAGCCCACGAATGCAACTTCATCGGCAACTACTACAAGCCGGGACCTGCATCCAACAAGTCGGGTGTCGTGCTTGTCACTTCCAGCTACGCCCGAAGTGGCGCCACCTCCTGGGGACCGGCAAAATGGTATGTCAACGGCAACGTGATAGAGGGCGACGCCAACCGCACCGCCGACAACTGGAAGGCGATGAGTGCCGAGCATTATTCGCTCTCCGACATCAGAGTGGATGAGCGCATCGTGCCGGAGCACAACTACTACAAGTATTCAAAGGCGGGCAACGTGGGCACCTACGACCCTGAGATGTATATGATATACAATGTGGAGAGTGGCGAACAGGCCTATCAGACCGTTCTCCGCACTGCCGGCACCATCCGTCGCGACGCCGTAGAGAAGCGTGTCGTTGAGGAGGCAACCACGGGAGTGAACCTCTACGGCGGTGCCACCTATGGCGCCAAGAAGGGAATCATCGACACCGAGGCTGATTGTGAAGGCTTCATACAGTATGCCACCGACTACACTGTGCCGACAGACACCGATGGCGACGGCATTCCCGACGACTGGGAGCGCCAGCATGGTCTCAATCCTGAAGTGGCAGACCAGAATATGGTCAATGCCCAGGGATACACGGCGCTTGAGGTATATCTCAACAGTCTGATGGGTGAGCAGCAGTCTTCTGAATTCCATGTCAACGCCATCCACTCCCTCCAGGCAGCTCCGCTTGTGGCATACGACCGCACTACCGCCACTCTGCGTGTCAGCCAGAATGCCGTGGGTGCAGTCCTCAAGGTGTATAATACTGCCGGACGCCTTCTTTCATCCCGACAGATTACGTCGGCCCTTACTTCCCTCTCCGATGTCAAGGCTCCCGTCTTCCTCGTCCGCATCGAGGGCAGCAAGGTGGCGCCACGTGTCATCAAGGTGGTGAAATAAGCTGATGTATCCAAAAAAAGAATATCGCTCAGGTCTTTTTCTTGGGCGATATTTTTTTTCCATGCATTGGCAGAAGCCTGAAAGCAGGAATACGGATATTATAATATGCCATTATTGGGCAGCTGTCTGTCGTCAATTCTGCCCATCCGGGGTAAGCACCGTGCCCATGTTGGGTAAGCAGCGTACCCAAGTTGGGCAAGCATCGTGCCCATTTTTTGGTTAAAAGCCAGACAAAATCCAATCTTCTAAAAGACAAAATCCACGCAAGCCCTAATGACCGATTTGGGTTAAACACACGCTGAATCTGTCTCTTATACACATCTGACGCTGCCGACGAAGCTAGAAGTGTAGA
>ENA-OZFU01000467-OZFU01000467.1-human-gut-metagenome-genome-assembly--contig:-NODE-467-length-14420-cov-4.455064_pt1 | contig 14420 bp, 20 predicted proteins | sample MGYA00244650_ERZ653646 | MGnify/ENA primary metagenome ERZ653646 (study PRJEB26926, sample SAMN06164982) | human gut metagenome | biome: ENVO:00009003; feature: ENVO:2100002; material: ENVO:00002003...
AAAATGGCAGTCAAATCCTGCGATCCGGATACCGCAAATTCGATAAAGCGTGCTGCCTCATCACGACCGGGAACGTTTCTACTTCCACGCAGACGTCTCGTTATATCAGACCGTATAATGAACTTTCGGTCACGAAAGAAAAAGGCGTCTGTCTGGAACAAGATCTTGCCTGTTTCAAAGGGTATATCCCGGAAAGCATGTTGCGCCTGATCATGGACAAAAAGCGGAAAGCAGAGCTGATCCTCTACCGATTCTTCGCCGGGGATTCCGTGATCGGGCATGTGTTGACCACAAAAAACCACATGCTGTTGAAGGTTGAAACGAGTGCGGCCAAAAATATCAGGATCTTCGAAAAGTATATGGACGTCATGGGTTGCGTTCTCGATTACATCGCGTATGACGGAACGACTGAGATCCCGGCGCATGTCCTGGAAGAACTGAAACGGCAGACAGAAGAAAATCCTTTTTCTTTCAGCAGTTCGGTCAAAGACGGAGATTTTGAATACTGTCTTCGCCATCATTATATGGATAGTGCGACAGGGGAACGGACTCCATATATGGACCCGTCGATCCAAATCTACGCATTCCCCGGTTATACCGAGATCGTTGATGAGATCACGGTGGATCCCGAAACCTATACGCCGTATCCGAAAATCCTGTCCCGATATTATTGTACGAATCCTTTCGTGTCGATTCGGGAACAGGATGGCTGTGCAGTCATCGTCGACAGCGACGGGAAAGTGATCCGTAAGGTCGTAGACAATTACGATTCCGGAAAACTAAACGCGGCGATTTCGATGGTTTCCTATATGGGGATCGCGCTTTCTATGTGCGATACGGAAAAAGAAACGATCGACGAGGTCTTCAACACTGTCGATGTCCCGTATGGGACTTGGCGTATCGGGAATATCTACATCACAAAAGGAGAACATCATGACTGAGTTGCATCCAAGCCCTTTACCGGGCCGTGCCCCGTACGATAAAAAATTCATCGAAAAGTTCAAGGTTCTGGAATCGTTGCCGGGATATGAGCGCCTCATTCCGATGGCGCAGTCGTGGATCGACAATCATTCTGACTGCTCGCTTTACGGAATCACATGCGATTGCTATATGGAAGCTGTGTTGGATATGACAGACGAAGACCTCCTCGCATGGGGGAATCGGTTCATATCCAAAACATTCAACAAGGAAGGAGACAATGCATGACATTGCGTGAACAGTTTGAAGCGGATTGTCAGCGATACGATCGTTTTCTCAACAATGTTATTGCCAAGATCCAAACGGCCGCAAAAGTGTTTGATTCGGATCGAGACGTGAATCAGCGGATCGAAAGAATCACACACGAAGCGTTCGGAAGCGGATTGTGGACGGAAAACGATTACCTTCACACGTTGTATGGAGCAATCGCTCCCAATGCAGCGTTCCTGGATTTCAAACATCATATTGACTGTACGGTCAAAGAAATTCACGACTATTTCGAATATCACAAATACTGAAACCGGAGGCGCAGATAAATCAAGGTCTGCGCCTCCTTCCAATAAGGAGAAAACCATGCATAACATCCTATATTACAGTTTTCCGGAATCGGAAAAGTGCGAAGAAATCGAACAGGAACTTTCCGTTTATGTGAGTCATCAGACATATCAAGAAGGTGGACATATGAGCAAAATCCGCTGGCTCAAGAGAACACCGCTGGATGACGTAGATGCCGCTGACGAATATCTGAAGAAAAACGATTCCGGGTGGTACGACTGTCTGGCTGTTCGATACAAAGAACCGCAGGACAACGCAAAACTCCGGGAAGCACAACGTAAAGTAAATGCTGCATGGGCAAAGGTTCGCACAATGGAGCAGGAAAAATACGTTGATTTTCTAAAATCTCAGTTCATTTCCTGTAAAGAATGCGGGTCAAAGTTGAATCGCAATTTTCTTGCTAAACCTGGAATGCGAGTCAACAAATGCCCTGTTTGCGGAGCGGAACTTCGTCCGAAATCTATGTTAGATCGGATCGAAAAAGCAAAACTGGCCGCAAAAAAAGCTGAAATGCAATATAAAGAAATCGCCCAAAAATCCAAAAGTCGGATTATGTGGCGTGTAAAAATCGAATTCCACACCTAAAGGAGAAACGATTTTATGCTCTTTCACGAAAAAATCTGGGCCGGACATCCCTCTTATCATTTTTCGGTAGGAGACACGGTAATGATAGGTCTCAATGAGGGAACCGTAACTGAAGTCCGTGAGGATGGACGATATTATCGTGTGAAATATGAAATTAAAACACGCGGGAAAGGGGAGACTCGTTGCGACGAATTTCCCTGGACTTCAGTACGACCGAAAACAGTCGGGAAAACTGCATTCACGGTCAAAAATGACTTTAGACTTCGTTATACAAACGTATCGATTCATAGCCTGATTCACGACCACATCTATTTCGGCATCGACTACGAGCCGCCGTATCAGCGGGGATATGTCTGGTCTGGCGCACAACGTGAAAGTTTGCTGGAAAGCATCTTCATGGGCGCGGAGATCGGTCGTTTCGTACTGCGAGATCGGGACTGTGTAGATGACGGACCTATGTACGAGATCGTAGATGGTAAACAGAGGCTTAGAACTCTGACCGACTACTACGAAAATCGGTTCCCGTATAAAGGGGTCTTTTACAACGATCTTTCCGAAAAAGATAAACAAACGTTTTTGAATCACGATGTGAGTAAGGCAATTCTTCGTAATTACAGCGATGAAGATATCATCCGTGTTTTTCTGCTCATAAATCGTAGCGGAACGACTATGTCCGACGATGTGATCGAAAATGCCGAAAAGACGCTTAAAATAATGGAGGCAAAGAAAAATGGTTAAACAAAAGTACGTTCTGGTCAACCAGGACATTGTTAAAAAAGTTAGCCGCTTTTTGTCCAGACCGTTTGGTCTACCTGAAGCAAACTACCAGGGCGACAAAACGATTTCTGTGACGGTAAATTTTGGGAACGGTATGAGCATGGATATCCAGTGCTGCGGTTCCCGGAGTAAACCGTCCTGGACACAAGCAGTCCTCTTCAAAAACGGGCAGGAAGTGGTTTGCTCGCAACCGAGATCGAATTTTCTCGGGCAATGGTACCTTCAGTATGGCAATAACCTCTACGTCGCAAACGTCATTGAAAAGTGTCGCATGACGGAAATGGCGGTTGATGCCATTGAAAAGGCAAATCATCTTCCTTACGGGATCCCCTGTATCGACGCAGACACGATCCTGGTCGATCTGGTCAATCAGGAAGATATGGAGGAAACTGGTATCGGGGAAGGCCTTATCGCATTGTGGCTGAAAAGCTGCGATCGAGACAGCGTCCAAAAAGTCTTTGAACTTTTTACTGGTACGCGGTTTTCGGAATATCTCCAGCGTTGCACCGAAGAAACGACTGTACAGACCGATCCTCATATCGAGGTAAACGGTAAGCTGATCAGGGTTCTGGAATACGCAAAAGACATGCTGGAAGATGGGTCCGCCTATGTCCGTATGTCGAAAAAAGACGAGTTGGAAATTGCCAGACTCGTTTCCGGTGGGATTATCCGGATCGAAGATGTTATTCATTGCTTCTCTCGTAATTACCATTACGATAACGATGGACGTGAATACATCGAAATTGCAATCGGAGAAGATGAAGATCTGTTCATCGAAAATATCCGACTTCACAAAGAATGTGTGACTTGACACAAAAAAGCAAGCGGGGCGCATCCGAAAAGGGTGCGCCCCGCTTGTTCTATTTTTATAAGCATCAATATACTGATTTACTGTTTGATTTCTTTTGGTTCACGCTCCCCCCCCCTGTGTGAAAAGCAACCTTTTTTTGTCACGTTGCCGCCAGTGTATGTGGGATTTGGATTCACGTTCCCCCTACGGGGAGCGACAGAGTACACACGATAGATAGGCGCAGCCCCGCCGATTTAGATTCACGTTCCCCCTACGGGGAGCAACTTTCGTCGTGAGTGTGCATCACTACATTCAAGCCCATTTAGATTCACGTTTCCCATACGGGAAGCGACCCGAGAAAAACCTGCTATCCCACTTATCCAGGCTATTTTGATTCCCGCTCCCTGTACGGGGAGCAACCTCGGAGATTTTCCACTGGAACTTTGCCAGCAGATTTAGATTCCCGCCCCCATGCGGGGAGCGACGAGCGGCAGTATTTGAGTGACGCCATTTATTTAGATTCGCGCTCCCCATGCGGGGAACGACAATCATTGTATGGCAGGTACGGACATTTGGATTCACGCTCCCACTACAGGGAGCGACGGTGCAAATATCTGGTCGCAGTTATTTAGATTCACGCTCCCCATACGGGGAGCGACCTTACCGTTTCGAGTAGTCGCGCCGTACAAAAAATTTAGATTCACGCTCCCCGTACGGGGAGCGTCGAAGATAGTGCAGCGGCATATCCTTGGGCAGCGCTATTTAGATTCACGCTCCCCGTACGGGGAACGACGTTTCGTGATTTTTTTCATCGGCATTGTGCGGGCAATTTAGATTCACGCTCCCCATACGGGGAGCGACTCAAATCCCTGGAATAGAGTTCCGTCATCCATCAATTTAGATTCACGCTCCCCGTATGGGGAGCGACATACCACTGCCGGTGTCCGGCACATGATGACAAATTTAGATTCACGCTCCCCGTATGGGAAGCGACAACCAACCCCAAAGTAACATGGAGGATGTCAGTGTATTTAGATTCACGCTCCCCGTATGGGGAGCGACGTCCCATATTGTGCAACATTCCAAATGTTTAACATTTAGATTCACGCTCCCCGTATGGGGAGCGACGGAAACATCGGATTCGTAGTAGGAGCAGGAGTTGGAACATTTAGATTCACGCTCCCCGTATGGGGAGCGACGCAATCGTCTTGTACAGCAACTCGTGCAGCAAGAGATTTAGATTCACGCTCCCCGTATGGGGAGCGACAGCAATCCTGCACAGGTCATTCCCTGCTAAGGAAAGCAACATTTAACGGAAATGCACAAAACAGTATTGCGTTTTTTGCTATTATACCACAAAAACAAAATACAGTCAATCTTAATGCGGTGCGAACAGACAATGAAAACTATGCTTGCTTACAGTTCGCACAAAGAAAATTTTAATACTTTCTTTTTGTTGCAAAGTAAGTATATTAAATCTATAGGATAAATAGAAACGCGAAAAGTTTCAATTTATCTTCATAATTCTTGAAAGCCATCCATACAAAGGATGGCTATATTTGTTATTGGAGGATGATGTTAGTTGGAAAGAATTAAAACTGGCGATTATGTACAGCATTTCAAGCGAAAATTTAAAAACAGGGAGATTTTGAATATGAGTGAGAAGAGATTACTGGGGCCAGGCTGCAAAGCATGTCCGGTCCGTGAATTTGGTCACTGTGACACCATAACGTATCGCGGAAGCCGCTGTGCTGAATTGCGCGATGAAATTGGACTGGATGACCCCGAAACGGTTACTCCGGTTAATTATACTTATCGCGGAATTAACTGCGTTGGTGTCCAGTATGGCATTTCTCCTAAACGATTTTTGTTCGACCGGAACGGGGAGAATGTGGATTTTCAATACGAGAACCCTGACGACTTTTATCCGGTCGACGAACTGGAATTCGTCGAAAAGGCAATCGATGCTTTCCTTGAACAAGAAGCTGCCAAAGAATCCGCTTCACTGAAAGAACAACTCGAAAAATATAAGGCTGTTTTCGGCGATATTCTTTTCCCGGCGAAACCTGGAACCGAGGAGTTTGCAAAACGCCGCGATATCCAGGAAAATCCAGCAGGGAAGTGGATGTATTCTTTCGATGGCATCAAGTGGAAAACTGTGCCGCAGGACACTGGAAAAATCGATTTTCGGAATGCCATGCTGCGTAGGATTCCCGAAGGTGTTGTTGTTGGCGTGACCAACGACGTAAAAGCTCACCCAAACCAATACGAATACACCACAGACAACGGATACACCTGGCGAAATTTGTGTAATGATGTCCCGTCCGGGCACGTTTGGATTTATCATGCGAACCACGATGCAACATGGTTCAGAAAGGTCAAAAAAACATGAAAAGGTTTGAAACTTTAAAGAAAGAACTGTTCTTTTATGGGACAGAAGCTATTGAGGATTTCCTCGGCTTCGAAATCCCTGAAGGATGGGACAAGGAAACCATAGAAAATGCAATGGACGAGGTTTGGGAGCAGATGCCTGAAGAGGAACTGAATAAATTCTACGACAAATACGACATCCCAGTATCGTTCGATGAACGAGCGGATATCGTGTTGTACGACGTCGAACACGAAGGCATTAAATGTGTCGGCGTCAATTGGAATACTCGGACCTTCTATTTTAAGGTCTGCGGGAACGATGTCGTTTATGAACAGCCGCACTATGCAGATGCTCCGGAAGGTCCCACTCGAATCCATATGGTCATTGAGATGTATCTCGATGAGATTGCTCAAAAAGTCATTTCTGAAAAGCCTGGACAAAGCAAACGAGATGCCGAGGCTATTATGCGTATTTTCCCGTATGCGGACAAATATACGTTTGTTAAGCGAGAAGCGGATAACAGTCTGACCATCGGGGTCAAGGGATGCTGGACAGCTAAAGTTGACTCGGTCCTGTTCCCAACACTCGAAATTGGCGAAACCAAGCAACTGGGCGATTTTCTTCCTGTGAAATACTTCAGCATAAATCGCCCTATTGATCCGGGCGCGTTTCCGGTGAAAGCTGGAAATAAAGTTCTGGATATTGTCAATTTCCCGGAGGGCCGTCGATTTTGCAAAGAAATCGGCGGGGAAGCCTGGGGCTATATTGCGTGTAAATCCAAGCTCCCTTCGGACATTGCAGATAATTTGAGAGAAGGCAAGTAAATATGAGCGATTATTTCAACATGGCTTTTACGGAAGCTGCTGATTTAGGGTCTGCAATGATAAAAGCCCACGATCTCGTCAAATCCGAAATGCAAATCGCGAGGGTCAAACAAATCATCAAACGCAACATGTTTTTTGTGCCGTCCATTCGATATGGAGAAGCAAACTTTTATCCATTGATGGACGCTGCAGACAGAAATTGGTTGTGTTCTCTGTTTAATTATCGATTTGTCTTTTGGCCTGAACATCATCTTTTGGGTGTTGTGGGCGATACGCCGGAAGAACTGGATACATGGTTCAATTTCACGTTCCAGGACAGCACAGACCAGGATTATCGATTTGAGGAGTACCCGAAATTACCATTCTTCATCCAAGAAGTAGAAAAAGCAAAATCTACTTTAGTAGGACCGAAAGAAACGGTGCTTCAAATTCTGAAAGATAACGACTGGCTGGATGAAGACGAAGAGTACGATAAAAACCAAATCGAATATCTATTCAGGACGTACTTCTATAGAGAAGTCTATGCCAAACTTCATCTGTTTAGATGGCTCTACGGGTATGAAGATCCCGTTTTTGAGCGATTTACAATCAACGGCATAGAAACTCAAGAACAAGCACAAAAACTTTCTGTGATCCTTCGCGTATGTAAAAAAGACAATATACAATAAGCAAGCAGAACCCCGCTCGTTTCCTAACTGGAACGGGCGGGGTTCTCTTTTTATGGAGTGCGTTACGAGAATGTATTTGCAATCTGTTGCAAAGTAAAGATAATAGACTTATAAGATAAGTCAAAACACCAGACGAAAGTCATGTTTTTTCTTGTCTTCAAAATCTTTTAGGCTATCTCTAACGGGATAGCCTTATTTTTTTTTAGGAGGTTTTTTCTAATGAACAAATTGGTAAAATACGCCCTGATCGCAGCTGACGAACAGGACCTCGAACTGGTTGGTGTCTATGCTGACCTGGAAGAAGCACAGCAAAAGATGCGCGACGCATTCATGCATATGATTGACGTCGACGACAACATCTCCCAGGATGAGCTCAATCAATGGATCGAAGAAACGTACGATGCGGGCATTGATGAGTACCAGGCCCGCATGCTTGATTCCGTCTCCATAGACGGACACAATCACGATTGGAAGATCGAAAAGATCTCCGCCATGGGTGAGTGTCGAAAGGCAGAAGAAAACGACGAAGATATCGTTATCGGGACGTACAAGATGTACTTGGCATACTGGGGATCCGGTATGTACTTCTGTTCACCCTGCAAGGTCAACACAAAGACAAAACAAGTCTTTGATATTGGAATTGCTGGATGCTCGGACGAATGTACTGTAGTCACGGAAACCGTCGAGATAGACGAGAAAGAGGTTCCTGTTGTACTCGTTGACGATGTAATTCTGGACTACACGCCCGTTGTAGCCAAAGAAGAACTGGAACGGGCGAAGGAATTCGATCAGTTTTGGGTCTCTGATCGTTTCAAGACCCTGGAGGAAGCGATCGCTTCTTGCCGCTGCCACTAAGGAGGAAATTATGCAAATTCAAAACAGAATCAAGTATCAAGTCGTTTGCTGCATCGAACGAGAAATGTTCATCGTCGGGATCTATCCGTCGATGGAAGAAGCTAAAAAAGCCATGTTATTGGACATGGCCCATGCGCTGGAATGCTCGACAGAAGATATTCCCGACTGTGAAGAGCTCAGCATTGGAGAGACAAGTGCATGGGCAAATAACGTTGGCTTGTCCAATGCAAATTATGACTGGAACATTTTCGCACTCACCTGCGACGGCGAGTGCCGGGAATACGTTCCTGGCGATGAGGACGTCATCAATGCGACCTATTGCTCGTACTGGGATTCCGGCGCGTGCTTCGAAGCCCCGTGCAAAGTCAACATCAAGACCCATAATGTCTTTGACATTGGTTCTGCTGGGCATGCGGCAGATGATGACAGTTGCTTTGAAGAAGATGTCATCATCCGCGACAACAACGCCGACGATGAATACGAAGTGGTTTCTTTAGATTCCATTCTCGATGAGAACGGAACTGAAGACGCGATGGAGTGGTTCATTAACATTAAGAAAAACGGACTGTTCTGGCGTTCCAATCGATTTGAAACGCTGGACGATGCCATCGAATTCTGTAAAAAATAAGGAGAAAATTTTTTATGATGATTCCAAAATACACCCCCATTGTTGAATGGGGTACCTATTCCGATGACGTTCATTTGCGGGACGAAATCAGCAGATACCAACGATTACTGGACGATTGTCCCGGTTTTAGGCCGTTCCTCCTCAATTATATGAAGAAGAAACGGATTCCGTCAACGCCTGAGCTTATCATGAAAATGCTGTATGCCGCCTGCGTTGTAGGCGGTCCGGAGGCAATGAACGACAAGTATCTTCAGGAGATCATGAAACGCAATGGCTTGTACCAGGAAGATATTGACGACTTCGTAAAAAAGGCGTCAAAATATACTGAAAAAACCGTTCGTGTCAAGTTTGCTCCTGGCGACAAATGTTTTGTGTTCACAAATGAATACAAACTGAATTCCAAGAACCGGATTTACCATACCCATAATCAGGTTGTGTATCCGGCAACCGTTGTGGAAGTCGTCATCGACGCTACGGATGTGACGTACAACCTGTACGTTGACACGGGGATCAAAACTCGTGGCGAACCGCCGTTCGATACAGTCCTTGACTGGAAGGCAGGCGTAAAGAATTACGAATGTTTCCAGACCAGGGAAGATGCAGAAGAAGGCCTGAAAAGACTGAAGGAATTTAAAGAGGCCGTGATTTCGGCTGCAGAAAAACCCATCGACCCGGAAAAATTTGCCTACGCAAAGGAACTGATTGACGAATTCTGTCAATCTGAGTACCAGTCCCCGGCAGAGTTTGACGATCTGGAAAAGATCGCTATCGGGTATACCACTATCACGGACGAAGAGATCCCTATCCAGGTGTATGTTGATCTCGTCCATTATCGCATCGATCGGTATCTGGACGATGATTATCGTTTGAAGAGCGAAGAATACAGCGATCTCGAAGATTTCATCCAGTATGCGTTGGATGGATTGAATTTCGATGAGCTGATCTATGTCTCGGATGAGGAACTCAACTCGTTCAAAAAATGGGCCAAGCAGAAACACCCTGCGGAATAACAGAAAATAGAAATACGGGCGTCAGGATTCCTGGCGCCCGTATTTCTTTATTTGTGTTTTGTTGCAAAGTAAGTACACTTAAGTCATAAGATAAATCAAAACCGGCAAACCGCAGTGCGTGTTTTGTTCTCTTGATTGTCTTCATAACAAACTTAAGCCTATCTCTAACGAGATGGGCTTATTTTATTTAAGGAGGAAAAAATAATATGAGCAAAGACCATGTGATTTGGACGAACGACCTCAATTACGAAGATTGGCGGGAAGATCTGGAAACAGATTATCCGGAACTGTCCGAAGATGAGCGCATCAAACTGATGTACGAAATCAACGACAGTTACCTGGATGACGAGCGAACGAACCTTGATGTGCAGTTTTCCCAGCCTATTTTGGTTGTAGCCGACCTGGGTCTGTGGAACGGGCGTCACATGGGGTATAAGGAAATTCCCAGCGGAAACATCCGGGATTGCCTGTATGCTGACACGGATCAATCTACCTGGTATGTGGATCAACTGGGCGACCTTCGGTGCGACGCAAGCCACCATGACGGTAGAAACCATTACCTCTACCGGGTATACAAGGACGATACAACGGATCAGCAGCGGGAAAATCTGAAAGAAAAAATCCTGAAGGGTAAGGCAACTCGCGCCGATATTACCAGGATCACACGGAGACTTGGCGATGAAATCGCTAAAGTTTACGGATTCAAGATCAGGAAACTACCTGAACAACGCTCAAAACGGTCCTAAGTCAATAACATTACAGAAAGGATGTGAGCGGCGCAGAATACCCGTGACTTCCGTCGTGGGAAAAATGCGCCAATTTTATGAATTTTGAAACTTTGAAAAACGATTTTCTGCTCACGGGTAAGAATGCGGATAGAATCCGTTTTACCTCAGAGGGGTGGGACGTTTGGGCAACACTGTTCGCTCTGAGCGAAAATATTGCCGCCGTCTACTATGTCGACGTGCCTGAAAACCGCGATGGCACACAAAAATATGGATTCTCGTTTAATGAAAAAGCAGAACTGGCTGCGCTCGTCAACCGCAAAACAGGGCGGATTATTATGCCGAGCTATGGTTTCCGAAGCATGCTGGATGATGTACCTGATGAAATAGAGATCGGATTTTCAACATTGACCCGCGAGGCGGCCAAAAAAATTTTGGACGCCGCTCAGAAACTGACGGAAAAAGAGCCGCTTCCTGCTTTGACGGATGACGACATCGAAAATGCAAAAACGGAAGCGCGGCGTCGCTATATCGCGAAGATAGATCGAAAGCCGCCGATGCTCGATGTATTGATAGACAATGTTCCGTCTGACGTTTTGCTGGATTGCTTTTGTGAAGCTCCTGGGTGGGAAAAAAGAATTGCCCTTGATTGGCTGATCTCCAAGACCAGATATGGCAAGCACACATACAGGGAAAGTTTGCTGTGGCAGAAGGCATATGAGGTTGCGATCGACGCCGAAATCAAACGATTCGAGCAAGACGCGAGTTGCGTGGAACACATCCAGAGAGACATGTCCGATGCGGTAGAAAAAACAGACGCAAAGAACGTGACGGTTAGATTCCTGTGCTCGGACGGTTCCGAGTCTGAAACGAAAATCGAAAGTACCGCGTTTACGCAATATTCTTCTGGATATGATGGAGTTATTTGTCTCTGGAATGTTGCTCCGGCATCTGAACGTAAGCGAGTCCTTGATGCGCTTGGCACCAAGTACAGCGAAATGCCGGTCAGTGCGATTCTGAAAATTTCGTACAGAGGCAAGCCAATCTGGGAGAAAAAGTAAAACCAGTTACGAAAAAACGTGGTTTCCTGATTAAAACAGGAAACCATACTAAAATTTGGAGGTAAACTATGTCAAAACATATTTGTCCCAATTGTGGATGTGACGAATTCTACGCTGAAGCCAAGGTCATCCAGAGTTGGAAAGTGGATGCGTACGGAAATCCAATTAAAACAACGGAAAGCTGTACGGAAGTTGTTCACTCTCCTGATGACAATGACAGCTGGAAATGCGCAAGGTGTGGATGGAACGGCACAGGGAAAGAGGCGCTCGTAAAATTGTACCGTGTCGGCTTCAATGTTGCGGGCAGCATCGTTGTGGCTGCACCTTCCGCCGAAGAAGCAAAAAATGAAGTCCTTGCTGGTATTCGTGGCGAAGACACTTCTATGATGCAGGACATCGCTAATATCCTTCAGCAACATCTGTCACATGCTGATGTCAGCATCGACGGTGTAGAGGAGGAGGAAGATGGCTGAGGACGTCATCCGGGGAATTACCTTTCCGTCATACCCGAAAGATGTGCTTCTCAACGCATTTCGTGGAAAAGACGAAGACGAAAGATATGTGGCTGTGAAAAAGCAATGGAGTATGATCTTGTCATCTCCGTCATTTTGCGGATGCAGTTTCAGCGCAAACAGAGAATGGCGAATTCATTATATGACATTAACACCGAGCACTCGATACCCTGAATCCTGGCAATTGACTCATTATGATGAAGAGGGGCCGTATTGTCACGTCTCTTATTCAGACACAAATCGAGAAGCTGGTCACAAAATGAGAGAATTGGTCTGTGAGTTAGCACGTTATTCGGCTGACAGAGATATCTCAGCCCGTATTCATTTTTCGGCTGAAAAAGAAAGGGGAAACGTATGAGAAAAGGATTTACTTTTTTCCAGTGCATCAAGCTGCTGGAAAACTGTATCAACAACGGCGTTCTCGCTACGGACCCTACCGATAAAAATCGGGTACTCGTATACCGAGATGCTGGGACAGGCATGCCAGAAGGGTGGTACAGCGAACCGCTTATGTGCGTAGCGCGGGAACTTCTGCACCAAACGAAAGGCCAAGAATTATTGACGAACGAACTTGAAAAAAGGGGCGTCACATTCACTTGTGCAGAAAACCCGGAATATCCGGTTCCGTTCGTTCATATTTGATGCGGATGCGGAATCTCGTGATTTATACAAAATTTATAAGGAGTTGAATTTTAAATGCAAAAAAACGAAATGGCTTTGTCCTTTTTTGAGGGCATCAACTGGACCGAGTTTTACCAGGAAAAGATGGCTCTGTGCGAACTCATCGACCATTTCCAGGGATCTGATGATATCAAAGAACGAAACGCCATCGAATGGATCAACGGCATCCTCGAAATGATGGATGCGATGGGGGATACGGCAGAAAGCCTTGGCCTGTTCGAATATCCTGAACGGGACGAAAACGACCGTTGTTTTGATGAACGGTTCAACGATGTCCTGCTCAACAATCCGAACGAGGGAGTGTGATACAATGCTTTTCTCTGAAAAGTTTTTGGTACCACAGTTCCTGAACCAGTACGGACCGAAACCGGGCGATGTTGTTGTATTATACGATGTCGCAGGAAGAAAGGTTTATTTCTGGAAAAACAACGGAACTGCTGGTTGGGAACTTTTGTTCCCGCCGCGAGGATATCGAAAGAAACCGGTTACTGTCAAAAAAACAGATATTCGTGTTCGGATCAACAAAGACGGTTCGATTTCCACCGGTGAGGTGGTATCAGAATTGGTTGTGAAGGACTAAACTGATCATACAGTGGTCTCACTGTTACAAAGAGGCAGGAGCAGTTATATGTTTTCAAATCTAACGAAGTTATCTGCTTTTGCGGGTGACTATGAACTGTTTAACGAATATACAATTCAAGCACTCGAAAAGCAGAAAAAACAAATGGATGGGTATATAACCTATGCTTGCGCACTTGGCGGGCAAAAAGGGATCCCGACATTGGTTTCCTACGAAACACATGTTTTCAAAGCAATACAGGATCGATTCAAAATCCAATATTCAGAAATCATCATCGAAAAGCTGTTTAGGCTTCTGGAAATAGAAGAACTGGGAGAACGAATTATCGAGCTCCAAGAAAATGCCCCAGATTGGACGGAATCGGAAAAGTATTACATTGCTCTCTACGACCAGGGAAACGATCTTTTCTACTACCTGCACATATATGCAGATCGAATCCTTGTCGGAACGGTTGTAACAAATCAGCACATGTATTTCGTGAACGAAAAAGCTGCCGCATTCATTTGCGTTTTGTGTGATGGAGTATTAGCCGAAGGGTTAAACAACATCCCAATGTTCGCAAAAAGCGACAGCAGAAAATGCCAACAATACAAATAAACAGTAAGCGGGCGCCAATTTAACGGCGCCCGCTTACTGTTTTGTTTTTAAAAATTTTCTTCCAAAAAAGAAATAGATCTTTGTACGTTACCGAGTTTTCGAGTTAACTGCTGAAAAGTGCAGTTGTATTCAAGAGACAGTCTTTGCACGAGTTCTTTATCTTCTGCTGCATAGCTGTCTCTTATACACATCTCCGAGCCCACGAGACCGATCAGTATCTCGT
>ENA-OZFU01000470-OZFU01000470.1-human-gut-metagenome-genome-assembly--contig:-NODE-470-length-14396-cov-6.131929_pt1 | contig 14396 bp, 14 predicted proteins | sample MGYA00244650_ERZ653646 | MGnify/ENA primary metagenome ERZ653646 (study PRJEB26926, sample SAMN06164982) | human gut metagenome | biome: ENVO:00009003; feature: ENVO:2100002; material: ENVO:00002003...
TGATCGGTCTCGTGGGCTCGGAGATGTGTATAAGAGACAGTCAAGGTGCAGATACTCTCCAGCTCAGCCTTTGTCAAGGCGGGTGACAAGCACTTCAAGGGCCTTGCCCCAGTGGACTGCTATCAGGAGGGAGAATGGTACAAGTACACCTATGGCGCCTCGACCGACTACAACGAGATTTCCCGTCTGCGCAAGTCCATCCTCGACCGCTTCCCCGAAGCCTTTATCGTGGCTTTCAAGGGCGGACAGAAGATGAATGTGGGTCAGGCCATCCGCGAATTTAAGAGTAACAAGTAAAATCCTAATTAATACAACAACGGCAATGAGTTTTTTCACCAAAGAAGTAAGGATAGCATTAGCAGCCATCGTGAGCATCGTTCTGCTCTTTTTCGGCATGAATTTTCTGAAGGGCAAGAGCCTCTTCTCCAACGACAACGTATACTTTGCCAAGTTTGACAACATCAGCGGACTTACCGCCTCCAATCCCATCTTTGTCAACGGCTACCATGTGGGTACAGTCAAGACCATCGATTTCGACTATGCCCATGGCGGCAGCGTCATCGTGGGCTTCGGCACCGACCGCCAGCTCGTCATCCCTGCCGGCACCACCGCCGAGATAGAGAGCGACATGATGGGCAACCTCAAGGTCAATCTCCTGCTCGGTCACGACGCGACCGCTACCGTACACCCCGGCGACACCATCACCGGCAGAGTCAACGGAGGCCTGATGGACACCGTGGCAGAGCTTGCCCCCACCATCGGACAGATGCTGCCCAAGCTCGACTCTATCATGGCGAGTCTCAACACGCTGCTCGCCGACCCCGCAGTGGCCAACTCGCTGCACAATGTCGAAGGCATCACCGCCAACCTCAACACCTCGACCCGCGAGCTCAACACCCTGCTGGGTACCCTCAACCGCAACGTGCCCGGCATGATGGCCAAGGCCAACGGAGTGCTCGACAATACCGAGCGACTCACCGGCAATCTGGCTGCAGTGGATGTGGCTGGCACCATGGCCAAGGTCGACCAGACCGTAGCCAATATGGAGCAGTTTACCGCCAAGCTCAACAGCAACGAGGGCACCCTCGGACTGCTGCTCAACGACCGCCAGCTCTATCTGAACCTCAACAAGACGCTCGTGAGCGCCGACACGCTGCTCAATAATCTGCGCGAGCATCCCAAGCGCTACGTCCACTTCTCGCTCTTCGGCAAGAAGGACAAGTAGAGCCCCGCTGCGCCTCGGGCACAGCCACCACAAACGACACCTTATTATATATAGGCAATTGGCAGACCGCTGCATGAGGTCTGCCAATTGCCTTTTTCTATGCCTCGATGGCGCGGGCTGTTCTGGCGATGACGCACAAGATGCTGCAAGGGGAGATAAAGTAGGATGCGTGGTTTGAATTGGTGGTTGCACGCCACGAACTGTCGGTTGCAAACCACGCATTACTCCTTTCACGCCTTGATTTTATCGCAGAGATGATGGCGGCGAGGCTTGATGAGGCTGCCGACGGTTCTGCGGAGAGTAGGGTAGTGGTGGGGCTATGCAGCTCTTACGTCGTGATTTCTATGGACTTTGTCGGGGCTGTCATCGTGCTTCTATCCCTGATTAAAGCCCTTGAGGGAGTGATTTCTATGAAAATATTTTGCCACGTCTGCGTCTTTTACTAACTTTGCACTCGGAATACAAGGCGTATTCTAAGGGGTGCTTGGGCTCTTGCCCAGGCTGAGATTATACCCACTGAACCTGAAACGGGTAATGCCGACGCAGGGAAAACGTCCCCTTGATGTGTTTTTATAAAACAGAATGAAAATGAAAAAGATTGTTTGCATGGTGGCCGTATGCTTGTGCACAGCCGGCGCCATTGCGCAGACTGCCGACTCTCTGAAGATGATCAATCTGCAGGAGGTGGTAGTCAAAGGTGTGCGCGCTCAGCAGAACGCACCCTTCGCAGTAGCTAACTTCAAGAAGTCAGAGCTCCAGAGCTTTGGCAAGACCGGCAGAGAGCTGCCCTTCCTCTTCGCCAACACTCCCGGTGTAGTGGCTTGGAGTGAGAACGGTACTGGCATCGGTACCAGCCACATCCGCATCCGTGGCGCTGCCGACAGCCGTATCAACGTGACTCTCGACGGTGTAGCTCTCAACTCTCCCGAGGACCAGTGTGTCTTCTGGGCCAACATGAACTCTTATGCCGCTCTCATGGGCTCAGCCCAGATCCAGCGCGGTATCGGTACCTCTACCAACGGCGACGGTGCCTTCGGTGGTACCATCTCGCTCGCCACTGCCGCTCCCAGTCTGAAGCCCCAGCTCGAGGTCAACGGCGGTTTCGGCACCTACAACTCCTACAACGTAGGCTTCAACTTCTCTTCGGGCCTGCTCTGGGACCACGTGGTCTTCAACGGCGCCTATCATGAGAGCAGCACCGACGGATTCCTGCATGGCACAGCCGGAAGGCAGGGTTCTTATCTGGGTGCCGTGACCTACTATGGCGACAAGTTTACCCTCAGCTACAAGAATGTGGGCAACTTTGAGAAGACCGGCCAGGCCTGGAGCGGTATTACCGGCGGTAACGACGACGCCACTCTCATAGCCGACGGCATGTATACCTACAAAGACCTCTACAAGAAGGGCTTGGGCCGTTACAACTCGCTCTACGAGGGGTTGGTCTTCGACGACGATAACTATACTTTCCCCAAGGATGCCAACGGCAACTACCAGACCTACCGCTACAAGCTCAACAACGGCAAGTACTGGGACAAGACCACCGACAACTTCTATCAGAACCACAACATCCTGTCGGCTGTCTTCCAGCCTTCAGCCCACTGGAGCCACAACGTAGCCCTGCACTATACCTATGGTTATGGCTACTATGCCGAGTTCCGTCCCAACAACAAGTTCAAGAAGTTTGGTCTCACCTACTATGACAACGAGGGCAACTTTGTGAAGCGCTCTGACTTTATCCGCAAGAAGGGCCTCACCCAGCACACCTACGGTCTGGTGTACAACGCCAACTACAAGGACGACAGCTGGGATGTGCTCGGCGGTGTCAACCTGCAGCAGTTCCGCAGCGGCCACTTCGGCTACCTCACCTATATTGCCAACGAGGGCGCCAACGCCCAGTTCCGTGCCAACGGCGACTACCAGTATTACGACTCGGATGCACGCAAGAACGACTATTCAGCCTTCGTCAAGGCTACGCTGCACCTCAATGAGGCTTGGGATATCTTTGGCGATGTGCAGTACCGCCACGTAGGCTACAAGACCGATGGCAAGAACGACAAGTTCTACGAGCAGGCTGACGGCACCTACAAGAACCAGATGCTCAACATCGACGAGCAGTACAACTTCGTGAACCCCAAGGCCGGTATCACCTTCCACCAGGATGGTCACAAGGCTTACTTCTCTGTAGCCTATGCCAGCCGTGAGCCCGAGCGCAACAACTTCACCGACAACGGCAGCTACGGCTCTCCCGATGCCGAGCACCTGCTCGACTTCGAGTTGGGTTACAGCTACTCTGCCAACGACTGGAACGCCGGCGTGAACTTCTACTATATGGACTACAAGGACCAGTTTGTGCAGACCGGTGCCCAGAGCGATATCGGTGAAAACCTCACCACCAACATCGACAAGAGCTACCGCATGGGTGTCGAGCTCACCGCCGACTACAGCCCTCTGTCATGGCTCACCGTGGCTGGTAACGCCGCCTTCTCTGCCAACCGTCTGAAGAACTTTGACCAGTACTACGAGAACTGGGATGACGAGACCAATCCAGGTAAGGTGCACTATGACAAATCGACATTGGCATTCTCGCCATCTACCATCCTTAACGGTTTCATCAACGTTCACCACAAGGCCTTCGAGGCTGTATGGCACACCAACTTCGTAAGCCGTCAGTATCTCGACAATACCGCCACCGCTCTGCGTTCGCTCCCCTGCTACTCGCAGACCAATGTCAACATGAACTACACCTTCAAGAAGGTGGCAGGCGTGAAGGAAGCCGTTCTGGGTCTGAACCTCTACAACATCTTCAATCGCCACTACGCTGCCGGCGGTTGGGTGTACAACGCCATCGGCTATGGCATGTACACCACCGACAAGCCTTACACCCAGCTGGGCTATATGCCTATGGCAGGCTTCACGATGATGGGTACGGTGACACTGCGCTTCTAACCGACGACAGCGATGGAGACATTCATCATCGACCACTGGCTTGACATCACGACCACCCTGCTGGGGTTGGCCTACATCCTGTTCGAGTACCGGGCTTCGGTATGGCTGTGGCCCGTGGGCTTTGTGATGCAGGCGCTGGGCGTGGTGCTCTACTACGAAAAAGGACTCTATGCCGACTGCGGCATGGAGTTCTACTATATCTGCATGACCTGCTACGGTTTCTATACCTGGACGCGCGGTCATCGCGGCGAGGCGAAGCAGAAGTCCGACAAGCCCATCACCCACTTCGAGCGCCGGCTCATCCTGCCCTGGACTCTGCTCACGCTCACTATCTGGGGTGTCATCTACTATCTGCTGGCCTACCACACCGACTCTCGCGTGCCCGTGGCCGACAGCTTCACCACAGCGTTGAGCATTGTGGGCATCTGGGCCCTCGCACGCAAGTATCTGGAGCAATGGCTCATCTGGATAGCGGTCGATGTGGTCACCTGTGGGCTCTACTTCTACAAGGACATACCCTTCAAGGCGAGCCTCTACGGTCTCTATGTCGTCATAGCCGTGGCAGGCTACTTCAGATGGAAGCACGAGATGGCTAAAAGTGCATCATAGACATTGAAAAAGAAGCTGCGGCAAGGCCGTAGACTCACATAAATTTAGTAAATTTGTCTCATCAAATCAAACCAACGATTATGATGAGACAATTTTTTATCCCTTTGTTTGCGCTCATGACCACAACGGCATCGGCGCAGACCGGCTCTGAGCGCGAGCCGGTGAGCTATATCGGCGGAGAGATATGCAATCCCCGCCTGCACGATGGCGGACTGGCCTATGCCATCGGCGCTGAGAATGTACAGGTGATGCGTGCCAACCGCACCCATCCCGACGAGGCCGACGGTTATGGCTGGACCTACAACCACGCAGCCAACATCACCTACTGGCACGGCAAGTTCTACCTGGAATACCTCTCCAATCCTGTCGACGAGCAGCAGCCGCCCGGCCAGACCCTGCTCGTCACCTCTGACGACGGCCGCCACTGGAGCAAGCCCTTTGTGGCTTTTCCCCCTTATCAGGCTCCCAAGGGCGTGACCATCCCCAAGCCTTACTATGGTTACATCATGCACCAGCGCATGGGTTTCTACACCGCTCCCAACGGCCGGCTGCTCGTGGTGGCATTCTACGGTCACAGCTACAACCCCTTCAAGGAGGGAGGTATAGGGCGCGTGGCGCGAGAAATCAAGGCCGACGGCACGATGGGTCCCATCTACTTCATCCGCTACTCGTCTCACGCCCAGTGGAATGAGAGCAACACCGCCTATCCCTTCTACACCAAGAGCAAGGACAAGGGCTTCCGCGAGGCTTGCCAGGCGCTGCTCGGTGACAAGCTCAAGACGCTGCAGTGGATAGACGAAGACCGCGGACTCGACGGGTTCTACAATCTCAAGGACTCCATCAACCGCGTGCAGGCCACCTCTTACTACCACCGTAAGGACGGCAAGACCGTGGCGCTGTGGAAATGGTCGTATGCCGCACTCTCTTCCGACGACGGCAAGACCTGGAGCACTCCCGTGCGCATCCCGTCGCTCATCATGGCTGGCGGCAAGCAGTGGGGGCAGCGCACGCCCGACGGACGTTATGCCATCTGCTACAACCCTATAGAGACCCAGCCCTATCGCTATCCGCTCATCGCCATCAGCAGCGACGACGGCATCACCTATGACTCGATGTGCGTGGTGCATGGTGAGGTGCCGCCCAGACGCTTTATGGGCGAGAACAAGGACTTCGGTCCCTGCTACGTGCGTGGCATCACCGAGGGCGAGGCTACTCCCCCGGGCAACGACATGTGGCTCGCCTACACGGTGAACAAAGAGGATGTGTGGGTGGCTCGTGTGCCCACTCCCATCCGTACCAAGTGGACGGGTAAGGTCAATGACAACTTTGACAACATCAAGCCCCACGGCGCCGTGACCGACTGGAATATCTACCGTCCGCGCTGGGCCGATGTCTATGTCAACGACAGCCATCAGCTCTGTCTCACCGACTCAGACCGCTACGACTACGCCCGCGCCATCCGTGTGTTTGAGGCCAAGGCCAAGACCGATATCAGTCTCGATGTGCAGGTGGCTGCCGAGAACGATGACCCCTTTGAGGTCGATGTGACCGACCGCCACGGTGTGCGCATCGTCTGCGTGAGTCTGCATGGTGGCAAGGTGGTGGCCAATGGTGAGGCTGTGGGCAGCTATAAGCAGGGCGAATGGCTCAGTCTCAATATCCGCATCGTCGATGGTGGGGTAGAGGTGCAGGGTCATAAGTTGCTGGCCATGCACAGTGCCCAGCACCCAGAGCGACTGAGTCTGCGCACCGGCGAGTATCGCGACCTGCCCAACCGCAACACCCCCAACCAGGAGAAGTGTCCGCCGCTGCCCGGTTGTGATGAGCGCATAGCTCCGGCTATGTATATTATAGATAATGTACGCGTAGACTGACCGCGTAACAGATAGCACGCAACCCAAGATGACTGCCCCGCAGCGAGGCGTCATCTTGGGTTTTCTGTTGGTGGAAAGGGCGGTGGCGGATGGCTGCTTTCCGGTGATGATAAGTGACAGAAAACTGCTGGTCCTTGTTTCTGTTGTTGTCGTTTTCACTCCTGTCGTCGTGAAGGTAGGTAGTATCTTTATAGAAAAAACGAATAAATCGCTTTGTGTATCTCTCGGTTTTCACTACCTTTGCACCCGATATGAAACAAAGTATATTTAATTCACAATCATCCCTGCGTTTCAAGCGGTTCTCAAACAAGGGCTATGCGCTCTTTGCTTGTCTGGGCCGCGTGGTACTGGTGGGAGTGCTGACGGTGCCTACCCTCAGCCACGCCAAGGCGGGAACGCTGACCACACATGTGGAGGCTGCTGCCGACACGCTGAGCCGCAAGGAGATGAAGCTCGACGAGGTGGTAGTGACCGGCTCTCGGGCTCCGCTGACCGCTTTGCAGTCGGCCAAGATCGTGAAGGTCATCACGGCCGACGATATTCATCGTGCGGCGGTAGAGACTGTCAACGATGTGTTGAAATTAGCCACGGGCGTGGATGTCCGTCAGCGTGGTGGCTTTGGTGTACAGACGGACATCTCAATCAACGGCGGTACGTTTGACCAGATTACCATTCTCCTGAATGGCGTCAACATTTCCAACCCACAGACGGGTCACAACGCCACCGATTTCCCTGTTTCTCTTTCCGAAATTGAGCGCATCGAGGTTCTCGAGGGTGCCGCTGCACGTGTGTTTGGTACGTCTGCCTTCAGCGGAGCCATCAACATCGTGACGCGCCGCAACGAGGACAAGGGTCTCGACCTGAATGTGCAGGCCGGTTCGTTTGGCACCGTGGGTGGCGACGCCCGCGTGACGCTCGGCGGCAAGGTCAAGACGCATGTCAGCGCGGGCTATATGCGCTCCGACGGCGGTACGACCAACAGCGACTTCGACAAGGGTCATGTCTTTGTCGACGCCCGTATGAGTACGCGCCATGCCGACCTGGATTTCCAGCTCGGAGTGAGTCAGCAAGACTACGGAGCCAGCACTTTCTACTCGGCAAAGTACAATGACCAATGGGAGAAGACCACTCATCTGGTGACATCGTTGGGCGCGACAATCAAGAACGTATATCGCGACCTGGAAATCAAGCCCACGGTGTATTACAACAAGTTCATCGACCACTACCAGCTTATCCACGGCAAGACCGGGGCTCAGGCCGGAGAGAACTATCACAACCTCGACGTGATGGGAGCTTCGGTCAACGCCCACATGAGTTGGCTCTTAGGCAAGACGGCTGTGGGTGCCGACCTGCGCCACGAACATATTCTGAGTACGGCTTATGGCGAACTGATGGCAGAGCGCGACTGGGAGAACATCCATGGCAGCGACCGCAAGTACGACCACAAGGGCAGCCGCACCAATGCCAGTTTCTTTGCCGAGCACAACGTCATCCTGGGTGGTTTTACCCTCTCTGCCGGCGTGTTGGCCAACCGCAATACCGGACTTGACAGCCGTATGCGCTTCTATCCCGGTATTGACCTGAGTTATCGTCCTTCAGACGCGTGGAAACTGTTTGCATCATGGAACAAGGCACTTCGTATGCCTACCTACACCGACCTCTACACCGCCAACAGTGTGCAGCAGGGCGACCGCACGCTCAGACCCGAGCGCAACGATACCTATAAGACCGGTTTGAGCTACCGTACACAGGGCGTAGAGGCCACCGCGAGTGCCTTCTACAGCCGTGGCAAGGACATGATAGACTGGGTGTATGCCACAGCCGAAAGCACCAAGTACAAGGCGATGAACATAGGCCGTCTGACCAATATGGGCTATAATGTAGAGGTGGCTCTCCATCCCACGGAGTGGGTAGCCTCGTCGCCTATCACGGCAGTCACTCTCGGCTATGCCCGCATCCACCAGCGCCATGCTACTGACGAGCCTATCTATCGCTCGCTCTACGCGCTGGAATATCTGCGCGACAAGTTTACAGCCTCGCTCTCTCACCGCATCTGGCGTGCCCTGTCTGCCCGTTGGGATATGCGCTGGCAGCACCGCATGAACGGCTATCACCCTTATGCCAAGGTCGATGCCAAACTGCTGTGGCGCCAGCCCCGTTATGAGCTCTACCTGAAGGCCGACAATCTGACTGCTCACCGCTACTATGACCTCGGCGGCGTGCGTCAGCCCGGACTGTGGCTCATGGCTGGTGCGAGCATCCATCTGTAACACAGGCTGCAGAGAGTCAGGCTGCGGAAGACCGCAGCTGACAGTAATCATCATCATAGTATTAACCCTTATCCGCAATGCCCATAACCCGGCGTTGCGGATAATCATTTTTATGGTGTAGGTCATCTCCGCTGCGGCGTAGGTCATCCCGGGAGCGGTGAAGGTCATCTCCCGCTCGGTGAAGATACCCTCCAGCTATGTGGAGGTGGTCAGGGTGGTGGCGAAGATGGAGGCGGTGGTGCTGCGGGTGGTAGAAACAAGAAGAGGAAGCACCTGCAGTCACGGGTGCTTCCTCTTCGTCGATATGGATGGGGTGAATGGATGTCTGTAGTGGGTCATCGTCGCCACGGGAGGGCGATGCGGGCTATTTCTTCAACTTGAACGAGTTCTCGATGCTTATCACTTCGTCTTCGAAGGCCTTGTCGACCTTGATGCGCTTCTCTATCTGCGAGCAGCTGTGGATGACGGTAGAGTGGTCGCGGCCTCCGATGAGCTTGCCTATACGTGAGGCGGGCATCTTGGTATACTTGGCGGTGAAGAACATGGTGAGCTGTCGCGGCACCACGTAGTCGCGCTTGCGGCTCTTGCTGTAGATGGCGCTCTGGGTCACTCCGAAGTGGTTGCAGACCTTCTCGAGGATGTCGTCGACGGTGAGCGGACTGTTGTCTGTCTTGATAGCCCGTTGTATGATGCGCTCGACGAGCCGCATGTTGATGGGGCACGAGTAGACCACGCTGTAGGCGAGCAGCGAGTTGATGACGCCTTCGAGGTCGCGCACGCTGCCGTTGGCTGTCTGGGCGATATAGGTGATAACGTCATCGGGGATGCTCAGCGCATCACGTCTGATTTTCGACTTGAGGATGTCCACGCACAGCTCTTCATTGGGCTTCTCCAGTTCGGCTATCAGGCCGCACGAGAATCGGGAGAGCAGACGGTCGTTCATATCCTTGAGTTCTACTGGAGAGCGGTCGCTGGCAAGGATGATGCGTCGGCCGTTCATGAAGAGGTGGTTGAAGATGTGGAAGAAGGTGTTCTGGGTGCCAGGCTTGCCCTCCCACTCCTGTACGTCGTCGACGATGAGCACATCGATGGTCTGGTAGAAGAGGATGAAGTCGTTGATGGTCTTGCGCATCACGGCATTGGTGTACTGTACCTCAAAGAGTCGCGCGCTCACATAGAGCACTCGCTTCTCGGGATATTTGTTGCACACGTGTACGCCGATGGCGTTGATGAGGTGGGTCTTTCCACAGCCCGGGGGACCGTAGATAAACATGGGGTTGAACTTGCTGTTGTTGGGGTGCTCGGCTATCGACTGTCCTACCGACCGGGGCAGCTTGTTGCTGGCTCCCTCGATGTAGTTGTCGAACGTCTGCCGCGGGTTGAGCCTTGGGTCGAGTCGCTGAGGCCCCTGCGCTTCGCCGCGCTGAGGCTGCACCATGCGCTGGCGTTGAGGCTGGCGGGCTGGTGCAGCCTGCATCTCCGACTGCATCATCGGCGGTTCGCCTATCTCATTGTCCTGCGACTTTGCCACAAAGTATTGTAACTGTGTATGCTCACCAAAGACCTGGCGCAGCACATGGCGGAAAAGTTCTACATAATTGCCTTCGAGATATTCACAGACATAGCGACTTGCCACTTGGATAGTAACCGTCCGTTCTGCCTCCTTGTAATGGAGGAAGACCAACGGTTTGAACCACGTAGCATATTGCTGGGGGGTTACACTGTCGCTTATCAGCGCAAGAACCTCTTCCCAACGGGCGTCAGGAGTCACTTTCATCTGCGGAATAATCTTGTAGTCTCTCTAAGTTTAGCAATTATCTATTATTCATCATCACGCTATTAGATTCACGGCAAGTAGATGACTTATCATTGTATGCTCGCTTGCTAATTGCAGTTCTGCAAATTTCGGAAAAAAAAACGAGATATGCAAATTTATCTTTTCTTACTTGTTTTTGTGATTTCTGCAACCATCAGATTATCAACTGTTTTCGCTGAGATGACGGTGGTTGTTGCCGGGGTGGCTATTGTGGTTGCGTAAATGGTTGATATTTAGCGCGTTTTCCGCTCTGACGCCGTGAGTTTGGCTCCTGTAGTGAAACATCGTGCCTCCAGCGCCCCAAAGCCCATAAAGGCAAGCGCATCGGGGGCTGCCCGAGGTGCGTGAAACATACCCGCTGTTAATTTATACGAAATCTATATAAATAATGAATATCACTTTGGCGCGATTTTGATGTTTTGGCGCTCTGAGAGCCATAGCCTCTACCGTAAAACGGTCATTAGGCCGTTAGGTGTGTTATTTTAATGACTGCTCGCTGCCAGTCCATGGCCGATATGGCACCGCCGTAGCGTGGCATTCCCCCGTCGGCGTGCTCTCCGTAGGACAGACTCTGGCTGAATAGCGGGCTGCTGACGTGCGTGACCCAGGAGCGCACGTTGTAGGCGTATGCAGTGGGTGGAAGCCCTCCCTTGCCCACTGCGTAGGCCGAGCCCATGAGTGCAGGGCGGCCATAGCAGATGTAGGCCGTTATATTGCTTGTGTTGTATATTAAAACTTTCTTCATAATCCTTATGATAGTATGAATGACCTCACTTAGAAAATGGGGGAGCTATTTGAGTACTATAAATTTGAAAAATTAAATTCTGTCATCTTCCATACCCCATTAATACGCTTAAAATAACTCTTAAAGAAGCAACCAGTATATGGAATATATATATATTCTTCCATGGTCGATTCTTTTAGTGTTGTATATCGTTTCTTAAAATTCTGGGAATAACAACAAGAGTCCGCCAGACTTAAATATAGATCGAAATCAGTTTTTTCATCCCAAACAAAGGTCTGTATCATCGAGTCAGCATATTCATCTCCGTTTGCCAAATATTCCATATACAAGTCACCATTGATACCTTCAACTTTGGCTTGAAGGCGTTTCTTTTGAAATTCTTTATCCTTATGAAATTTCTCTATAAATACGGAGAAATCCTCAAGAGGAATATTTTTCTTTATTTTCAACGTTTCTGTTTTACAATCTGCATTTTCTTCTTGAAATCGTTTTTGATTGTCAGAGCATGAATAAGTGCAGATGATGCAGATAGCATAATGGCATAAGATGAAACTCGCCCAGAATTTATTTTTTGTAATCATCATAATTAATATTTGTGTTAAAAGTAGGGATGAGAAGCTCTCCTTTGTCTCTTGGACAGGCAGGAGCAACAACTATAACTTCTGGAAGCGTTACTATTTTTTCTTCTTGCTTATCTAAGTAGTCCCTGATGTAATAGTGGTATGTGGGGACTGAGTCCCTGAAGGACACATATCCCCCATCGAAGAGCAGACGGCTGAGCACGCCGTCCTTATAGACCCTGTTGCCGGTATACTCGCGCCCCGTGTGCACCAGCAGGCTGCTGTCGCAGGCTATGTCGAACTCTCCGTCGGGCACGGCCGGGGTGTAGGGCGATTGTTTGTAGTCGTCAGTGCGCATTGTGGTATGCTGTTTTAGAGAATGTTGTTGCAATATATATGATTTTCTCCCTATACTTCAAGCGAACAGATAAAGATTATCGTAACGGGATGATATCGTCTGCCAATATACACTCACTTTTAGTGTATAGCAACGATTTCCATATGTTAAATCCGAGACATGCCTTTACAGCTTGTTTATCTACTATTATAATACGTTTCATAACCTCGTCTATCACCTCATCACGACAAAATACATAATAGGTAAAACTCTCATGAGGCTCTATCTCTTTTGTCGATAACATTGTATCGAAAGTATTTCGCAAGTCTATTGGTTTGTCAAATGTGTCTATCATTAATTGTCCAAGACTGAAATCGCCAACACGTCTAAAAAGGTGATGACTAATAATTTTTTTCTCATCTTTTTCATATCTAAAAAAATGTTCATCGTTATCATACCAAGTAACATAGGTAGTATTATCGCTCTTGTTTACTACCTCTATTTTATATAAACTTGTAACGGCATCCTGTCGCATAAGGTAATCTATGCGATACCGTATAGTTTTCTCCTGCCCAAAAGACATTGTTGGAAGAGTCAATACTATGAACAATACTCGTATAAATCTCATTATCTATTATTCTTTATAGTTTCTATTTTAGACTTCATAATTAAGTTGCGAAGTGTCGTGTTTGTGTCTATGGCTCTAATATATGAATGTGAAGCCATTTTATGATTATAGCCGCTCCTAAAATACAATAGAACATGCCCGTTTACTTCGTGGCTATATGCTTCGGCTCGACCATTTGGAGACAGACCTAAGTTTATATATACTTCCACATTGTTTGATGTGGAATTCTGTACGCCGTCATTGTCAGGAAATAAAGTCTTTCCCAAAAGTCCTGTCTCCCCTGTGGTCATCTCGTCTATAGAGACAAAGTTTCTATACTCTTCTTGTAAAGTGGAGAGTATCATGGCTATTTCTTCTTTTCCTTGCGGTCTAACTTGTTTCCCATCCGGGTCAACCGCATTCACGGGGTCATCCTCACACGATGCGTAGGGTGATATGCCGTAGTATTTCTCGCAGAGCTTGTCCATTACGTTCCATCGTCCCGTCACGGGGTCGTAGTGGCGGGCACCGTGGTCGTACCAGTCGATGCTGTGGGTGCGGTCGAGCTCTTTGCCGATGTATTTGTAGGGTTGGGTGGTGGCATTGCGGCTGTCGCCCATCAGCCCGCCGAATGGATAATAGTGGTTCACATCCTCCACGTTTCCATGGACGTTGGGCACTATGTGGCTGCTGTCGTCGTATGTACGCATAGTTGACATAGGTGTTTATGTTAAATGTCTGTTATTCATATACACTTGTTGAAAGGCCTTTTCTTTTTTCATTCTTGAGCCATTCATAATACTCGTTTTCTATCTTTTCATCATGGAGATTTTTAATCATGTGATGGTTTAATGTTCTTATGAACAACTTGAAATTCTCACTTAATTTAATTAGATAGTCGTTTATATGAAGTGGACGGTTCGTATATATACCTTCGGCTTCGATAAACGTTTGAACCATCCCTTTCTTCTTGTAGTACCTATCTATATAAATAGGAGCTAATTCACTAAAAAATCCACCCTCTTTCTTTTTGTTAAGTACATATTTTCTTGCTGTGTTTGAGATAAAAAACGAATCTATAGATAGTATGATATATTTTTCTATAATTGGTCGCACTTTGAATGGCATTGTATATTCGACATCGTCATCGCTACATTCTGGCGATATGGCTCTCATCTTCATACAATATTTTGTAGGGGTTATCTTGATTTTGACAGAAGGGAACCTGAAATCATAAAAGAAAGTGCAATATACTATTACAGAGTCGAGTCCCCTCACCTTCAACCTGCTGCTCATATACTGCTCATAAGTTTGTGCATGACATGGCACAAATGCAAACATAAATAAATAAAACCTTAATTCCGCAACACTATAATTTAACTTTATTTATAAGTTCCTGAGCAACAA
>ENA-OZFU01000482-OZFU01000482.1-human-gut-metagenome-genome-assembly--contig:-NODE-482-length-14158-cov-5.836914_pt1 | contig 14158 bp, 17 predicted proteins | sample MGYA00244650_ERZ653646 | MGnify/ENA primary metagenome ERZ653646 (study PRJEB26926, sample SAMN06164982) | human gut metagenome | biome: ENVO:00009003; feature: ENVO:2100002; material: ENVO:00002003...
GCTATCGGGGCACGCTCGGGACTTTCACCCATTAGATTATGCCCATGTCGGGCGAGCTTTGCTCAACCCAAGATTAGCTGGCGGGCGAACTCCCACACCACTATGCCTGCGGTGACGCTCACGTTGAGCGAGTGCTTGGTGCCCAGCTGGGGTATCTCCAGGCAGCCATCGCTCATGTCTACTATCTGCTGCTGCACTCCCTTGACCTCGTTGCCGAAGACTACGGCGTAGCCGGGATGGCTGTGGGCGGCGAGGTCCAGCCGTTGGAGCTTGGTGGAGTGCTCTACCTGCTCTATACTATATATATAATATCCGCGCGCATGAAGGTCTGCCACGGCGTCTTCGGTACGGCTGAAGTAGCGCCAGTCTACACTCTCCTCGCCACCCAGTGCGGTCTTGTGTATCTCGTTGTTGGGCGGACAGGCGGTGATGCCGCAGAGGTAAACAGCCTCAACACGGAAGGCATCGCAACTGCGGAAGACGGAACCCACATTGTAAAGGGAGCGGACATTGTCGAGGACCACCACAACGGGCAGTTTGTCGGCCTGTTTGAACTCCTGGACCGTGAGGCGGTCCATCTCTATGGTGCGTAGTTTTCTCATTGTCTTGCTGTTAGTGCTGTAAATGGATGGTCATGTTGACATTGTCGACGGTCACGCTGCTCCACTGGCGCATGAAGTCGATGCCCAGACGGCCGTAGCCCTGGGTAAGACGGTTGTGGGGCGAGAGCGCCGTCACCGCCACACGGTGAAGGGTGAAGGGGGTGTCGCCGATGCTGAGGGCGACGGCTGGCATGCGGAAGACGCTGTTGTAGCTGATGCCCCCGACGCCCATGGTCGCCGCCAGCTCCCACTTGCCCTCGCGCGCCACGTCGGCGGCGAACGCCTTGTAGTAGGCGTTGTCGAGCGAACTGGTCGCGGCGCCGGTGTCTAAAGCCATAGCCATGCGCAGGCTGTCGCGGGTGACGGCGACATAAGGCACCTTGTTGAAGAAGAGGTTGGGGGCTGCGCCAGAGCGATGGCTCTGATGCGTGAGGTGTATCTGCTGTGAGGCAAAGTCTATGGTGTAGCTGCCAAAGAGTTGCAGCAGCGGCTGACCTATGATGAGCGAAATCTGCTGTGCGGTACGGCGGGCGCGCTCGTTGCCGGCAGACATGTCGAGCACGGCAAAGACCACATTGCGCACGGTGAGCGAGCCGATGGTGAGCACGTCGGCCACAGCCATCTTGCCGCCCATGAGTCGCGTGCCGCTCACCTGGATGTCGGCGTCGATGATGCGCAGCCGGTAGCGGCGCGCCATCTCGGGGGTGATGACATTGTAGGCTGCGCCGGTATCGAATATCAGCCCCGCCTTGCGCCCGTTGACGCTGCCGCCGACCACCATGAGCTGCTGGGCGGTGTCGCCGAGCTCGGTATAGGTGAAGGGCAGCGTGTGGCTGGCGGTGTCGGTCTCGTTGACACGCAGCGCAGAGAGCGCAGAGTAGAGCCGCTCCTTGCCGCGCATCTGGACTACGGTGACACTGTCGGCCTTGCCTTCCATCTGGTCGGCAAGACTCCTGACGGTGGCTGCCGCACGTGCATTGTCGCCCATGCGGCTGTAGTTGTCGGCGAGCAAGAGCAGCATCGAACAGGCGTTGGCGCCACCCAGCTGCTGCTGATAGCCGCGCACAAGGGTGAGGATGTCGTCGCAGGCCTGCTGCGGACGGTTGAACATCTGGCTGACCATGGTGCGGGCAAACTGGCGGATGAAAGGCGACATCTGCGCGCTGTCGGCGGCATAGACATCATGCAGGTCGAACCACCGGCTCTCGCTTAAGCAGTCGGCCGCGCGGCTATCGGCACTCTGCGCCCAAGCCGCGAGGCTGCACACGATGCCGACGATGATGGCTGCCAGTCGGTGTATCATCCCTCCTTGGTCTTGTAGGCCAGTGCGTAAGCCTTAATCTGCTTGACCATAGCCAGCAGACCATTGCTGCGCGTGGGCGACAGGTGTTCGCGCAAGCCGATGCGGTCTATAAAGTAGAGGTCGGTATCCAGAATTTCCTGAGGGGTATGGCCGCTGAGCACCTGCACCAGAAGAGCGATGATACCCTTGACGATAAGGGCGTCGCTATCGGCAGAGAGATAGAGGCGGCCATCGCGGTAGTCGCACTGCACCCATACACGGCTCTGGCATCCGTCTATCAGGTTCTGGGGGGTCTTATACTGTTCGTCGAGCGCATCCAGCTCGTTGCCCATATCGATGAGCAGCTGGTAGCGGTCCATCCAGTCGTCCATATCGACAAACTCGTCGATGATGGCATCTTGTTGTTGGTTGATGGTCATGTCTTATTTTATTTCCTTGATTTCGTTTACGGTGACGAGCTTGAACAGCTTGTCGTTGGGGCGCACCTTGCCGCTCACGGGGATAGACACGCGCCATCCCTGCTGGGCAGTATCTACCGGGTGGAGGTCGTAGCGTATCTCTGTAGCGTCGAGATACATCACACCGGTGGTGGGACCGGTGATGAGCAGACGGTCGCCACGATCGAAGGTGGTCGCCTCGACAGCCACTTCGGCCACGCTGAGCTTGGAGAAATACTTCATCACCTTGCCCACGAGCACCTTCTTCTCGGTAGCAGCCGAACCGTAGTGCTTATTCCACTCTCCCAGAGTCTGTCCCTGGTAGTATCCGTCCCAGAAGCCACGGTTGAAGACGGTGGCGAGACGCTCGTCCCAGCCATCCTTGCGCTCCTCGGTGAAGGTGCCGTCTATCACGCTGCCGATGGCCTCGCGGTAGCAGCTCACCACGGTGTAGACATACTCTGGGCCACGGGCTCGGCCCTCAATCTTGAACACTCTCACTCCGCTCTCCATCATGCGGTCGATGAAGCGTATGGTCTTGAGGTCCTTGGGGCTCATGATGTACTTGTTGTCTATCTCGAGCTGGTTGCCGGTCTCGTTGTCGGTGACTGTATACGAACGGCGGCATATCTGTACACACTCGCCACGGTTGGCAGAGCGGTTGGCGTTGTGCAGACTCATGTAGCACTTGCCGCTGACAGCCATGCAGAGGGCGCCGTGGCAGAACATCTCGATGCGTATGAGCTCGCCCTTGGGTCCGCAGATGTGCTGCTCCTCTATCTGGCGATAGATGGCTGCCACCTGGTCCATATTGAGTTCGCGGGCAAGCACCACGACATCGGCAAACTGGGCATAGAAGCGCAGCGCCTCAATGTTGGAGATATTGAGTTGGGTGGAGAGATGCACCTCTACGCCGATGCGGTTGCAATAGGTCATCACCGCCACATCGGAGGCTATCACCGCCGAGATGTGGGCTTCCTTGGCGGCGTTGACTATCTCGTGCATCGTGTCTATATCGCCGTCGTAGATGATTGTATTGACGGTAAGATAGGTCTTGATGCCATGGCTGTTGCACGTAGATGCGATGTCGCGCAGGTCATCTATGGTGAAATGATTGGCAGAGTGGGACCGCATGTTCAACTGTCCTATGCCGAAATACACCGAGTTGGCTCCGGCTTGTATGGCTGCGGCCAAACTTTCACGCGAGCCGACAGGTGCCATAATCTCAAAATCAGATAATTTTGCATTCATGGTTGCAAAGTTACTGAAAGTCGAGGGCAGAACAAAATAAGTTCACTTATTTTTTATGCAGAGACACTCCGTTACTTGACAAAAACTGCTGAAAGTCGTGGAGTTGGCTCTTTTTGGCCTCCGAGACGATGATATAACCGCCAAAGTGGCTGGTAAACATCCGGGGGGCGCTCCCACCGCATCAGAACCTGATGTAGAGGCGGGCGGAGAGCACCAGGTGGTCGCCCTCATCATTGGTGATATACTGCAGAGTGGGCTGCACATCGATGTGATGGTCAATGTGTCGGCGCCAAGTGGCCTCGACCGAATACTCGCGGCCCTGATGGAATCGGGCATACTGCGCAGAAAGTCCGCAGGCGCTGCTGCTGTCGGTGTAGACACATCCCACCTCGCCGTAACGGTAGCAACCGCTGGACTTACAGGTGTTGGCAGAGAGCTGGACCATGCAGGAGACATCGCCACCACCCTCACGCCACAGCGACTGTTCGCCATAAGCCCACCAGGCACAGCTCACCCCGCTGCGCGAACCGTCGGCATCGGCCATAGTGCCCTCGTCGTCGACGGGAAAGCGGCGGGTATGGACGGCAGCGCCCACATAATAGCGGCCGCCACGCCAGGCATACTCCAGTTGGGAAATATTGAAGACGCCATCGTGGGCAGGACTGAGGCGGAAAGGGTTGTCGTGGCGGTTCCAACCATTGTGACCCACGCCATTGTATACGCTGTTGCGAAACAACTACCCCGCTCTGCCCACATCCATATACAGCGTGAGACCAGAGAAGGGATAGTTGGCTATGGGATAGCTCGCCGCGATGGTGGGGAAGATGCCAAACGAGCTGTTGGTGAAGAGCGATGTAAGGGGAGAGGTGAAGAAGTCTTCGCTGACATTGCGCACGCCGACGAAGAGGCTCGCATTGCGCCACGCGTGCCTGTAGCCCAGCACGGCGATGGCTGCGGCGAGATTGGAGGTCTCGATATTGGAGAAGGTCTGCCAGTCGCCGACGATGGGGTCATGGGTCTTGAACGCATGGATGGTGGCAGCCTCGACCGAACCGGCTCCGTGGGCCAGCGGCATGCTGAAATCGAGTCTGAGGAGGTTGACCCAGTTGGCAGAGCCCCTCACGGCGTACTGCCCCTCGGTGGTAAAACAGCCGCCAAAGCTCTGGGGCTGCGCGCCGACGCAGTATGCGACGGCAAGGATAAGGGTCACGATAGTCTTGTTCATCATTGTCATGTCTTAGGTTGTGACGACGCCCGGCAGAGACTCTCTGCGACCGTCATCGCCGTGGCGACGGTGCATGATGCGGCACCCTCGGCCCACTTTTCTGCTCCCGCCGTGCTGCTGTTGTGGCTCTCTGGGCACAGCCTATACCTCTATTTTATACACATTGGTCTCCTTGCTGCCGAAGCCCATGTGGCGGTAGAGCCTGTTGGCAGCCACGCGCGAGGGGCGCGAGGTGAGCATCACCGTGCAGGGCGACACCCTCCGCGCCTGGTCTATGGCACTCTCCACCAGGCGTGTGGCTATGCCGCGGCCACGCCATCGGGCATCGACTACCACATCCTCTATCCAGGCACGGCGGCCCGTGGGGATGGTGTAGATACACACCGACACCATGCCCACGATGCGCTCTCCGGCGCGAGCCACCAGCAGATGGCAGTGGGGCAAGGCAAGCATCTCGGAGATACGGGCAGAGTCGGCCGAAGCCTCATCGGTGAGTTGGGCCAGAAGCCGCGAGATGTCGGCTTCGGCATCGGGAGTAAGCTCGACGAGCCTACCCACCACGGGGGATATGTCGCTACTTGTGGTCATTGGCTTTGATTTTCATTGTTCTGAGCACAGCCTTCTGGCCGGCAGTGATGCGGTAGCTCTCACAGGCTTTCTGGATGGTCTTGTTGTGTACCCAGACGCCGAGCCTGCGCTGCTGCAGATAGGGAATGGCGGCATCCCACTGCTTGGCAAGCGCCGTGGCAAAAAACCATGCCTCCATCATCCTCACGTAATACTCGTCGCTCTCCACGGCGGCGGCGGTGTCGAGCACCGATGGGCTGAAACGGCTGTCGAGGAAGTGGGTCATCAGCATCGCCAGCCCGAAGCGGCAGGTGTAGACATGTGGTGAGCGGCTCCACTCCACGGCCTTGTCCATCAGCCTCGCGGGATGACGGCCGAAGACCTTGGGCGACATGATGTCGCACACCGCCCAGTTGTCTACATAGGGCAGAAACTCTTCGACCCTCGCCACACACTCGTCCATGTCCTTCAACTGCGACAGAAGCAGCGCATGCAGCATGTTCTCGTCATAATAGCGATGGGGCAGCAGGCTGAGGAAGCGGCTGCAGTCGGCCTCGCGGGCAAAGTCCTTGGCAAAGGCGCGCAGCAAGGGCACCCGTATGCCGATGATGCTGTCGGGAGCAACACCGGGCACCAGCCGCGCCTGAAACTCGGCATACTGCCGGTCGCGCAGGGCAAGGAGGCGGGGATATAATGGCGTCATAATCACTGTTTGGTGTACAAATGTACAACAAAAAATCAATTCGGGCAGAATGATGACCGAAAAAACGCACACCGTCACCACATATTTTGTGCCGGCACATACAGACGGGCTGGCGGAGGGTAGGCTGGCGGAGAGGGCGACTATGTCTATGGGCAGCGTATCCGGCACCAAATGCAGAGAGACGACCATGGCAGTCATTGCGTGGTGGGAAATAGTGGATGCGTGGCTGGATAGCATGATTTCAGAGCCCGATTTTTACATTTCACAGTTTGCAACCAGTCTATAGGTGATGACTGACAGGATATCGGCAGCAGAGGACAGGATGAGAGGCAACCGCCTGGAAACGAGGATGACGGCCATGGGCGCCGTCTGCAGCGGGCGGGGCTCTGAAGGGGGCTCGGTGGCGGCGGCTGGTGCCTTCAGCCGTAGCCGATGCAAGGTCGGGGTGGGCGCAACGGACGCTCCCGCCGCCTCGGAAAGCCAAAAAAATGTGTGATTTATAGACTCTTATGCGCCAAGTGTCGATATTTATTTGTACTTTTGCACCATTATTAATAATGTAATTACTATATTTATCCACATCATGAAGATAGAGAACCGCATAAACGAGTCGGTAAAGGCTGCCATTAATGCCCTTTACGGACAGGACGTACCCGAGACGAAGATACAGTTGCAGAAAACCAAGGCCAACTTTGAGGGGCACCTCACACTGGTGGTCTTTCCCTTTCTGAAGCTGTCGAAGAAGAAGCCCGAAGACACTGCGCAGGAGATAGGCGAATATCTGGTTGCCCACTGTGACGACGTGGCGCGTTTCAACGTGGTAAAGGGTTTCCTCAACCTGGTGGTAGCCCCCAAGGCTTGGGTGGCTCTGCTCAATGATATCAATGGCGACGAGCGCTTCGGCGAAAAGTCCGTGACCGAGAAGTCGCCTCTGGTGATGATAGAGTACTCTTCGCCCAATACCAACAAGCCTCTCCACCTGGGCCATGTGCGCAATAACCTGCTGGGATGGTCACTGGCACAGATTATGGAAGCCAACGGCAACCGCGTGGTGAAGACCAATATCGTAAACGACCGCGGTATACACATCTGCAAGAGCATGCTGGCATGGCTCAAGTGGGGCAACGGCGAGACGCCGGAGACCAGCGGCAAGAAGGGCGACCATCTGATAGGCGACTACTACGTGGCCTTCGACAAGCACTACCGTGAGGAGGTGGCCCAGCTCAAGGCACAGTATCTGGCAGAGGGCATGGACGACGAGGCAGCCACCGAGAAGGCCAAGGCCGAGGCTCCCCTCATCAAGGAAGCCCACGAGATGCTCGTGAAGTGGGAACAGGGCGACGCCGAGGTGCGCAGCCTGTGGCAGAAGATGAACGACTGGGTCTATGCCGGTTTCGACGAGACCTACAAGGCACTGGGCGTGGGCTTTGACAAGATATACTACGAGTCCAACACTTATCTCGTGGGCAAGAAGAAGGTGGAGGAAGGTCTGGCCAAGGGCCTCTTCTTCCGCAAGGACGACGGCAGCGTGTGGGCCGACCTCACCCAGGACGGCCTGGACCAGAAGCTGCTGCTCCGCTCCGACGGCACCAGCGTCTACATGACCCAGGACATCGGTACAGCCGAAATGCGCTTCAATGACTTCCCCATCGACAAGATGATCTACGTGGTGGGCAACGAGCAGAACTATCACTTCCAGGTGCTCTCGCTGCTGCTCGACCGCCTGGGCTTCAAGTGGGGCAAGGACCTCGTACACTTCTCTTACGGCATGGTAGAGCTGCCCAACGGCAAGATGAAGAGCCGCGAGGGAACGGTGGTCGATGCCGACGACCTGGTGGCCGAGATGATTAAGGACGCACGCCAGACCAGCGACGAGCTGGGCAAGTTTAAGGACATGACCGAAGAGGAGCGCCAGGAGATAGCCCGCATCGTGGGCATGGGCGCGCTCAAGTACTTCATCCTCAAAGTCGACGCCCGCAAGAACATGCTCTTCAACCCAGAAGAGAGTATTGACTTCAACGGCAATACCGGCCCCTTCATCCAGTACACCTATGCCCGTATACGCAGCATCATGCGCCGCGCCCAGGCCGAGGGTATCGCGCTGCCCGCAGCCCTCGACGCCGACACCGAGCTCAACGCCAAGGAGATAGAGCTGGTGCAGAAGATGAACGACTTCGGTGTGGCTGTCGCCGACGCCGGCAACAACTACAACCCCGCAGGTATAGCCAACTACTGTTATGAGCTGACCAAGGAGTTCAACCAGTTCTACCACGACTACAGCATCCTCAATGCCGATACCGCCGAGCAGAAGAGCGCCCGTCTGGTGCTCGCTGCCAACGTGGCCAAGATACTCAAGAACGGTATGGCGCTGCTGGGCATCGAAGTGCCCGAGCGCATGTAAACAGATATCACCGTCAGCTATGACCGCAGTAACCAACCCACCCGACTGGCGCCACGACACGGTGCTGCCGCTTCCGCCCGAAGTGGTGGCCAACGCGTGGGCGGTAGACGCCGCCTGCTCGGGCAACCCCGGACCCATGGAGTACCAGGCCATCGACCTCGCCACAGGCGCCCAGGTGTTCCACTTCGGTCCCATGCACGGCACCAACAACATCGGAGAGTTTCTCGCCATCGTACACGCCCTGGCGCTGATGGAGCAGCAGGGCATCCGCGACAGGGTAATCTACAGCGACTCCTACAACGCCATACTCTGGGTGCGCAAGAAGCAGTGCAAGACCAAGCTCGAGCGCAACGCGCAGACCGAGGGGCTCTACCGCATCATCCAGCGTGCCGAGAACTGGCTCCGCACCCACACCGTAAGCGTGCCCATCATGCAGTGGGAGACCCGCAAGTGGGGCGACATTCCTGCCGATTTCGGCCGTAAGTAATACAATAACATCAATCACATACACAATCATGGACACTATAAAGAAAGACTTCGCTTCCAAACTCTTGGAGATTAAAGCCATCAAGTTGCAGCCACAGAACCCGTTCACATGGGCATCGGGATGGAAATCGCCCTTCTACTGTGACAACCGCAAGACGCTGTCGTTTACCGACGTGCGCAGCTATGTAAAACTCGAGCTGGCCCACGCCATCCTCGCCCATTTCCCCCAGGCCACAGCCGTGGCTGGCGTGGCCACAGGAGCCATCGCCCAAGGCGCCATGGTAGCCGACGAGCTCAACATGCCTTTCTGCTACGTGCGCTCCAAGGCCAAGGACCACGGCATGGGCAACCTCATTGAGGGCGAACTGCCCGTAGGTGCCAAGGTGGTGGTCGTAGAAGACCTCATCTCTACCGGAGGCAGCTCGCTCAAGGCAGTGGAAGCACTGCGACAGGCCGGATTTGAGGTAGTAGGCATGGTAGCCTCATACACCTATGGCTTCGCCGTAGCCGAGGAAGCCTTCGCCCAGGCCGGCGTCAAGCTCGTCACCCTCACCGACTACGAGCACGTGGTGGAGCGTGCCCTCGAGACAGGATACATCCAGGACAGCGACGTAGAGCTGCTGCACCGCTGGCGCAAAGACCCCGCCCACTATCAGGTATAGCCGCCCATAATCACGTCAAGACCTATGAGCAGCAAATTTGAAAGCAGCATACGCGAGATACCTTATGCCCAGCAGAAGGTATACGACGCCCTGAGCGACCTGTCCAACCTCGAGCGCATACGCGACCGCATCCCCCAAGACAAGCTCGAAGACTTCTCCTTCGACGCCGACCACATAGCCGTCAAGGCGCCTATGGTGGGCGAGATAAGACTGCACATCATCGAGCGCGAAGAGCCCAAGACCATCAAGTTTGAGACCGAGCAGAGCCCTGTGCCCTTCACCTTCTGGATACAGCTGCTGCCCGTGACAGACACCACGTGCAAGATGAAGCTCACCATCAAGGCCGAGCTCAACCCCTTTATCAAGGGAATGGTACAGAAGCCGCTGCAGGAAGGCATCGAGAAGATAGCCGACGCGCTGCAGGCAATCAGATATGAATAAGTGACCGCAATGAACAAACTCTGGGAAAAGGATTTTGAAGTAAACAAGGAGATAGAGCGCTTCACCGTGGGCCGCGACCGCGAGCTCGACCTCTATCTCGCCAAGTACGACGTGCTGGGCTCGATGGCCCACATCGCCATGTTGGAGTCGATAGGTCTGCTCGCCCACGACGAGCTCGTGGCGCTTACCGCCGAACTCAAGCACATCTACCACGTGGCCGACGAGGGCCGGTTTGTCATCGAAGACGGCGTGGAAGACGTACACTCGCAGGTGGAGCTGATGCTCACCCGCAAGCTCGGCGACATGGGCAAGAAGATACACTCGGGCCGCTCGCGCAACGACCAGGTGCTGGTAGACCTCAAGCTCTTCACCCGCCACCAGCTGATGGACGTGGTGGAGCTTACCCACAGCCTCTTCGACGAGCTGATACAGAAGAGCAACCAGTATCGCCACGTGCTGATGCCGGGCTATACCCATCTGCAGATAGCCATGCCGTCGAGCTTCGGTCTGTGGTTTGGAGCCTACGCCGAGTCGCTGGCCGACGACATGCTGTATCTGCAAGCCGCCTATCGCATGACCAACCGCAACCCATTGGGTTCGGCAGCGGGCTATGGCTCTTCATTCCCCCTGGACCGCTCGATGACCACGCGGCTGCTGGGTTTTGACTCGATGGACTACAACGTGGTCTATGCCCAGATGGGCCGAGGCAAGATGGAGCGCAACGTGGCCTTCGCCCTCGCCACAGTGGCGGGCACGGTGGCCAAGATGGCGTTCGACGCATGTATGTTCAACTGCCAGAACTTCAACTTCGTGAAACTCCCCAAGGAGTGTACCACAGGCTCGAGCATCATGCCGCACAAGAAGAATCCGGATGTGTTTGAGCTAATCCGTGCCAAGTGCAACAAGCTGCAGAGCCTGCCGCAGCAGATCATGATGATTATGAACAATCTGCCTGTGGGCTACTTCCGCGACCTGCAGATTATCAAGGAGGTGTTTATCCCCGCATTCGACGAACTCAAAGACTGTCTGCAGATGGCCGCCTATATCATCAACCGCATGGAGGTCAACGAGCATATACTCGACAACGCCATGTACGACCCCATGTTCTCGGTCGAGGAGGTCAACCGGCTGGCAGCCCAAGGCATGCCCTTCCGCGACGCCTACAAGAAGGTGGGACTGGAGATCGAGGCGGGCACTTTCAGCGCCGACCGCAACATACACCACACCCACGAGGGCTCGATGGGCAATCTCTGCAACGACCGGATAACCCAACTCATGGAAGATACGCTCAGCGGCTTCCACTTCGAGCGTGTCGCCGAAGCCGAACGATTACTCCTGGAAGGATGAAGCATATACATTATTATATAATAGCAATCGTGATGACGGTTGTCCTTGTGGCCTGTGGCGACGAGGGCAACCGTTTTAGCAGCTACCACTGCAATCTGACCATCGACAACAGCAAGCACCTCAACGCCGTGCTCGCCTCGGCGATGGACGCCAACAACGCCGGCACGTTCTGCATCATCGGCTTCACCCTCAAGGGCGGCGCCAAGCACTACACGTTCAAGAACAGCCAGGGACTCACCAGTACCAGCATCTTCAACGCCATCGACGACAGGATGAAGATGCAGGAGCACATAGGCATGAACGGCCGCCTCATCGTGGGATACAGCAATATGGAATACCCACCCGTCTTCTACGCCTACGACGGTGAGTGCCCCAACTGCTTTGACCTCAACGCGCTGCCCATGCGTTCCTACCCGCTCAGCATAGACAGCAAGGGCACAGCCACCTGCGCCCACTGCCACCGCCAGTACCGCCTCAACCAGGGAGGCTTTGTGGCCAACAACACCGGCAACCACCTCACCGAATACCGCGCCGACCCTCCCCAGCCCCACGGCGTGCTCCGCGTCTACTGACGGCACCTCTGGGCGAAAGCCATCTATTTTGCCCAAAGTGTCAAAGAAAGTGGGAGAAATGTTTGATTATCCACCCACAAAAGCGTACCTTTGCGAAGTTAATGCACTTATTATAATGACACTTTCACACATAACTGCTGCCGAAGCGGCGGCGATGATCAAGGACGGCGACAATCTCGCCCTGTCCGGATTTACCCCCAATGGCAACCCCAAGGCCATCTTCCGCGAACTGTCGCAGCGCGCCATCCGTGAGCACGAGGCCGGCAACCCCTTTGCCATAGGCATCTTCACCGGAGCCTCGTCGTGCCAGAGCGTGGAGGGCGACATGGCCAACGCCCATGCCATCAAGTTCAGGGCACCCTTCTCTACCAATGCCGACTTCCGCAACCACGTCAACCTCGAAGAGATTGACTACGAAGACATGCACCTGGGCCACATGGCAGAGCGCATGCGCCACGGCTTCTACGGCGTGATGGACTGGGCAGTCATCGAAGTGTCTCACTATGAAATCGTGGGCAACACCTGCCGCGCCTACCTCACCTCGGCAGGCGGCATCGTGACCACCGCCGTGAGACTCGCCAAGCGCGTGATACTCGAGCACAACACCTTCCACAACCCCAACTCACGTTTCCTCCACGACACCTACGAGCCAGCCGACTGCGGATTCGGGCGGAAGCCCATCCCCGTGCTCGCGCCTTACGACCGCGTGGGCCACGACTATGTGGCCATCGACGTCGACAAGATAGTGGGTGTCATAGACAGCTGCATACCCGAAGAGGCACGCGCCTTCAAGGACGTCGACGAGTTTACCTCAAAGATGGGTCACTATGTGGCCGAATTCCTGGTCGACGACATGAAGCACGGCCGCATACCGCCACAGTTCCTGCCCATACAGAGCGGCGTGGGAGCCACCGGCAACGCCGTGCTGGCAGCCCTCGGCGCCAACGAGCACATACCACGCTTCAACGTCTACTCCGAGGTGGTACAGGACGCCGCCATCAAGTGGATGCTCGAAGGCAAAATCATCGACGCCTCGGCCACAGCCATGACCGTCACCAATGAGTGTCTGCACACGGTCTACGACAATATGGACTACTTCTCCAAGCACCTCACCATACGCCAGAGCGAGGTGGCCAACAGCCCCGAAGTCATCAGGCGACTGGGCGTGATAGCCCTCAACACCGCCATCGAGTGCGACCTCTACGGCAACGAGAATTCCAGCCACATCTGCGGCTCCAAACTCATGAACGGCATAGGCGGAAGCTGCGACTACGAGCGCAACGGATACATAAGCGTATTCACCACACCATCGATAGCCAAGGGAGGCAGGATAAGTGCCATCGTGCCCATGTGCACCCACGTAGACTCGACCGAACACGACGTAGACGTCATCGTGACCGAACAGGGCGTGGCCGACCTGCGTGGCAAGGGACCCCGCCGCCGCGCCGAGGAAATCATCAACCACTGCGCCCACCCCGACTACCGCCCGCTGCTGCGCGAGTATCTGCGCATAGCCGACAAGGGCCACGAGCCACAGTCGATGACCGCCGCCTTCGCCATGCACGACACGCTGAGAAAGAAGGGCGACATGAGACTTACCGACTTCAGCGAATATCTCAAGTAGACTCCATTGGACAAGATAACCCAAGAGAAACAGACAGTAGAGCTCATGGTAAGGCTTTACTGTCTGCATTATGAAGGCCACGAGCAGCTCTGCCCCCGCTGCCGTGCGCTGATAGACTATGCCCACCAGCGCCTCGACCATTGTCCGTCTGGCAATGGCAAAGGCTCGTGCCGCCGCTGCCCCATCCACTGCTACCGCCCCGATATGCGTAGCCTCATGCGACAAGTGATGCGCTATTCGGGCCCGCGCATGCTGCTGCGCCACCCCTGGGCCACGCTGCGCCACTGGCTGTCGTGACCTCCGCCTCGGGCACCATTCTTCCCGCTGTCAGCACCACTCTCCCCACTATCACCACCACTCTTCCCGCCACTGAGGCAAGCCCATAGCGCCTCGCCGCCACCACAGTCGCTGCGCTGCCCACGGCCTTGGCCGGCTCGTATCATAAGTCACAAGCCCGCGTATCTTATGTCACGTGCCCACGTATCGTATCTGTCTCTTATACACATCTCCGAGCCCACGAGACCGATCAGTATCTCG
>ENA-OZFU01000483-OZFU01000483.1-human-gut-metagenome-genome-assembly--contig:-NODE-483-length-14134-cov-3.838696_pt1 | contig 14134 bp, 7 predicted proteins | sample MGYA00244650_ERZ653646 | MGnify/ENA primary metagenome ERZ653646 (study PRJEB26926, sample SAMN06164982) | human gut metagenome | biome: ENVO:00009003; feature: ENVO:2100002; material: ENVO:00002003...
GTCGGCAGCGTCAGATGTGTATAAGAGACAGCGATTCAGCTCCCTGCATTTTTTATTTAACGGCACTACCCGAAAGGCCCGATATCCAGACGGTCCATCATATCCAGCCGGATGATATTCTTCCATAAAGAAATACCCGTTTTCTGTATATTTCCATGAATTAGCTCTAAACTCATGATAATATGTTTCCTGCCAAGTATCCTCTTTCCATTTAAAAGAGCTTACTTCAACGTCTATTTTCCCCTGTTTGGTTTTCAGATCATACCGAATAAAATGATCCCCTGCTATAACTTGAAATATAGTAGTTTTTCCATTTTTCTCTTTTTCTGCTTTTTTCAAAAAATCATCTACTTTAATACTTTGAACCATATCCAGCTGATTGTAGGAATCAATTACTGCATATCCATATTTTCCAAAATAATCCATACTTTTTTGTATTGTACTCAGCTCATATAGTGCATTTTCTTTCACAGCATTCTCATATATGTTCCGATAGCCTTCTGCTAGCATTTCACACTCTCTGTAAATTTTTTCTTTCGTATCTTCAATTGTCTTTTTCTGCTCTTTCTTTATGCCACATCCACTACAGACAGCAAGAAAAATAACTCCCACAAATATTTTCCAAATTTTTTTCATATCATTTTCCTCTTACATTTGTAATATTTAAAGGTAAAAATTATTCATTACCGAGATATTCATCCAGTATCGCCTTATCCTTTTCCACCACATAACCGCTTCCTCCAATATCTTTCACATTCTCTACCATACTGATGAGCAAAATAGGATTCTCTGTATCTCTATCTGTAGTAAAAACTGTAAACCAGCCAATTTCTGTTCCAGATGTATCTTCTTTTGTAGCTTTCAGTTCCGCTGTTCCGGTTTTTCCTGCTAATCTAATGTCTTCCCGGCATGCTCCATAACCAGTTCCTTCCGGGTTATTCACTACACCCTCTAGCCCCTCCATAACCTCCAAAACAATCTGTGGTGAAAAAGCATCTTTTATCCAGATTTCACTGGAAGTGCTTCCATCCGCGTGAAGATATGGCTTTATCATATTTCCATCATTTAGAAAAGCCGTATAAATGCTTGCAAGATGCAAAGGATTTACCAGAATCTGTCCCTGTCCATACCCACTGTCAGCAAGCTGGATTTCTGTTTCTATCTTGTCCATATTAGAATATTGGGACTCTGACATTTTAATATCAAATGGAAGTTCCTGATTAAATCCTATTTGATTTAGAGATTGCATCAGTTGATCCGCACCGATTTTTAATGCTGCTTTTGCAAAATAAATATTATCTGAATAAATAAGCGCATTTTTCAAGATCACAGGTGCATAATCATGAAGTGTAGTCACTGTATAATCTCCCCACGAGGAATCTTTCTGCCATGCCAGACCCTCATTTCCAAAATCGTCATTTGCAGTAAATGCCCCCACTTTTAATCCAATTGCAGCAATTACAGGTTTAAAAGTTGAGCCTGCACACCATGTCTGGCGAAAGCGGTTGTATAAAGGCCTGTCTTCATTTTCATTTAATGCACTCCACTGGCTATTGTCCATTCCACGTACAAAATCATTATTATCATAAGATGGCGTACTTACCAACGCCAGTACTTCCCCTGTATAAGGATTCAAGGCTACAGAACATCCTCTGTCTTCTTTAAATTGTTCATAAAGAGTACTTTGAAGATCGCCATCAATCGTAGTATGGATATCTTCTCCATCTTTTTTAGGCTCATATGCAATGACACTTTTTTTATTTCCATTTGCATCTACAATACAGATCTCACACCCATCTGTCCCTTTTAGTTCTTTTTCATAAAGCGTTTCCAGTCCCGTCTTTCCAATCACACTGTTTGTACGATACCCTTCCCCTTTATGTTCCTGCAAATCCTCGGCTGTAACCGCCTGTACATACCCTACCAGATGAGAGGCAGCTTCTTTTAGATAATAAGTTCGTACTTTTACATCAGATAACATAATACCTGGAATCTTCAATAATGTGTCCTGCTTTTCTTTTTCTTCCAGAACAGTTTCATCCGGATTCACTGTCAGAAGATCGACCTCTTGTATTTTAGGAATTGTTGCTACTGGTACAAAAGAATCTGCTTTTACCCAATCGGCTTTTAACTTATCCTCAATTTCGTCTGCTCCAATTCCAAGATACTCTGCCAGTTTTTTTATTGTATCTTCCCTGTTCTCCATTCTGCCCGGAACAATTCCTACCGAAGATGCAGTTCCCTCTCCAGCCAGCTGGCGACCATTTCTGTCTAAAATATTTCCTCTTTTTGCCTCTTCTAACGTTACCTGAACTTTATCCGTTGCAGATAACTCTGGAAAAATCAACTGATCCTGCCAGATTAAATGATATCCTGTCCAGTTATGTGAAAATACCGCATTGTTGGTAAATTCTACATTTCCTGCAGCAGTCTGCATATTTGTTGTATAGGAAACTGCCGCATTTCCGTTTTCTTTTCTTTTTGCTGTAATATCGGTTATGGACAGATCAGACATCTCAATGCCTTCATATATTTTAGAATTTCGTTCTATAAATTCTTCCTTACTGTTCATGCTGCTTTTTTTCTGATCCAGCATGGCATACATTTGCTCATATTCCCCTTTTTCAATATATTTCATATATTCCATTAGTCTTTTTTCAGGAACATTACGATTCATTATTGTTACAATACCGATTCCACCACCAATCAATATACCGCTAAATAAAACTATTTTTGTAATAATCTTCGTGTGTTTTTTTCTTTTCTTTTTTCTCATATAGTTTTATTTCTCCTTTTTTCATATTTTCTTAAATATTACACTTGTAATATTTAAACGTCAAGTTTTTTCTTAGGTTTATATATGTAAACAAGAGGAAAGATTTGGATAAAAAAAGAAAGGGCATCTCAAAGCCCTCTTTGATAAAGAACTTTACCGACACCCTGAGGTAATGGTTTCTCCGGATGTTTCCCAAACGCTATAATCACTCTCCAGAAGAACCAAAAACGATTTTTAATTTTTCTCTCAGAAAAAAAGAACTACTCTAAATCTGCAGATCTCTGAAATAACCCTGCTCGTTTCTTATAATCACAAACATATTCAGGCAACACATTCTTTGCTGGCAGATTATTATAGCGGAAAACGCAACAAATCCCTTTATTAACTTTTGTTCCATATATTTCCTGTACCAATCCTATTGTTTCATCATCTGAACAAAAGCTCTTCGGAATCTCCCTACAATCCCTGATAATAACGCAAATCTGTTTACTATGTCCTCTCTGTCAGTATACAAGCCAGCTAATCTCTTTATTATAGTATCTAAATACTTCTTCCCAATTCCACTACTCAAAATTTCTTCAGTCACTGTTTCTGCAGATGTGTTTTTATATCAGCCAGAGTTCCCCTGGCTGAATTCTTCCAATATATACCTGTTAACACTTCTCAATGCTGACACTTTTTCCTTCGCTTTACTACACACTGGCTTGAATTCATTCCTCCTCTTCCAGTTTCGATTTATAATCTTCCAAGTCCATAAGAAAAGTCTCATAGCCTTCATCACTCATGCAGAACAGCTTTCTTATGGTATTGCAGACAAGCCCGATCATGTCCGCATCCCCTTTCAGGAATGGAATGATATGGTCGATTGCTTCCATCGTGTCATTTCTGTTCCCTTTATCAAACATTGCGGTTACTAAACATTCGTCTGTATCAAAGTTCATTGCCAGATCCATCATAATTCTACATCCCCCTTCTTATGTGCTTTGGATTTTTCTGCTTCTTTATTTTTCTGTTCCTGTGCTTTTGCCCTTGCCTGAAACTCTTTCAACGACTGCAGTACAGATTTTTTCAATTCCCCTCTTTCGCCCTTTGCCGGCTCTTTCTTTTGTGTCTGGTTCTCTTCCACTGATACGGATTCTTTCTTGACTGGTGCTTCTGAAACTTCCTGTTTCACTTCCACAGTCTGTTCTGCTTCCTGCACTTTTCCATGTTTCTCATTCAGATACTTTTCCATATCGTTAATTGCTTTCTGTACTAATGGGCTTTCCTTATAATGAGGAATCATATCTATCAGTTCCCTGTCTACTCTATCCCAACACATCAGTTCATATTCCCCGGAATAATCCTTATCTCCATCCTGCAGATCAAATCCAATCCCTTTACCTCCATGCAAGCGATCTGCCGGAATACTTTCATAAATTTTAATCGCTTCTTCCAGAGTAAGATTATTATGGTACTCTCCCATGACCGGAAACTCCATGCACTCTGCCACATAAAAAGTAATCGTAGCTTCTGGTTGCTCCTGTTCTGGTTGTCTGGTAAAGATAGAAAAGGTTTCTGCATTTTCCAAACGGGAAAGTAATGACCGGGCAGTTATCACATCACTGTCTATATCCGATTCTTCTGCCACCTCAGTCAGCCAGTCTTTTAAACCTGCTGTCTCCTTGTTCAAAATATCCTCTGTGAGTTTCTCAACCTGTTCTTCCCTATTTTCAACGGTATCTTTATATTCATAAGTATCATATTCATAACTAAAATTATCCAAGTCCACTGCTAGTTTCTTGATTTCCTGCTGATCAAGATAGGCTTCCGATTCCTTTATATACTCTGCCAAAGTAATTCTTTCTTCTAAGATTGGGTTAATGTCTACTTTAATGCCTGCTATTGCCATACCATACGAATTCAATTCGTTAAAAAAACTATCCTCTCGAATATTTCCTCGATAAGAAAGCACCACATCAAGATCAGAATCTGCACGATACAGGTCATCTCTGCTTCTGGAACCATGTACTCTCGCCCCAATCAATGTAACTTCATTTTCCAGTCCCATTTCTTCCAGAACAGCTCTTGCATGAAATAAAACTTCATATTCAATTTCTGCCCTGTCCATCCCATTCAATGCTGTTTCACATCTGCCAAGTTCCGAAGTGAATCGAACATCTCCACTGGCCAGCACTTCTTTAGAATGACTGATTACCTTATCCCGAAACTCCCTGTCATCAACTTTTACACATTCAACATCTTCCAATCCTTCATTTTTCAAGCTGGCATACATTGCTTTCTGAATAGAATCTTCTGGATTTCCACAGGCATCTCCTGAAATTTCATGAAGTTCCTGATCATAAACCAGGTATTTATAGCCATCCTCCGTCGGTTGCACTGTTAAATACATACCAGACATTTTAAATTGTACGGTTATTCCCTCATAACTTTTTAATGCCGCTTCCCTGTCATAACCATCAAAAAAAGCCTTTGGGCAAGTACGTTCAAATTGTATCTTCTCCAGTCTCTCTTCTTCTGCATATTCAATTTCTGCATACATTTCTTCATAATCCATCACGCTTGCATCTTCTATCGAAAGTCCTTCCTCTTCCAAAATATTCTCCATTGCTTCAGTAATAGAAATAGTCGGATCATCATAAACGCCGCCATCCAGTTCCAGATAATCTTTATCATAGAATGTATAATCATAACCATCTTCTACCGTCTGAATTGTAAAATACTGATCTCCAATCTGGTATGCTATCTCTGTATCATGCACTGCCAGACTGTTTCCTATCTCTTTAAAAGTATTGTATATCTGCGGATTCAGCCATCCTTCCACTTCCTGGCAATCATAAATCAATGTATCTATTCCATTCTTACACTGAATAAAATCAAGACTACCTCGCAACGGTGCTGTATTTTCAATTCCAAGAGCTTTCATTTTATGATTAGGCAGAGAGTAATATGCTCCAAGGGCAGCTCCCAAATCCTTATATCTCTCGATCTTCATCCCACCTTTTGCTGCCAGATCTTCGATCACATAATATTGGTCAATATAATGATTTTCTGGCATTTTCAGGTCAATGCCATTATTTTCTCTGACTTTATGTATCTCGAAAAAGCTGAATTTCTGTTCTTCACCCCGCAGATTCTGTCCGGTCAGTGTCGGCTCCCATGTATCTGTACTGATTGGCTGCTGTTCCATGATTTTCATAACTGTTCCGTCTGCTAAGATGACTGTTGCCTGGTCTGGAAGATCTATCAGGTCATACACCGTTGCACCATTTTCTTCCAGATATTCTGAAATAGCTTCCCTGGCTCCTTCATCAAATCCATGCCAGATGTCCTCTGCCACCAGTGTCCCATTTTCCGATACGATAATATCTGCCACGTCCTGACCGTATTCCTCATTTCGCATCTGGAAGAATCGCTCCCCATGATATGTTTTCATATCCATCGCATACCAGGTGCCTGTATGTCCTTCTGCGTCATACCCTCTTGTAGTTTCAGTGATATGCTGATTTTTCACACCAAGCACCTCTTCCAGTTTCCGGGTACGGATTTCTTTTCTTGCCATATCAATAAATCCATTCAGGACTGCAGGATGGCTGCCCACAATATAGTCCCTGTTCAGATCCATTCCCCGACTGATATTTTCCGGAATATCAATGCCATCTGCCCACCGTTTATTGCCATCAGAAAATCTCCCATCATAGGCAAGCTGTTTTAACGTATTTGCCAGAACAAAGGCAACACGTTCCTCTCTATATTTTTCAACCACACCTGTTGCAGTATCCGGGTTCAGACTCATGCCATCAAAGTTTTCTGTGATTGCCTGTTCGATTGCATTTTTACAGTCAATGTTCAGTTTTCTGGAATCCAGATAAGCATCTACATTTCTCTCCTGCATAGCCTTTTCCAAAGTTCCCATATATACTTCCGGATATGCTTTTACTGGATTGGCATTTAGCATTTCAGTTCTCTGTGCCACAAAGTCCGGCAGTTCTGTAAATCCAAAAGAATCTACATAGTATGCGGTTAATCTGCCGCCCCGGTTCATAATGATCACATCACTGACTGACATGGAATGCCCAGTAAAATCGTTTGGTCGTTCTATATTAAAACGCTCAAAGAGATTATCCAGTGTCGTAGCATCCCTCAGTCTTTCACTGTAAACCATCTGATAGTCTTTGCCATCTACGGTAAATCCCATTTCTTTTGCCGCTTCCAGACTTAAAAACTGATACCCTCTTTCTTCCTGTCTACTGTTGATCTGGTAAATTCCATAGCGGTTTCCATCACTTTCTAAAAGAAGTGTTTCTTTGATCTTTGCTTTTTCTTCCGGTGTCATAATCGTTTCCTGACTTCTCCGGTAATTTTCCCATTCAAATTTCGTCACTCCGAATAACCCGTCATGCTGTAAAATATCCAGTTCCAGATTCATAATTCTTTGCGACTGTTCCTGACCACCAACTGCTCCGGTCAGTCCATAAACCGTTACTCCCTCATGGTGCAATTCCACTGCCCGCTCCCTGGTAAGCGGAAGCATACTTTCTGAATAAAATCCGGCTTCATGCAATTCTGATAAACCAATCATCGAATCCGGCAGACTTTCAATCTGTTCCTCCGCTTCTCCAATCAATTTTAGTACCGCTTCTCTGTTTCTATCCAGAATAGATTCTGCAAGATTCTCTGCCAGTTTTTCCATTGCTTCCCTGTCATCCAGTTTATAAGCAAAATTCACGATAAGATTTCTCTGGTCATTGCTGAAAATCGTCCGTTCCTGCTCCAGACGATTAATAGTCTGTTCTGCATACTGCATGGCACTCATTTCTTCTGTCTGCTCCACAACATCTGCTTCCTGCTCTGCTCTTTCTATCTGAAGTTCTTTGAGTTTTTCCTCAATCTGTCCGATCATATCAGCAGAAGTCTTACGGATGGTGTCCATAGAAGCACGAAGCTCTTTCATATTTTTACCGGAAGACCAGCTTGCAATATAGGAAAAAGAATACTCCGATGTGTCCAGTCCGAAATGGTTACATACCACATAGGCAACACTTTCTGCTTCTACTTCCCTTGTAAGCTGATCTTTTACGATGCCCTCTGCTTCCATCTGATCACGATCATGCAATACTGCATGTGCGGTTTCATGCACCGCTGTTTTCATGGTTTGTGCCTCACTCATGCCAGGCTGGATAGCAATATATTTATCGACAAGCTGATAAAAGCCTTTCGCCTCCCCATCAATCTCAATAAAACGGATAGGAACCGGGGCAACCATTTTTAATGATTCCATAAAATCATGGTAGATCAAAACATCTCCATCCAGTTCTGATACCTCAAACTCTGGAATCGGTTCTCCTGTGGTCTGGCTGACATCAAATACTGTCGTAACCCGGAATTTTGTAATAACACGCTCTACTACTTCTGTTTCCGGCTGTCCATCTTCCCCGATCACAATCTCGCCTGTTTCCGGATCAGTTTTTTCAATCTCCTGTTTCTCTTTAAACGGAGCCGGGGCAATAATCTGGATGCCTTTTTCCCCTCTTTTTACCTGTCGGTTGAATTTCTTCTGCCATGCCTGATACCCCGCTACCAATGTTGCTTCCGGTTTCTGCATGGTGATCAGCAGTGTGTTATTAAAGCTGTAATTGTGGAACTTTGACATGGTATTCAGATATTCGGTATATCGCTCCGATGTAAAGATTTCCTTTACTCCCTGCTCCAGCCGTTCCGATATTTCTTTTAACTGTTTTTCTATATTATTTGCCATAAACAAACCCTCCATTTTATGTCCCCGCCAGAGAAAACTCTGACGGGAAATCTTTTATAACTCCTGTTCGTGTTTTTTCTTTGCAGTTTTCTGTGTAACGGTCTGTTCCGCTGTATTCTGCTGTGCCTTCTCCTGCTTTAAGCGTTCCAGAATAGATGGCTTATGGATTCTGTCTGCTGTTTCCGGAAGTTCTTTTTCTTCTGCAGTATCCCTGCTATCTGTGCTACTTCCTTCTCTGCCAATATCCTCATCTGCCATAATCGTCTCATTACCCTTTTCATCCATGTTCAGCAATGCATTTAACTCGGATAACCGTTCTATCTTTTCATTCAGCTCTGCTTCTTTCGGGAATGGCTTCTTTACCTCTTCCTGTGCAGTAGCAAGCTGCTGTTGTACGGTTTCTAACTTCTGCTCACTTTCCGTCAGCTTCCTGTCAATGGAAGAAAGCGTGTTATGGATACGCTGCATATTTCCTACAGGGTCTTTTCCGATCTCCAGCTTATAAGAGCATTTTCCTTTGACCGTCAGTTCAAACGCATTGGAGAACATATTGTAGGAAGCAGATAACGTAAACCCATGATATTCCCCAACCTTTCCGCCGGTGCTGACGGTTTTTAAACCTGCACAGGCGGCGATCAACGCTTCGCCTGCTTCTTTCTTATCTTCATAAAGGACATTCCCTACCGTCATGGCAAACGTGTCATTATCCTGTAAATCCACGTTTTTTACTACCTGCGAATCCACCTGCATCCCGGCAATCCGCTCTTTCAATGCACTGATCTGTACCGGGAAATTCTTTGCAATATCGGATTCCAGACGGTAAATCTGACTGGTATGGTTTGCCTTTAAGAGTTTCAGCTTACTCACCTGCACATCCAGATCCATTTTTTCTTTAATGTGCGGATTACCTGTGGCAAGTGCCTTGATCTCTGCATAGGACAGTGCCGTATCATCCACATCTTCACAAGCCCTGACCGGGGATTTACTGGTCATGATCTGGCTGATGAACTTCTGCTTATTCTCCAAAATCTGGTCGAGTAGGTCAGCGGTATTACTACCGCCTTCCCCTCTAAGAACCGTGCATGAGAGTTTCCCCTCACACGGCTCAAGCACTTATAAGCCCTGCGTCAACAGAACCAGCTCATCGTCTTTCTTCGAGTAATGAAGCTCCCTATGGCAGTCAGCGTGCAGCAGAATGTTCTTTTCTTTATAATCGGCTCCCATCTCCGTATGGATTCGGAATCCCCGTTCTACTGTGATAGCTTCACCACAGTGCGGGCAAACGCCATTCTGCTTTTTGTACAGCGTATTTAGTTTCTTTCTCCCATTGATTTCTCGAAACATCCTCTCTGTATCCCTGTCCTCAAAATATTCTGTGAACCGTTCATCAAATGGAGTCGCTTCTGATTTGGTTTTCAGCCACCTTACTATTTTCGTGTCGGTAGCATAAATCAAATGCAGTTCAAATGAGTCCGCCATCTTTACACTGAAAGTCCAGTTTCTTGTGCCGACCCTTCTGAAATATTTCTTCGCTATCCATTTATGCCCTTTCTTCGGGTGCCTGCGTTTGCACCATCTCCACAGACATCTCCAGACATCAAAATCGAACCGTTCAAACGCTTGCGAGGAAACATTGTACTTCTGGAAATTTACCCATCCCCGGATAACAGGGTTCAGCTTTCTTATCAAGTCCTCCTGCTTTATGGATGGGTTCTGCTTTATCAATTCCCGGACTTTGCTCACAATAGCTTTATAATTCTTTTTGGATGGCTTCGTGAGAAGCTTGTTCTTATACCACCTTATATTGCATCCGAGGAAATCAAAACCATCTTCGATATGGGTAATCACTGTCTTTTCTTCTGACAGTTCCAATCCTCTCTCCGATAAAAATTCCCGGATAATCGGGAGAACACCCATTTCCAAAAGCTCTTTGCTTTCGCCTGTGACGATGAAATCGTCAGCATAACGTATAAAGTTCACTTTTGGGAAGTATGCTTTCCCATCCCTTTTTGTTTTGTGGTATTTCTTCCTAATCTGGATTTCCAGACCATCCAGCACCATGTTGCAGATAGTTGGTGAGATAGCCGAACCTTGTGGGCTGCCGAGTTCTGTCGGGAATAATCTCCCTGTCTCAATGTACCCACTCTTTAACCATTTCCGCAGAATATCCCTGTCCATTGGGATATGGTTTAATATCCATTCGTGGCTGATGTTATCAAAACAGCCTTTAATGTCTCCTTCCAGCACCCATTTCGGGGATTTTGCTTTGTTCAGACAAGTGAAGCACTGTTCAACTGCGTCCTGTACGCACCTTTTTGCCCTAAATCCATAGGAATTAGGATCGGCGGTGATTTCCGCAATCGGTTCCAGCGCAAATTTATATAACGTCTGCATTGCTCTGTCCTTCATACATGGAATGCTGAGCGGCCTCTGTTTGCCGTTCTTTTTCGGTATATAAACCCTTTTTAACGGCAACGGTTTATAGCCCCTGCGTTTTAAGCTGAGAATTGCTTCATATTTTAGTTTGGGAGTAGACCATAATACGCTGTCTACGCCTGCTGTCTTTTTGCCTTTGTTACTCGTTACCCTTTTTACGGCTAAAGCACGTCCGTAAAAAGAGTGTGTGAGCAGCCACTGCAAAGATTTCACTTTGCCAGTCCTGCCCTGTTGATGAGCCTTTACGATACGCATTTGCAGTTTTTTAACATATGCCCTAGCTTTGTTCCAGTCGATACTGTCCCATGCCTTTGCAATGTCAGAAGTCGCACACGTTTTACCGTTCATTTGCTTTACTCCTTTCAAAAATTCTATAAACTCTCTCGTAATTAAGCACCACGCGGAATTCTGCACCCCTTTCGGGTGGGGCAAATTTTGAACCCCTGTCCGTCCTCATTACAAGGATGGCATTCGCTTCTTCCGCAATCCTATACCCGCATCCCCAACGGCTTTCCTTACGGTCGGCTTGCCCATATGGGCAGAGATACGGGCTTGACACGTTCCACTTAATCAACATCATTGATAGTTTAGGTTCCACCTCTACTCCGGCAGTCCTATGTCCGTGTATTCCTACTGTGGAAAGGAATATCCGACTGCACACCTTTTGGTTCAAGCCTATCAGCTACTTTGGCTTGTTCAGCCTTAACGAAGCTTACGGTGATTCAGTTAATTAACCATGCTATCAGAAAGCCTGCACCCTAACCGCCTTGTAGCTGGCAGTTTCGCCTTTTCCTCACGGAATCGGCTCCAAGTAGGGTTCCATTTATATCCGCTTCCGAACAATGCCATTACTGGCAGAGCCGGGGATATTGGCTTCATCCAACGGAATGGATGGTTTGGTCGGCATTACCGCCAAACAGTTAAATTAAGCGACTTCGTGTCGCACCCACATATACGCATCAAAAGTGTTCTCCGTCACATACCGGAATATCTTTACTTTGTCATTCTGGTTTCCCTGTCTTAAGATACGTCCTTCCTGCTGTTCCAGATCAGACGGCTTCCACGGACAGTCAAGGTGATGGAGGGCAATGAGCCTGTCCTGTACGTTGGTACCAGCACCGAGTTTTGGAGTGGAACCCATAAGGATTCTCACCTGCCCGGCCCGTACCTTTGCAAACAAATCTGCTTTCTTTGTCTCCGTGTTGTATTCATGGATAAACGCAATCTCTTCTTTCGGGATTCCCCTGGCAACCAGTTTGTTTCGGACATCATCATATACATTGAAAGTCCCATCCCCTTTTGGAGTAGACAAGTCACAGAAGATCAGCTGTGTTGTCCGATCTGCTTTTCCCTCGTCCCATACCTGAAAAGCATTTTCCACACAGGTATTGACCTTGCTTTTTTCTGCATCCGGAAGGAGTTCATTTAATAGCCTCTGATCCAATGCACATTTTCTTCCGTCATTAGTAATCTTGAGCATGTTGTCCACTGTTGGATTCACAAGACTGGCTCTTACTTCTTCCGCACGTTCCGAAAAGGCACTGACCATTTCCTGCTGTTCTTCACTTGGTTTTAAGACTTCATTGATAAACTCTGCTTCCGGTACAGGAAGATTCAGCATATCCGATGTCTGAATATCCGCAGCTTCCTTAAAAATGGAGATCAGCTCTGGAAGATTAAAAAAACGGGCAAACCGTGTTTTCGCACGATAGCCCGTTCCTTCCGGTGATAATTCGATTGCGGTTACTGTCTCCCCGAACGTTGCAGCCCAAGAATCAAAGTGTCCCATGCCCATACGCATGAGTGTGTCATACTGGAGATAACGCATGATAGTGTAAAGCTCGGTCATACTGTTCGATACGGGAGTACCCGTAGCAAAGGTAATTCCCCTGCCGCCTGTCAGTTCATCCATATACCGGCATTTCATAAACATATCCGAACTTTTCTGTGCATCCGTCTGTGAAATACCTGCTACATTTCTCATCTTTGTATATAGGAAAAGATTTTTGAATGAATGGCTTTCATCCACAAACAGTCTGTCTACACCTAATTGCTCAAAAGTTACTACATCATCCTTTCTGGTCTGGTCATTGAGTTTTTTCATCCTCGCCTGCAGGCTTTTCTTTGTTTTTTCCAACTGCTTGATGGTATAATTCTGCCCTGCCTGATGTGCTGCTTCTTCAATGGAAAACGTAATATCTGCAATCTGATCTTCCAGCATGGCAATCTGCCGTTCTTTTGAAAGGGGGATTTTCTCAAACTGCGTATGTCCAATGATCACGGCATCATAATCCCCTGTCGCAATACGGGAACAGAACCGTTTTCGGTTTGCCGGCTCAAAGTCTTTCTTCGTTGCCACCAGGATATTTGCTCCCGGATAGAGACGTAGGAAATCACTGCCCCACTGCTCGGTCAGATGGTTTGGCACAACATAAAGATTCTTTTGTGAGAGTCCCAGCCGTTTTGATTCCATACCGGCTGCAATCATCTGGAACGTCTTCCCTGCTCCTACGCAATGAGCCAGAAGGGTATTATTTCCATACAGCACATGAGCCACTGCGTTTTTCTGGTGCGGCATTAGGGTGATCTCCGGGTTCATGCCGACAAACTGAATATGGCTTCCATCATATTCCCGTGGACGGATGCTGTTAAATCGTTCATTATAAATCTTACAGAGATCTTCCCGTCGGTGCAGGTCTTTAAATATCCACTCTTTAAATTCCTCTTTGATCAGCTCCTGCTTCTGCTGTGCCAGCATTGTTTCCTTCCGGTTTAATTCCCGGTGTTCCCCCTCGGCATCCTGTACCGTGTCATAAATCTTGGTATCTCTAAGGTTTAAGGCATCTTCCAAAAGACGGTAGGCATTGGCTCTCTGTGTTCCATAAGTAGAGGTTACAAGAGCATTTCCATAACTGTCTACGCTTTTTCCCATAACATTCCACTGTCCGGTCACTTCTGCATACTGGACTTTAATTTTGTCCCCTACATAATATCTTGGAGTATGGAATGTCTCTGCCATAAACTGTGTAATGTAATCCTCTGAAATCCAGGTTGCTCCAAGTCTTGCCTCAATCTCTGACGCATCCAGATCTTTTGGTTGTACCTGCTCCAAATACCTGTCTCTTATACACATCTCCGAGCCCACGAGACCGATCAGTATCTCG
>ENA-OZFU01000486-OZFU01000486.1-human-gut-metagenome-genome-assembly--contig:-NODE-486-length-14103-cov-6.018437_pt1 | contig 14103 bp, 9 predicted proteins | sample MGYA00244650_ERZ653646 | MGnify/ENA primary metagenome ERZ653646 (study PRJEB26926, sample SAMN06164982) | human gut metagenome | biome: ENVO:00009003; feature: ENVO:2100002; material: ENVO:00002003...
CATGAGCGGCAGCGTCACTCTCCTCACCGACCAGTATATGCTGCCCACGCGCGTGGATGGCGACACGGTATACACCCATGCCGACCAGGCTCCCCGATTTGACTTCAACGGCGAGAGCCTGATGAACTATCTGGCTCGCAACCTCAGACTCGACCCTATGGCTATCGAGCGGCTCCCTGCAGGGGCTCGCGCCGTCATTGCCTTCATCGTGGACGCCAGCGGACACATACGCCGCCCCTGCGTGGTGAGCAGTGCCACGCCCGGGATAGACCGCGAACTGATGCGCGCAGCCCGACTCATGCCCGCATGGGCACCAGGAACGGTGGGAGGCAAGCCAGCCAACGTGTGGTGCATGCTGCCTATAGTGCTGAAGAAATAGAAATCGCACGGGGGGTCATCTCCAGCTGCGCAGAGACATCCTCCAGCTGCGCAGAGGCATCCTCCAGCGACGCAGAGGTATCCTCCAGCGACGCCAAGACATCCTCCAGCGACGCAGAGTTATGCTCCACGCCGCTGGTGTTGTCTTCAAGGGTCGGGAAGTGGCAGAAAAGGGTGCCGAAAGCGGTGGTGACAAGCCTGGCGACAGGCGGCGAAAAAGCCACGCAAATTGCGCCATGTCAATCACATACGACAAATGGCACAAAAATCAGAAAAAAGTGTACAATTATTGTTAAAATACGCACAAAACTGAACTACGTTACTGAGAAGTTTATTAACTTTGCAGTGTCAAAAAACTTTTTGACCGCTGCAGGTTTTCTACAGCGTCGTGTTTAGGGATACAATTGAAACATTAATATTAATAGCATAATTAGGTATGAAAGTAAGAAAATTCTCGCTTGTGGTAGCCTGTATCGGGGCTACTCTTTTAGCTTCATGTGGGAAAAGTGGTGGCGGTATGCCCAACTTCGGTGACAACGAGTTTGCCGTACGCACGATAGCATCGTCGAACGCTGCACTGCAGACCACCTATCCCGCCACCATCAAAGGTATTCAGGATGTAGAGGTACGTCCGAAGGTTTCGGGTTTCATCACCAAGGTGCTGGTGCATGAGGGTCAGACCGTAGCTGCTGGTCAGGTGCTCTTCACCATCGACAGCGAGACCTATGCCGCTGCCGTGCGTCAGGCCAAGGCAGCCGTCAGCACCGCCAAGGCTCAGCTGAGCACCGCCAAGCTGACCATGGACAACAACAAGAAACTGTATGACAAGGCCATCATCGGCCAGTATGAGTATACCTCTTCTGCCAACTCTTACGCCACAGCCCAGGCTCAACTTGCCCAGGCCGAGGCCGCTCTTGCCGCTGCCCGCGAGCAGTTGGCATGGTGCAGTGTGAAGAGCCCGGCAGCCGGTGTAGTAGGCAGTCTGCCCTTCAAGGCTGGCGCATTAGTAAGCGCGTCGGGTCAGGCATTGACCACGGTGTCGGACGTAAGCACCGTAGAGGTGTTCTTCTCAGTCTCTGAGAGCGAGCTGCTGGCTCTGAGCAAGACCAACGGCAGCACCCAGGCTGCCATCGCCTCCTTCCCTGAGCTGAAGTTGAAGTTGGCCGACGGCTCTATCTACAACCATCCCGGCAAGGTAGTCAAGATGAGCGGTGTGCTCGACGCCACTACCGGTTCGGTATCTCTGATAGCCCACTTTGCCAATCCCGACAAGCTGCTGAAGAGCGGCGGCGCCGGCACCATCATCATCCCCTCGGTAGACCAGGGTGCCATCCAGATACCTCAGGAAGCCTGCTCGCAGATACAGAACAAGACCTTCGTGTATGTAGTGACCAAGGACAACAAGGTGAAATATACCGAGATAACCATAAATCCCCAGAACGACGGCCAGACTTATATCGTGACCTCGGGTCTGCACGTGGGTGACCGCATCGTGACCAAGGGTATCACCAAGCTCACCGACGGTATGGAGATTGTCCCCATCACCGAGCAACGCTATGAGCAGAAGATAGACGAGGCTGCCAAGCTGGCCGAGAGTCAGGGCAACGCCCACGACTTCGCTGCCACCATGAGCGGCAAGAAGAAGTAAGCATATATATAATAAGGTATAAGAAAACAAGTAAATCATGACATTTACAAACTTTATCAAACGACCGGTACTCTCGACGGTAATCTCCATCTTCTTCGTCTTGCTGGGTACCATCGGTCTGATATCGCTGCCAGTGGAGCAGTACCCCGATATCGCACCGCCTACCATCGAGGTATCGACCACCTATACCGGTGCCGATGCCCAGACGGTGCTCAACTCTGTCATCGTGCCGCTCGAGGAGAGCATCAACGGTGTGGAGAACATGACCTATATGACCTCGTCGGCCACCAACGACGGTATGGCCGACATCACCGTATTCTTCAAGCAGGGCTCTGACCCCGATATGGCAGCCGTGAACGTGCAGAACCGCGTGTCTCAGGCTCAGGCGCTGCTCCCTGCCGAAGTAACCCGCGTGGGTGTGACCGTGGAGAAACGCCAGACATCCAACGTGATAATGTTCTCTATCACCTCCGAGGACGGCCGCTACGACGACGAGTTCGTGACCAACTACGCGCTGATTAACGTCATCCCCCAGCTGAAGCGTATCACCGGTGTGGGTGCTGTGCAGAGTCCCTCTATGCGTAACTACTCTATGCGTATATGGCTCAAGCCCGAGAAGATGAAGGAGTACGGACTCGTACCTTCTGATATTTCAACCGCCCTGGGTGAGCAGAACATCGAGGCTGCCCCTGGTAAGTTTGGTGAGAACTCGGATATGGCTTACGAGTATGTGCTGCGCTACAAGGGTCGTCTGAAGACCGTGCCCGAGTATGAGAACATACTGCTCAAGAGCAACACCACAGGTCAGACCCTGCGCTTGGGTGATGTGGCACGCATCGAACTGGGCGGTCTGAGTTACGCCGTAAGTCTGAAGAACAACGGCCAGCCCGCCGTGATGGGTATGGTACAGCAGATTGCCGGCTCTAACGCCACCCAGATAGCCACCGACGTGAAGAAAGCCCTGGCTGAAGCCAGCAAGAGCTTCCCTCCCGGACTGGAGTACACCATCGAGCAGGATGTGACCGAGTTCCTCTACGCCTCTATCGAGGAGGTAGTGTTTACCCTCATCATCACGCTGCTGCTGGTATTCATGGTAGTGTATATCTTCCTCCAGGACTTCCGCTCGACCCTCATCCCTATGATTGCCGTACCTGTGGCGCTCATAGGTACCTTCCTCTTCCTCTGGATATTCGGCTTCTCCGTCAACCTGCTTACCCTCTCGGCGCTGCTGTTGGCCATCGCCATCGTGGTCGATGATGCCATCGTGGTAGTCGAGGCCGTCCACGCCAAGTTGGACCAGGGCTACAAGAGCGCGTTGACCGCCTCTATCGACGCGATGAACGAGATTTCGGGCGCCATCATCTCCATCACGCTGGTAATGTCGGCTGTGTTTATCCCCGTGTCATTCATGGGCGGCACATCCGGTACCTTCTATCGCGAGTTTGGTGTGACCATGGCCGTATCTATCGTCATCTCCGCCATCAACGCCCTCACCCTGTCGCCAGCCCTCTGTGCCATGCTGCTGAAGCCCCATGCCGACGACGCCGACAGCCACAAGGCCAAGTCGTTCATTGACCGCTTCCACGCTGGCTTCAACTACCAGTTTGAGAAGATTACCAATAAGTATAAAGGTGGTGTCGAGTGGATTATCCGCCACGGCATGATAACCGCCGGTACGATAGTCGCAGGTATTGCCGTGCTGGTCATCCTGATGGCTACCACCAAGACCGGACTTGTGCCCGACGAGGATACCGGTACCCTCTTTGTGACCATTTCGGCAGCCCCTGGTACCAGCCAGGAGCGCACGCTGAAGATTGTGGACCAGGTAGACAAGATGCTGGCAGGCAACCCCGCCATCCAGCGGCGTGAGGCCATCATCGGATACAACTTCATCGCAGGCCAGGGCTCAGACCAGGCCACCTTCATCATCAAGCTGAAGCCATTCGACGAGCGCCCTGGTGGTTTCTTCCACCGCATCAAGAGCGCGATTACCGGCGGCGGCATCGAGGCCCTCTTCGTCAATCCTATGGAGTCGGGCTCAGTGCTGGGCATGATCTACAAGCAGACCGCGACCATCAAGGACGCCCAGATTCTGGCCTTCGGTCCTCCTATGATTCCTGGCTTCTCTGCCCAGAGCGGTGTGACGATGACCATGCAGGACAAGACCGGTGGCGACTTGAACCGCTTCTTCGAGGTGACCAAGAACTTCCTCGCCGAGCTCAACAAGCGCCCCGAGATACAGAACGCCATGACTTCATACAACCCCAACTATCCCCAGTACATGGTGGATGTAGACGTAGCCAAGACCAAGCAGGCCGGCATCTCACCCTCTACGGTGCTCGCCACCCTGCAGGGCTACTACGGAGGTATGTATGCGTCTAACTTCAACGCCTACGGCAAGCTCTATCGTGTAATGATACAGGGTGAAGTGTCGAGCCGTATGCGCCCCGAGGACCTGTCCAACATCTACGTGCGCACCTCGTCGGGCCAGATGTCGCCTGTAAGCGAGTTTATCAACCTGCGCCGAGTATACGGACCGTCCAACGTGAACCGTTTCAACCTCTTCACCTCTATCAACGTGTCGGTTACCCCCAATACGGGCTACTCTACCGGTGAGGCCATCAAGGCCATCTCTGAGGTGTCCAAGGACAATCTGCCCGACGGCTACGGCTACGAGTATTCAGGTCTTACCCGCTCTGAGGCAGAGTCGAGCAACTCTACCGCCATCATCTTCGTACTCTGTATCGTATTCGTTTACCTGATTCTGAGTGCGCAGTACGAGAGCTACATCCTGCCTCTGTCGGTAGTGCTGTCCATCCCCTTCGGTCTGGCTGGTGCGTTTATCTTCACCAACCTCTTCGGCCACTCCAACGACATCTACATGCAGATTTCGCTGATTATGCTTATCGGTCTGTTGGCCAAGAACGCCATCCTTATCGTGCAGTTCGCCCTTGAGCGCCGCCGCACGGGTATGGCCATCAAGTACTCGGCCATCCTGGGAGCCGCAGCCCGTCTGCGTCCTATCCTGATGACCTCACTGGCCATGGTTATCGGTCTGCTGCCACTGATGTTTGCTTCGGGTGTAGGCAAGAACGGTAACCAGACTCTGGGTGCCGCCGCCGTGGGAGGTATGTTCATCGGTACCGCCATCCAGGTATTCGTAGTGCCCGCCCTCTTCGTGGTATTCCAGTGGCTCCAGGAGCGCATTAGTCCGCTCAAGTTCGAGGACGAGACCAACGAGGAAGCTGCCGCCGAGCTGGAGCAGTATGCCTCTGCCGCCCACCACAGAGGACTGACCAAGAAGTAGTAAACCGACCAATAACTTGAAGTAAAGACAATGAAAAAGAATTTGAATATATTGCTCGTAGGTCTTGCAGTGCTCAGCATGAGCAGCTGCAAGAGCCTCTACGGCAAATACGAGCGTCCTGATGTGAAGACTGCCGGCCTGGTGCGCGACTCTGCGTCGCTTACCGACACGCTCGCCGTCACCGACACCACCTCGTTTGCCAACATCCCCTGGCGTTCGGTGTTTACCGACCCCCAGCTGCAGAGCCTCATCGAGAAGGGATTGGCCAACAACCCCGACCTGCTCAACGCCGCCCTCAACGTGAAGATGGCTGAAGACCAGCTCAAGGTGGCCAAGCTCGCCTTTGTGCCCGCCCTCACCTTTACGCCCCAAGGCACCATCGCCTCGTGGGACGGCAACAAGGCCACCCAGACCTACAGCCTGCCCGTGACCGCCAGCTGGTCGCTCGACCTCTTCGGCAACCTGCTCTCCGTGAAGCGTGGCGCCCAGATGTCGCTCTTGCATATGAAGGACTATCAGGTCACGGTCAAGACCAACCTCATAGCCAACATCGCCAACCTCTACTACACCCTGCTGATGCTCGACAAGCAGCTCGAGCTCGTAAGCGACATGGAGACCCTCACCAAGGACACTTGGGAGACCATGAAGGTGCTCATCGACAGCCGCCGCGGCTACCGTTCGGTATCGGTCCAGGCCGCCGAGTCCAACTACTACTCGGTGCTGACCAAGAAGGCCGACCTGAAACGCCAAATCCGCGAGACCGAGAATACGCTTAGCCTGCTCCTGGGCGAACAGGCGCAGACCATAGCCCGTGGCAAGATAGAGGCCCAGAGCCTGCCCACCAGCTTCTCTACCGGAGTGGGCGTGCAGCTGCTCAACAACCGCGCCGACGTCCATGCCGCCGAGATGGCCCTGGCCCAGTGCTTCTATGGCGTAGAGACCGCCCGCAGCCGTTTCTATCCCTCTATCACCATCTCGGGCACAGGCGCCTTCACCAACTCTTCCGGTGCAGGCATCGTCAACCCCGGCAAATGGCTGCTCTCTGCCGTAGGCTCGCTCGTGCAGCCCCTCTTCCAGAACGGACGCCTCATCGCCGGACTCCGCGTGGCCAAGGCTCAGTATGAGCAGGCCTACAACACCTGGCAGAACGCCGTGCTCAAGGCCGGCAGCGAGGTGAGCAACGCCCTGGTGCTCTACAACTCGTCGGAGGAGAAGAGCCAGATTGAGGCCAAGCAGATAGAGGTGCTCCAGAAGAACGTCGAGCAGACCCGCGAGCTTGTGGGCGACGCCGGCAGCAACTATCTGGACATCATCACCGCCCAGTCGTCACTGCTCAATGTGCAGCTGTCCAAGGTGGCCGACGACTTCAACAAGATGCAGGCAGTGGTCAACCTCTACTACGCCCTCGGCGGTGGAGCCAAGTAATATTAACCCATTAATCAAGATTCCAACTAATATGGCAAGTATAATAAGTCCCAAGGCAGACGTGTCGCCCAAAGCCAAGATAGGCGACAACTGCCGCATATATCCCTTCGTCTATATCGAAGACGATGTAGAGATTGGCGACAACTGCGTCATCTATCCCTTCGTGAGCATCCTCAACGGTACCCGTATGGGCAGCGGCAACAAGGTGTTCCAAGGAGCCGTCATTGCCGCCCTTCCCCAGGATTTCAACTTCACCGGTGAAGAGAGCCATGTGGTGATAGGCGACAACAATACCATACGCGAGAATGTGGTCATCAACCGCGGCACCCATGCCGGCGGAAAGACCATGCTGGGCAACGGCAACTTCCTCATGGAGGGCGCCCACATCTCTCACGACACCGTGGTGGGCAACAAGTGCGTATTCGGCTACGGTACCAAGATTGCCGGCGACTGCGAGATAGGCGACAGCGTAATCTTCTCTACCTCGGTCATCGAGAACGCCAAGACCCGCGTGGGCGACATGGCCATGATACAGGCCGGCACCAGTTTCTCCAAAGACGTGCCTCCCTACATCCTCGCCGGTGGCAAACCGGTGGCTTACGGCGGTCCCAACAACGTCATCATGGAGGCTGCCGGCATCGACGAGAAGGTGCGCAAGCACGTGGCCAATGCCTACCGACTGGTATTCCACGGCCAGACCTCGCTCTTTGACGCCATCAACCAGATTAAGGACCAGGTGCCCGACGGCGCCGAGGTGCGCAAGGTGGTGGAGTTTCTGAGCCAAAGCAAAGCAGGTATCATTACCAAGATATAATCCATACCTAATTAGTGTTATCACACCGAGGGAGTTCGCTGATAGAAGCGGGCTCCCTCTTATATTGTCCCCGCCGAGGCAGACACCGCCTCTGCTGGGAGCGCAGACCACGGTTGGCGGCTCGTGACGGAAGTCACGTGGGCTCGTGCCTTATGATACGCGCCCACGTTTCAAAAGGCACGGACTCACGTATCATAAGTCACGAGCCACCGACGATGGCTCCAGCCCCTCGGAGAAGCCATCTCCATCGACCGCTGACGCCATCTCCATCGACCGCTGACGCCGTCTCCAGCCCTCTGATTGCCGCCCCAGATGCAATATACCACAATCGTGGTAGTCCAAATAACCCATGTATGCTATTGCGAGAAAGTGAAAATCGCCGTAACTTTGCATCGACAATATCAATAAATGTATTACCGCGCTCTGTCTGCCCTCTCATTTAGGTCCACAGACGAGCCAAAAACGATTAGAAAGGAAAGTATTATGAGCAACAAGAAGTACCGTTTCGAGACCCTTCAACTGCACGTAGGCCAGGAGCAGGCCGACCCCACCACCGACGCCCGCGCCGTGCCTATCTACCAGACCACCTCTTACGTGTTCCGCAACTCCCAGCACGCCGCCGACCGCTTTGCCCTGCGCGATGCCGGCAACATCTACGGCCGACTGACCAACCCCACCCAGGAAGCATTTGAGAAGCGCATGGCAGCACTTGAAGGCGGAGTGGCAGCACTGGCAGTGGCTTCGGGAGCGGCTGCAGTGACCTACGCCCTGCAGAATGTGGCCGTCAACGGTGACCACATCATAGCCGCCAACAATCTCTATGGCGGCACATTCAACCTGATAGAACACACGCTGAGCACTCAGGGCGTGACATCGACCATCGTAGACCCCGCCAACTTTGACGAGGTCGAGGCAGCCTTCCGTCCCAACACCAAGGCCATCATCGTAGAGACCTTCGGCAACCCCAACGCCAGCGTCACCAACATAGACCGCATCAGCGAGATAGCCCACCGCCACAACACCATCGTGGTGGTCGACAACACCTTTGGCACCCCCTATCTCTTCCGTCCGCTCGAGCACGGCGCCGACATCGTGGTACACTCTGCCACCAAGTTCATCGGCGGCCACGGCAGTTCGCTCGGCGGTGTCATCGTCGACGGCGGCCGCTTCGACTGGAAGGCCAATGCCGACAAGTATCCCACGCTCGCCCAGCCCGACCCCTCTTACCATGGTGCCGTTTTCGCCGACGTGGCTGGCGCTGCCGCCTTCGTCACCCGCATCCGCGCCGTGGTGCTGCGCGATACGGGAGCCGCCATCAGCCCCTTCAACGCCTGGATACTGCTCCAGGGCCTCGAGACCCTCTCGCTGCGCGTGGAGCGCCATGTCTACAACACGCTGCGCATTGTCGAGCACCTCGCCCACCATCCCAAGGTGGCCAAGGTAAACCACCCCTCGCTCGCCTCGCATCCCGACCACGAGCTCTACAACCAGTATTTCCCCAACGGCGGCGGCTCTATCTTCACCATCGAGCTCAAGGGCGGTGAGAAAGAGGCTTGGGAGTTTATCGACCACCTGCGTATCTTCTCGCTCCTTGCCAATGTGGCCGACGTGAAGAGTCTGGTCATCCACCCCGCCACCACCACCCACTCACAGATGACTCCCCAGGAGCTCGAAGAGCAGCACATCTATCCCTCGACCATACGCCTGAGTATCGGCATCGAGCATGTAGACGACCTCATCGATGCCCTCGACGAGGCACTTACCTACGTCAAGTAATAATCACAATAACTGTCAGCCGGCCTCTCCCCTCGTCTCTTTCCGCTATAGTGGGGAGAGGCTGCCGACCCAACCACAAAGAAGAACACTATGGCAAAAATTGCAAAACAGTTGACCGACCTCATCGGCAACACCCCCCTCTTGGAACTTAACAAGTATTCGGCCACCAAGCACCTTGACACCCCCATCATTGCCAAGGTAGAGTATTTCAATCCCGGCGGCAGCGTCAAAGACCGCATCGCCCTCGCCATGATTACCGACGCCGAGCAGCGTGGCATCCTCAAACCCGGTGCCACCATCATCGAGCCCACCAGCGGTAACACGGGTGTGGGCCTGGCTCTGGTGTCGGCCGTGAGAGGCTATCACCTCATCCTCACCATGCCAGAGACCATGAGCGTGGAGCGTCGCAACCTCGTCAAAGCCTATGGGGCACGAGTAGAACTGACCAGTGGCAAAGACGGCATGACGGGAGCCATCAGGCGCGCCGAGGAGCTGAAGCGCGAGATACCGGGCAGCGTGATACTGCAGCAGTTTGAGAACCCCGCCAACCCACAGACCCACTACCTCACCACCGGCAAGGAAATATGGGAGCAGACAGAGGGCAAGATAGACATCTTTGTGGCTGGCGTGGGCACCGGAGGCACCATCTCGGGTATCGGCCGCCGTCTGAAGGAATACAACCCCAATGTCAAGGTAGTCGCCGTAGAACCCGCCTCGTCGGCAGTGCTCAACGGCAAGCCCAGCGGTCCGCACAAGATACAGGGCATCGGTGCCGGATTTGTGCCCAAGACCTACGACGCGTCGGTGATAGACGAGGTGCTCGACATCGACAACGACGACGCCATCCGCACCGGTCGCGAACTGGCTGCCAACGAAGGACTGCTCACGGGCATCTCGTCGGGAGCCGCCGTATATGCCGCCACCCTACTGGCCCAACGCCCCGAAAACCGCGGCAAGCGCATCGTGACGCTGCTGCCCGATACCGGCGAGCGTTATCTCTCGACCGTGCTCTACGCCTTCGACGAATATCCGCTCTAACCCCCCACCCTCTACAGCCACGGCAACACGGCGCAAGCCGCTGCCTGGCATCAAAAAGACAAAGCCGCAGCAGGTCTGTACCGCTGCGGCTTGTTTCGTATATTCCAATCAGTATCAAGGCATCGCCCACGGCATGACTGCCGATGGGTCTGGGCAATGGCAGCCCTGCTGACGGCTATCCCATCACGACATCGAGAACCATCATCAACACGAAGCCTATGGCAAAACCTATCGTGCTGAGATTGCTGTGCGCACCGCTGGAGGCTTCGGGTATCAGTTCTTCGACCACCACGTAGAGCATGGCTCCTGCTGCAAAGGCGAGCATATAGGGAAGAGCGGGCAGCAGCAGCGAGGCCAGCACCATGACAGCTATGGCTCCGATGGGTTCGACGACTCCGCTGAGCGTCCCCAAGACAAACGATTTCCACCTGCTGTTGCCAGCCGCCCTCATGGGCATGGAGATGATGGCGCCCTCGGGGATGTTCTGGATGGCTATGCCCAACGCTACCGTGACGGCACTGGCCAAAGAGATGTATGATGCATCATTCTCGGCACCGGCAAAGACTACACCCACTGCCATGCCTTCGGGCAGATTATGGATAGTCACCGCAAAGGCAAGCATGGCTGTCTTGGACAGGTGAGACCTGACGCCCTCGGGCTTGTCGGTGCCTATATGGAGGTGGGGAGTAAACTCGTCGATAACCAGCAGAAAGCCAATGCCCAGAAGAAAACCCACCGCAGCAGGAACCACCGACCACGCTCCACGCCCAGCCACCATCTCCATAGCCGGGATGAGCAAGGACCATACCGATGCTGCCACCATCACGCCCGAAGCAAAGCCCAACAACGACTTCTGCAGTCGCACAGACATCTCGCGCTTCATCATAAAGACAAATGCGGAGCCGAGCATCGTACCCAGCAGCGGAAGCAGAAGCCCCACGATTATTGTAAGTGTCATAGCTGTCATATTCTACCTTATTATTATTTGTTCCTGCTGCAAAGATACGGTGAAATCGCGAGTCTGGCAATACCCAGATGTGATGTTTTTTCGCCATGGCGGCAAGGACAAAAGACAGAGGTCTGTCTGCGACTGCCCCCAGGGACTACTGATAGAGGACAACTGCCAACGGAAACTTTGTGAACAAATAATCGGGAATAGTGTTGGGCAATTCGCCGATTTTCATTACTTTTGCCCCATCGGCGGGTGGCATTGCCACGAAGCACGTGATGCACGCCACATCCGCCACCAATAAGAAGCAGATGATGAATAGGCATTAATCTGCCCTTTGATTTTAGTTATCACTCACAGGGGCGCACTCTACCGACGTGCGCCCCACTTTATTGGAACCAATAAAAGATGAAAAGACTGTCACCGCTCACCCACCGCCGCTATCTGGTACCGCTGGTACTGGTAACCCTACTGTTCTTCCTGTGGGGATTTGCGCGCGCCATACTCGATGTACTCAACAAGCATCTGCAGAACCAGATGGACATCAGCATCACCCAGTCGTCGCTCATCCAGGTGACCACCTATCTGGGCTACTTCCTGATGGCCATCCCCGCGGGCCTGTTTATCAACCGCTATGGCTACCGGCGCGGCGTAGTACTGGGTCTGCTGCTCTTCGGGGCAGGGTCGCTGCTGATGATCCCCGGCGTCGAGGCAGGCACATTCAGGGCTTTCCTGCTGGCACTCTTCGTGATAGGCTGCGGACTGGTGTTTCTGGAGACTGCCGCCAATCCCTACGTGACCGAGTTAGGCCCCGCCGAGACATCGACCAGCCGTCTGAACCTCTCACAGTCGGTCAACGGACTGGGCTGCCTCTTCGCCACCTTTGCCGTGGGTCAGTGGTTCTTCAGCTCGGGCAACATTGAGAGCGTGGTGCTGCCCTATGCGGTGATGGGAGCCACCGTGCTGGTGGTGGCACTAATCTTCACCCGCGCCAATCTGCCCGAGATAGCCCATGCCGACGACGCCAGTGCCCGGCTGAGCCGCAGCCATATCGCCGAACTGCTGCTGCACCGACGCCTCTTCGTATTCGGACTGGCTGCACTGCTGTGTTATGAGATTGCCGAGATATCCATCAACAGCTACTTCATCAACTTTGTGACCGGGCAGGGATGGATGGACGACTCGACGGCATCGATGGTCATCACCTGTGCCTTGGCCTTCTTCATGGTGGGACGCTTTGTGGGCAGCTGGATTATGCGCAGCGTGGCGGCAGAGACCATGCTGCTGACTTGCGGCTCTGGCGCCGTGGCGTGTACGACGCTGGTGCTTGCCGATATAGGCATGGTATCGATGGTGGCGCTGGTGGCCATCTATCTCTTCGAAGCCATCATGTTTCCCACCATCTTCGCCCTGTCGCTGCGCGGACTCGGCGCCTACACCAAGAGCGCCTCGTCGCTGCTGATGATGACTCCCATCGGCGGCTGTGGCTTTCTGCTGATGGGGTTGATAGCCGACCACGTCAACCTGGTGGTTCCCTTTGTGATACCCCTCATCGGCTTTGCCGTGGTGACCGCCTATGCGCTGCGCCTCCGCCACGGCAGAAGCCACGGTGGTGACGGCTCGGTTTTGCAAAGTTGATTTTGCATTTCTGCGCCTAACCGCAGCCAATAGGAAAATAATGTGAAAAACAACCACAACGAGCCAAAAAAAATCATTGTCAACCTTTGGATTGACGATTTTTCGTTGTACTTTTGCAGTCGGAATAAGGCCTGTATCATCACGATACGGGCATAGTCCGTAAATGACTACATTTTTTATAACAAATAACAATTATGGTAAACTACAAAGAATTAGGCCTCGTTAACACCCGCGAGATGTTTAAGAGAGCCATCAATGGCGGTTATGCTATCCCTGCATTCAACTTCAACAACCTGGAGCAGCTGCAGGCTATCATCAAAGCTTCTTCTGAGCTGAAGTCACCGGTTATCCTTCAGGTTTCTAAGGGTGCCCGTAACTATGCTAACGAGACTCTGCTCCGTTACATGGCTGAAGGTGCAGTAGAGTATGCCAAGGAATTGGGCTGCAAGCATCCTGAGATTGTTCTCCACCTCGACCACGGAGACAGCTTCGAGCTCTGCAAGAGCTGCGTTGACCTGGGCTTCTCTTCTGTAATGATTGACGGTTCTGCTCTGCCTTACGAGGAGAATATCGCTCTTACCAAGAAGGTAGTAGAGTACGCTCACCAGTATGACGTAACCGTTGAGGGTGAGCTCGGCGTATTGGCAGGTGTTGAGGACGAGGTTTCTTCAGACGTATGCCACTATACAAAGCCTGAGGAAGTTATCGACTTCACCACACGCACTGGCGTAGACTCACTGGCTATCTCTATCGGTACTTCTCACGGTGCTTACAAGTTCACTCCCGAGCAGTGCACCCGCGACCCCAAGACCGGCAAGCTCGTTCCTCCTCCATTGGCATTCGACGTCCTGGATGAGATTATGGTTAAGCTGCCAGGCTTCCCAATCGTTCTCCACGGCTCTTCTTCTGTTCCTCAGGAGTATGTAGACATGATTAACGAGTACGGTGGCAAGCTGCCTGACGCAGTTGGTATCCCCGAGGAGCAGCTCCGCAAGGCTTCTAAGAGCGCCGTTTGCAAGATTAACATCGACTCTGACTCTCGTCTGGCCTTCACCGCTGCCGTTCGCAAGGTATTCCACGACAAACCAGGAGAGTTCGACCCACGTAAGTACTGCGGTCCTGCTCGCGAC
>ENA-OZFU01000489-OZFU01000489.1-human-gut-metagenome-genome-assembly--contig:-NODE-489-length-14081-cov-4.264580_pt1 | contig 14081 bp, 14 predicted proteins | sample MGYA00244650_ERZ653646 | MGnify/ENA primary metagenome ERZ653646 (study PRJEB26926, sample SAMN06164982) | human gut metagenome | biome: ENVO:00009003; feature: ENVO:2100002; material: ENVO:00002003...
CTATGTGTCGGATACCATCAAAAAAGAGCTGCCCGACCGGGCAGTGGTCGCCAGCAAGAGCTACAGCGAATGGAAAGTGATGAAAGAGGAGAATTTCCTGTTCTCGCTGTACGCAAATGACTTGATCGAAGTAGAACACAAGAAAGCCCTTGTGTTCACAGTTGCCCATAAAGGCAGTACGCTGGCACCAAAATGGGAAACAAAGCGGACTTTGTGCTATTATGAAGGTATGTGTATTGCGACAGGTGCCATAACCATTTCCACGCCGGATGACGCGTATACTTTGCCAAGCCTTGGTGTCAAGACCCTTGTTTCCCTGAAAAATTTTGAGGTGGACGTACTGGGCAACGTACGGGAAGTCCGCAAAGAGACCCGGCAGCGGTTCCGGTAAGGCGGTGATTTTGTGGCCTACCGCAACGTAATGATCACAACGCCCTGCCGCATCAGCTGCAAACAGGGCCAGCTGCTTGTGCAGGGGGATGTCAGCGCCAGCTTTCCAATTGAAGATCTACTTTCGGTACTGATCGAGAGCAGGCAGTGTACGATCACGACAGCGGCACTGTCCGCATTAGCTAAAGAAGGCGTTGCTGTATTCACCTGTGACGAAAAACACATTCCATGTGCCGTCACGCTGCCATTTTCCCGGCACAGCCGCCAGCTTGAAGTTACCCACCAACAACTCAACTGGACGGTATCCGAGAAAAATCGCTGGTGGCAGCAGATTGTGCAGGCCAAGATCCGTAACCAGGCCGAATGTTTGGCTTTATGCGGACGCTGCGAGAAGGCAGTCATACTGCGCAAACGATCTGACGCTGTACGGAGAGGAGACAGTGAAAATATAGAAGCAACCGCTGCAGCTATCTATTTCCCTGCGCTTTTCGGGGAAGGGTTTACTCGCGGTGCAGAAGCCGACACACGCAATGCCGCATTGAATTACGGATACGCAATCCTGCGCGGCTGTATGGCGCGCTGCTTGGCGGTGTACGGATTTATTCCGTGGATGGGACTCCACCACGAAAGCACGCTGAACGCCTGGAACCTGGCAGACGATATGATGGAACCCTACCGCCCGGTGGTAGACCTGTTTGTGGCTGCACAGGTGGGATCGAACGCCTCGCTGGATACCCGCCTGAAAAGCTGGTTGTTCAACCTGCTCAATATGGACATCCGCTCCGGTGGGCAGCGACACAGCGTAGCCTATGCTATGGAGCGCCAAACACAGAGTTTGCGCAGCAACGCCAAAACATTGATTTTGCCCGAACTGTTGCCTTTACAACCGCACAGCTATGAATAGATTTATGAGATTGGTCGTTCTATTTGATCTGCCCGTAAAAACCAAAAAGCAGCGGCATGACGCTACTGCTTTCCGCAACTTCTTGCTCAAAGACGGGTATTATATGCTGCAATATTCAGTGTATGTGCGGGTCTGCAACGGTGCAGATGCCGTACAAAAGCACCGCGCGCGTTTGCAAGATCACCTGCCGGACAATGGAGCCGTCCGAGTAATGGTCATTACTGAAAAACAATATGAATCCATCGAGATTCTGGTTGGGAATCTAACGATGGCAGATCAAGCATTTTCTTCAAATCAATTGACTGTTTTGTGAAAAACAAAAAGGCAAAAAAGCGCGTCAGCCTTATACTGACGCGCTTTTTTGCCAGCCTATTATACCATACCAAGAACTGAAAGGGAACTACAACTCCGCCATTCATTTTTAAACGCTTTGACGAATTATACCATACCAAGAACTGAAAGGGAACTACAACGCATCGTTCAAGAACAACAGCCGACGGAAAGATTATACCATACCAAGAACTGAAAGGGAACTACAACTACGTTCTGTTTCCGGATCTCCGCCCAGCGATTATACCATACCAAGAACTGAAAGGGAACTACAACCTCACGCTTGCAAAAATGCGGCGGGGACTTTATTATACCATACCAAGAACTGAAAGGGAACTACAACCTGGTATCTACGGGAAGAAAACCGTTCCTGGATTATACCATACCAAGAACTGAAAGGAGAATTACAACTGCATCACGACTTGCCGCGCACATTTTTCCGCAGACGAATAACTGAAATAATGAATCGGAATATTATTTGCCCGAACAACATCAATGATCTTATAAAAGACCTTATGGCTAAGAGAATTCGCCTGGATCCAAACAACATCCGCATTCCGAATCAGATCGACGCTGGGGTTCCCGTTAGGGACAAAACGCACATCTGGCAAAAGCGGCTTGATTGCTTTGCCCCAAGAATCATGACCACCAAAAACAACGATTTTACCGTTCGTGTGATACGGGAACACAATATCATCGATATCTTTTTGAGGCGATTCATCAGGCGTATTTTCCTGATTCATATTATACACGATTTCGCGTAGCTCTGCAAGTTCCTGCAAAGCAGCGCGATTTTTTTGTTCTTCCGAAGAGGATTCTTCTTGAGCTTTCTTGAGGTCACGCTGTAAAGCATGAACGGAATCGTTCAGCTCATCACGTTGCTTTTTGAGATCAGAAACGGTTTTCTGCAATTCATCTATCTGGTGCAGATGAGAAGAAATGGTTTTCATCAACGACCGACTGATATCCGGGAACCGCGTTTTGTTTTGCACATAATACAAAATCGAAACGTACGCCATTACTTTTGCGGCCGCGTCTTTATCATCCATTCCATAGTAGTCCTCTAAAATATTAGAGAACACGTCTGTGACTTTAAGATCACGCGGAAGCAAACAGCCTGTTATATCAAATACGGCTTTTGCGACGCTGGACCGATGATCGGTTTCCAGACAATCATCATCTTGTGCATCGACTGGATCCCCCGAAAATTCAAGAGAAAGCTCGTAAGGGGAGCCGAAATCCATATCCCCATAATCCGCATAATTGTCATACCGACAAACAATGTTTGTATGGGAATTGATCCACGGCATCATAGTCGAGCACAAGTTGAGAATACACGAAGACGGATATGCCAGCCAGGGAAGATCCGAATCGGTATCCAAAAGATACAGGTACGCGAAACACAGTTCGAATGGATCGAGGATTTTGAAATCGATCATGATGGGCGCATACGTTTCATCGTAATTATCGCACCACTGTTGATACGTCCAGGAAAAATTGCTTACGCTTCCAGCCAAAAGACCATCCGCATCGCTTTCTAATTTCTTGTACTTATCGAACAAAAGCCTTATGGAGTCTTTCCATTGCTGAGATTCACTGACTTGGTCAACATGCCCAGAAATACCGATCTCACGAACAGACATCTGCCTGACTGTATCGCGTTCCGGGATCACTGCAAGCGGTACAAACGGAGTAGTAGAGACAGGTTTCTTATCCTTTTTGTGAGATTGAACACTGCGATCAATTTCATCAACACAATCTTTAATTCTGCTGAACGAAACATAGCGGAATTTATAATACCGTTCCATACAGGAATCAAAGGCAGCCTCATAGTTATTTACGGATTCTTCGATATCAAGGTCCGGGATCATGTCAATGATCTTTTCATACGTTGTTCTGGATGGGACTTTTTGGTGTTGCGTACCGGTCGCAGTAAAGTCATCCAATAGCGCTCGATGGAATGGCGGTTTTTCATCTGATTTGATACCGACGCAATCATCATTTCTGTGTTCTATGACATAAACCATACCTCGGATAACGTCATAGCTATGGCAAGGATCCCAGAACTCTTCAATTTCGACTGTATCGAGAAGGGAAGGGTCTCGCGGCAGCAAAGATACGGCATCCTCTATTTTCCCGTACGCTTTCAGGACATCCAAGATCCAAATTGCTGCAGACGTGGTATATCCGCGCACAGCATTGCACAGATCAACAGACTGCAACGGCATGGAATTGATAAAACACCAGTCGTGCATCGGAGCAAAAGGTTCCAGATACCTTTTTGGAAAATACTGCTGCGCAAAATTGGAAACCCGCTCATACATCTTGGCTGTCGCTTCAATACGACGTGTATAACGGGGTTCATCCAAATCGACTTCGACAGGAGAAATTGAATGAAAATCTGCGCTGGAACAGTTCCGGCGTACTTTTTTTAACATCTCATCGAAAGCCTTCTTGCTTTCTGTTAACAAGTCACGATAATTTGAATTAGAAGGAGTTTTTGTTTTCGCCATAAAATCGCCCCACAGAATATATTCTGGTTTTATTATACCGAATTTCACACAAAATGTCCATTTAGGAGGAGGAAACTTTATGAAAACAACTTTGAAAGCCGGAGAAATGAAAATCAAACCAGAAGAGGAAGAACCACTTTGGATGGATATCAAACGAATCACTGTTTTTGCATTACCGTTTTCATTTACCAAATATTACCTGACAGAGACCAGACTTATTGTAGAGTCCGGATTATTCAATAAAAGAGAAGAAGAAGTCCGGCTTTATCGTGTCCGAGACATCCTGTTAAAAGAATCCGCATTCGAACAACTCAATAAAACCGGAACGATCATTATCTCATCGGTAGATGCAAGTATGCCTATTATGAAGATCAAACACATTATCAACCCGAAAATCATAAAGGAAATCATTACACAGCAAGTAGAGCGTTGCCGCCTGAAATATGGTGTCCGCACATCGGAACTCGTTGGGGGCACGATTCCGTTTGATTACGTCTAATTTAAGATTGACCAAGTTATACCTTTGTGGTATAATAGAGCGCAAGCAAACAACAGGTTTGCGCTTCAGTTGAAAAATACCACAAAATCTTGCATCTAAAATTGCAGAAATTAAGGAAGTCAAAATCCCACAATCTCAACGAACGATTGCCCCTGTAAAAGGAAAAGGAAGACCCAAGCGTGTTGCAATAAAGGCATATCAAGTCGGATACACTTTTGGTAAGAGTTTTGAACAACAGGTGACAGCACAAAACACTGTACGCGACCAAGCAGTAGGACAAAGAAACGGGTTAACTGTTCGACCACATGTACGCCGTGCTCATTGGCATCATTATTGGACAGGAGCTGGCCACACTATATTAGAAGTGCGATGGATTCAACCGACATTGGTACTTCCTAACGAAAAAAAAGAAACAGAACTGGCAACCATTCGTAAAGTGAGTGGGGATTCCGCATCAACTACATCTGTATAACTAACATAGATGGTTTCCCCAAACAGCCAAAACCCATCACAACCCTATACCAAAAGGAGAGTGACTGATGAAACCTAACATAAACCCTTGTCTTGGACATGACTGCTATGACCCGGACACAGGCTGCATGATGCCCGGCATAGACCGTTGTTACGCCTGTCCTTTGCGGCCTGACCCTGGCCCGGAAGATTTTGAAGGATTGGAAAAAATGATACAGGACGTTAAAGAACCTGGTAAAAAGTAGCATCAGACTCTTAGCATTACCAAACGACAATCCCCCAAAAAGGAGTTGAAATCAGTTTGAAAGGCCCGACGATTCGAGACATCCTATCTCGCTGGTTTGAATTTAGTGGGTATGACCCGGACCAGCATAAATTCAATCTTTTGTCAAGTGAATATGACTACCACAAAGCCGGGGACCGTATCACGGAACTGCTTCGTGATTACGAACCATCCGGCGCGTTGGCAGTTATGTACTCAAAACAGAAATTCATCAACTCGATGAAGGAAAGCCGAGTCAATCTCTGGAATGTTTTGAGCGAACCTGAAAAACTCAAACCTTACCAAGAAGCCTATGCGGATTTCCATTCTCCCGTTGTGATGGAAGGGGAACAGATGATTTCGGACAACATAACGAAACTCATCGAGAAAATTTCCGGGAAACCTATGCTCGGCGACCGAGATATGGAAAAAGAAAAATCCGTTATCGCGGAATCCGTTGAAACGGTCGTCGATAACATTCAAAAGCTCCACTATGACGTGTACCGCAAAGGCGGAAAAGTTGAACTGGTTCACAAATTCCCGTCCCAGATTTTCGTGTTCCCGACACTGGCACAATGCGTTCTGTCTTTGGACAAAGCTGAAAATGGAATGTATCTGTGCTATATCACGATGGGGAACACTGCAAACGGGTATTTCGGATACTTTATCAAGAGTAACGGGAACCTGTTTTCTGCGCATGAACGCCCGGATGAGGCCTACCCCGGCCAGCATGACCGGTGCCGTTCTGGAAGATGGAGCGACAGCAAGCTGTATGGCATCTTCCCATACGAAAATTTCTCGTACGGGGAATATGACTATAAAGGCTATTCCCATGAACACAAAATCAATGAGGAAAAGCTCTCGTTTGCCGATATGGATCCGGAAAACTATGTCCCCATTGTATTGACCATGCTCCTGCTCGCTAATAAATTTGCAGGCAAATCTCTGGATATGCCGCAAACGCTTATGGATAGCCTGATACCTGTGAATATTAAGCAGGTCGAAGAGAAAGGGATGGACCTTGTTGTGTTCCAGGACAACAGTCTCGTACAGACTCTCGGCACCGTCGATATCAACTTCTCTAAGCAGGACATCCTTTCTGGCGCCGCAGGCGCAGAATTCGATTATGGCAAAAACAAAGATAAACCGTACTGGGAAAAAGGACATTTCCCGGAACAAGACGGCTTCGCCCAGATGCTTATCGATATGTACGGCGAAGGTTTCGAGCTGGATACGGATTCTTTGATGAAATCGGATTCTTGCCTCGCAATGCTGCCTGAAAAAGCAGGGGAAGCTGCTTTTACACCGGAGTTTGTGGGTTCTGCACAACGTATGCGGATGGAAGCATACCGGCAATGCAGATTGCAGCTGGCAAAATACATCCAAGCCAAAATGCTCGAAGAATACATTTCCTTTGGTGGCGCTGTTGCGATGGCAAAATGGTGGAAAGATGCCATCATGAATCGCAAAGACGCTATTGAAGAAATCTGCTGCCGAATTTATCGGGACGAAGACGTCGCCAACTGGGAGAACCCGAAAGACCCGCATCCTTATCTGCATGGGGAAGTCGTGGAAAAAGAGTGGAGTTATAAGAGAGGAAAGAACGTATCCTGGAACCGCATCAGTGTATCGGTATTCCCGAACACCAACTACAAGATTCCCTATACTTCCTACTTCGATTCTTTCGTCGTGTCAACCTGTGACATCGACGTTAGAAAGGGCTGTGGTTCGGACGAGTGCGGAAAATGTACCGTATGGTTCATCATCAGTCCTAAAAACTGGAAAGAACTCGAACTATTGGCTAGGAAAGACGTCCCTAAAATCGCAAAGGGTTGGGATAGTGCTCCTTCTTTGGGTGCAGGAAACCCGATTCTCGATGCGACGGATGCCATCACAGAGATTGAACATCCGTTTTACGAACTGAACCACAGAACCAGTGACCCGTACACAAAAGCAAACCTGGGACACAGGATCTCTTTTAACATCGCCGTTGGTTTTTCCAAACGTCGTTTGAAAAAGCTGTTGGCAAATATTTGAGCTGTGAAGAAGGAGAATAGTTATGCTGAAAGTGAAGAGAACGATTGAGCTTAACCCTGATTCATTCCGAGTCGGAGACAGCATCCAATTCAAACTGAAAGATGAAGAAGACGTCGAAGCAATGGCGGTCAAACAGGAAAGCGACGGCATGTTGTTTTGTCTGGTGGACTGCTTGGCCTATGAGGATTCCATGAACGACATGTACACCAATGAGGGCGGCTATGAGAACAGTGACCTCAGAAAGAAGCTGAACACTGAGATTATCGCCCGCTTCCCTGCCGACATTAAGGCTATGATGGTTCCTTTCGAGAGGGGGGATTGTCTCCGTCTGCCGACTGAAAAAGAGGTTTTCGGTGAGAACTATTATGGTGAGTACGAGAGTCCTTATGTCGAGCAGTGGGAGCCTATGAAGCAGAGACGGAACCGCATTGCATTTCAGGGCAAGAACGGTTGCTTGGAGTGGTACTGGCTTCGGAATAAATGCAGAGAGTCTACTGCTGCCTTTGCCTATGTCGACGACGGCGGCGATGCGGGCTACAGCGGCGCTTCTCGCTCTCTTGGCGTTCGTCCGGTTTTCAAAATCAAAAATGGCTGACAAGGACTACAAGATGATATTTCAAGAATACTGCACTTGGATAAAAGGGGAAAACGGGAAGTATGTAAGAGTTGTAAGGGTTCCTGTTTTAAAAAATATTGACCATCTATACTTTTCTGCAAACATCGGATCAAAGACGGAAGTATCCGACCTACACTTTCTCGGCATTCTTGTTAATGCGCAAACTATTTATGTGACGCATGCCAATACATTCCGTTCTCTGTTTGACTGTAAGGAAGAAGGCATAATCACTATCCAAGAAGCCTTCAAAGAAACAGAAAAAATCATTGGGGAACAAATCCAAGTTGTTGCAAAAGAAATCACCCGTCCAGACATGGATTTGCAAATGCGAAATAAGGCAGTAGAACTTGCATATATGGCTTTTGTCAGAGATACTTCTCCAATACTCCAATTTGCCTATAACGGTTATACGCAGGTGGACGTGCTTTCTATCTCATTGCAAAGCGAAGATGCAGTAAAAGACTTCGCGAAGAAATATTTTGAGGAAAACCGCAATTCTTGTTTGAAAACCCTGGCCGTTTACGAAATGGCCATGAACTTAATAGAGACATGGCAAAATAATCAAGAGCATATTGCAAATTTGTCTCGAACGATGTTTCAGGCTTTGCGTGGTAAAACAGTTATTACAATTGTCAAAATTGGAGATAAAACATACGAAACAATAGCTGAACGGTTCGGGAATGTATATGTCGATAAGAGAACCGGAGAATACCAAATTTCCGAAATACTGGTTAAAGACAAATCAATGCCCAAAAGACAACAAACAGTCATAGTCGCAAAAAACTCCATCACGGAACTTAAAGCGAATAACGGAAAGATCCTCTGGAAAAAAGTAAGAAAGGGAAATGCTTTATGAAAACAATCGCATTCAAAGTCAAAACAAACACTGATCTGTACAACAATTATTTCAGACAAAAAACGGAAAAGGAAATTTTTGGGAAACTGGCAGAAGCATTTATGAATGAACATTTCCCGAATGCTCAAGTATTTGCGCTCGCCGATCGCTTGACGGTTGGGTTGTCTGAAGAAGAAGCCAAAGAGTATCGGGATCAACTCATGAAAGACGTCAGATACTATGACGGGAAGGCGTTGTACCAATTCAAGCGTTCTTCTCCGCTGGACAAGCTCTGGGTTGAACAGGTATGTAAAAAGGTCAATGGTAATAACTTGAATGCAAATTTCTGGTGGCCTTCTGCATTCTACGATAGCGGTTGCTTTAAGGGATCTACCGCTATGTGGGACGACAAAAAGGGAAACGTCTATGGACTCGTAGAAACCAGTGACGAATGGACACATCTTGTCGTGCCAGATACCGTTGAACGTATTAAACTCAGCGAGTATTATGCGATCGCGGAACAGGCATATCCAGAAGAGGTTGAATAATGAATGAAGATACAAGAATGCTGTTGCGATTCATTTGTGACGGGGATTTGCGCAGATCACAAGCACAGGCTCAAATCATCCTGAAACACATTACAACAAAAAAAGACGAAGATTTCGCGAAACAGCAACTCTCAAAACTGGAAAACGCAAAGACAAGGTTTATCCAACTCCCTGCAAATCTCGAAAATTTACTCGTGGCAGAAGATTCGTCGTTTTTCCCGGAATCCAGATTCCTGGTAAGAAAAAAAGAACAGGATATCGTAGATCAGATTCTGAGAATCCGCATGGCTGCACAAAAGTTAAAAGAAATGAGTCTTTCTTATACGCCGACTTTGATGCTTTACGGTGCGAGTGGAACAGGAAAGACGATGCTCGCCAAGTATATCGCTTACAAAGCAGGAATTCCATACCTGTATGTACGCTTTTCCGGGCTGGTGGGACAATACCTCGGCAGCACACAAAACAATATCGCACGGGTTTTCGATTATGCAAGAAGGGAACCATGTGTTCTGTGTTTCGATGAAATCGATAGTGTTGGCATGGCACGCGGTCAAAAAAATGACATTGGGGAAATGAATCGTATCGTTATCACTCTCATGCAAGAAATGGATAGAGTGACAAATGATATGATCGTCATCGGAACAACGAATCGATTTGACCGTCTGGATCCGGCAATGCTGCGCAGATTCACGGTCGTTCAAGAAATTTCCCCGTTTACGGGAGAAGAGGCTTGCGACCTGATACGGCGATTCTATAAATCGATTGACGAAGAGATCGACAGTAATGAAGCAATGAAATGGCTCTCTACATACTGTTCAGAAAACCCCGGCATGTCTTTCTACCCGTATCAAATTATAAAAACACTGAAACAACAGTTGGTAGACCGAATCGCAAACGAAACACAACGTTGAAGCAATGGCAAAAACTGATTTAACAAAAAGAATTGAAAAAGCGTTGGAAGCGTGGTTCCCAACACAGTTTGCAGAAAAGAAAGTCGATACTTTCCGCAAGAGATTTGGCGCTATAAAATGTCTAACAGAAAAAGTTCGAGATCTTGAACAACATATACTGGAAACTGAAACACCATGTTGGTGAAATTTCATCTTTCCAAACACAACAGGAGGATATGTAAAAATGCTGAAAATGTGTGATCGTTGTCCAGAACATGGCTGCTGCCTCGACTATTTGGGGAAAGCATGTAGCAACAACAGAAAGAAGAATTATCCGGAAATTAACCCGACCCGTGCAGAACTCATTGCGAGTATGAATGAAAAAGAGATGGCAAGGCATCTTGTCCCGTCTATTCTCCATGATCTGTGCGAAGATGGCATTCCGTCTAACGATCAAATTGAAAAATGGCTTGCCTCGGAACCGTCCTGTGAAGAAGAACTCCTGTTTGAGTATCGAGAATCCTTGATATGAGGTATACAGACACAATCTGTGCTGAACACGCAAAATGTGGTATAATAAGCAAGAATTAAAGAGAGAGGGTTTCCTATGACTCATAGCGAAGCGAGTAAGCGGATCCAAGAACTCCGCAAAATGATCGAATATCATTCGGACCTTTACTACAATAAAGACACACCGGAAATTTCAGACTACGAATTTGACCAGTTAAGCATTGAATTGCGGAATCTGGAAAAAACGTATCCGGATCTCGTCACGAAAGACAGCCCAACACAGCGCGTTGGCGGAAAACGGGTGATGGGCGTAGCGGTCGAGCATATCGTACCGATGCAGAGCCTGATGGATGTTTTCAGCACAGACGAAGTCGAGGGGTTCCTGGATGATATGCTTGCACAGTATCCGGACGCAAAGTTTTCTGTCGAAACCAAAATCGATGGATTAAGCCTTTCTCTGCAGTATGAAAACGGAAAACTCAAGGTTGCCAGTACACGCGGAGACGGAATGGTCGGAGAAGATGTTACGGCAAACGTATTGGCATGTAAAGAAATTCCCAATGTCTTGCCGGTTCCGGATTTTGACATGATCGAAGTCCGGTGCGAATGCTATATGGCAAATTCGGATTTTGAAGCAGCAAACAGAGAACAGGAAGAAGCAGGGAAACCGTTGTTTGCAAATGCCAGAAACTGTGCAGCAGGGTCTTTACGGCAACTGGATCCTGCGATTTCTGCAAAGAGAAATCTAAGGGTATTGGCCTTTAATGTGCAGCAGTATACTGCGCCAAGATTGCGAATTCCTGCTTTCAATGATTCTCATACACTTTCTCTCGATACCCTGGAGAAAGCTGGAATGCCGGTCGTACCGCATTTCTTCTGCGAATCCAAAAAAGAAGTCATCGACGCGATCCAGAAAATCCACGATATGCGCCCGACGCTTCCGTATGGAATCGATGGCGCAGTCGTTAAAATTGATCGACTGAGTATGCGCGATGAGATCGGTGTTCGCACAAAAAACCCGAAATGGGCCGTGGCATATAAATACCCACCGGAAGAGAAGGAAACGGTCGTTAAGGAGATCATCTGGCAAACGGGTCGAACCGGAAGGATCACGCCTGTTGCTGTGACGGAACCCGTACAGTTGGCAGGAACGACCGTTGACCACGTTACTCTGCATAATATCGAATATATTCGAGAAAAGGATGTCCGGGTAGGGGATACGGTCGTGATGTTTAAGAGCGGCGATATTATCCCGAAACTCAAAAATGTAGTCTTTTCCAAGCGCCCGGACGCGATCATGGGAGAAGAAAACATCACGAAAGCGCCAAAGACATGCCCGGTATGTGGTGGAGAAGTAAAGGCACTGCAGAATAAAGCAGGGGATGGCGTTACGGTCGATCTTTTTTGCACAAATGAAATGTGTCCGGCACAGTCATTGAATAGGATCACGTTCTTTGCCAGCAAAGAATGTATGGATATTGATGGACTCGGCCCAGCTGTCGCGCAAAAACTCATTGATACCGGATATATCTCGGATATTGCCGATGTATATACCCTTGAAAGGCATCGCGAGACGTTGATCAAAAACAACGTGATCGGTCGAGAGAAAACCGTCGATAATCTGCTCGCAGAAATCGAAAAATCCAAAACGCAAAACGCCGACAAAGTTTTGAAATCGTTTGGATGGAAGGGCGTTGGCGGTACAGTCGCGAAAGCGTTACTGGAACGCTATAAAACGATCCAGAACCTTTTCACGAGAAAACGGGATGATATCACGGGGTTCCAGGGTATCGGTCCGATTCTGGAAGATGCAATCGTTGATATGACCCAAGATCCTGGAATGCAGACGATCCTTCAAAAAATGATTGCGGCGGGCGTCAATACTGAATACAGAACAAGTAACACGGGAAGCGCATTGACGGGAAAGATTTTCGTGATCACCGGAACGCTTCCGTCACTGGACCGCAAAGAAGCCCAGACATTGATCGAAAACAACGGAGGGAAGGTAACGGGTTCGGTATCAAAGAAAACGAGTTTCCTGCTTGCGGGAGAAGCTGCAGGCAGTAAACTTGCAAAAGCGAATAGTTTGGGGATCCCGGTCATTTCCGAAAACGATTTATATGCGATGATATCGCAGAATTAACAGGGGATAAAAATATGCGATATGAAGTAAAATCTAATCAAGACAGTAAAAAAATCGTGGCTTGGACAGAAGATCCTGCTTGCATCGACGATATTGACGTCCAAAAAGCGATGGTTGCTGCCGGATATAAAATCGTTTTCTCTGGAACACAGCAAGAATATGAAAAGGTAAAAAAAGGCCTCGACAAACACGTTAACGTTAAAGTGAAATACGACGGAGCAGATATCAAGGAACCGAAACGGGATGCTCCTAAACGCACCAGACAACGTCGTGTTTCGGAAACTACATCGGAGCAAATCTCCCTGCTCCAAACTGTGCAAAAACCAAAACGCGGACGCAGGCCAAAAATAACATAACAGGCGGAAGATATGTACATACAACAAATATTCAACCAAATTGGAGATCTCTTCTCGAACATAGCAGCAATCTTGATGCTTGTTCTGGCATTTATGCTGGGGATACTCCTCGTACAAATGATCATACAGTATATCAAAGATATGCGAAAATGGCGTAAGGCGCAAAAAGAAAATGCGTACACGCAAGGTGATCAATAACCCCGTCTGATTCCTTGAATCAGGCGGGGCTTGTGTGGGGAAACCCTTGCAAGCCTGATTGATTAGCCTGAGTGCTTCGAGCACTACGTTATTCATCAAATTCATAGGCACCGCGCCGTGCTCCACAAGCGGCGTGCTCTGCTGGACGTGATTAAACAGTTCTGAGGGTAGGAACAGTGTTGCGTTCAATTCCGTAAGGAAGAAAACGGTGAATAACATTGGCGATGTGGACCACAGGGCCCAAAGCCCTGCATTATAGTTTCAATACTATGTAAGAAAGGAGTACCTTGCCATGGGCACTTGTGTCTGTGTAATCGGCATGAACGGTGAACGCCTCATGCCTACTTTCCGTCTTGGCAAAGTACGCCATCTCTTAAAAGACGGAAAGGCTAAGATCATCAAGCATCATCCGTTCACCATCCAGCTTTTGTATGACAGCGGATACTACACTCAGCCGGTCGAGCTTTGCGAAGACGTCGGCTACAACTACATCGGCGTAAGTGTTAAGAGCCAGGCACATGAATATGTGTCTGCGCAGTATGACACCTGTCTCTTATACACATCTGACGCTGCCGACGA
>ENA-OZFU01000492-OZFU01000492.1-human-gut-metagenome-genome-assembly--contig:-NODE-492-length-14060-cov-6.821350_pt1 | contig 14060 bp, 17 predicted proteins | sample MGYA00244650_ERZ653646 | MGnify/ENA primary metagenome ERZ653646 (study PRJEB26926, sample SAMN06164982) | human gut metagenome | biome: ENVO:00009003; feature: ENVO:2100002; material: ENVO:00002003...
CCGTTGAACCATGCCTTCGTCCACCATCTCACGCCAGCCCGGTCGGGATAGACGCTCACCATACGGGGAATATCAAAACTCTGTATGTCTATGTCGAGTTCCGCCAACGGGTCAATAATCCCGCAGCTCTCTATGGCTTCGGCTTGGACTTTTTTTTACGTCATCAGCGAGGGTGGAGAGATACACATCATGCCGTAGCGCAAGGTAATTGAGGAAGTCAGCAATCAGGAGGTTCTGCACCTTTGCCGCCAACGGCATACAGCGGTTGCCGATACCCAACGGATTTGCCATACTCGGCATGGTCTCGAAGAAATATCCTCTTGACGATGCCTGAGCAAACACGTTGCGCAGCGACTGCTCGGTACGTTCCGGCACACGATATTGTCCCTGCTGCAAATCCTCAAAATATAAGGGAAGAAAACGGAGCATCAACGCCTCAATCTCCTTGCGGTCGGGGTCGTAAGGTGAGGGGATAGTCATGTCGAGTGTCAGCAGTTCGGTCTCTTCCTGTTCCATCGCCTTTATGTTGGCATAGAGCATCGTAAGAAACTCTATCGGGTCAATCTCTTCACCATCAAGGCGTACATTGATATGCAGTTTATCGCCACTGATGGCTATCGTCTGTCCGGCTTTCACCGCCTGCCCGAAGTTGGCTATCACATTCGAGAGGTTGGCATAAGTGACTTCGTACTTGCCGTAGCGCACGGTCTGGAAGATGCCATGTTCCTCGTCAGAGCCGATGGCAGACACCGTACCGCTCGCTACAGCTGACAGCAGATAATGGTTGACATTGAAGTCGATACCGTGGTGAAAGAACTTTTCTCCCGTGACGGGATGCACCTGCTCGCCATATCCCAATGACATTTGAACGTCCTTCGAAGGCTCTTCAAACGGCATACAGTAACCGCTTGCCGAGCGCAGTATATGTTCCTCTGTATATTTCATCTTCTGATTCCTTTTGATACGTTTTGGTCTTCGGCTTGTGCCTGTTCCGGCTTCTGCGCAAAACCGCCTGCAGATGCCACAGCCGTATTGTTTTTCGCTATCTGAGCATTGTTGCCGATAATCATCATACCGAGCAACGCACCGGCTATCTTACTCATCCACCCGAAACGACCGAACACCATAAATGCGGCAGCCACGAGTCCCATGATGCTCAAGCCTGAAACGTTGCCCTTGCCGATGTTACTGAAAAAGTTGGTGAACATATCACCGCCTGTGCCGCCCGTCATACTGCGGAAGAAGTTGCCGATACCGCTGGTCAGTCCGCCCACATTCTCTGAGGCAGTGTTCACCGCATCCACGGCTTCACCGGCCTTATCCTTCAGCTCGCGCACATCATCTGCCGTACCGGCTATCGTGTCGGTGGCTTCCTTGCCTATGACGGCATCGCTCACGATGCGGGCCACACTCTTGTCGGTAGTGAGCTTTTCCCAACCCACATAGCCAACTGCACCGCCCACTGCCGCAGTCTTCACCGCTTGACCGGCACCAACTAATGTCCTTTGTGGATGCAGAGCCGCACTGCCTGCTGTCCTTGCCGTAGCACCGATTGCGTGCCCGGTACCTCGTGCGGTCTTCATACCTATTTTCAATAGAGAACTCCAAAATCCCATCTCTTTTCTATGTTTTATGTAATAGTGAATAGTGTTTAACTATGCTATGGTCTGACATTCTTGCCATTCTGTCGCCAACGCCGCTTTGCTGCATCAGCAATACCTTTCTTGTCGGTAGCAGGTGGTCGTGCATTTTCGTCAATCTCCAGCCAGATGTCACCAATGGAGGTGTATTTCACCGCCCGTGTCAGTCGGCGGAGCTGCTTGTTCATCGTTTGGAGCTTTGGTCGGATGCCGAAGACAATCTCCATGCGGTCTTTCTCCGTCATCTTGTTGTTTGAGAGGCATACTGTCCGCACATCATTGACTATCTCTATACTGTTCATAATCAGTTCCCGGTAAATCTTGTTGCGCTTGGTGGAGAGTGCCACGGCTAATCCGTTTGCAGGATGAGCATCCAATTGATGTATCAGTCCGCCCATATTGTCGGTGAGCATCGTTATCTCATGATAGAAACCATAGATCTGAGCGGCATAGCAGATGATGGATCGGAAGGAGTCGAGGTAACTGTTGAACTCCCGTTGCAGATTGGTGGTGGCTTCCACCTCTTCCTTCGTCCAGATATGACCGGTACTCATCAGCAGCATCACCTGTTCCTGGTTATTCAGCTCCTTCTCCGCCTTCTCGGTGTAAAGCGCAATCATCCCTGCAAGCACGGGGTCGTTCTGCGCCCTCATGCCCGCAAAGGATGACAACAACACTATAATCATGACAATTCTGAGTTTCATGCTCAATTATTCACTAATCACTATAACCTAATCACTGATAACTAATACCTGTTACTTACTGCCGCGCTTCGTCTCCATCTCCCTAATGCTTGTCGGGCAATGTCGCCGTTGCTGCGGTCTATCATACCTGCTGTCACACTGTTCCACACATCGTTCATCGTATAGTAGCGGATGCTGAGATAAAGCTGATGCAGTTTCTTGGAAAAGCCCGACAGTTTATCGTTCAATGCCCACAGTGTCTTGCTGCGCTCCGCACCGGTGAGCATATTCTCCTTGCCGCCCTTTGCCACTGCATCATTGAGCAGGTTGAACACACTGACCAGTTCTGTGGCGGTCTCCATGTAGAGGTTGTTCATCGACATACTTGCTACGATGCCTTGCGGATTGTTGTTGATAGCCTTATGCAATTTACCCAATGTGAGGAATATCTTCACCCCGTCATCATAGAGGTGTGTACAGGCTTTCAGCGACGAGGCATAACCGTTGGCCGTCTTCAGGTAACTGTTGTACTTTTTCTCCCAGTCGTGTATCTTCGTAAACTCCGCCGCTATGGTGTTCTGCAGCATGGCGGTCTTAGTCTGACCCTTTATCTGCTTTTCTATCTCACCATTGATGGCCTCATTGCCTTCCGCCAACGCCATCCACTCCAAAGGGTTGGAGGCTGTCAGTTGGGCGTGGGCGTGATGAGCACCGAAAAGGCTCAGTACGAGTATCAAAACGAACCTGTACACCATCGTTGTATTCCGCTGTTTAGGCTCTTGTACTTTGTCCTTCATAAACTCCCCATAGTCAAAGCAGTCCCGTTCGCCCTTGCTGATAAGTTCTGCTGATTTGCGGTTGAGCAGGGCATCGTTCCAGTCTTTGTAGCACCCGGAAGGATGATATGCTTGTACGTTTTCCCTACGGAAGCCCATCTCAGTGGCTATCTGCTTGAAGCGACTGACAAACTGCCGTCCGGCATCGTCCTTGTCGAAACCAAGATAATGGCGACTGTTGGGTGTTACACTGAGCATCCCGCGTATCTGCCCGTCGGTGGGTGTGCCGCCTGTCGAGACAAACACGCTCTTCTGCGGATTGATCTGATATTCGGCCATGGCATCGTAGGAACTTTCAAACCAGAGTATCTCTTCGGCTTTCTCCAATGGTTTACCGGTGAGATTGGCTATCCACAGTCCTTCACTGCCGTTGCTGCCTTCTGCCTTACCCTTGTAACTGCTACTGCCGTCCATCTTCGGTCGGCCTCGTTCCTCGAAGCCCACCGGTTTGTCCGGTTCTTTGGGCAAGGAGAGGGGAAAGGCAAGGTTGGCAAAGCTAAGCCCGTCGGTGCGGTGCTTTGTTGCCAAGCAGAAATGGCGATGAAAGGCATACTGCGTATAGAGGTCGATGCCTCGAAACTTAAAGTAGGGATAGAAACGCTTCTGACTCTCACGGTCTTGGGTGTCAAAGCGGTGGATGTCGTAGTCGCTGATACGAAACGGTTTTACATCCTTCTTCGGTTCGACAATCCGTGCCGTGCGTTCTTCCACAGGTTCGTTGAGCAGTCGGCAGCACACAAGGTTGACCAGTCTGTCAGGCTGTACACCCATGCGATGTTCGGCAAAGAGTTCGGGATGCTCCTTGATAAACGAGATGACGTTATACACCTTCTGCTCGGGTGGCTGGAAACAGCATTTGCCGCCTTGCGTAACGATAAACTTATCGCCACGAATGCGTCTGCCGTCACCATCCAAGCGCACATACGACGGATAGCGCAGCCCATCACGTCTGTTGAGCGTATAGCCGGCATCCATCAGCACATCCTGAATGTTCAGTCTGCGCAAGTAGTCATCGTATGTCAATCTCTCTGCCATTCTTTTACCTATTCACTAATCACTAATACTTATCACCTATCATCAGTAGCCCCTCCTTATCTCCGTTGCTGTCTGATTAGCCTGAGCCTCAAAGTTGCGTGCCGCAATCTCTCGTGGTGAATCCACTCCGGGCTTGAAGAAGGGGCGTGGCTCATGGCCGTGACCTTCGGCGTAAAACTCCGGGGCAGGGTGATGGTGCTTGAGGTCGTGCGCCACGCCTACCGTTACCACCGCACCGGCTGCCAAGGCTGCAAATATCTTGGTGCCGAGTCCGGCATTGGCTTCAGGACGGGTCTTCATATCTACCTCGCTGAATACCTTCGAGAACATCTTCATGCGGTGATAGTCGTCCACAGCCAAGAACTTGTCATACTGCTTCTGACTGATCTCATGCGTGATGGCCTCACCGTTGATAACCGCCGTCATGCGGTAGGTCGCTTCCTCTGGTTTCTTGTTATCCTGTTCGGCTTGCTGCTCAGGCGGAATCTTCTCCACGAATATCTCACCGACTTCCACCTCACGCCCGTGCGCACCTTCACGATACCAGCCTTTGTTCTCGTTTTCCAATGTCAAATCGGCTCCATGCACCATGGCATCGCCAAGTTGACGTTGCTCGGCTTGCACGGTTTCCTGCTCCATACCTTGAAACATCTGCTGTTCCTGTATCTGTCGCTGCTCAAGGTCTTGCAGCACTTCGGGATGCAGGGCGATGTTGACACGCTCCTTACTGTTGAGCATATCCATCGTCACTGCGTCGGCAAAGTCATCCTTTATTACGTTGTTGATGACCTTCAGCCGCTCTTCGATAGGCACTTCCTTGATAGAGTTGGATGTGAGGGCTTTCAGTTCCTCATCGGTCAGGTCGTAGCGCATATCGGCACTGACCGCCTGCGACTGCACCGTCAATGTCTTGCTCTGCTCGTCAACGATAAGTCCATGCGACTGCAAGCACTCCTGCCATTTCTCGTTGGAAAAGTACACGGGAGAGGTGATGAGTTCCTTATACGGCTTAGCCGGTTCCTCGCTTCTCGGTCGGCTTGCTACAGGTGTAATAACCGCCTGCAAATCCTGCAAGGCATCACGCTGTTGGGGCGTATATTGCTGTTGCTGACCTTTATAATAAAAGCCATAGCCACCTGATTGCAGTTCCCCTGGCTTCATCCTTCCGTCCCATCTCTCCGGCACTATCGGTGCTTCGGGAAAGAAAAGTCGTCCGCCGACTCTTCGCAGATGAAAGCCTTCCTGTGAGCGTGGTGTCCAGCCTAAGAAGGGTGGAGCCATACCTATGCGACCGGTTCTGCCATACTCTCCAATACCCACACGATACCCGTGCAGTCCCATTGCCACTCGTCCGTTGGCATTACGGGCATGCACGAAGTTGCGGGGCATGTAGAAGTCATTCGCCACTATCTCGGCAAAGGTGTTGTAGGCTTTCTTGTTGGCATGATTGGTGCCCCAATCGGTCAGTGCTAACATCTGCCGCTCGTTGATGTTATAGGTGAGCAAGGGCGAGTCATGCCCTTGCACCACCAACTGATACCCGCTGCCGCTGTTCACCACATGCGCCTGCATACCGTTTCGCATCAGTATGTCGCGCATCTCGGGTTGTATGTCCATCCGCTGCGGGTTGGTATTCTTTCGTATTGCCATTACCAATCTCCTTTTTCCAACTGTTCATCCTTGTAATGAACAAACTCTTCTGCTGTCTCCACAGAGATACTTTTCTCGTTTGCCAGGCACCAGGCTTGATACTCGTTCTGCCATTCCTCGGAATGGTGATTCACATAGTCCAACCACGAGTATTCGCCGCTCTGTATCTTTTCTACTAATTCGTCTTCTGAGTAATATTTGTTTGCTGCCATACCTTAAATGTTATTTGCACATAGTTCAAAGCTTCATGGCTTTGGCTCTGCTCTTGCTGTTCAGCTCGTTCCACAATTCTTCCGTGTAATCGTCTTCCGGCACATAGTTCAGGTTGCCGTCGTCACCCATGACCCAACAGCCATAGCATCCGAAGGTGTACTTGTCCCATTCACGTTTAGCGTTCTGCTTCCACTTTTCGCTGTCGCCGCCCTCGATGCGGATGCCGGTCTTGCTGTTCAGGTCGATGCCGGCTGTTATCTGCTCGTCGTCCATGATGAGCGTGAGCGGTTCGCCGTGCTGCATCACCTTCATCTCCGCACTGCTCAGTCCCAACTCGTCTTTCAGCACTTCGAGGTTGCGCCCGATAACAGGCGTAGCCACCGACATCACATGATTGGTCTCGGGGTCAATCTGCACGAACGCCTTGCTCTTGCGTCCGTCCCTGTCGGTAACATCCGCCAAGATAGCCTTGCCTGCCAACAGGCTGTCCTGCTCCTCCTTGCTGAATTGCTCCAATGGTGAGCGTTCCAACACGGGAAAGAACATCACATCCACCTTGTCATCCATGCGAACCAAGGCAAAACGGGTGCGACTGCTGATGGTCTCACCCTCGTCATTCGTCACCTTGATGGGCAACACCGGTGAGCGTCCTCCCTGACCGATGTCTTCCAGTGCCCACACAGGCAAGTCCTCTATCATCGGCTGCATCAGTCCGAACCGTTCCAATGTACCGTAAGGCACTTCATTTTCTTCAAATCGTACTTGTTTCATATTTATAATTTCGTAAGCAAAATAAAACTTCGGCAAAGTTATTCGCATTACATAATATCTCTGTAAACAAGCACTGATTAACCTTCTATATTTGACGATTATTATTAATTGAGTTTGAATTATACGAGTAAATCAAACTTAATCGCTATTTAATGTTAGAAATAGCATCTTCAAACTCGAAACAAACTCCATTTCCCTCCGTTTAGCAATAATTTTGCCTCATGAATACAATTACACACATAACACTTACAGCATTGTTTGCTCTCTCTGCAACCACACAAGTGTCCGCTCAATTCCACACAGTGACCGACACACGAACCATCAAAAGAAAGGCGCAGCCGACAACGGAAACACCCGTTATCGAGCCACGCCCCAAGAAACAGTCAGAGCGGACAAGCCACGCTCTTCACGCTGCTCATCCGCTCCGTCATAACCACGTCACCAGTCCCTTCGGCTGGCGCACTGACCCGTTTACCAAAAAGAAAGCCTTTCACAACGGCATTGATCTGCGAGCCAACTACGAACCCGCCTATGCCATGCTTGCCGGCAAAGTCATCCGCACCGACCGCAACCGCCGTGCCGGACTATACCTTACGCTTCGTCACGGTTCCATCACCGTCACCTATTGTCACCTTTCAAAAATCCTCGTACCCGTCGGTACCACCGTCCGTCCCGGTACACCCATCGCCATCACAGGTAATACAGGCCGATCAACTGCACCGCACTTGCATTTATCGGTGAGAGTAAAAGGAAAGTGGATGAATCCTATGCTTCTTTGGAATAGATAGTCCAACTTGCACAATTCAAGCAACCCTCATGCTTGATTAAATCACGTGCATCAATTTGTTCTGCATGCCCACGATACATAGGCATTAACGACAATATCTGCTCATAGGCTTGCTCATCCTCTGGATAACCGAAAGATGGTATCAGCAAAAGCTCATCTGTTTGCAGCCAATTGATGTAGGCCCAATTATGCTTATGTTGTCGCTGAATATTATAGTCCAACTTAGCAACTTCTTTGAAATGTTGCTGAAGTATAGTAACAACCTTCTGTGTAAAGCCCTTGCTAAATCTGTCGTAGTTGGTGACAAGAACTCTGTCATCACCAATATATCTTACCAGTCCGTCTGCATGACCATATATTTCATCCTCATCCCATGGCAGCACCACTAGTTCTGCCATAAAGAGCTCTTCAATGGCTTGGGCTATATCTTTTCGTGAAAAGTTTCTGTTCTCCTCAAATACCTTCTCTATCATTATAACCTTATTGTCGCAACGAATTACATTTCCTCCATCGATGACAAGAGGTATTGATGGACGCTTAACCTTGAAACCAAGTGCTTGACATACTATATTACCATCAGTGCGTGTCGCAAGCAGTTCTTCTGTTTCATGCAGGTAGTTTGGGTCATAATTGTAACCACAGAATGTGTTTGTATCAACCTGTATTGGCATATAGTCACGACACCATATAGCATTGGTATTACGAAGATGATGATACTCCACACCATGTCTTTCCAAGGCGAATACAATATTCGCATACGTCTTCGGACATTCCTTCTCTAGTCGATTGGAAAAGAAAATATTATTACATTGAAAGTCCGTAATCATATTGTGGCTGTGGATTATAAGTTCTGGAAATCTTTTCTTTAACGACATGCCATTTGCCATCTTTATCTTTGTGCTCCACGATGCGTTCTGTCTTCATGTTCCAATCCACATCGTCAAAAACAAATCGTTGTGGCAGTTCATCCTTTATTCCTATACGGCTCGTAATTCGTATCGGTCTTTGAGTCTCAAATGATTCTGGCAATCGTTCAACCTCAGGCATACCTATGCAATGATTGAATATTTCAAACATTGACAGTTGCGGACCACCGATGACGCTCGTTTGGTACCATCTATTCTGCTCGTTTAGTCTATAAACTTCAATACCACGAATGAGAATACCTCCGAAGCGTATCAGTTCATTACCCTCAGATGTAGTCCTAAAGGCAATATCTACGCCGCTCTTGTGAAAGAACCATTCAACTTCATCACACTCTCTGTCATATGTATCAACATCAAGTTCTGGTGTACTGGCATCGTATAGGTAAAACTCTATTTCTGCAAAGCGGTACAGAACTTCCTGTCCATCTCTTGAATCACGCTTTATGATACAATAATGGTTCATCAGCCGCTCTGCTGCATTATGAAAGTCAGCTCTTCCAATGTTATTGAGAAAGTCTAAATCCATGTATTCAAGTATTTCTTATTTTTTTGATATATTCCTTCGCTTTCTTAGGAAAACTCGCAGGATTTATTCCATCTACACGCATTCCATTTAGCACCATAGCTTAAAAGTCAGAACTTGATAACGTTATTATCAGTTACTAGGACCAAACGCTTGCACGCTCTAGAAATTGCGACATAGAAATTATTAGCATCTGGAAACCTGTCTGCGTGAAGCACTATGACAGTGTTGAATTCTAGTCCTTTTGTTAATAGGGTTGTTCCAATGCAACGTCCTTCAATACGCCGACCTATTTGTCGAATCTTGTTTTTTTCAAGTTTCAGGGCATCAAACAATTTTAATGACTCCTTTATTGCTATATTTGCAGCACTGAGGATTTCGTAGTATATAGATCTGTAATTGCATTTCACAGAGCACTTTTCAATAATATACTTAATCACATCAATCAAGTTAGTCAATGTACAATCTTTCTCAAATCTATTGAATAAGTACTGTATCATTGTAGCTATTTCAGCATCCTCTTTCTGTCGTTTGTTGACAAACTGATTTTTTGACCTTGATATCCATTTATTCAAGGAAGTTTTATTTATATACAGTTCACACAGAATGTCATAGAGATGAGCTATTTTTTTTATTTTGCGTTTACCTAAGCACTTTTCTATATAGGCATCAATAAGCTTTGCACATGAATAAAAATGTCTGCCATCTATAGCATCAATCAACTTGAACCTTTGTTCATAGTCAAAAGATGCCTTTAACCTTATACGTTCACTCAGTGTCCCTCTAAGTATATTACCCTCTTTGTATGAAGGACATAATATTAGCATACTATCGTCATCAAATTTTTTAACAATAGAACGAAACCATTTCATGTAACGGATGTCATATTGGGAACAACTTGGATACTGCTCAATAAAAATACACTTGAATCTGAAAAGGTCTATTGAATTCTTTATTTCAAGTAGTTGGCGAATATCTAGTAATGCTTGTCCTAATGCCTTATTTGTATATTCCCATCGCCATGGATAAGAAAGAAAATCAAATTTTGCAAAATCAGTAAGGTCGTTGTCGAAATCAACTAAAGGTTTATTTTCAAATCCGAATATGCTTTGAAGAGGGTCTCCTAAGATGTGTAATGGTATATTGTCCGCAAGAGTCATAATCATAGTATGTTGGTCAATCGTACAATCCTGATACTCATCCACGAAAACATGGTCATACGAAACAGACAAAATTCGATTAACCAATGGCATCTTTAATAGACCTGTACATTTTTCAACTATAATCTCAAAATCTTCAGAATCTCCTAAATTCTCAAATTCTGACCCCATAAAGCTCAGAACTAAATTTCTGGCGAAGCTATCGATGGTTTCCAGTCTATACTTTGAAGATGAAATGTTTTCTTTAGAAAACTTGCTTTTAAGAGATGCTATACCTGCATGAGTATGAGTAAGTACCAAAGAACATGACGTTTCAGGGCATAGCTTCAAGCATCTAGAAATAGCACTTGTTTTACCATGTCCAGCAGGAGCAATGAGTATGCTCTTTTTTGAACCGATAAACTCTAATTCGTCACACATTTTATGCCAAGCCACGTTAAAAGATTCACGATATTCTGTGTTGTCGTGTCAGAATTATCTCTTTGGAACGAGGACATAACCAAAGAGCCAAGAAACTCGCCTCCTGGAATATTCTTAAACCACTCGTTTCCTTTCTTGACAGACAATACTGAAATTCTTTCTCTTACTTCCTTATGTTTGAATTCATCGCTTGATTCCAAAAGTTGTAATATATCTTCTGAAAAAATAATTTTGTCAGAAGGCAGCTCGTCATGGGACATATTTATGAAGCGGTTAATTGCTTGCCATGGCAGATCTGTGAATATTTGTTTTTCAAGACAATTGTTCTCATCACATAGAAGCATTTCTATTCCATTACATGATGCTTGTCTTTTGAATTGTTCTAACTCTTTTGGTTTATCGTTGTCTGCGAAAATAAGCGTATTGTAACCTAGATTTTTGAGTTTTATAGCATAGGTATACATATTGTTGCCGCCAGCAGAATCTACCACGACACATCCGAGGGATGACATGTTCAATCCCATGTTTTTAAGTAACCATGAATCAATAGCTCTTAAATAGCCACATTCGGTTTTTCCTTCACAACAAATTACCTTCTTTGCAAAGAAAGTATGTGGCTGTGTTCTTCTGCATGCTTCAAGAGAATCATCAATTTGCCTGATAGCCAATCCTTCATTCTGCAAAACAAATATGTTATTCCACTGAGCTTCTACTACGACATGAGCTGAATGCGTGGTAATAAATACTTGTCCCTTATGTGTGGTTTTGAGCAATCGAACTAGTGTAATGATTCTGTCTGGCTCTAGTCCTTGTTCCAATTCATCTATAAGAGTTATTCCTCCCAACTTAGCAAGCTCTGTTTGGATGGCTATGGACATAAGTCTTTTTGTTCCTTTGCCTTGCACACGAAATGGTTTGTCATCATTATGTAATGATATACTATTACCTGTGTACGTATTGTCCTTAATATCTAAATTTGCAGAAATACTGCCCAATGTTAGTCCTAACAAAGATGCTGCTGCCTTTAAATTGTCCAGTGGCTCATTAAGGGGCTTTAACAGCTCTTCATCAGCATTCGATGACATAGAACGCAAAATCTTTGATTTTACTCGTTCTATCGTGACACTATTATCCATTGATAATTTTGTCAGCCCATACAAAGGAGATTGACGATTATATGAAAATTGGTTATCTGTATAATCAGAAATATAGTTAACGCCAAACAAAGCGCGGTCATGTGATGATATTGCCTTATCCTCAATGTTTGCATCTGCTCTGGCTTTTACGTACCAATGTGGTTCCAATGTTTCATCTACAAGCAATCTCACAGTAATAAAGAATTTAGAAGGATCATCTTCTGAAAGTTCATTACCTAAGTATAAGCCGTATTTAGAAAACTTTATAAGATCTTCCGGTAAATCTGTAAGTTGTGCCTCAATTTCAATAGGTTTTGATGTATCTTGATTATAAAAATCAAGGTCACTGAACGCAAGATTCCATGAAGGGCATAATACAGCATGAATTGCAGATAAGATTGTACTCTTTCCTGAGTCTCCACGCCCTATTATAATTACAAACTTTTCCGGTCCTAAGTCTAAGGTAAGCTCTTTTAAGCCTCGGAAATTCTTAATTTTTATTTTAGATATGTGGCTCATAACTTACAACTTTATTATTTGAATAATGTTAATCCTTGCATTACCATGGATGCAATTTGTGCTATTTGCGTTGCCTTTTCTGTATAATTTGGCGAGAGTTGTTTTGATAAAACATCAAGTTCCAATCCTAATTTCTCAATATTACCTTTGAGTAGTTCCTCTTCTACAGTAAATCCTCCATGGCGATGTAAATCCATCGCCTTAGCTTGTATTGTGATTTTCGCCTTGCTCCCAATAAGATAAGTTAGCTTAATCAGTCCTAACTCAACAAACTGGTCCAATATAATATTTATATATGCGGGTGAAATACCGTATTCATTTTTACTATCTTGGTAATTAAATATAAACGAAGGTTCCTCAGCAGATAATATATCCGCCAATACTAAGTCTTTTATTTGTGGAGTTATTATAACCATACCTAAGAAATGAAATCTTCAGATGCAAAATTAGCAAGAAATTCCCAAAAATATATTTTTAAACGATTAAAAAGTGAAGTAAACGCTATTTTTTAATCTCCTATACTTAAATAAAAGCCTTTTAATGTAGTAAATTCATAGAATTTGGCTAACTTTGCACAAGATACATAAGAGTGACTATGGCAAAAGAAAGAGAAGCTAACAATATCAATCGCATCAAAGCCGTCCTTGCGGACAAGATGAGGACAAACAAATGGCTTGCTGAGCAATTGGGCGTTGCCCCAACAACCGTCAGTAAGTGGTGCACTAACGGTAGTCAACCACCACTTGAAACCCTGGTCAAGATTGCAAAACTTCTTGAATGCGAAATTTCGGATTTGGTAAGGATGGAATAAAAAGGGTGGAACGATTGCAATAGTTCAAATAAGAAAAAGTTATAATGAAGATATCTAAGCGTATCAATGATATTATTGAAGAATTAAAAGACCAATACTTAGAGGAAGATAGGTGTAATCGTCCTTGGATTATTGGCTTCAGCGGGGGTGACTATTCCTAAAATTAGTTGACAGAATTGGATGCGATTAACTAATTAGGTTTACTACTTTTATTCAGTTCTCTGTTTTACTTTACAAGTTCTGTTAGTTGAACTGATTTGTTTTACAAGATTTCATCAGTAAACTGATTTGCTTTACTACCTTCTCGCATTCCAATTGCAAAGTTAATGATTATTCCTTTGATTAGTGCAAGAAATAAAAATATTTCGTAATTTTGCTGTCAGAAGCCGAAGAGGAAGCGAGCTCTGCTGAGGAGCAACTCGCCAGCAATAGGTTTCTGCATCACACTGAAATAGTGGTATGGGCGTTGTCTTTCGGGGCAGCGCCCATTATTTTAGGAGATGCTGTATGGCTAAGAAAAACCTATCAGCTGCCTGTGGCAGCAGGTCTGTTCCATGGATTGCACCAACACCTTTTTTGTTCTCCAACTTCTGTATGTACCGTTTCGGGAGTCTTGTATCCAATGCTCATATGCGGACGTTCTGTATTATAGAAACGTATGATACGAGTCAGTTCTTCCTTACAATTCTCTATTGACGGTATGCTCATCTTGTAGAGCCATTCTGTTTTGATGATGCCATTGGCGCGTTCTGCAATGGCATTTTCGAGAGGATCACCGCTTTGGGTCATGCTTATCATTATATTATGTGCCTTTAGCTCCTTAACGTATGCAGCACTACAGTACTGGCTTCCTCTATCAGAATGATGGATGAGACGGGATGCTGTTTCATCGTCAATTGTTGCCAGTGCCATACGCAGTGCCTCCAATGGGTATATGGTTTCCAAGGTCG
>ENA-OZFU01000509-OZFU01000509.1-human-gut-metagenome-genome-assembly--contig:-NODE-509-length-13746-cov-4.789132_pt1 | contig 13746 bp, 5 predicted proteins | sample MGYA00244650_ERZ653646 | MGnify/ENA primary metagenome ERZ653646 (study PRJEB26926, sample SAMN06164982) | human gut metagenome | biome: ENVO:00009003; feature: ENVO:2100002; material: ENVO:00002003...
TATTGAAAGTTTTTAGGTCGTTTTTGTTTCAGATCATTCAATTTTGAACATTACGATCAAATGACTTATTCAACATTTTTCAACGCCTCATCCATCGGGATCCGTTTGATCCTTTTTACCTGGAAGACAGCGATGATTCCATAGGCTGCCATTGCCAGGATAAAGATCGCAGGATAAATATACGGAGCAATATAGATCGTCATCCATCCACTGATCGCTTCCTTCATCATCACATAATAGATCCCGGCGATCGCCACCTGTGAAAGAATGATTCCGAGGATGACACACACTGCCATCACCCATGTTGTCGCAGACAGATATAATCTGTTGATCTCTTTGTTCTCATATCCAAGGATCTTTACCATGGATATTGATATGGTATTCCTCTCAATGATCAGCTTTGTAAGCAGATAAACCATCAGCATGAACATCGCCAGTGCGAACACCTCAAACATATAGAACATCTGACCCATGGAACGATCAAGCTGTCTTGATACCTTTGTCAAATCTTCCTCTGTGACGACTGTCGCGATCAGCTTCTCATCAATATCAGTCAGCTTCTCATTTGAGAAATATCCGGAGAAATATCCCTCTTCGACATCGAACATTTCCCGATATGTCTTCTCATTCATAAATACTGCCAATGCCGCAGGATATGTGCACACATCGGAAACCTTTATCTTATAAGAATCGGATGAATATTCCTTATCCAGCGTGATCGTATCCCCGTTTTTCAGTTTATATTTGTCACGAAGTCCGTCAGAGATCAGCATTTCTCCATCCGCAGGCTGTACCTTGGAATACTTGCTGTCATCCGAGATACCATAGACCATGACTTCTTCATCTCTTATATTTGTTTTATAGATCAGGGAAGTTACCAAGTATTTCTCTGCATCCTTGTTCTCTGTTTCCACAGGCATTTTCAAAACGTACTGATAATCCGCAAGCATGTTGTCCAGTGTTTCATCCTGATAGTGTTTTAAAAGCGGGGACATCATCATTCCGAACATCAGCAAAACGATTGCAAATGTTACTCCGATAAACAATACGATATAGCTTGGCAGATTCTGTAGGATCACACGTATACGGAATCTGGTAAAGAAACGGAAATGTGGCAGCTTGACCGCTTTCTTTCTCTTTGACTTTGAAAGATCCCGTCTGATAAACCGAAGCGGTGACATACGGAGCTTCGAATAGATCATCCATGCTGTTATGACAAGCATCAGCACGATCGGAATAACCGTCGTCTTTACAAATGCTTCCGCATTCCATTTTGTCACATATTTTGTCAGACTGTAACTGCCATAATACATCGCCACGCAGACATTTTTAAATACTGTATATCCCAGAACATTTCCGATTACAGCTGCTACAAATGTAACCAGGATCGGAAGAGAAATGTAATGCGCCAGTAATTCTCCTCTTGTGTAACCAGATGCCCGAAGAGTACCGATCGTGCCGGCTTCCTTTACGATCGTATTATTGATCGTAATCGCAAAGATAAATGCCATGATCACGATTATAATATAAAGCAGTGTTTCCACCATTATCGAATCACCACCCATATCCTCTCCGGTAAAATTAATTGCCTGATTCGTATATCTTGGAATAAACTTCTCCACTTCTCCATACTGACTGATCACCTTTGCAAGATCATCGGATACATCCTTCTCCGCTTTCTCATCTTCAGGTTCATCGTCATAGATCCAGGCATAAGAATAATGCATCATCCCTTTGTCAAAGCTTTCAAACCGTTCATCTGTTACGATCGCAACACCGAACAACACGGAATCAAACATTGTATCATTATTATTCTGGAACAAAGCACTGTAATCAGATAATGCTACAAAGCCCGATACCTTATATGTCTGTCCATCAACCGACAGATCATCTCCTACCTTGATCCCATTATTTTCCGCATACATACGGTCAATTGCAATCTCATCCTCTGCCGCAGGAAACGCTCCCTCCATCAGACAGACCTTATCCACATCTGTACGATTCTTAAAAATACGGAGTGTGCTTTCATCCCCATCTTTTTCTACGATTTTCTCATAATAATAATTCTCATACAGCTTTACTCCCTCATCTTCAATCGCTCTCTTCGCCTCGGATGATGCTTCATCCTTGTACTCAAAATTACCATTCTCGATATTATACTTATCAAAGCTCTCATCATATGTAGCGATCATACTCTTACCGGCTACCAGAAAGCCGGACACAAAACCAATACTCAAGATCATAAACAGGAAAATAACCAGATACTTTCCAAGATCGGCAGCCAGCTCCTTCGGCAGCCGTTTCCATAATGGATTCTTCATATTATAAATTCTCCTTTTCTCTCTGCCACTTCTGTATTACCAGTCAAGCTCCATTGCAGGAACCTTTACATCATTTACTATATTCTTACGGATCATTCCATCACGCAGCTTGATCACACGGTCAGCCATATTCTTGATCGCATCATTATGTGTAACCATGATAACGGTATTTCCATATTTCTGATTTACATCCTCGATCAGCTTCAGGATCTCCTTCGAGGTCTTATAATCAAGTGCACCTGTCGGTTCATCACAGAGCAGGATATCCGGCTTCTTAACAATAGCCCTTCCAATCGATGTTCTCTGCTGCTGTCCACCGGACAACTGATTCGGAAGCTTATGTCTGTGCTCATATAAACCAAGCGTCTTTAAGATATCATCGACATCGAGCGGTGAATCACTTAAATATGCACCAACCTCTACATTTTCCTTTACGTTCAGATTCGGGATCAGATTATACATCTGGAATACATAGCCAAGATGCTTTCTCCTGTACTGTGTCAGCGTCTTCTCATCCATATCAACTGTTTTTTCCCCATTGATCGCTATATAACCACTGTCGGCATTATCGATTCCGCCTATGATATTCAGTAATGTAGACTTACCGGAGCCGGATGGTCCAAGCAAGACACAGATTTCTCCCTTCGTCACTGTAAAATCCAGTCCTCTTAATACCTCTGTCCGGTTCTCCCCTGATCCGAAGCTCTTTTTCAGACCACTGATCTGTAAAAAATTCTGATTTTCCATTTAACTGTTCCTCCTTTTTAACTCGTCTAACAATATTCTTTCAAACGCTGTGTAATTATTTATTCTTTTCTTTGAACATTTGATTATTTGTTCATATGATTAATATCACATACATAAACCGATGTCAACCCTTTATCTGTTTTTAGTTAGTTTCTTCTAACATTATACTGTCAAATTTCTGTTTTTGTATACAAAAAGCCGGTACTTATTGATAAAAAATATCAACAAGTACCGGCTTTTTACCGAATGACTCATTTAAAAGTTATATTCCCGGATCTCGCAGTTCTTAATCCCGAAATGCGCGAATTCTTCATTTGTCATGTCATAGAAATATGACTGCACGATTCTTGAAATTCCATTATGTGCAACCAGCAGATATGTCTTATGATCGGACTCCGCCTTTACATCATCTAACAGATTATAGACACGCTGGCACAGATGCATCATCGTCTCTCCGCCATCATAATGATCGAGGAAATGGGATTTTGCTTCCATGAATTCTTCCCCATTTCTAGGTGTTGATTCAAACCGTCCAAAGTTCTGTTCCTTTAATCTTGGCTCCATCCGCATCGGAATTCCTGTCATCTCCGATATATGTCTGGCAGTCTCTGCTGCACGAACAAGCGGTGAATATAATATCTCATCGATCCCCGGCTGTTCCTCCGCCAGCTTTCTTCCAAGCTCCTCCGCCTGTTGATGTCCAAGCTCTGTAAGTTCAATATCAGTTGCACCGCATATCTTATTCTCCACGTTCCAGATTGTCTGTCCGTGTCTTGTAAAAAATACTTTTCCCATGTTGTCTCCTTATTTTTTTATCCATTATAACACCATCTACAATTGCTCAGCAATCGCAATTCCGGTAGCGGTAGCTGCAAGGCCTCCTTTTCCTGTCTCCCGGAGATCCTTGTGCATCAGGTCACCGATCTCCCGCATTGCATCAATAACCTCATCTGCAGGAATGGCACTCTCGATTCCTGCAAGTGCCATATCTACTGCACATAATGCATTCATTGCGCCGGAAGCATTTCGCTTCACACATGGCACTTCTACCAGTCCTGCTACCGGATCACACACCAGTCCAAGCAGACTCTTTAACGCCATTGCTGCTGCCTGTGTGATCAGATGACTGCTGCCGCTTTTTAACCATGCAAGCGCGCCCGCCGCCATAGCCGACGATGCTCCGATCTCTGCCTGGCAGCCTCCTCTTGCGCCTGATATGCTTGCCCGTCTTGCGATCACATCACCGATTCCTGCTGCCACAAATAAAGCCTTCACCATATCATTTTCCGAAGTATTCGTCATTCTTTCATATGTGATCAATATCGCAGGCACAACACCACAGGAGCCTGCCGTCGGTGCTGCAACGATCCGCTTCATACAGGCATTGCTCTCCGCCATCTTGATTGCCCGTGCCATAACTGCTCCGCCAAATTCACCACACATACATTTGTGTGTTGCAGCATAATCTGCCATCCTCTTACCATTTTTACCGGACAGACCACTATGTGACGTCAGCGTATCATCATAAGCTTCATCTGCCTCCTTCATTGCGCGGTACATCTGTGTCATCCGGTTTACGATATCCATTTTCGGCTGTTGCGAATCCCGCGCTTCTTCGCGGATCACCGCCTCCCAGAACTCACATGTATTCTCCTTCATATAACTGTCTATTTCTGCCAAAGATGAAAATGCCATTCTTTCTCTTCCTTTCTATTCCTTCAAACTCAGATATGTTACCTTAAGGATTCCTTCCAGATGCTCCAGCCATTTTAATGATTCCTTCGGAACCTCCTGATCACACTCTAAAACCATGACCGCATGTCCGCCCGGACAGGCACGATAGAGCTGCATGGTCGCAATATTGATGGATTTATGACCGAGCATAGATGTAACCTCCGTCACATGTCCCGGCTGATCTAAGTTGTGTACGATCAGTGTCGGGTAATCTCCACTGAAATTCGCATCCAGTCCATCGATCTTACAAATGCGGATTCGCCCGCCACCAACCGATTCCGCTACGATATCAAGCTCTCTGCCACTTTCACCTGTCATATGAAGTGCGACTGTATTCGGATTTGCATGTGCAAGCTTTGCTTCATAAAAGGAGAATTCCATACCTGCCTCTTTTGCCAGTTCAAAGCTCTGCGGCACTCGGATATCATCCGGCTTCATTCCGAGAAGTCCGGCGACCAGTGCCTTGTCTGTACCATGTCCTTTTCCTGTCGCCAGAAACGATCCGTATAACCCGATCTCTACCTTTCGGATGGGTTCATCCATCAGCTTATAACAGATATATCCGATCCTTACTGCACCTGCCGTATGCGAGCTGGACGGTCCGACCATGACCGGACCTACAATATCAAAAATACTCATTCTGCCACCTTCCTGTTAAAAGAAAAGACCACCGATATCTTCTGCATTCCATACAACTCCGTCACTCAGAGATTCTATGAACTGGCATCCGATGATCCGGTGGCCTTTCACCTTATGTTATGTAATTATCGCCTTCCATATACATAGTCACATGTATTTGGATACTCTACTTTACTTTTTTGTAAGTTACTTTTGATGGAACATTTCCTTTCTTCATAAGACTTACATATTTCTTATACTGCTTTTTCGGCACATTTACAACTACTTTTTTATCGATTCCCTTAAATGCCTTCTTTCCGACCTTATTCAGTTTCTTTGTTTTAAATGTAATTTGTTTCAGTTTTTTACATTTTGCAAATGAACTCTTACCAATCGTAGTCACACTCTTACCAATCTCAATATTTGTAAGTGCCTTGCATCCGTAGAATGCCTGATCGCTAATCTTTGTAACTTTATCACCGATCTGAACGCTGGTCAGGTACTTATAATTTGCAAATGCCTTCTTTTCAATAGCAGTAATCTTATACGTCACACCACCGATCTGAACAGTATTTGCAATTTTCAATTTCTTATATTTCTTGTTCTTCTTCTTTGTACTTCCAACTACCTTTACAGTACCTTTTCCATTCTTTGCATCCTTGGTTACTTTGTACTTAATGTCTTTGACAACATACGCCTTCTTCTTGGAAACTTTAATCTGGAATGTCTTCTTTACAGTTCCCTTATAATTACCCTTACCGGTAATAGTGATCGTTGCCTTACCAATATTCTTATTATTCTTATACTTAACTGTATAATCCGTCTTAGCTGACAGTTTCTTGCCGTTGACCGTAACTGTAAGTTTACTCTGTTTTAACGTCTTTCCTGTATAGGTCACCGTTGACTTAATTCCGGAAATAACTGTCTTACTTGCTGCCTTACTGATATCTGTTACCACCGGTTTATCCGGTGTCGGTGTTGGCTTATCCGGTGTCGGTGTTGGATTACCTGGTGTGGTATCTTCCTTCTTCGGCAGGACTTCCTGCTTCTGATATCCACACACCTCACATTCGTATGTCTTAATACCTGTTGCAGTCGTTGTCGGTGTCTTTGTGATCTCACCTGCATTAAATGTATGAGCAGCTTTCTCTGTCTTCTCACCACATTCACATTCCTGCCAATGCTGTGCAGCATCTGATTTCCATACAAGTGTATGTGCATGTTCACTCTGCACCGTTATCTTCACTGTCACGATAATACCCTTATGAGCATTACTCCATCCAGGGTTCTCTGTCCAGTCATAATTTGTAATATCATTCGGCTTATAACACACCTTGTAATCTCCGGATTCATTTATGACGGTTGTCTTTGCTGTATACCAGTAATAATAACCACCATCAACATCCGGAAGTTCTACATCACCTAATACAGTTCCCTTTTTCACAGTTAATGTATCAAGCGTAGATGTAAATTCCGCTTTTGCAGGTTCGACTGTTACAGTAATTACAACATCCTGTACTACTTCATAGACATCTTCATTTTTCGGAATATATGTTGCCTTAAATGAATGGCTTCCTGCCTCTCCAAGAGACATACTGTCATCCACCCATGCAAATGTTCCTTCTTCCGTCTCCGGAATGGTTACATCTGCAAGTGTCTGTCCATAGATTCCCTTCAGATCTGTCGGAACCTTATATTCCGGAATCTGTTTGTCTGCTTTCACCGTGATCTTTACTTTGATCCTTACAGATCCATTTGCCAGCACTTCATAAGCATCTTCTGCTATATCTGCCTTGCTCCAGTCATAATTTGTAATATCTGTCGGAATAAAATATGCATCATATTCCGCTGTTCCTGCCTTTTCAATCACAGTTGTCTTATCAACCCACTGATAATTACCTTTCTTTGCTTTCGGAAGAGTCACACTCTCCAATGTCTTACCTGCCACACCAACACATGTGTCCGGTGTGTCCATAACAGGAGTTCCTTTGGCAACCTTGGTAAATATCAGTTTAAATGCTGCAACTGTCTGATTCTTTCCACATACTTTAACGGTCACGATCTGTGATGAATCAGAAGCCTGCTTTGGTGTTCCATAGATCTTTCCATTCTTTAATTCCAGGCCGGAAGGAAGATACGATCCTTTTGCCAATGAATATGTAACCTTTGCTGTCGCATTGTCAATATCATTTGAGATTTTTAAAGCTGTCAGATCATATAGTGGATGATCTGCTGTTGTTGCAACACCCACAACTGCTGTGTCTACAGAATCCTCTTCTTTATCCAGTGTGATCGCTGTTGCTGTATCGCTTGCCATACTTACGGTAAATACAGTTGGTTCATATGGCATATTTGCTGTCCAGCTTGTATCATCACTCTTTGTCATCGAGCTGTCAGAAGAACCGTATTTGATCGCATCCACTGTCAGGTCATCAATCGGTGTGCCTGTTACAGTTACGCTTACTGTTGCACCGCCTCTGATATAAACGGAATCATCTCCCTCTGTACCTGTAGTCTTCATATTCGATTCCGTGGATGCAGCTAATGTAACAGGTGCATCCGTACCCTCTTCAAAACAGAATTCCGGATATTCCAGTTCTGCTTTATAGTAAATATTTGAATACGTTCTATACATATCCGGTTTAGTAGATGTGAGGATATCTCCGCCACCTATGGAAGCTGCATTTACAGTCTGATCCAGAATACCTTCATTGATAATAGTTCCTTCATTTTTCAGTTTACCAAAGCACAATGATGCATCCGCCTTATTTATAAATCTGGCTGTTGTATCCATTGTTAATGTCGTTGCAGTTAACAATGTCACATCACCTGTGTTGGTAAATGTTCCGGATACTGTTGTATCAGAATACTTGTCTCCTTTGCAGTAGAATGAACCATGGTTGGTGATCGATCCATTCAGCTCTGCATCACCTGTATATGTAACTGTAGTACCATCCGCGATGGTAATATCCGACTTGTTCAGTACATGCAGATCTCTTGTTGCTACATCTTTATTGATCGTATAAGTTCCGCCAACATATACATCCTGATAATCCTCAGCATACAATCCGCCATTTAATGTATAGCTACTATCCTGATACAGGTATGTTACAATACCTCTGGATGTTCCGGTCACTGTACGTTTTCCAACTATATTATTAACGGTACACTGAGCCGCTACAACATAGTTACTGCATCCTGTCTTATCTGTAATTGTTATATTTCCTACAGATCCTTTGTATACCAGAACGCTTCCTCCCAGATCTGTACCGGTTGAATTACTGATTCCAAATGATGTGGTATCCAGTGTTATATCCACATCCCCCTTAACAGTCGAATCATTTAAGAACCAGCTCTTGCTCTTACTGCCAAGACTCCAGTTACCAACAACATCAAAGGTTGCATTTCCCTGGATCGTACTTTCATAAAATCCATATGAATTGCTCTTATTTGATATCATACTGTTTTTATAATCTGCAAATGCTACCTGACTGCCGCTTGCACCAATCCTGATATCTGCATTCTTTCTTACAGTTCCGCTTTTTGCAAAATACATGCTATAGGTCTCTCCGAATGGTGTCTGCGCCATATGAGCCTTATCTGTAAAATGGAATACAAGATCATCTGCACTTGCCTCCTGCAAACCGTAAACATACTGATAGAAAGATCCGCCGGTTGCATAAAGTTCCACTTTCTTTACATCTGCATTATATGCTCCTGCTGTCCGATAAGAAATTGTTCCGCCTTTCACATACAGACTGACTGTACCGTCTACCTTCGCCTGAGCAGTTCCCTTACTTGATGTACCTGCGCCAAACAAACCACCGATGGATCCACCATACATATAAATAGAGATATCCCCCTCATAAGGTGTATTATCTTTATATCCATAGATTGACCGGCTGCTCAGATCATAAGATGTCTTTCCACCAATTTTTAATGCCCGTCCGCTGTCGGCAACACCATCATGATCATCATCCGGATAGATCGATACTTTTTTACCGGAGCCATCGGATGCATCCGACATGATAACAACGGAATGTCCTTTCAGATCAATATCGCTATACTCTTTTACATCCAGTTCCTTCGTCAGATCCGTTACCTTATATCCTGCTTCTTCTACTGTAAATACTACCTTACACTCTGCCTCAGAACCGTTTCTTCCTGTAATGCGGAAAACCGTTTCTGTCGTTTCTGCTGTATCAGCAGGTGTACCAACTACCTTTCCATCCTGCAGAATCAATCCGTCCGGAAGCTTGGAACTGGCTTTGATCCTATACTTTTTCGCTGATCCGTATCGAAGAGATGTATCGTTCTCAAGTTTTAACTGATTCAGATCATATGCCGGATCTTCTGCTGTATACTCGGTATCTTTTACAACGACCGGATCCGAATACTGTTTTGTACATGTGATCTGCTTTGCTATATATTCCACATATATCTCTGACTTCTCCTGTGGAAACGTCAACGCGCATCTTCCGTTTGCATCTCCCTCAACAGCCTCTCCGCCATTTACCGAAAGTACTGCTGTATATCCCGGAACATCTACATAAGTAATATTCTGAGTCGTATTACCCGGCAGATAATAGTCAAGTCCATTTCCATCTTCGCTGTCGCTCCATCCAAAATCCTCAGCAGATGAATATCCGGTGATACCTTCCATATTCGATGTTGCCGTTACTTTAAAATACAGTTTCGACCAGTCACTGATATCTGTATCTTCCGCAAAAGAACCGATCACCAGCCATTTCGCGGTACTGTTGAATGTCTTACCGGATACAACGCCCTTATGAATGATCTTGCCGGATGTATTCTGTGCCTTGATGTCATCAGCAGTAAGCTTTGCATCTTCCTCTATCGTTACCCAACAGTAATTTGGTTCAAATGATCCAAATTCGCAGTTATCATGGAACCAGATCTTTGATAAATTGCCATTTGTTGTAAACTTATCTGCTTTTACGCCTTTATTGATCGTACATTCTGTTCCACGTCCCAATGTGAATGTTCCTGTAAGCTCAACTCGTGCATTCGCTATGATCGTTGCAAATTCTTTTACTACCAGAGAATCTCCACTCAATAACTCATTAATCACATATTTCTTATCCAACGTGATCGCTCCTGCTTTATCAAGTAGAGAGCCTGCGAAGAATGCATATGACGCATCCTGGATAGCTGCAGTTCCAACTGTTGCATTTTTTCCTGTTTTAACAGCTACACATCCATCTAATGAAGCTCCGGATCCCAGTCCATATACATTATTTACGGTACCTCCCTGAACATCAACGACAACCGCATCGCTGTCTGTATATGACATCTGAGAATTATACGCGCCATATATCGTACCCGCAGAGCCACTTAACATGGTGATTCTGACAGATCGATCACTATTCTGTCTGTCAACTCCCTTGATCACATAATCAGACAGATCTGCACTGTACATAGCACTCTTTCCATCTGGTTTACCATCCTGGTCATCGTCTGCATAGATTCCGGTAACTGTAGTACCATCTGCCAGCTTCATCTCCTGAATAACTGCTGAAGTACCATTTAAATTAATCTCTTTCTTCTCTTCGTCAATCGTCAGCCTCTCACTGGTACTTTCCTGTACCTGCTGTTTGGTTGAAACGATCACGTTCAGTTTTAATACTGCTTCCGTTCCATTCTTACCTGTTACATGAATATCAGTCCGTTTTCCATTTTCGTATAATACCGTAGGTATTCCAATAATCTTTCCATCTTCGATCTTCAGTCCATCCGGAAGATTATATGTATCATCTTCTTTATACTGTACGGTACCTTCTTTTGCATCATTGATGATCACAAGTCTGGTCAGATCGTATAATGGATCCTCGGATGTATACTCTTTATTTATAACAGCACAAGGATCTGCTGCCGCTTTTTTTATCGTAATTGGCAGGCCTTCGAATGTTACAACGATCGTTACCGGTTCATCCGGCATATCGAAACTGTAATTATAACCTGATACTGCAAGTTCGGAACCCGTTGTTTCCGAATCTTTCTTTACAATTGCTGATTTCATCTGGTATCCGGTGGAAGTTGAAATATAAACACTGATGTTCTGTTCATTTTTTCCATAATACACATCGGGATCTAATGAAATAGTCTCGCCCGATCCGGTAGAAACAACACCTGCATTTTTATTATATTCCAGTTTTATTGGATAATAGATCTCAGCTGCATTCTCTTCTGCATCGATCTGTCCGCCATTCAGATAGATCTTTGGATTTGAAGACGTAAGGCTCTTTATTGCATTTGCCTTTATCGTTCCCTTATTTAATACCTTGGCTGACGATGTTATATTCAAATTCTCTTTTGCTGTTACTGTCACATTTTCTGAAACCTGAACAACAGCAGGTGCAGTTGAATAATTTGCATAATTACCAAAATATACATTGTCCGCAGAAACATTCTCATTCAGTACAACCGTTCCACCATAGTAGATATCGTTTCCGATCGTTATGATCGCTGAACCGGTTTCATTTGTATTCGGAATAACATAACATGTGGATGGCAGTTTACAATCATCTTTTACTGTCATTGTAAGTTTTGTATGATCTGCCAGAGTATTACTGAACCGAAGTGAACTCATGGCACTGAAGTCCGTATTTTCAATCTGTACATTTACATGATGTTCGTCCGACGATGTCGCATAAGAAGCAAATTGGACTGTATCATAAGAGCTTCCAAATACTTCACTGTCTTTTATCGTAAAGTCAGAGCTTCCATAAATCGTAGATGAACTTAACGGCTGCATTGCCTTACAACGAATACCTGTTACATCTGCTGTAAAATCTCCATTTATTGTTGCTCCCTGCAACATATAATATGTACTCGAACCCGCTGATGAATTCGAATCGATCACCGGCTGACCATTCTCATCCAGGATCGTGCTGTCATTTTCATGTTCAGAGGTAAATATTACATTTTTATCCGCTTTCGCATAATAGAAGCCCGTATATGCAGACCAGATATTTTTCGAACTGTTAATAATACAGTCATCACCGAAATAACCATTATATACCATATAGATTGACCAGTTTGCTGTACAATTGGTCACTGAGATCTTCTGTGCTGCAACGGTCTTATAATTTTCAGAAGTATATCCTGAATAACCATAGATACTGTATCCCTTACAATTATCCAGACTGATGTCAGCCGGACCGGTCACATTCGCAGAACCGGATTGATAACCATAGATACTTGCACTTCCGCCATCAATATCCTGCATAGTAAGTTTCAAAGAATAGATCTGCTTTACACCACTCAGGCCATACACGATACCGTTTACTTTACAATTCTTTATTGCAACATCAACGGTATACCCATCATTTTCGCTTCCCCGACTGATAAATGAACATTCGGAACTACTTCCCATGATCGCCCCGGAACAGATACAACCCTCAATCTGTATAGATGCATGTCCATAAATACCTGACGAATAGGTACCATATATATTTGCAAAGGTTCCGCTTCCGCCCAGGATCTTTACATCCAGATTTCCCTTTACAGCACTGTTGTTCGTGCCATAAAATGTCCATCCTTTTCCTGTATAATTCTTTAATGATGCAGTCAGATCATTTACACTGCCTGAATTTAATACATGAAATTCACTTTGACTGCTTACATCGATCCCATCAGCATCAAAATTCACATCACCATTTACTGTACTGCCGGAAAGCACAATTCCGGATGTATCAGTCCCCGTAAAACTAACATTCCGTAATTTCACATCCACATTCTTCTGCACAGTACTTCCTGATGCAAGTGCATTGAGCATATAATAAGATCCGCCATTCAGGGATAAGGACACATTCCCACTGATCTGAGCAGTTTTTCCTATATATAACGGCCCACTGCTTACCGATGTGTCTACAAATTGGAGTTCCACATCTCCTTTTACCTCTGATTTCTCTGCTGCGGTTAATACTTTCAGATCAGCCTTATTCAAAGCCCGCACAATTAATGCGGCACTGTCAGATCCTGTCTCAATACAGCCTCCGTATACGCCATACACCGATCCCAGCTCTACACCATCTAATGTGATCGCAAGTGGCCGATCTGACTTCTGTTCATATAATCCGTAAACAGGCATCCCAGGATACAGAATATCAGCACTTCCATCCAGTTCAAATGCTGATTCACCTTCATCCAGCTCTCCATTCCTGTTTTTATCATTATAAATATTGATATATGTACTCTGTGATGTTGATTTGTCAGATTTGCGAATAATAACAGAATTACCATTCAGATCAATTCCCATTGTACTTCCTGCATCATTTTTTACATAGGTGACTCCCTTTGACGG
>ENA-OZFU01000516-OZFU01000516.1-human-gut-metagenome-genome-assembly--contig:-NODE-516-length-13601-cov-5.833161_pt1 | contig 13601 bp, 10 predicted proteins | sample MGYA00244650_ERZ653646 | MGnify/ENA primary metagenome ERZ653646 (study PRJEB26926, sample SAMN06164982) | human gut metagenome | biome: ENVO:00009003; feature: ENVO:2100002; material: ENVO:00002003...
AAGTGATTGCGGAAACGGAACCGCAGGAGGCGATCGTCATTGCTGGCCTTCTTTCGTAAGCACGCCGCAATTGTTGCGGCATTGCTTCGACTGTAGCGCATATGCATTGCGATTGCCGGCATTCGCGCGATTGCTGGCGATCATTGGCGATTGGGGAATGCGATTGCAGTGCGCGACACGCCGAAGTTTGCCGATTGCCGCATGTTCGCGTATTGTTTTCTCTTGCGGTGATCATAGCCTAGGTGAGACGCCCGGTCCCATTCCGAACCCGGAAGCTAAGGCCTAGCACGGCGATGGTACTGCACTCGAGAGGGTGTGGGAGAGTAGCAAGTCGCCGCACTTAAACTTTTTTGAATCCCGAGTCGAGCGCCGCTCTTCGGGATTTTTTATTATGCGATTCGCACGAGTCCAATTATGGTCCGGTTATGTGTGAAAGCGAATCCGAGGGTTACTGATTGCGGCGCTCAGGCAGCGAAAACCACCAACAGAACAATGCCGTTTCAATAAAAATGACAGGTAACGGTATGAGCCACCACCAGCCTGTGGTGCCGAATTCGTTCGCGGGCGCAATAATCCAAGGATGCGAGCCCAGCCACCCCAAGAATACTGCTATGGTTGATCCCAACGACATGGTTATTCCTAAAGGTCTGAACAAGCGCATGAGCTGGAATCGTGACACACCGAATTCTTGAAGCGTCCAGCGTAACGCTGACTGCGATTGACGGGTTGATATAGCCAATGCGGCGAATGTCAGGCCGCTGATAATCGTAGCCAAAGCCGGCATGGCAATGGCACGTGCCACGTAGGAGCGGTAAGAGGTGGTGTCGTGTTCGGTAATGAATGCATACCCACAACGGTTAATGATGTCGGATCGAATCGAATCGCGAACGCCGGAAGCGATTGACGGGAAATCAGTAATAACGAGAGTATGCCGGTTGCTCGGTGCAAGTCCAAGCGTCTTTGCCTGCGGTGAGTCGATTCCAAGAACCACGCCAGGCATGGTGTAATCATTGAGCAGCGAATCGGTGCCCTCGGTAGGAACTTGTGCTGCCTGAGTTATTTTTTGGGTTGTTGGATCAATGAGAATGATACCAGTGTTACCGCCTTCGGCAATATGAACGTCGTTGGTTTTACCGGCTAAAGATGAGTTGCTATCAACAAGCATGACAGTGGTTTCATTATCGGAATCTGAGTAGCAATCCGCGTCGTCGGAACCATGTTGAGTGACGCAATCGTAAGCATGGGAAGTCGCGGCGCGGACCAGATACCGGGATTCATCCGGTGCCGTGAGCACGATGGCTTTGTCTAGAGTCTCGGGATATTTGCCGGCAAGATAGTTCAAGTCATCCTGAGTCAAATAATCGGCGATGAACAGCCCATTATCCGAATTGCCTGTCGCTATCATCATTTGCCCGCTGAACAATGAGCTGACTCCCAAGAGCAGGAGTGCCAATGCGCATATCGGGGCAGACAAACTTCGTGTACGTTCTACCGCACTGCATTGTGCTGGCGTGCGGAAAAGCCAAGGTAGTGAAAGGAGCAGAGGTCCCAGAGCGCAAGCCCCCATGACCGAGCCTACTGATCCGCCAAACGGCCATGCGGCTGCATGATAACGTTCTATCGCCACACAAGAAAACATCAGAACGGCCGAGGAGGGAATGATGTACCATAATGCGTTTCTGGTTGTGATGTCATGCTTAAAGGATATGCGGAAGAACAAAACCAACCATGTCAAGCATAGCGAGCACAGCAAAATCGCTGCGACAAAAAAGACAGACAGCAGGGAAGTTGCTGATGGTTGCCATTCCCAATATTGGGCGAATATGCCGCCTATGGTCCTGTAACTAAGACCGAATACCGCATATCCGGCTGCGATGCCGATTGCGGCTCCGGGTATTGTGCAAATAAGCAATCCTCGAAACACTGTCCATCTGCTGGTGGTGAGGGGGGAATCCGCAAGCTACCAGAGCCTCTACCACAGCATCTCCGGAACACTGACCTGCTCGGAAGAATGCCGTCATTACTGCGATATGTACGCACAACAAGCAAAGGAACAGAACTATTCCGTACCATTGGCATCCTGGCAGATCGCGAGTGCGAACCGTTTCTTCGGCATTTCGTATTGTCGATTTGATGTATCCGATATTGACATTGTTGGTTGCGCTCTCTTTTGCGACTTCTCCCTGATTTACGGTAGCGTCATCGTCGGTGAGCCACATTTGTATGTTTTGGAGATTGTCTTTGGAAGACACTGCTGTTGCGTACACGGTGTTGGTGTTCGCAGCATCGACGGTGATGCCAATGAGCTTATAGTCGCTTGATAATGCGGAATCGTCACATTGCACGGTGACTATATCTCCCAGCTGGGCGTCAATTTGTTCGGCTGCGGCCCGAGACAGGGAGATTTCGTTTTTTTGCGACGGCTGATGCCCTTCGATGAGCGTGCCATATCGTGAGGGGCCTGTTAGGAAAGTTATGTCTGCGATGGTGTTTTGTGAAGAGCCGCTGGCGGAGGTGATGCCTACTGATCCTTGTGTGGATTTGACGCCGATGGCCTTACCGTTTTGGACTTGTTGTCTGAGTTCTTCGGCTACATCGTTGCTGCCTCCTGAAATTTGATATGTGTACCCTCCGGATTGACCTGCTGCGCCTTCTTTGGCGGCCTGTATGTATAGATCCAAGCTGTTCAAGGCCACCACGGGTAGCATCGCCGACAATAATGCCACCACAAAGAGTGAGATGCTGAGCATCGGATGGAATCTCAAATATCCAGAGGTAACGTGCCTCGTGATTCCAGTGCTGTGGTAAGGCATGCCATTCATTGCTCCACCAACTTGTGGTCCTGAATGCGCACAATGCGGTCACTGTGCTGCGCGACCGTAGCGTCATGCGTTGCGATTATGACAATGGATCCCTCTTTGTGGGCAATATCTGAAAGCAATGTTGCGATTGCCTGCGTATTTTCCTCATCAAGCGCGCCGGTGGGTTCATCCGCGAGAATCACACGTGGTTTCATGGCGATCGCGCGTGCGATGGCCACACGTTGCTGTTCTCCTCCTGACAATTGGCCAGCCAAATGGTTTGCATAGCCTGCTAAATGCACTTCTTCAAGCAAGTTATCGATTGTGTTGTTTTCAGCGCGGGAAGTTTCCTTAATCTTGGTTTGTCCGAGGTTCTTATGCGTCGCTTCAAACGCCAACGTGATGTTTTCTCGCACGTCAAGATATGGAATGAGCTTGTAATCCTGAAATATGCGCATGCATAAAGATCCGAGAAGATTTTTTCGATTAATGGAATTGACATTTGCGCCATCAATGGTGACGGAGCCAGTGTCTGGTTGTAAAGAACCGTCCATCAAACGCAGCAAAGTGGTCTTTCCTGAGCCGGAAGGTCCCATTATTGCCGTTGTCGAACCTTCTTCGAATAACGCGCTCGCATTGTCTAAAATCAGACGTTTTCCATACGAAAACCCCACGTGGTCAAGTTCCAGCATTAAATCCCTTTCTAATGCATCCCTGTAATTGCCATCATTGAATGCTTCTTGGTGAGAAAAGAAAAAGAGCGTGGTGTCGCGCCAAATGTGATGCGACACCACACTCTTTCATGGGATTAACGTGGGGCGAGATCTACTCGCGCAGAACGTGGAAAACCATTAAGTCCTTGACCATTATTCACCCAATATGATGTGTAATAATCTGTGTTGGTTTTCGTGAACCAGGCCGAGTGGCGATCCACGCCGATGCTAATGTCAAGTGTTACTTGAGCTTTAGTGTCGGAGCCGAGTGAGAAGCAACGACCTTTGCCACGCGTTCCGAAGGCATCGTAAACCATTTCTGCGGAGCAATTGCCAGACAGGGCTTGTGCTTGCCTCGGCGTGATGAGCAATGTCGTTAAACTGCATGCGATTACAACGACAAGAATCCAGAATAACCGCTGAACAGCATGAATGGACACTTTTTTCATGATGGCCCTTCTCTTCGTTGAACAGGGAGATTTTCTCTGTACTTCAATGTTAATCCAATGAAGTCTCTTGGTCGGTGTCTAAACGTACAGGCTCTGTCACACGAAAGTATGTACTGCATGATGGCTGTGCATTCCTAGATGAGCCATCCTTGGGATGAGCAGAGAGCAACGCATTCTGAACGGGTATGCACTCCAAGTTTGATGTATGAACGGCGTATGTAAGTTTTTACGGTTTGTTCGCTGATGTGGAGCTGACGTCCTATTGCTGCGTAGGTGAATCCCCGAGCGGTCATTCGTATTATTTGAAGCTCTTTCTTGGACAATGGTGATGCTTGATCTTTTGATGTCCAATGCATTAGCTTAGGATGGTTTGAGACGCTTCCGACAGCTCTGATTATCTCTTCGATGGAATCTTTTTTGTGAACTATTAGATTAATTTGTGATGTATTCCGTGCTTCTAAACTCTCTTGCGGTAAGGAAGATGCGATCCCTACTGTTCCGATATTGGAATCGATGAGTTTGATGCGGCGTGAAAGAATGGAGTAATTAATATCGAGTAAGTCAAGATCGATAAGCATGGCTTGGGGGTGTTCGAAATTGTCGATATTCTGTAAAACCTCTTTTCCGGATGAATATGCCCAGATGATATCAAGCGGAGCGTGTTGTCGGCGGATAAGAAAATCCAGCGCCCATAATGCTAGGGGGTCGCTATACACGATTCCCAATAAAGTTGAGTCTTTGCTTCTAGACATGACCTTATTTTAAGGTTGTAGGGGGGGCATTTGGCAAGGTTGAGTGTTTTTTTCTAGTTTCCTTGAGTTTTGAAGGATTATTTAGATGCTTGGCATGTGTTGAGGGGTATTCTTGCGGTATAGCAATAGTGATGATGCCGATGAACATGTACTGGTAGGTTGGCAATGCCGCCGGATTTGGAGATGCTGTTACGAGAGAGCGCTCATGGGCACGGTGCTACCGTAAAACGCATTATTATCGATGGCGTTCGTCCATGGGCTTGGCCTTGACGACTGTTTGAACACAATGCCCATATTGGAGGAAGTATGGCACGGTCGGGTGCGCCAGCGAAACCGCGTATAGCGCAGGCGAAGGCTGTTAAGCCTATTCGCACGTTGAAGAAAGCTAAGTCGCATCGCGTACGTAATGTCATATGCGGTTTTCTGGCTGGTATTCTGTCGATCGCGGCTTTGCTGGGCACGGTTTCGCACATACTGCCTGCTGAGATTCAAGCGTGGCCGTATGTTCCCATTATCGTTTCATTGGTGCCTTGGTTTGCGATTCTTGCAGTAATCGCGTTGGTTTGCGGTATTGTCTCGAAACGAACAATGTCGGTATTGCTTGCGATTGCAGCGATCGCTTTGCAAGTATGGTGGCAGTATCCGTTTTTCTACAATGAGACGAAGCTTCCGCGTGCCGCGATCGCGGCGGTTTCGGGAGCGTCCGCCAATACGCAGGATGATTACGCCCGTTTGATGACGTGCAACGTATTTAAAGGGCGTGCCGACGCTCAGGAAATCGTTGATGTGGTGCGTAGCGAGCGCGTGGAAGTGCTGGCATTGCAAGAAACGACCGATGCTTTCGTGGACGAGTTGAACAAGGCTGGTATTGGCGATTTGCTGCCGTATGCGCAGGTGGCAAGTTCAGACGGCGTGTATGGCAATGGTTTGTGGTCGGCAAGCCCGCTTGGTGATCCGGCTGATGATGATGTTGATTCGAGCGCGTCGTTCATGCCAGGGGCCACGGTTGCGTTCAATGATGGTCAGACGCAGATCCGTTTCGTTTCAGTGCATACCACGTCTCCGACCGATGGATATTGGCAACAGTGGAAGCGTTCGTTGGATGAGCTTGGACGGCTTCGATACGATACGTCTCGCAGGTACGTGTTCATGGGTGATTTCAATGCGACCGACGATCATACGCCGTTCCGTAATTTTTGGGGAACACGGTTTACGGATGCGGCCAAGCAGGCGGCTGGGGGATTGGTGTTCACGTGGCCTGCGAATATCGATTATGTGCCAACGTTTGCGGGCATTGACCATATCGTATTGGATTCCGGCATGTTGGCCGGTCGGGTCAAATCGTTGAAAATCGATGGAAGTGATCACAAGGCGTTGCTGGCAACCGTGCAATTCGACGTGTGAGAAGAGTGTTAGCGCAGCTACGTATCGGCTGCGTATCCACATAAAATAAAGTGCCCCAGATAGGAATCGAACCTACGACACCTTCTTTAGGAGAGAAGTGCTCTATCCACTGAGCTACTGAGGCAACGAGTCACCATTGTACACACAATATGGACTCGACATGACGGGTAATCGGACCTGATTGTTCGGGCTCAAGCCGTTTGACGGACGTTCCGGTGGAACGTCCGTAGGTGAGGGGAGCGGCTGTGCCGCGACGGATGCTCAGGCCAGATTGTCTTGCGTGCCTGCGGTGTTGGCCGCGGTGGCCTGCTCTGCCTGCGCGGCGTCGAGCTTGGCTCGGACCTCGCCAAGCAGGCTCTGCGCGCGCTTGGCCAACGCCTCGCCGATCTCCCACTGTCGCATGGACTGGTCGAGGTTCAGGCCACCCGCCTCCAACGCCTGCACGGCCTGGATGAGCTTGTCGCGCGCCTCCTCGTACGGCATCTGCGCGATTGCTTCGCGTTCCTTGTCGGTCAGGCTGGATGCCGGTGCTGCTTCGTTGCTCATGTGCTACTCCTTCGTTACGGTTTTCACTTCAGACACGACGATGCCGTGCTTCAAGGTCATGGTCAGCTGGTCGCCCGTCTTCACCTTGTCCGCGTCGTCAAGCACATGCCCGTCGGCGCATTGCACCACCGCGTACCCGCGGTCAAGCGTGGATTGCGGACTCAGTGCGGTCAGCGACGCGTGCGCTTTCTCGATGGTCAGGCTCGCGTCGTCAAGAATACGGGTCAGACCGATCCGCATTCTTGTGCGTGCGTCATCAAGGAAACGCTGATGCGGTTCCAACATGGTGAGCGGCTGGGTGAGGCTTGGACGGTTCGCGTAGCCTTCGATAAGTCTGGTCTCGTTGGAGACGGTGGCGTCGATGCGCACGCGCATGCGGTCCAGGTTCACCTGAATCAGCTGCATCTGCTCATGCACGTCCGGCACGACCTTCTTCGCTGCGTCGGTCGGCGTGGAGGCCCTGAGGTCGGCCACCAAATCCAGCAGGGTCCAATCGTCCTCATGCCCGATGGCGGAAATCAGGGGAGTGTGGGCCGCCGCCGCGGCGCGCACCACGTTCTCATCGGAAAAGCCAATCAGATCTTCGAAAGCGCCGCCGCCACGCGCCACGATGATCACATCCACATCTGGATCGGCATCCAGCTGCCGGATGGCCGCTACCACGTCCGACGGGCACTGCTCGCCCTGCACGTGCACATGCGTCACCTTGAAGCCGACGACGGGCCAACGCAGACGCACGTTGGTGATGACGTCGCCTTCCGCACGTGCCTGCGGCGCGCAGATCAAGCCGATGCAATGCGGAAATTCCGGCAACGGCTTCTTGCGATCGGCGTCGAACAGACCTTCTCCCTTAAGCTTCTTGCGTAGCTCGTCGATCATGGCCTTCAGACTGCCGCCCGCGCCGGCCGTGATGATCGCGTCGCCGCGCAACGACAGCGACGTGCGCTTCATCCACACGTTCGGCTTGCCGTGGATGATGACACGGTCGCCCTGCACAAACGGCGCCGCCGCCGCGGCGAACCGTCCGAAGCCGTTGACTTCCATAGCGATGTCCTGCTGGTCGTCGCGCAGCGTGATGTAGGCGCTTCCCTGACGACGCGTGTTGATCTGCGTGATTTGCCCGGCCACCCATACGGAGGGCCAACGTTCGACCGCCGTGTAGAACTTCTCGCTGAGCAGGCTCACCGGCCAAGGGTTGTCGGCGGTGGTTTCCGACGCCAGACGGGGCAGCGGCTTCGACGTCCGCTGCGCCGTCGGTGGGTTGTAATCCGGGTTCCAAGTCATAAGTCAAGATTCCATCATCTTGCGGACAAATGGAACATATGTTCGAGTGTTGCGAATGCTCCGTGCGTGAAGATAGTACGGTGTGTGGGGCTGTGTCAAAACGACACTCCGAGATGAAATCGTTACTTTTGTCACACAAGGTACAAAATGGCGAAATCTCGCCAAAAGTAGAATATATAGTTTCTCTAGCGGCGTGGTGACACTACATTTAGTGCCGACCTTGGCGTAGAGTGTGCATCTGTAGATACGAACGGGCATGCGGACGAAGCATGAAACCTGGCCGGATGGGTCCGGCCCGGAAAGGAAATATACATGGAAACCCAGACTCTGGAAGGCGTTGCGACCGAAACCGAGAACGCGCCGGAAATGGTCAAGGTGCTTGTCGAGAAGCGCGACGGGCGTGTGGTCGATTTCGATCCGATCAACATCATCAGCGCGGTGAAATCGGCTTTCGCCGACCTCGACAAGAAAATCGGTCCTCAGGAGGAACGGCTGATTCGCGACATCGCCAATCAGGTCGAGGCCGAAATCAAGGACCGTTACAATGGTCCGGCGAAGATCGAGGACATCCAGAACCTCGTGGAGCATGGGCTCATCGAGGACCATCTGTACGACGTGGCCCGCACCTACACCAACTACCGTCTGAACAAGGACATCGAGCGCGCCAAGGCCACGGACATCAACGAGGCCGTGCGCCGCTTGGTGGACCGCGACGAGGCGCTGGTGCGTGAGAACGCCAACAAGGACTCCAACGTCTACTCCACCCAGCGTGACCTGCTGGCCGGCGCGGTGTCCAAGGCGTCCGCCTTCTCCATGCTGCCGGACGCGGTGTCCAACGCGCATATGAAGGGCGACATTCACTTCCACGACGCCGATTATTCCCCGTTCACCGCGCAGTCCAACTGCTCGCTGCCGAACTATTGGGACATGCTGGCCAATGGCTTCACCCTTGGCAACGCGCCGATGGGCTCGCCGAACAGCATCTCCATCGCGGCCACGCAGATCACCCAGATTATGAAGGACGTGGCCTCTAGCCAGTATGGCGGCCAGACCGCCAACCGCGCCGACGAGAATTTCGTGCCATACGCCAAGAAGGATTACGACAAATTCCTTGAGCAGGCCCACGAGATCATGCCCGACGACCTGCCGATCGAGATCGCCGAGCGTCAGGTGCGCCTGGCCAAGGACGTCGAGCCGAAGCGTCTGCATTTCGAAAAGGACCGTCCGGCCCTGCCGATGGACGAGCCGTTCGACAAGACGTCCGACCGTCTGCAGCAGCTGCGTGAGATCTGGGCGAAGATCCAGACCCGCAAGGCCATCTACGACGCCATGCAGACCATGGAATACCAAATCAATTCCAACCGTGTGTCCAACGGCCAGACCCCGTTCGTGACCGTCGGCTTCGGTCTCGGCACCGACTGGTTCGCGCGCGAAATCCAGCGCGCCATCTTCCTCAACCGCATCCGCGGCCTTGGTTCCGAGCATCACACCGCCATCTTCCCGAAGCTCGTCTTCACCATCAAGCACGGTGTGAACGCCGATCCGGGCGACCCGAACTACGACCTGAAGCAGCTGGCCCTCGAATGCGCCACCAAGCGCATGTACCCGGACGTCATCTTCTACGAGAACATCGTGAAGATCACCGGATCGTTCAAAGCGCCGATGGGTTGCCGTTCCTTCCTGCAGGGCTGGATCGACCCGAAGACCGGCAAGGATGTCGAGGACGGCCGCATGAACCTCGGCGTGGTCACCGTGAACATTCCGCGCATCGCATTGGAATCCCACGGAGACAAGGACCGCTTCTGGAAGATCTTCGACGAGCGCATGGCCGTCGCCCACCAGGCGCTGCAGTTCCGCATCATGCGTTGCAAGCAGGCCACTCCGGTCAACGCCCCGACCCTGTTCCGCTTCGGAGCCTTCGGCCGTCTCGGCGCCAACGACAGCGTTGATCAGCTGTTCCGCAACGAACGCGCCACCGTGTCCCTCGGCTACATCGGCCTGTATGAGGCGACCAGCGTGTTCTATGGCAAGGACTGGATGCGTGACCACGACTGGGATCCGGAAGGCAAGGAATTCGCCCTGTCCATCGTCAAGCGCATGAACGAGCTGTGCAAGGATTGGAGCGCCGCGGAAGGCTACCACTACTCCGTGTACTCCACGCCGGCCGAATCGCTCACCGACCGCTTCAACCGCATGGACCGCGAGAAGTTCGGCGAAGTGGACGGCGTCACCGACCACGACTTCTACACCAACTCCTTCCACTACCCGGTGTGGCTGCAGCCCACGCCGATGGAGAAGCTCGATTACGAGAAGGACTTCCCGTACTACGCGTCCGGCGGCTTCATCAACTACTGCGAATTCCCGTGCCTGCAGGCCAATCCGAAGGCGCTCGAAGCGGTGTGGGACTACGCCTACACCATCGGCATCGGCTATCTCGGCACGAACACGCCAATCGACCGTTGCTACGAATGCGGTTTCGAAGGTGACTTCGAACCGACCGAAGAAGGCTTCAAGTGCCCCGAATGCGGCAACTCCGACCCGGACCGCTGCAACGTGACCAAGCGCACCTGCGGCTACCTCGGCAATCCGGTGCAGCGCCCGATGGTGCACGGCCGACACGAGGAAATCGCGCACCGCGTCAAGCACATGAGCGGCGAAACCGGCCATGTCACCCTTGACGACGGTTCCGAACGCGAATGGTTCGAGGAAGCCAAGTAATCAATCGCAATAATCGCAAAACAACAGGCAATTCAGGAGCAACGTATGGTAAGCAGCGCCGATCCCGCTGTGTCTCGCCGTGATTTCGCGGCCGGCGAAACCGGCCGCGGGCCGTTCATTCCGACAAACCGCGCCAGCAACCCGCGTGCCGGACAATGGACGAACGCGATGAGCCACAACATGATCGCCGACTACAAGCGGTTCCTCATGACCGATGGCGAGGGGATCCGCTGCTCGCTGTACGTCTCCGGCTGCCCATTCCACTGCGAAGGCTGCTACAACTCGTCGATTTGGGATTTCCGCGCCGGCCACGAATACAACGACCGGCTCGAAGCTCAGATCATGGCCGATCTGAGCCTGCCGTACGTGCAGGGCATCACCTTCCTCGGGGGCGAGCCGCTGCTCAACACCGGCGTGCTGCTGCCGCTTTCACGCAAGATCCGGGAGCGGTTCGGCCGCACCAAGGACATTTGGTGCTGGACGGGCTACACGTGGGAGGAGCTCATGCGCGAAGGCGAAAGCCCCGACAAGCGTGAACTGCTCGAACAGATCGATATCCTCGTGGATGGCCGGTATATCAAGGATCTGCACGATTCGCTGCTGCAGTTCCGGGGCAGCTCCAACCAGCGCATCATCGATGTACCCAAGTCGTTGGAAAGCGGGCAGGTGGTGCTGTGGTCGAAACTACACGATCAGACGCGGTTCATTCCCGAAATCTACGGCAAGGACCGCGCTGCGGGGGAGGGGGCGGCTTCCTGAATGGTTTTGAACGGTTCGTGTACGAACGGTTGGAATTAGGCAAGCTGACTATATTCGTTGTCTAATTATGCGTCGTGTCGTGCACTTTATGCGATACCGTGCCGAATTAGGCAGGGGCACAGACTACCATTACATACTTGGATAACCGGGGCAGGACGTTCGTGTCGGCACGGACGCAACCCGGCGGATGAGAACGATAGAGGTACAGTACATGGTCGAAGCAGCAGTTACCGCAGACAACACCTGCGATACGAAGCCGTTGCGCGTAGGTCTTGACATCGGTTCCACCACGGTGAAGGCCGTGGTGCTCGATCAGACCGATTCGCTCGACGCGGTGCTCTTCTCCGATTACCGTCGCCACCACGCCAACGTGCGTGCCACCGTGGCGGGCCTGCTGGAGGACATCCACAAAGAACTTGAGGCCCGTGGCCGCGGCGACGAGCCGATTCGTCTGGCCATCACCGGTTCCGGCGGCCTTGCCTTGGCCGATAATCTCCATGTGCCGTTCGTGCAGGAGGTCATCGCCGAGACCCGCGCCATCGACGAGGAATATCCGCAAGCCGACGTCATTATCGAACTTGGCGGTGAGGACGCCAAGATCACATATCTGAAGCCGACTCCGGAACAGCGCATGAACGGTTCCTGCGCAGGCGGCACCGGCGCGTTCATCGACCAGATGGCCACCCTGCTCGACACCGACGCGGCGGGCCTCAACGACATGGCCAAGCATTACGAGACGCTCTATCCGATCGCCTCCCGTTGCGGCGTGTTCGCCAAAACCGATCTTCAGCCGCTCATCAACGACGGCGCGGCCAAGCCCGATCTGGCCGCATCCATCTTCACGGCGGTCGCCACGCAGACCATCGCAGGTCTGGCGTCCGGCCGACCAATCCACGGCACCGTCATCTTCCTGGGCGGTCCGCTGTTCTTCATGTCCGAGCTGCGCGAGGCGTTCCACCGCGCGCTCGAAGGCAAAGTCGACGAATTCATCGTGCCGACCGACGCGCACCTGTACGTGGCGTTCGGCTCCGCGCTGCTCGCCGGCGAACCGGACCAACTCGAGGAAGGCCAGCATTTCGAAGCACGCACCTGCGCCGATATTCTGAAAAGCCTTGAAGATCTGAAGAATCTGCCGGCCAACACCCCCACCATGCCTCCGCTGTTCCCGACCGAAGCGGATCGCGAGGCGTTCAACAATCGCCATCATCGCGAGCACGTGCACATCGGCACTTTGGATGGCGCGCAAGGCCCGCACTTCCTCGGCATCGACGCGGGCTCGACCACCATCAAAGCGACGCTCGTCAACGACGACCGCGAAATCGTATGGTCGTCGTACGCCGCCAACGAAGGCAGCCCGCTGACGGCCGCCGTCAACATCGTCAAGCAGATCCAAAGCCAGCTGCCGGAAGATGCGTGGATCGCCCGATCCTGCGCCACCGGATACGGCGAAGGCCTCATCACCACCGGCCTGCACCTGGACGAGGGCGTGGTGGAGACCATGGCGCACTATCGCGGCGCGGAAATGGTTTCACCTGGCGTCACCGCCGTCATCGACATCGGCGGCCAGGACATGAAATACTTGGCGATTTCCGACGGCGTGATCGATTCGATCGCCGTCAACGAGGCATGCTCGTCCGGCTGCGGCTCGTTCCTGCAGACGTTCGCGCAGTCCATGGGACTGACGATTGAGGAATTCACGCAGGCCGCGCTCAACTCCACGCATCCGGTCGACCTGGGCTCGCGCTGCACCGTGTTCATGAACTCCTCCGTCAAGCAGGCGCAGAAGGAAGGCGCCTCGATGGAGGACATCGCGGCGGGCCTGTGCTATTCCGTGGTGCGCAACGCGCTGTATAAGGTGATCAAGCTGCGCGATTCCGGCGAGCTGGGCGACACCGTGGTGGTGCAGGGCGGTACGTTCCTCAACGACGCCGTGCTGCGCGCCTTCGAGCTGCTCACCGAACGTGAGGTGACCCGACCGAACATCGCCGGCCTGATGGGCGCATACGGTGCCGCGCTGACCGCGCGCATGCATTACACCGACATCGCCGACGGACTCGACGATGGTGACGCGGACGCCGACGGAGGCAAGACCGTCGACATCGACGGCGTCACGCACACCGCATCCACTGTCTCTTATACACATCTCCGAGCCCACGAGACCGATCAGTATCTCGT